>Ga0081606_1000933_pt1 | contig 10121 bp, 3 predicted proteins | sample EareggfetidaYelm_FD_71127 | JGI IMG/M metagenome (GOLD analysis project Ga0081606, IMG submission 71127) | Earthworm egg capsule microbial community from the University of Washington, USA - E. fetida Yelm (SPADES assembly) (version 2) | ecosystem: Host-associated > Annelida > Reproductive system...
TGAACAGGATAAGCGTGCGGTGGCTGATCAGGTGCAAGAAACTTCGGTTGATCCACTAATGACTGTTAAGACTGAGGCTCTTGCCAGTGCAGGTGAGCAAAACATCAGTTTGGAATCTAGTGATAACTTAACTTTATATACGGAAATCCATCTTATGGAAGATTCTTGCATTGATCAGCACTTTTCTGAACCAGGTAAGCGTTTGGTGGCTGATGAGGTGCAACACAATCTTAGTAGTAACTGTGACATTCTGCAAGAGTTGGTTTGCAACTCTTGTTGTTCTGAAAGAGATAGTCAAAATGTTGAAAATGAAATCACAACTATAATTTTACCTGACAAAGAAATGTCATCGGAAGCTGTAGCCATTGCCATAGCTGATCCTTCTGCTTCAACATTCGCTGAGGAGACCGTTCATCTGTCTGCTGACGCCTGTCAGCAAGATGAGGTCAACGGAAACAGACAAAGTCAGGAACAATGCTTCACGCTAATAGTATCAGATATTGTTGAAATTGGAACAGAAATTGCAGCAATAAGAGATAGTCAGAAAGAGGTACCTGACGAGAAGAGGACTGCAAAAGAAGCGAGTGAAAACAATGCAAGTGTCAGTGAAGTACATGAAATTGAAGTGATTGAAAAAGAAATTACCGGAAAGGAAGAGTGTGAAAATGAAGCAATGGAAAATGAAGTAGGTGATGTTGAATACCACTGCACTGAAAAGGAAATTAGTCCTGAAAATGAGGAATTTGTGAGTAAAGCTATTAATTCACCAGGTACGTTTTCTATTGAATCGGAGGTGGAACGCCACAAAGATGTCGTATGTTGCAACGATCTTTCTTCATCTGCAGAACAGAAAGAACGTGCGCAAATTTTGAAAACAGACTTTTTGAACAAGTTTGTTAAAGCCGGTTGTTCTGTAATTCCACGTGATACAGAGCCATTTCTTGAACCTTTTAAAGTTCCAGCACCTATGGAAGATTGCAAAACAGTCAAGAAACAGGCCAGGTACATGGGCATAAAAATTTCTGGCTGGAGTGCGGCTTTTATCTCGTCTGGTACGCGTTACGAAAATGATCCTAAGAAACGAAACAGAGAAGAAGGTACGTAATACTGTCTGTCTTTCATGCTGAAGTTATATCCTTTATTTATATTCTTTATTCCATTGGGTGGGCATACTGCAACACATTACAATTCATGATTTTTTAAATGTTATAGGTCTAAGGGGCTCTGTCCAACTAGAGATGGAATAGAGTCTGAAACTATTGGAATAATAAAGTCAACAGGTGGTTCTAAGCCATCTGAATAAAATCCCAGGGATACAGTTTTTATCGTTCCTTGACGGCAGCAGAAAATTACGTGGTCTAGTTCTTAATTCATGTTTATGTTATGATTGGGTAGAGATCGAGAGAAGCATGTGGGTTTCACTTAGCTGTTGCTACGAATATGATGGGAAACTTTTTCAGATGTTCTTTTAGAGCCCTAAATGACTAGATAATTACAATCATGCATCCATTTATTGAATGAAAATGTTTTTAGCAAACTCATCTATTAAGCTTTGTATTCTTCACAAATAACCTGCATTCAATATACCAGGCTGATGCTTTGCAGTAAGTAAGCGTTTTATTTCATTTTATACTTCTTCATCATTTCTTTGACACATTTTCAGAATACTATGTTTCCTGCATTAATTGTAAAGAATATTTACAAATGTTTAGGACTGTTAACATATTTGGTCATTGGTCTGTAATCCTTTTGTAGGGGAGCTTACTGATTCTTCAGCAAGCTCGTCCGATTCAGAAGACTTTGAGCCAGCTCCGTTGGAATGTGTTCTTGACTTGGTAAGCTCTGGGAGCCTGAGTGACTCTGGTAAAGAAGAAATTGAAGAGGAGCCGACTGTCACACATAAGTCAAAGGAACGAAAGAAGAAGCACAAACGTAAACACAAGAAGCGCAAGAAACAAAAGAAACGCCATTCAATAGAGTAATGGATCAATCATTCATTATATTGTATTGTATCAATACATTTATATAGTGCTCCTTGCAGTGCACACCAATCAGAAGCGCTTCCAGTGCAAGAGACCCAGAGAGAACAGAGCAGTTCATATTCTAGGTGACAATGCATTGTTACCCAGTAATTGCTTGTGTTGGGCCACACCGTGCTTGTACGTCAGCCATATTTTTGTTGTTAAAGATAGATGGGTATATATGGAATAGTCTGTGTAACTACGTACATTTGCTGTAAGGTAGGCAAGTCTGAGAAGGAGGTAATGGAGTTACAAAGGCATGTTCAAAGATACGTATGATGGTTTACCGGGAAGACGAGTGAATGGGCCAGAATGAGAGATTAGTCCCAACTATCTTCTGATGGGGTCCAATTTACCTTGATGAAAGTTTTTATTAGATTTGCAGATTTGAGCAGATTGCTAGTTATAAGAGCAATAACTGTGTAATGGTGGGATGATGCATTTACAAAGACTGACTTATTGTGACTTTATTCTGTTAGGTCATCATCTGATGAAGAGCAATCAAGATCTAGGTCAAGGTCACGCTCGTTTTCAGTTGCAAGGACGTTTGACGAGAAAAAAGGTGTTTGGAGAGAGAAGAAACACAAGCCCAAGAGCAAAAAGTAATTCCTTGTTTGAATGTGCGTTCTTAGAACTCTAAACCCAGTATGTATATGCTTAGAAACAGATGTTGTTCGATTTTTATGAGATTCTAGGAAAAACCAGAGGTGGCTCATGCTAGAGTTAGGTTCTATGTAGTGAAGTTTTTCTTTGCAGAGTTCCTGCAAAGAATCGTCCAAGACTGAACATTGACAAGGAGAAATTACGAGAAATCGCAATGTAAGCTGTTATAATTTTTGTCAATTCCAGCCACAGAACTGTGCTTACACTGTTTGTCATAGAATGTATTATAATGTGGAGCCATTGACTTTACCGAAGAATTTCCTAAATATGCTGTTATACAATTGTACTCTCAGTTTTCCACAGAATAAGCAGTTTAAATTTTTGCCAAGAATTGCAGTATGTTGATAACCAGTGATTGAAATTTTTAGAAATGTTGCTGTTGGTCTCTTTTGCCTTTGTGTCGAGGATATCTTTATACATCTGGATATCTGCAATTCAGTTCAGTATTCATTAGATAATTGATCAAGCTGACATGCCAGAAGTGAATTTACAGTTAAAGAGAAGCAAAAAGTTCAGCCCATTTGCGTGCTCTGGTATAATGTGTAAGGTACTTCAGATTCTTCCTATGAAGCTCTTCATGATGTTTATGTTTTTGAAACTATCGTTAGCCATTTTAGGTTATGTACACTTTGTACAGGCGGCTTTTGGTATTCATGGCTAGAACCGGTCTGTTTTCACCAGTCTGTGTTATGATGCATGATCCTGATGCCAGTATATTAGGGTGTTTCATAAGTGCAAGAATTTTACCAGCACGGGTTTGCCTTTGGACCTTTTCTATCAAAAGTACTTCGTGCAAAATCTTAGTGAAATCAGACCATCTTAACAGGTCGCACATTTTTATTATTTATGCAGAGGGAGGACAGACAGGACTGTCACATTGAACAGGACTGTTCAGTGTGAAATCTTGTCAATCTGTGCGACCAGTAAATATTGACGAATTAAACCAAATTTTGGCATAAAGTATTTATGGGTCATATGGAACAAGGGGACACCCGTGCCTACAACTTTCAACACATTTCATTTTTTGACCACAGGGAGTGAAACACCTTACAGCATATGTGACACTACATTCACAAAGCCTTTCTTCAGGATAAATAACTTAATCAAAGAGGAATTGCAAGTGGAGAGAAGGGTTTGAGATAATTTTAGTTTGGCAAAAGCAGCTAATCTTCCTGTTGCACCCTGATGCTTTTGTGGTTACTATAGTTCTGTGTGATCTTTGTTCATTTGTAGCAACAATTCACTTCATAACCAGATGCGTTTAAAGAAACCAACGACGAAGTCGAATGAAGTGACTGGTACTAGACAAGGAGGAAAGTCAGTTGCAGAATTAACAGGTTGGCCACACCTTTTTCATTGACTGCATTTGTCTTTTCATTCATGTCTGGTTTAATTCATCGAAGATTCACATTTGACATTTCAGTCTGTAGATTCATACAAATACATATTTAGGTTTAAAGTTATTTTGAAGTAACGCAAGATTGAAATAAGGTTCCTGTTCATTTTGACAATTATTCTGAACGTAACGTCGTGCATTTTCCATTGTTAGCTCCTCCACCTGGAATGGGCTCCCCTTGGAGGTCCGCCTCCTGCCTAAGAATAATTAAAATGCGTTCTGCAAGTTACTTAAGACTAATTTGTTTCGCCATGACTGGGCTGGTGGTGCCTCTGAGTAGGTTTCTTAAAGGGACACCTTATAAATTCTTGAATGATTGAATGAATTATCTATAAGGACCAACATTACTAGTTTCTGTATTTAAAAATGTTGCTGAATATCATGTTATCGCAGACACTGAGCCAGGCTGTGGATTCATTTGTTTGGTGCCTCTGTTCACTGTACAGTGTCTATGGAGGTCTAAAAATGATCTATGTTGGGTACCATACTGTATACTCTATTGTCCAAGGTAAAGTAAGTTGCCGGGGTTTTGTCCAAGTGGAGTGTATTGCAATGCTTTTGTAGCCACAACAGTTTATGTGTATTGGCGTAGTTGATAATTTAATTAAAATCTCCATTGTATACTCTTGCACATTATATTAAGCAGTAAAGAAATAGAAAAACCAGCTCCATATGATAATCATTGATGACAACTCGGTTGTCATTGAAGCTGTGGTGTTTAGATTTCTGTAAGACGATATCTGGGAGAAGGGACTACAACTCGAGTACAAGTGAGGATGAGGAGGATGCGAGGCAGCGAGTGGCAGACAGTCTTGAAGATGAATCCGAGACGTTCTTGAGTAATTTTATGAAGAGCAGGGACAAAGATGCTCGCATCGTCCTAAACATCAGGGTCAGTTTACATTTTTTAACCGATACAATACAAGGTTTATTTGCCTTCTTTTGTCTCTCGGGTGTAGGAGTCTTGCTGTTGTGATGTTGTACTTAACTGTATTCAGCAGACATTTTCAAACTGTCTTCAGATGCACGTGCGTATATCAGCTAGCTAGGTCAGGTATGCACAGCCCGCGGGCCGGATCCGGCCCCCGAACGCGATATATCCGGCCCTCGGAGCAATTTGAAAAATACAAGAAAGTTCTACTGAATTACTGGGATTTTAGGAATGAATTTAAACTTAATTGAACTGTTAACAATTTTGCAACTTATTACAATCCGAAACGGCTCAGATGGCAAGAATATCAAATTACAAGCGATAAAAGGGCTAGTCAAGTTTTAAAAAATCGTCTTTTATACTCGACTCTCAAAACTTCAGCTCGTAACTTTGTCTTCGGCCCTCGAGTGCACGAAAAATAGTACACTGCAGCCCTTGGCCCAAAAAGGTTGTGCACCTCTGAGCTAGGTAGTCACACATGCAGTGTCTTTGGGAGGTATTTAAAATGTACCACATTCAGTGGCTTCATACATACATTATATACACATACATGTGTTGTTTATATTCGTTTTATTAGGAAAAAACATCGGTAGACAAACCGTTACTCGAATACATGAGCAAAAAGATTAATACAAGATAATATGCAATGAACATGAGTTGACGGGAGCCAAGAGCACTAAATGAGGAGAGAGCAAGATTGAAATAATTGTTGTAGAAAGAATATAAGGTATAGAGAAGCATCGACTGGGAAAACAAACCTAGGGATGGACAGGAGGAAGCAAGGATCTGTATAGGACACGGGGAATACATTGAATACATACATATGTACATACAACATATGTTCTGACACTTTTGGAATTTGACTGAATTATCGAGTCGAGTGAAAGTGAGCACCACCTACCTTGGCTTTATTACACTTCACTTTGATGTGGCGGGCGTTGATGTGGTGGGCAGTTGTGAATTATTAAAGGGTTAACTGAAAAACAATCATGAATGTATCAAAATATACATGATACATATTATGTATACATGGTTATGTTAAGCCTAACTTAGTATAGAAGTATATGAAGTATATATTCAGGGTATATGAGAGATGGTTATAAAAATTAGTGTTACTTTTGTTCTTGTGATGTTTATCAACTCTTTTTACTGTTTTTACCGGAATGTGATGGTCAGACCATAAATTTGTTTTAGGATTCACGGCAGCTGCCTGCACTTACTGCTCAGGAGATGATTGCTAAGAAGGCAGTTATGCGTCTGATGTATCCGGTCTCAAGTGGCGCTCAACATCGAAAGAAGGAGGAGGGCTGGGTTCCTGTCATAAGACCCGATCCAGACAAACCATTAACAGCACCTCAAGACCCAAACTCTGATCTTCCTTTTCCGACTGTTACCATTCCGGCCGTTCCTCCAACTTCAGCTGGGGCTGCTGCTGTTGAGCTGGCAACTGCCAGGGCACCAGTTCAAGAAATACCTCTGCTTCCTCCGGTAGGAGAAAATCTTAAGCAACTATCACAATATTAGTAACCTTCTGTACTCAGTTCAGACTGGTAATAAGGCATGAGAACTGTAACAAGATGGTGTGGTACCAATAAGGTATGGTAGTAAAGTGTTTGTAACATATTGGTCATAGCTATGTTAATGCCTGAGTTACTAGGCATCTTTGAGTACAGTGCTAGCATAATGGCATCCATCCAACATTAAGACATTCGAATAGTCTGGACTGCGGTCAAGGTCGCTTCATAATACAACTCTTCTCAATCCAATGTTATGAATATACCATGTAATGCACATTAATGTAAAGATATAAGTGTACAGAGATAAACTTTCAGTATGTACTGCATTGGCAAACACGTTGATATTGCATGATGATCCCAAAATGTCTGACAAAAAAGGGTTTTTCTATTTGTGTTTCAAGTTTTTTCCACTTACTGCTGGACGAACCTATTAATTGACTTGTAACTCATTAACATGATATCTGAATGTCGATTGATGGCAATTTGTGATTGTTTTTTTTCTACAGAATGCAGATGAATGTTTTTTTCTACAGAATGCTGATGTCCATACGATTATAACGGAACGATTGGCTGCCATTAGAAGACTTAATGCAGATCCTTCAGACGCACAAGCCTATGGAGATGTCTTAAGAGCACAGATGCAGGTCGGTTTGTGTTGTGCAGGCCTTTACCTTGGTCGTTTAAAATTAACCATAGAGTTTATATGAAGATTGTCTTCAGTCATGGACTATATGTATTCAGACTCTGTGCATTAGTAACATGTTGGATGTAAACAGACAAGGCCTTTCATAGCTTGTATTGTTGCTCGTTTGTCAGCTTGCTCAATAAGTGAAGATATACATATGACTAACAGACACTAAAGTTTATAAAGGGTATAGAATGCCATTGTGGTTCTCCTTTGAGCGGTTTGTGACCCGAAGAGTCTTCGATAGGTGACTAGTGACTGCTTTAAAATCGTCTCAATCTCACTGCCTGCTTTGAAATATGACTGAGCTGCTAGAGAGAATTTGTATAGGAACATCCGCTGCACGACTTCTATCATGTTTGCCATAAATACCGATGTTACAGATGCAGCAGTGGGCTGAACAAAAACAGGTTCCAGGCCAGTTCTTCACGTCAGTGCTTCGAATGGGACTCATGGGCAATAAATTGAAGAAGCATGATTGGTTAAGTCGGGTATGTTCATCAGAATCATATGTTTGTAAAACGTAATGAATGAATTGTTGAGAGTATTGACAAACCTGCGCTTACTCATTTGTAAAGGGTTAGATATATAGAAAATCAGCACAAGGTTTTAAACTTTAAGGAGAGTGACTCCGAGTTAAGTGTTACGGTATGTAACAATTTCAAATTGTGTATGGGTAAAGAAACATGTTCAGATACTAGTGGCCTTGTGGAGACCTGTTGGTTCTGTGCTTCGATCATACAACGATGTTGTTGGTACATTTTGCTTTCTCATGCATTGGCCCATCTTCCTGGATAAGTTTACACTTACAAGATCACAGCTACACTGGATTTCATAACAGACAGCGCAGGATACATATTCAAGTCACGTTTAGACTCAACTTTTTAGATTTATTATAATTGCCAAGTCAAGCGCCCTTAAAAGGTCAAATAGCCAAGATACATACTTTAATACATAGTATATACATGCATACTAGTGATGTTAAATGATAACTTAGAAATCTGGTTATCGGTTTTGAAAACAGTCGGTTTTATTTCTGTGGCAAAACCGATTTTAAACAAACAATAACCGGTTTGCCAAAGAAAAAATATTAACATCCCTAATGCATATGTCTAGAATCTCTAAACAGGTACATTGAATGTCTTAACTTTTTCTCATTGTGCAGCCTGAATGTTCAAATGGTTTTGACAGACAAAGCAGAATGCTGAGCCTTATCCAGATGCTGCAGCAGCTGTATTGCAGGGTGATTCTCCTGGAGAAATTGGTGCCAACAATTCCATCAGCACGTTCAATCCACTGGCGTCTACTGATGGAACATATAACATTGGAAAGCTGATGATGCTGCGAATGGGCTGGAAGGAATCTGAAGGTCTGGGTCGACAGAACTTGGGCAGACTTACGCCCTTGTGTCTTGATCAAAAGAAAGATCGGAAAGGTGGGTCAGAGGCCGTATTGTACATATGCTGTTAGTTTTCAGGCAGCATAGGGGTTTCTCATAAGGGACAACTGCAAAAATTACCTTACTTGGACCTATCCTTCACCTCTGTTGGAATTTTTTGCATCCCCATCTGTTTTTTAGACGTTTGCACTCCAATGGAGTGCTAAGACATAGATTAGGATATCCTGATGAACCGTGATGATCTTGTATGGCCAACTGTGCAATAGTGTTGACAACTTCTGATATTGCTGCATCCAGTAAGGTGATTTTACTTAGATCCAGACTGTGCTGTGACTGAAATTGGTGTCAAAGGCTGTACTGAAATAACTATGTCAAATTTAGATGCAGATCACCATTGGACACAACCTCTACCTTTTGTCCACATTGAAGCGACTCCTTTCACCCCTTCTTGCAGATGTCCCTCTTCAATAACCCCCTTTTTACTATCAAATATTTACATAACTACATATGCATAATGCTAATGAGAATCCTTTGATAGGCAGACCCAACTGGATAATGAAGGCTCTGATGGGTTAACATGAGGAATGAATCTCACAAAAGGCCCAATAGTGTATGCAGGCAGAAACAAAGGAGAGAGACACAGGTCACAGCTACACTGGATTGACAACATAAATGAAGATTATAACTAAACTTGGATTAGACCCGCAAAAAGCATTGGACCTAACAATGGATGAACTAGAATGGAAAATATCCATTAGAATAGAAAAATGATTGGTATCAGGAATTTATAAATACATGTTATCTTGCTTGTGAAGATTGCATTCATTATGTCACCATATCATAGCTTTTTACAGTATTTCAGCTGCTGACAGTTTGTAATCATCATCATCTTAATCAATTTTTTAAAACTTTTATTTCACTATGTGTTTTCTGTCGAAAGTCAGTTAAAAAGCAATTTTGAATGTGTTTTCCACTTCAAGTTAGGTCACGTGCCATATGATGTTAAGCATAGCAACTGCTGTTCTATATTCTGTATATTTCACATTTGAAAAACATTTTCTTGTAGTGCCTACTACTGAAATAAAGCGTGTGACCTTCGTAATAGTTGTGCCACTTACTGAACTGAAAATGAGTCTAGTTAGCGTAACAGAAAGGTTTACTTCACAGCATTTCTCTTGGTTGATATATATTATAATATTATAAGTGCTGCATTTGCAGGTTTGCAAGCTCCTGAAGAAAGAACCAGGCCTCTGGCTCAAGTCCACAGTGTTAAAGGTAGATTTCTTCATTTGCTTCTCTTATTATATCAGAAAAACCCACGTGTCTGTCTTGTCCAAGATTTCAAATGCTGGGAATTTCCCTTGAGACTCCCCTTGGAAATCCGCCTCCTGCCTAAAAATAGTGCGTTCTGTAGGTTGCTTAAGACAATATTTTAATTACTGGCAATTTCAAATACTTGTGCTCAAACATATGCAAAAAGAAAAGTGGCATCTATTCAAGACAGTGCTT
>Ga0081606_1000934_pt1 | contig 10110 bp, 9 predicted proteins | sample EareggfetidaYelm_FD_71127 | JGI IMG/M metagenome (GOLD analysis project Ga0081606, IMG submission 71127) | Earthworm egg capsule microbial community from the University of Washington, USA - E. fetida Yelm (SPADES assembly) (version 2) | ecosystem: Host-associated > Annelida > Reproductive system...
GAAGTAGTATGTGAATTGGGATTAGCAGTCGTCACGGTAACCGAAGCATAGGCCCCCTAGTGTTCTTGCTATGTGATGGGCCTCCCCTCTCTTTTGGGCATAAAATTCGGCTGAAGCACTACAAACTGAAATCGATCTCTAGTTGTTGTCCGACAGAGCCGTTAATATTAATCGGAACGAAAAGGAGGCGGCCGGACCTGTGTGATCGTTTCGTTCCACTGATGCACCCAGATGAGTAATATCCCGCCTCGCTTTGACTTCAGTTCGCAGAATTCCAGACTCCGTTTGGCTCGATCTTCTCATGGCAGACCAACATGGCATATTGGAGGGAATTCCGGGTTGAACCTTCAAATGATTCCGTTCTTGTTGTAAAAACCTAGAAATGCATAAAATGCCCAAAACCAATGTAAACACCCAAACCTCAACTCCCTTAAAGGTGTTTATGGCTACGACCCGACAGACCATAAAATGATTACTGTTCTTCTGTTTGCAAAGGCTTAACCGAACTACTGCTGTCATTAATCGATACACTGTTCAATGCAGCACTGCATTGAACTGCATTATGTCACGCTTTGGCTCGGTTGCATAATGCAGGGGCTTTCATCCCCCCAAAGCCAATGATGCATTTCACCCCTACTTCAGATGTCCCTCTCTTTTCAGAATATTTCACAGTCTGGGAAATTTTTTCCAACTTTAAAAATATCTTGGAACCGCATATGGTCAGAAAAGACTACATCATCGTGCTGGTTCATTCCATTCTTGCCAGGCGCAAGGTCTTTTGCAAGAGCAAGGAGGGGCCTGCCAATCAGGTAATAATCGATCACAGCCACACTTCAAAGACCTCTTTAGAGCCAGAACCTTAAAGAAGGCCCATGGAGCATACAAAGGAAATAATTGCTATAGGCAAAACAAGTGTCCATGCTAAGAACAACCAAATTCCATATACTAGGGCTTTTTGTAGCGCCAGTCCTGTATGCTTTGAAGACTTCTGCAAAACACATGTGGCAATACAAAAAATATTTTTAATGAGCTAATTAAATATATTAAATGATTAATTACACAAGCGCTGCCACAAAGCTTACAAATAGCATAAAAATAAAAAATCTACCGAATTAAACATTTCGCATACATGCCAGATTCTTGCATAGAACTGTATACATTACCACACTGTATTCTACTCTACCATATATACTACGTGTCACATACATGTGCTAGATAGTATTATACTGTTGTTTATTGCATTATCATTTTGGTTTCATGAAGGTGGTCGGTGTGCGAGAGAGTTTGACGCCAGTTCCGCTGTATACCTTCTATATGATGGATATTACACTAAAGGAGGGTCGCGATCTGGTTATCAAGGACAGCTGCGGTAAGACAATTTCTTAAGATTCTGTCGATTAAATATTGTTGCGCTACATAGACTGTGACTCTTAACACGTATCTGACGCTTGCACACTGAGGCAGTTTACGGTGGCGTCCTGCAGAGTCTGTGATCCAGCGATTGTGGGTTATAATCTAGTCAAAGGACTTAGCTTACAGACCCCGGACAGTTGTTTGCATATACTATTAATTCATAAATCACTCAGTTAGAAATTAAAACCAATCGCGCTATAGCATCAAAGATTAACTGAGTGGCTAATGAGTATTGTTCTAGTTCGTTATTTCCCAAAGTGTGTTCCGTGGACTGAGGGGGTTTCGCGAGGCAAGGCCAGGGATTCCGTGAGGAAATTATGCGAAAGTGTTGTCTGAATGGGCCGTTACTTCATGGACCAGGCAAAATAGATTGGGGGCACTTCTTCAGTTGATTTACTATCTATTACAAGGAAGCGATTTGGAGACGACATCCGTGTAGGATTTATGGACAGAAGCGAAATAAATTAGGTAAGTGTATTTTCATAAAACGTAGCCTTTACGAATTGTAAGAGTTATTATTGTAATGCATTTTGTTGTGCGCTTTGTCTAATGCTGTTCATCGATTACGTTGAACAATTATTGTGAGTAGGCCTACAAAGTCCCAATACAGTAATCGTGTACCATGGCTCAAAAGTGTCCATAGCTGATCAGCTGGTTATCTAAATCCGATAGTCATACTTATGGAAGTCTAAACATGTGTAGTTAGAGTTCAGCTAAACAAATTTTACTCTGTTGAGCTGATATTGACAATCATTAGAGGGATCCAGAACTCGCCATCCAGAGGTACCAGAAAAGAACGAAGGATCCTATACCACGCAGACCATACAGAACGCATAACCGAAGACCAGGTTGTCCGCACACTGTATCCAATACGCCACAGGGTTTCAATCCTCGATCACATAAAAATCTATGATTAACAGGAGTTAAATTAACGTAGATGGTGCATCTTCTAAAGACTATATATAGATAGCGTGAACTAGTGAGTGGTGTTAGCACTTCTCCATCTGCCTTGCTGCAATTAACATGTCTCGCGATATTTCAAGGCACAAGTGATCCGTACGTGAAGTTCAAGATCGGCAACAGACAATATTACAAAAGCCGGACGGTTCTCAAGAACCTCCACCCGAAATGGGACGAACGATTCACAATTCCAATCGACGATCTCTCCAAGGTCATTCAGGTCAAGGTCTTGGACTACGACCGAGGACTTAACGACGATCCGATGGGATGCGCAGTCATCGACCCCAGCCAACTAGAAGCCAATGTGTAAGTAATAGTAGTCTATTCCTGTTTCTGTTTAAAATACAAAAATGGTCTGAAAAAACTATTCGTATCTTCTTTAACGTTGTTAATACAACTTTTACTTCTCATTGGTATCAATATTTTATTGTTAATGCATGAATGTTGCTGATCTTTGTGATAAACAAATTGATCGAGGTAGCGACAGTATGCGTTTTAAGACACACAGCTCATGGATGCTACACATAGTCAAAGACAACAGAGCGTAATTGCAGCTGCAGTAGCAGGCTGCTCCAGAAGGAAGGTACAGGAACACGAGAAGGTACAGTGGGCTCGAGTTTCAGTTCGATAGTGTTAGACTTGTCGATCTCCATGGGCCGTAGAGCTCGTCGATTGTCGGCCCAGCTGACTCGAAACTGAAACAGGGAGCACTCTGATATATGCCGGAGAAGTGCCTACGTTTGAAGTACGCGTCAGCTAGTAATGGAAGCAACAGGAAGCTCAAGAAAACAGCAGGAAGCCAGTGTAGTGTATCTCCCAAATATGTAGGAAGCAGAGTCATTTTCATGTTAATATTTATGCTAATATTACTGCTGTCGACATGGATACTTTTTATGTTACTGTTAGTGATTAGTGCTAAGGTTAAAGATACTTAGCACTTATTGTTCAGCACTATAGTGCTCCATGAGCACTAACTCGGCGCTCAGCAGCTGCTCAGAGTCAATAGGCAATTGTACGCAAGTGCAGTATTAGTAAGTAAGTCAGTAGTTGTAGTAGATAGTGGTAAGTAAGTGATAGTATTAGAATGCATTCGACATTATGATGATGACGCAGCTTTTTGATACTTGGGGACACTCCGGTGTAGGAGGCCCAATGCACTCCCCCTAATAGACACTCCCGGGAGTGTATTTATCCTAGGACCAACTGATAGGGGAGTTGATAGATCCTAGGCCTCAAACACTCCCCCTAACGAATAAACACTCCCGGAATCCTTTCGCCGAACCCAGGACCAATTGATACGGGGTTAATTCTTCCTAGGACCAATTGATACGGGGTTAATTCTTCCTAGGACCAATTGATACGGGGTTAATTCTTCCTAGGACCAACTGACAGGGGAGTTAATTCTTCCTGGGACCAACTGACCGGGGAGTTAATTCCTCCTAGGACCAAATGATAGGGGAGTTAATTCTTCCTAGGACCAACTGACCGGGGAGGTAATTCTTCCTAGAACCAAATGAAAGGGAGCTAATTCCTCCTAGCACCAAATGATAGGAGAGTTAATTCATCCTAGGACCAAATGATAGGGGAGTTAATTCTTCCTAGGACCAACTGATCGGGGAAGTAATTCTTCCTAGGACCAAATGAAAGGGAGTTAATTCCTCCTAGGACCAAATGATAGGGGAGTTAATTCTTCCTAGGACCAATTGATACGGGAGTTAATTCTTCCTGGGACCAAGTGATAGGGGAGTTAATTCTTCCTGGGACCAATTGATACGTGAAGTCAATTCTTCCTAGGACCAAATGATAGGGGAGTTAATTCCTCCTAGGACCAACTGATAGGGGTGTTAATTCTTCCTGGAACCAAGCGATAGGGGAGTTAATTCCTCCTAGGACCAAATGATAGGGGAGTTAATTCTTCCTAGGACCAACTGATCGGGGAGGTAATTCTTCCTAGGACCAAATGATAGGGGAGTTAATTCCTCCTAGGACCAAATGAAAGGGAGTTAATTCCTTCTAGGACCAAATGATAGGGGAGTTAATTCTTCCTAGGACCAATTGATAGGGGAGTTAATTCTTCCTGGGACCAAGTGATAGGGGAGTTAATTCATCCTGGGACCAATTGATACGGGAAGTCAATTCTTCCTAGGACCAAATGATAGGGGAGTTAATTCTTCCTAGGACCAACTGATCGGGGAGTTAATTCTTCCTAGGACCAACTGATAGGAAAGTTAATTCTTCCTGGGACCAAGTGATAGAGGAGTTAATTCTTCCTAGGACCAATTGATAGGTGGAGTTAATTCTTCCTAGGAAGAATTAGAACCAATTGATAGGGGAGTTAATTCTTCCTGGGACCAATTGATAGGGGAGTCAATTCTTCCCGGGACCAATTGATACGGGGAGTCAATTCTTCCTAGGACCAAATGATAGGAGAGTTAATTCCTCCTAGGACCAAATGATAGGGGAGTTAATTCTTCCTAGGACCAACTGATCGGGGAGGTAATTCTTCCTAGGACCAAATGAAAAGGAGTCAATTCTTCCTAGGACGAAATGACAGCGGAGTTAATTCTTCCTAGGACCAATTGATAGGTGGAGTTAATTCTTCCTGGACCCAATTGATAGGGGAGTTAATTCTTCCTGGGACGAATTGATAGGGGAGTCAATTCTTCCAGGGACCAATTGATACGGGGAGTCAATTCTTCCTAGGACCAAATGATAGTGGAGTTAATTCCTCCTAGGACCAAATGATAGGGGAGTTAATTCTTCCTAGGACCAACTGATAGGGGAGTTAATTCCTCCTAGGACCAAATGGTAGGGGACTTAATTCTTCCTAGGACCAACTGATAGGTGGAGTTAATACTTAATAGGACCAATTGATACGTGGAGTTAATTCTTCCTAGAACCAATTGATAGGGGAGTTAATTTTTCCTGGGACCAATTGATAGGGGAGTCAATTCTTCCTGGGACCAATTGATAAGGGAAGTCAATTCGTCCTAGGACCAAATGATAGGGGAGTTAATTCCTCCTAAGACCAAATGATAGGGGAGTTAATTCTTCCTAGGACCAATGATAGGGGAGTTAATTCTTCCTAGGACCAACTGATAGGGTAGTTAATTCCTCCTAAGAACAAATGATAGGGGAGATAATTCTTCCTAGGACCAACTGATAAAGGGTTAATTCTTCCTAGGACCAAAGGATAGGGGAGTTAATTCTTCCTATAGGACCAAATGATAGGGGAGTTAATTCTTCCTTGGATCAATTGATAGGGGAGTCTATTCTTTCGAGAACCAATTCATAGAGGAGTTAATTCTTCCAAGGACCAAGTGATGCGGGAGTTAATTCTTCCTAGGGTCAATTGATGATTGATAGGAGAGTTAATTCTTACTAGGATCAATTGATAACGGAGTTAATTCTTCCTCTTTCTCTTCCAGTCCTTCCTCCAGCTCCTCCCTTTCCTCTTTCTAGTCTTCCCCTTCTTTGCAGTTTTGGTGTAGAAGTATTGCATCATTATAGCCATCATTTCGGCCATATCCGATGACTTTTTCTGTTAAGGCGGAGTGTGACTTAGGCTCGCACTATTATTATTTAATTATTATATTTTATACAAGGAGAAATGCGCTAAAATCCACCTACAGCGATGTAGACATTCAAAAAAATTAGGGGGAAAACCCCGGAGCCCTTTCTTGAAGGTGAGTGAGTGTATAGAGGCCACATTTTATGCGGTCAGGAAGGGGAGAGTCCAACACAGGGGGAGCGGAGGGAAGGCAGGGGAGGGAGAAGAGCGAGGGGATGGTGTCCACAAATTTTGAGCACCCTCCAGCTTAAATTTCTCTTTGCGCCACTGGGTATGGGTCGTGTAGCAAAGATGATGTACCCGCAGACCTCTACTCTCCGTCATAGGGTAACTGCAGGATATAATAAGGGTGGTGGTGCCATCCATCAACCTCCTGCACCCTGTTAGAGAGGCCGCTGTTGGTCCACGACTGCTTATTCGTCGAGAAACTTCCGCTTATCTCGCAGATGAACTTTATATCTAGAGGTCGTTCAACTATCCGCCACACGTGGACGCGCTGTGTTGCAGTTACTGCTCTGCGGACCTCAGACTTGGATATAGCCTAGGGTAAAATGCATACAAAAGGACGATACACAAACATGCACACATATTAATACAAATGTACACAGTAATGACCTCGATATAACATGAATATGGTCCGAAAACCTATTAAGCCTGTTTCAGAGAAAATAGAGGGTTTGGCTGTGAGATAAGATCTTACGCTAGTCAAACGAACCGCCAGAAAACCATAGCACGTAGGTTGGCAATGATTCGCCACGAAGGGAATCGTACCCCACCGCCATCATCACATAGTTTTTCAGCTCACGCGCTGCAGGCAGCACGGTTTTACCTAAGCTGACATGATCGGACAAGATTTATGCTAGTTCCGTCATCCATGTGTCCAGTTATTTGCACGCTTCAAAAAGCAAGTGTTGATTTTTAAAATTCGTTCAAAGTAAACTGTTGTTAATGGGAAGACACGCGAGGATTACGGAAGAAGGCAAAGAGAATTTACTCATTCATTCACTCATTCAGGCTATTTCTATAGCCCCTTTTCAAGTCAACTGGTACTTATTGGCGTTCCCGACACAGCACGGATATACATGTAGTAGGCTATCCGTCATAGTTTCAGAGTCTCAAGCCGAAGCGCCACAGGATAGTGCGAGTGAAGGAGTCGCCCACGGTCAATACGTGGCGGCTAGAGCGGAAATTCAACCTGTGAAATGTGCCGAATCTAATTCTTCCTAGGATCAAATGATAAGGGAGTTGATTCTTCCTAGGAACCAGTGATGCGGGCGTACATTTTTCTTACTACCAACTGATACAGGTTGATAACAAGTTGACAATAATTTATGTTGAACAAATTTTGAAAAAATAAGTCAATGCCTGCCTTTAAAGCGTGCTACGTTAGTTAAGGGACAATTGGAATTAGCAGACAGCTGACATATTATATAAGATTGCAGCATCGGGTAGGCGAAACAGCTTATATAACGAGGGCAGTGAGGTCGGTTTCGTATGGTCACAGCTCATTGCCTACCTACGTGTTAGGATTCCGGGCGGTACCGTTACGACCGGAAAAGCTTATCTCACAACCAATCCCTCTATATCCTGTGGAACAGGCCTAAAAGGAATTATGGCGCTACATAAATGGATGTAATACGTTACACTACAAGCAACACCACACGTATTGCTATTACTTGTGGTGTGTTGTTGATCTTTATTCAAGGTTTACTCATAAATTAGATGGACTATTTCTTCTCCCTCTCCTTCTTCTTCTCCGTCTCCTTCCTCTTCTCCTTCTCCTTCTCCTCTTTCGTTTCCTTCACCTTTTCTCCTTCTCCTCCTCTTCCTCCTCCGCCTTCTCCTTCGTTTCCTCTTTCCCCGCCATCTCATTTTTCTCCTTTTCCTTCTTCTCTTCCTTCTCCTCCCCCTTCTAATCCTTCTTCTTCTCCTTCTCCTTATTCTCCTCCCTCCCCTCCTTCTCCTTTTTCTTTTTCTTTTTCCTCTCATCCTACTTCTACTTCTCTTCTTTCTTATCCTCCTTCTACTCCTCCTTTTCCGGCTTCTACTCCTCATTCTGTTGCTTCTCCTCCTTCCCTTTCTTTCCCTTCTCCTCCTTTTCCTCCTCCGTCCTCTCCTTCTTTCTCTTCTCCTCCTCTTCCTCCTTCTCCTCCTCCATCTCCTTCTCCTCCTTCACCTTCTCCACCTCCTTCTCCTCCTCCTCTTTTTTCTCCGTCTCCTCCTCCTTCTCCTTCTTTTCTTAATCCTTCTCCTCCTACACCTCTTCCTTTTCCTTCTCCTTTTCTTGCTTCTCTCCTTCTCTCCTTCCCCTTCTTCTCATTTTTTCTCCACCTTCTCCCATCCTCCTTCTCCTTCTTCTCCTCCTTCTCACAAACAATCTATATCCTATAGAACAGGCCTAAAAAGAATTATGACTTATCCTCCTTCTTCTCTTCCTCCTTCTCTTCCTCCTTCTCCTTCTCTCTCCTCTTCCTTTTTTCCTTATCCGCCTCCTCCTTCTTCTCCTCTTTCTCCTCCTTCTCTTCCTCTTTCTGTTTCCTCCTTATTCTTCTCAATACTTTTCTTATAACTCATATTCCTCCTCCTCCTCTTCCTTCTTTTGCTTTTCCCGCTTCTACTCTTCTCCTTTTCCTTCTTCTCCACCTTCTCCTCCTACTCCTTCTCCTCTTTTTCTCCTCCTCCTTCTCCTCCTCCTTCTCCTCTTTTGTTTCGTTCACCTCCTTCTCCTTCTCCTCCTCTTCCACCTCCGCCTTCTTCTTCTTTTTCTCTTTCCCTCCTTCTCATTTTTCTCCTTCTCCTTCTTCTCCTCCTTCTCCTCCTTCTCCTCCTTCTTCTAATCCTTCTGCTTCTTCTCTTTCTTCTCCTTCTCCATTTTCACCTCCCTCCCATCCTTCTCCTATTTCTTTTTCTTTTTCTTCTCCTCCTTCTTCTCCTCCTACTTCTCCTTCTCTTCTTCCTTCTCCTCCTTCTCCTCTTTCTACTCCTTCTTTTCCGGCTTTTACTCCTCCTTCACCTGCTTTTCCTCCTTCTCTTTCTTCCCCACCTTTTCCTCCTTTTCCTCCTCCTTTTCCTCCTCCTTTACCTCCTCCGACTTCTCATTCTTTCTCTTCTCCTCCTTTTTTCCTTCTCCTCCTCCATCTCCTTCTCCTTCTTCACCTTCTCCACCTCCTTCTCCTCCTCCTCTTCATTCTCCTTCCCCTCCTTCTTCTCCGTCTTCTTCTCTTAATCCTTCTCCTCCTATCCCTCCTCTTCCTTCTCCTCCTTTTTTCCTGCTTCCCTCTTTCCCTCCTAACTCCGTTTTTACTTCTACTCCTTCTCATTATCCTCTTTCTTTTTCTTTTCCCGCTTCTCCTCCTGTCCTTCTTTTTCTTCTCCTCCTCCTCCTCTTCCTCCTACTTCTCCTCCTCCTTTTCTCCTCCTCTTCATCTTTCTTCTCCTGCTTCTTCTTCTACTTCTCCTTCTCCCCCTTCTCCTTCTTCTCCTCCTTCTCCTCCTTCCCCTCTTTTTACAATCAACTCCTCTATCGATTTGTCCTAGGAAGAACTAACTCCCCGCATCTATTGGTCCTAGGAAGAATAACCTCCCCGCATCAATTGATCCTAGGAAGAATTGACTCCCTGTATCAATTGGTCTTAGGAAGAATTGACTCCCTGTATCAATTGGTCCTAGGAGGAATTAACTCCCTGTATCAATTGGTCCTAGGAAGAATTGACTCCTTGTATCAATTGGTTTTAGGAAGAATTGACTCCCTGTATCAATTGGTCCTAGGAAGAATTGACTCCCTGTATCGATTGGTCCTAGGAAGAATTGACTCCCTTTATCAATTGGTCCTAGGAGGAATTGACTCCTTGTATCAATTGGTTTTAGGAAGAATTGACTCCCTGTATCAATTGGTCCTAGGAAGAATCCACTCCCTGTATCAATTGGTCCTAGGAGGAATTAACTAACTGTATCAATTGGTCCTAGGAAGAATTGACTCCTTGTATCAATTGGTTTTAGGAAGAATTGACTCCCTGTATCAATTGGTCGTAGGAAGAATTGACTCCCTGTATCAATTCGTCCTAGGAAGAATTGACTCCCTGTATCAATTGGTCCTAGGAAGAATTGACTCCCTGTATCAATTGGTCCTAGGAAGAATTGACTCCCTGTATCAATTGGTCCTAGGA
>Ga0081606_1000935_pt1 | contig 10100 bp, 6 predicted proteins | sample EareggfetidaYelm_FD_71127 | JGI IMG/M metagenome (GOLD analysis project Ga0081606, IMG submission 71127) | Earthworm egg capsule microbial community from the University of Washington, USA - E. fetida Yelm (SPADES assembly) (version 2) | ecosystem: Host-associated > Annelida > Reproductive system...
CCGGCAGGAACTTTACTGCGTGTTTCATTAGCAAGATGGTGGAAACCGGAAAATAATAAAGAAATACCAGAAAAGGTGTGTTTCCTAAACCTTTCAGGTTGGTATGACCTCAACGAAACACGGCAAAAACAGTAAACGATAATTCTAACGACTTGCCACTTTTACCGACAACGCCATAGAGCCAGAGGCAAGACTTTCCTCACTTCGCGAAGAGAGAAAAATATTTTGGCAAGAACCTGAAGGAATACCCTCTAAAGGGCTTGCTAAATAGTCAAGCCTTAACCCAACTTGCAGGCAAGGAGTTGTAAATCCCTGAAAACGAGTATTTTCATCTTTTTTTTGTGACGGTTTGTGCACTACAAATTATCGTTTGGCAATGAGAGGATAAAAATGGAGACGAAAAATATATGAGCGCAAATTCAACTAACGCCATACATAAAAAAATCAGCCTAATTTTCTTTTTACAACAAGCTGACTTGTATCGTATTGCGCGTGAAGTTATAATTTATCAATGTACTTGAGTTCGATATTTTATCACAAGCCAACAATAGAACAGCAGTTAACGGTCAAGCGAAAATTTGTAGTGCACAAACTTGTACTCAAAAATGAGAGCATTCAGTGTTTGCAAGGCTTTTCGTCCGCCTAGCTGCAAGTTGGGCTAAGACCAAATGTTGAACTCAATCATAATGGACTGCTTTTTACTTTAACCACTACTTTCTTGACCCCATCGTATCCTTCTGCCTTATTACCGGGATTATGTGCTTCTTTGGTCGTTATGATATAGAAGGTGCCCGGCTCGGCTACATAAAATTTGCCATCGGTAGTCGCATAAAAAGCAATGTCTTTAGTCGAACTGTATTCTTCCACAACATGAGACCTGACATGCTCCACAGGGATGATGCCGATCTTCTCTTTTCCTTTAACCACGAAATGAATATCAATGTAATTAAGGTGCGCTTCCCACTTCAAATGGGATAGTTCTCTAGGCGGACCTTCGCTGATCGTAGCAAATACATTCTCATCATCAATCGGATATTTTCCGGGTCGTAATCGAGTAAAGTCTGTGTTCTTCAGAAAGGCAAAGGCCTTATCCCAACCCGCTTTATTGGCGTGATATTGCTTGGCGAATTCTTCCTTATTGATAGGGTCAGCCGGTTTGGCGGGCAACCCATTGAGCCACTCCATTTTGCTGTACCATTGCTCGGCTTTTTTTTCAGTCCGGTTGCCGCCTGCTTGGGCGTGGACTGTAAAGTCAGCCAAAGAGGCTATCGGGAGCAGGAGAGTAAGAGATAGTTTAGCGCACAACTTTTTCATGATAAATCTAATTGGAGACTTCTGTTTTATTAGTTACAAGCGCCATTTTTGTCGTCTTGACCCAGAATGACAAAAATGAGCGGCATTCCTTGTTTTCTCGGCTATTTTTTGGTCGATTTCTTGACTAGGCCGATGCCAAATTGATCGCCGGCTGCCACGGCTTTGCCGCCGCTGAAATGGATTTCAACCATTTTCTCACTTTGCACATCGTCGTGGTTTTGATCTTCCAGTGAGGCCACCATTTTACGGGTCTTCACATCAATGACATCGCCGGTTGATGGATACGCATATTTTCCATCCAAGCTAAAGGTGATCCAGCCGGGCGTATCTTTTAGCGCTATAGTCGTTTTCTGAACAGGCGGCATCACCGTATTGTCAAATACATGCAAGCGGTAATTGGCTCCGTCGCACAACCATATTTCCTTTTCATCCGGCGTCATCCCGATGCCATGACTAGGGCAACTATGACGTTTTACTTCGCCCATATTCCAGCCTTGGACCACAACGCGATGCAGAAATTTTCCGGTAACCAGGTCGCCAATTTCGAAGCCCAATAATCCGTTCACATTCACGTATACGAGCGTCTGCGAACCGTTAATCGTGAAGGGGCGAATTTCTGCGCCGAAAGGCCCCACCTGTTTCGTGACGGCATGCGTTTGGGCGTTGGCAACATTGAGCATGGTTGATTTGAGACCGGCCAAATACACGTAATTGCCATCGGGACCATAAATGGTGTTATGTGAACCCGAGTTGGTAACAATTTTTTTGATTACATCGCCCGTTTTGGCATCGACTACTGTCCAAAACTCTTTTTCCAGGGAGGGTATGTAAATAATCTTACCATTGGGCGAAACCGAGATTCGGTCTACGCCCCCTTCGTATTGTCTCTCCCACAACACCTTTTCGGTTGTTATGTCGATGCGCTGAAGAGCTTCCAGAGTGCTGATGTAAATGCTGTTCAATGACAAACTCACATCGATGCCTTTCACATTCGAGGGCTTCCCGTCTTTACTAAGACCGGCCGTTTTAATGTATTTGACGAACTTGTGATTATTATCGATGTCAAAGACTTGTATGCCATGACCGCCGTAGCCCAGATAATTCCGGATGCCCGGCGTTGCCACGTACAAATAGCGTTGCACTTTAGGAGCTGATTTTGCAAAATTTATAGCAAAATCATGTTTGGGTGAAGACACCCAGGCTGTGGCCGATACGATGAACAATCCGCAGATCAATACGAGAATTAGATTTTTTTTAGGATTCATTATCATTAATTTTTGAAGTTAAACATGGAATTAGTTTGCATAGTTATAATAGCGAAATGACTCAATTATACCCGGGGTTTTGAGGAAATATGGCAGGATTGTTAATTAATTGAATCTGGGCAAGCGGTATGGGAAACAAGGTATTAAAGGGTCTCATGCCGTATTTCTGCATCACGGCATAAGCCTGTCCGGTTCGTATTAAATCAAACCATCGTTGACCTTCAAAAGCCAGTTCCCGACGGCGTTCCAGGACGATTTGATCGCGCAAATCGGCTTGCAATAGCCTTCCTAGAGCGTCAATACCGGCTCGGGTACGGACCTGATTCAGATAAGACAAGGCCGCCAAGTTTTTATCGTTTTCATTTAAGGCTTCGGCATACATCAATAATACGTCGGCATAGCGAATCACTTTCCAGTTGGCCGGACTGTCGTTGTTCGCCGTTATTTTCGTGATGTATTTGCGGGTATAGGCCGACATGTTGTTAGAAGAAGCCACAATCGGAGTAAACTTACCCGCCGCGTCTGTATAGCCCCTGCTAGCCGTAATGTCTTTGCGTTTATCCTTAGCCTCAAACAGATCGAACAGAACCTGATGGGGCGTGTTCTGATCATCGACAGAACCGGCAATGCCGTAAAACGCAATCAAGTCCGTAGCTTTAGGCGTAAATCGATTCGTGAAAATGCTTCCTTCGGTTCCTAATCCCTGCTGATATTCGATGTCGAATATGTATTCGCTGTGGTGTTCATCTTTGGCGTAATCCCACAAATCGGCCCAGTTGGTTAGCAGGGCATACCCTAGAGTGGTGACTTCCTGTAATTTTGCTTCGGCATTCACAAAATCTTTCCGAGTCAGGTACACTTTGCCCAGCAAGGCTTTGGCGGCTCCTTTGGTGGCCCTGCCAACATCAGCGCCCGAATAACGGGCAGGCAGTTTGGTTTCCGCATCCAGCAGGTCTTTTATGATGATTTCATCATAAATTTTATCTGCTTTTTCGCGGGGCGTTCTGTAGGATTCATCAACGCTTAACGTCTTGGTAACAAAAGGCACATCGCCAAATATCCTGACTATGTCAAAATAAGCCAACGCTCGCAGGAATTCGGCTTCCCCAATATGCCGGTTTTTATTAGTAACCACGGCGGGATCGGCCGTACTGATGCGTTCCAACAAGGTATTAGCCCGGGTGATGGCTTTGTAATAATTTCGCCAAGTGTCTCTCAGCAGATCATCGTCATTGGCCAGCGTAAAATTATCAACTGCCCCTGCAGTGCCTTTCACCAGTTCGTCCCATGAATCATCAGCGCGTATATCGCCAAAGTAATACATGTTCGCATATTGGTCCTGAAAAATACCGTAGACCCCGACGAGGGCATCCCTGTAGTCTTTATCGGTTTTGAACAGAACATCAACTGTTACTGCATCGACGGGCAAGATTTCAATAAACTGTTTATTACAAGCTGTTAACAGCAGCAAGAATATGGCTAGCGAGGTTAGGACTTTTTTCATTTGATGTAATTTTTAACGGATTAAAAGCCTAGATTGATGCCCAAAATTATACTTTTCGCAATAGGGTAGTCGTAGCGTTCATTGCCGGGTGCGAGCGGACTATCGGAACGGCTAACATCCGGGTTAAAGCCAATATATTTTGTAAACAGGAAGGGATTGTTAGCCGTAAAAGAAAATTGAATCGTGCTGAATGTAAGTTTCTTCGCTACTAATTCAGGCAAGGAGTAGCTCACGGCTATGTTATTAATCCGAAGGTAGGAGCCGTCATCTAGAAAGCGTTGGCTATAGCTCCCTCTGAAATTACCCGTCGGCACATCATTGGGTCGCACCGCATACCCGTTACCCGGATCGGATTCCGATTTCCAGTAATTATTCATAATCGCATATTGCCGGAACCGGGCTCTGTTGTTGGCGGATTGCTCTCTGGATAAGGCCAGAACGTTGTTGCCCTGCAAGCCCTGCAAACTGATGCTTAACGTAAAGTTTTTATACGAAAAGTTATGGGTCATGCCATAATAGAAATCCGGGTAAGGCGAGCCCATAGTTGTTCTATCATAGCTGTCAATGATGCCATCCGGTACGCCATTGGGTCCGCTAATGTCCACAAACCGAACATCGCCAACTCGCGATGCGTCGCGTCCGCCTGGATTCCAAAGCGGGCCTTTGTCCAGATCCGCTTTGGTCTGGAATATGCCGTTTGTCAGCCAGCCGTAAAACATGCCCACCGGCTGACCTATCATGGTAATATTGCCCCCCTGAATAATGGGGTCGCCCGAAGGACCTAACTTCGTCACCTGATTGCGATAGGCGGAGAAATTTAAGCCGGTCTGCCACCGGAATTTCCCTTCAATATTGACCGTGTGGAGCGCAAATTCCCAACCCGTATTTTTGACTTCGCCGATGTTTTTTAAGGCCGTACTAAATCCGGTAATATCCGAAACATTTACGTTTAAAAGCAAGTCGGTGTTTTTGGATCGGAAGTGATCGGCTGTCAGCGCAATTCGGTTGTTTAAAAAGCTGACATTGATGCCAGCATTAACTTGTTCCTGCTTTTCCCAGGTCAACGAAGGGTTCCCCAGCCGGCCGGCTGAAAACCCGCCTATGCCGGTATTGCCCAGCACGTATTTTTCGTAGTTGATTGTGGCCAACTGATCATAGTTGCCAATATTATTGCTCCCCGTTTTGCCGTAACTGACTCGTAGTTTTAGCTCACTTATTTGGCGAATATCTTTCATAAAATTTTCGTCCGAAATGCGCCATGCGAAGGCTAAGGAAGGGAACCAGCCATATTTATTGGCGGCGCCAAAGCGGGATGAACCATCCGTCCGGATCGAAGCCGTTGCATAATACTTGCCGTTGTAATCATAGTTGATCCGACCTAAGTAAGAAATTAACGACCATTCGGCTACGTTGGATGAGCCGCCCGTTAGAAGGTTACTAACGGCGCTCAACGTTGGAACCAGGTTATTGGGATATTTATTACTGGTTAAGGTATTGGATTCAAACGTTTCGCGCTGGGTTGTATAGCCAAGCAGACCGGTGAAGTTATGTTTGTCTAGACTTTTGGTATAATTCAGCGTTGTCTCCGTAATCCAGTTTAACCGCAGGGAGGCATTGTCGGTACCTGAAGCCAATTCGTTTAAAAAGGCAGGCAACTGGGGTTTAAAGTAGCTGCCTTTGATGTTCATCAGGTTTGCGCCCAACATGACATTCACCTTTAAGTTATTCAGGATCGCATATTCGAGGTAGGTATTCCCTAAGAAACCAAACCCTTTCTGTTTCCCTTTCACTTCTTTGGCCAGCGCCAACGGGTTTTTGCTAGTCACGACCGCATTTAATCCGTTTCCGAATGGATAATAGCTGCCATCCGGATTATATATAGATTGGTAGGTTGGAATGACGATGGCGTTGTATAACGGGTTATTGGTAATATCGCTATAGGTCGTTAAGTCATCGGCTCCCGCTCCGCCCACATTTGTTTTGTCGGTATAGAAGGGGTTAATGTTCGCTTTTAATGAGAGTTTCGGAGTCAGTTTGGCATCGATATTTGCCCGGAATGAATAGCGTTTGAAGTTGCTGTTGAGAATAATGCCATCCTGGTTTAAGAACTCGCCGCTTAATGCATAACGGATGTTTTCGCTGCCGCCTATGGCGCTTAACTGATATTGTTGCTGCGGGGCTGTCTGCAGGATAGCATCTAGCGCGTCTTCGTTGGTCGTTATTTTCCCCGACAGCACATCGACAATGGTTTGCGGAACAGGAGCCTTCCACGTAGTTGGGTTGCCTGACACATCGTTCCCATCATCAAGATTTCGATTGCGAACGCCATCAAAATAGTGCTGTGCTTCTTCCAAACCCGTCTGATAAACAGGTCGTTTGGCTACTTTCTGGAAGCCAGTATGATAACTGAGATTGATGAGGGCTTTGCCCGACTTGCCTCGTTTTGTGTTGATAATAACGACCCCGTTTGACCCCCGAGATCCATAAATAGCGGTGGCCGAGGCATCCTTCAAGACATCGATGGTTTCCACATCGTTTGGGTTTAAGGATTGTATGCCGGAGATTGGGAATCCATCGACCACGTACAACGGTCCGCCACCCGCCGAAATGCTGCCAATCCCCCGTATCCGAATTTGCGGGGCTGCGCCCGGTTCGCCCGAAACGGGTTTCACCTGAACACCGGCTACTTTGCCCAGGAGCGCCTGATCGACCCGGGTTACTGCAAGATCCTTTATTGATTTTGAGTCCACAGATGAAACAGAACCGGTAAGGTCTTTTCTTTTTTCCGTCCCATACCCCACTACAACCACTTCGTTGAGTGTTTTCTCATCGCTTTCCAAGGCTACGTTAATTGTAACTTGGCTGCCTACCGCCGCTTCTTGCGTTCTATACCCCACAAAGGAAAAAACCAATGTGCTGTTTAACTCAAGCGAAAGAGCATAATTTCCTTCTGCATCGGTTATGGTTCCATTCAAAGTCCCCTTCACCGCCACATTCACTCCCGGCAAAGATTCTCCCGTGTTCGCATCGGTCACTTTCCCGCTAACCTGTATAATCGCAATGCCAACGTTTGCGGGTAAAATCACGACTAATTCTCCTCTCTCCTCAAACAAAACGCTGTGGTCGAAAATCATGCCTAGCACGTTTTCGAGCGGCAAATCTTCTATCGAAAGAGATACCATTTTGTCCACATCGATTTGATTTGGCTGATAAGCAAAACGGACGGTTCCGGCATCTTCAATTTTTTTCAAAATGCTTTTGATTTTCATGCCCTCTACGTTCAAGGAAACTTTACTCTTTAAAATCCCCTGTACCGGGGACGGAAATACGCCGGCCGCTGAAAAAATCGAGCACAAAAGAAAAAGCTGCAGTATTAATCCTTTCATAAGCCAAGCATAGAACCTTTGCTTACCATAATTATTTTTCATAGTTTTAAGCGTTTTTGTTGTTAAAATAAGATTGGGCAAAAACAGTCCCCCTTAGCCTCCAAGCTATCGGGGAATACAAGGTCGGCGATGCTTCCAACATAGCCGACCTTTTTCTATGCGTTTGATTATACAAAATATGCCATAGTAAAAAAGTTTAGTTATATATTATTGCTTACACCCGTGACTTTTCACCTTAATCACATCCCCGTCCGCTTGGTAGCTCCCTCCGATTAAATCGCAAACCACCTGCAGGCGCATAAATAAATCTTCGTCTTTCAAGTAGGCGGTAATGATGCAACCGGACATTTTTTCGCCGTCAAACTTTATCTTCACCCCGTAGGCCGATTCAAGGGCTTTCAAAATTTCAGCAACCGACGTTTCTTCAAACTTCATGTCATAATTCACCGGTGGCGCGGCATCGGGTTCCTTGTCCTTCTGGTTATGCTCTGCGGAAGGAATAATAACCGGATGATTCACAATGGAAGTAACGAGCCTTTCATTTGCTTCATCAAAGCACACTTGGTGATTGGGCGTGACGGCCACAAAAGCGCCGGGAAGATTTTCCAGTGCCGCATTAGCGCTTTTATATACGGCTACTTTTCCGGTTTTCACCGCCACCGTCTCCGCCTCTCCTTTTTCAGCCCGGATAGTAAAACTTGTTCCCAATACCTTGGTTATGAGCCTCTCCGTGACAATAATAAATGGCCGTTTTGGATTTGGCGCCACTTTAAAAAATGCTTTCCCCTCCAATCGCATCCTTCGCTCGCCTTCGGTAAACGAAACATGGGTGAGTTTGCTGTTGGGATACAACGTAACGTCGCTCCCGTCGGCGAGGCGGGTTGTTTTTGAAACATTAGACGTATTAATTATAGTACTATCCTCTTGTTTGAGGGTGTTCTCCGCAAGAAAAGATAAATTTTTCAAATAAAACTGTTGAATGGCTCCGAAGGTCAGCAATAGCATGGCGGCAATTCCGGCGACTATCGCTAATCGTCTGCGGCGGAATGGCAACTCATCTTTAGCTTTTCCAAGACAAGTCTCTCCGAGACGGGTCTTTATATTTTCCAAAAACTTCTCTTTTGCTTTTATGGGATCTTGAATGACTCCGTCGCCGTGCGCCGACAGTTGGTCAAGCCATTCGTCCACCGTCTTGCGTTCGGATTCATTGCAATTTCCTTCGATATATTTTCCTAAAATTTTTCTGAAATCTGCTGAGTCCATGCTTTAAAATTATCCGGCTTCATATACAAGACGAGATTCTTTGAACAATTTCTCCTCCATGCGATTTTTTTTCAGGCGGATTCAAGGCACAAATGCAACTTTTTACACTTGTTTATTTATTGCTAAAATGCCCCGCAATTGAGGGCTTTTGGGCTAGTGGGATGGAGGGGATTTCCCTCATTCGGCAGGAGGAGGCGAGGGGGATTTTCCTTCTCTCCTGCGGAAAAAAACAGTATATTGGCAAGCGGCTCTTTTTGACCCTCCTAAAAGTTGCATTTATTACTTGAATCTAAGTCAGATAAAAAAAACCGTAAAAAAAATTTAGAGGTTTAAACATGCCTTAGGTTTGAAAGTTCCCGTCCGAGAGGCGAAGCGCGTGGAAACGCTTCCGCCTCGAAAAATTTATAAGTTGATTTTTTGGAGATGTAAAAAAATAATTCAATTTTTGAACATCAAAACTTGACATGGGGCACTATAGCCATTGCAGCGATTCAGAATTATTAACTGCCGTAAAAAGCGGCGATGACCGCGCGTTTGTTGAAATTTGCGACAGGTATTGGAAGCCCCTTATGGAAAAAGCGATACGCATACTTCATTCGCAATTTGACGCCGAAGAGGCAGTTCAAGACTTATTGCTTAGAATTTGGAATACGAGAGATTCGCTGAACATTCTTAATGTAGAGCATTATCTGCACACCGGCGTCCGCTATGGGTGCGTATCGGCTTTCCGCCTGTTGCTCAAAGAAGAAAAGAACTGGGAATATTACAAAGCCTTTCTTCCCCGCGAGGCGGATTCGGCAGAAACCGCATTCACCAAACAGGAAACAGGCGAGGTAATAGAAAAATTAATTGCCGAACTGCCCTCCCTTACCCGGCAGATTTTCAGGCTGAAGGTGACTGAGGGTTTAACCTTTATGGAAATCTCCAAACAGTTGAAATGCTCCAAGAAAACCATTGAGTATCATCTTCTAAAGTCAAAAAAGATTTTGAAGTCGGAGTTGCATCACTTGTTGCTTCTGGTTCTTAGTTTGTTTTCCGCGCTCTGGTAAACGCATCGCCTAAACGCGAATTTTTTCTGCTGTCCCACGCGCAACAGAGAAATAAGAGCGGCGTCGTTGCCATATTATTAATTGTCGGGAGCGATTAAAATAAAAGGACATCAAACACAAGCCTGATGTCCTTGGCGGAGACAATGGGTGAGGTGGTCCTGTTTTGCCATACAGATTTTTTTTTAACAAATGTACTTAGGGCTTGCTTAAAAACTAAAAAATTCAATAAAGACACGCCCTTACGAGGCGTCATGTCAATTTTTAATGCACGGAAAAAGGAGTAAAGAGGTCAGAAAGCGTACATTAAAAAGTATGCTTT
>Ga0081606_1000936_pt1 | contig 10096 bp, 7 predicted proteins | sample EareggfetidaYelm_FD_71127 | JGI IMG/M metagenome (GOLD analysis project Ga0081606, IMG submission 71127) | Earthworm egg capsule microbial community from the University of Washington, USA - E. fetida Yelm (SPADES assembly) (version 2) | ecosystem: Host-associated > Annelida > Reproductive system...
GGCACTCCCCACAAATCGAGGAGGCGGAGGATTGGACAGCCACGGTACGCGGCTTCCTGCACCAGGTGGTTCCGCCCCGGTCGTGCACGATCGTGTAAAGGCACTCGATACACTCGACGGGCTTGACCGCAAGATCATCGTTGCCCTGCAGTACGACGGGCGCGCCAGCTGGACTGCGATCGCCGAAATGGTCGGCAGCTCGACCGCGACGGTCGCTCGGCGTGGCCAGCAGCTCATCGCCGACGGTGTTGTGCGCATCGCGGTTGTGCCCGCCCTCGGCAGCTGGGGCCAGGTGGACTCGTTCCTGGTGCGGCTCAACTGCCACCCGGGCACGCAGTTGGAGGTGGCCGTGGCACTGCTCGCGCACGAGGACATCCGCTTTCTCACGCTCGTGACCGGGCAGTACGACATCATGGCCGAAGTGGTTGTGTCGGGGGGTGCCAGCCACTACCCACATCTCATCAAGTCACTGCAGTCAGTCGTCGGCATCAAGAGCTGGCGCAGCAATATCATCATGCACGTCTACAAGGTGGGTCACGACTGGAGTCGTCAGCTCTACGCAGAGACGATGAAGCTTCCCGCTGAGGACGACAAGGTGTCGCTTGTGAAGGATAAATCCTGCGAGCCAGCACACTTCGACGACGCGGACTATCGCATTCTGACTGAACTACACGAGGACGGTCGAGTAACACTACGAGCGGTTGGTGAAAAAATGGGGATGAACGAGTCAAGCGTGCGTCGCCGCTTTGACCGACTCCGTGCGAAGGGATGCATCGACATCCTCACTCTCGTTCCCGCCGCCGCGCTCGGCATGGGCGCTGAGACCCTCCTGCTGGTGCGTGTGAGCCCTACCCGACTGCAGGCCGTTGCCGCCGCGCTGTCGCAGTACCCCGCGGTGCGCTACCTCGCCGCGATTCTGGATGACAACTCGCTGTTCTGTGAACTGATCACGCCCTCGGTCGCGGATCTGAACGAATTCATCTCCCACACCCTCTCGGCACTCGATGGCGTCGAGGGGTGGACGGGGGCGATGGAACTGCTTTATCTCAAGCGTGGTTTCGTGGAGACACCCTGGTGGCGCTCCCAGGTAGATTATGCTTCCCCTCCGACGCTATAAGGGTTATTCTGGGGCCTGGTGCACAGCGCGGCATCCAGAAATTATGACCGTAATTTCGTCCTGACATGTCCTCGCTGAGTTATTGCTACCGTTGCGTAGAAATGGTTCTCGGCAGAAGGGGTATACACGTGGCAGCAACTCTTTTTACCGGTGGTGTTATCTGGCCGGGGGATGGCTCAGCGTCGAGCGATGCACTTCTTGTGAGAGACGGTAGAGTGTGCGCGCTTGGTGACGCAGCACGGCAGCAGGCGCACGGTATGCAGGGTCAGTCGGCGAGTGCGGTGGAGACGGTTGATCTCGATGGCGGATTCCTCATGCCGAGCTTTCGTGATGGGCACGCTCACCCTCTCCTGGGTGGCCTGGAAGCAGAGGGTCCTGCTGTTCGTGCCTGTGAGTCGGTTGAGCAGATCGTGGCCGAGGTTCGGCGGTGGGCTGAGGCTCATCCGAACGAGGAGTGGGTCATCGGGGCCTCGTACGACAGCAGTCTTGCCAGTGAAGGCCTGTTTGATGCTCGCTGGCTTGATGATGCTGTCTCAGATCGACCCGTTGTTCTCAGAGCGTGGGACTATCACACGGTGTGGTGTAATTCGCTGGCATTTGAACGTGTTGGTATCACCGCGTCCACGCCGGATCCGGAACTCGGGGAGATACCTCGCCGCGGTGATGGCTCACCGCTTGGCACTCTTCGTGAGTGGGGTGCTGTTGATCTGATGCTTGACGCGGTACCTGCCCGCAGCCTTGATACCCGGTTGAGAGCCCTGGGTCGAGCGTCCGAGTTTTACCGGTCTTACGGAGTGACATGGGTGCAGGATGCCTGGGTTGAGTCTGAAGACGTTGATGTGTATGTGGAGGCTGTCGTTCGGGGAATGCTGACGGTGCGCTACAACCTTGCCTTGTACGCTGATCCACGGTATTTCACCGCTCAGTTTCCCGAGATGCTTGCGTCGCGGAGGCGGGTTGCAGCTCTTGAGAGCTCGCTACTTACGGCGAATACGGTGAAGTTCTTTGCCGACGGGGTTATCGAAAGTGAGACCGGAGCGCTGCTTGAACCGTATTGTTCTGCGGTTCATAAGCGGGGGATTTCTGTTTGGTCACCATCCGGGTTACGAGACGCGGTGCGAGCGGTTGATGAGGCCGGGTTCCAAACGCACATTCATGCGATTGGGGATGCCGCGATTCGACAGGGGCTTGACGCCATCGACTACGTTGCGACCGTGAACGGGTCGCGCGACCGGCGGCCGGTACTAGCCCACACCCAACTCATTGACGAGGTGGATCTGCCCCGCTTTGCTCGGCTTAACGTCATCGCAAACATGCAGCCTCTGTGGGCGCAGTTGGATCCGCTCATGACCGTTCTCACGGTGCCGCGGCTCGGTATTGAACGTGCGGACCGTCAGTACCAAATGGCATCGCTTCTTGCGAGCGGGGCACCCCTCGCGTTTGGCTCGGACTGGCCGGTCTCGTCTGCTGACCCTCGTGAGGGGATCGCTATCGCCACCAGTCGTACCACATCAGACGGTATTCCAGAGGGGGGATGGGTGCCCCACGAGATCATCAATATTGATGCAGCGTTGCGTGCGTACACGGTTTCGGTGGCCCACCAGGCGTTCGGGGATATCGCAGCTGTTCCCTGGGGTTCTCTTCGTCCCGGGATGAGCGCGGACATGGTGTGGCTCGGGCGCGATCCGCGCAACAGCACTCCCCGCGAGTTGCCAGGTATTCCCGTTGTTGCCACTTATCTTGCTGGTATCGACACCTAACAAACTCTTCTATTGTGGCGTCTTTTCTCTATTGAGCCACCCAGTTTCTCATGTACGCGGTTCACCTTCTTATTATTTATCGAAAGGCTTCAACAGTGACTCACACCACCACACTGCGCCGAGCGCTCGGAATTCCAAGTTTGGTATTTTTTGGGTTGGTATACATGGTGCCACTCACCGTCTTCACGACGTATGGGCTGGTGACGGTGACAACCGGTGGGCGTGTTCCGGTAGCGTATATTGTTACGCTCGCAGCGATGCTCTTCACAGCTCGTTCGTACGCGCGGATGGCGTATGCGTACCCCTATGCCGGATCAGCATATGTGTACACTCAACGAAGTTTTGGGCCACATACTGGGTTCCTCGCCGGCTGGGCTCTTCTGCTCGACTACCTTTTCTTGCCGATGCTGAACTATCTTGTCATGAGTGTCTACCTCAGCAGTTGGTTCCCTGCGGTGCCGAAGTGGGTGTTTATTGTGGCGGCAATTGCTGTCGTGTCGCTGCTCAATGTTCTTGGAATCATGTCGGTTTCATGGGCAAGCTTTTCCATTATCGCTGTGCAGGTGATATTTATCGTCGTGTTTGTTGTCATGGGTTTGGTGTCGCTCTCTGGGCATACTGTCAATCCAGCCGCACCGTTCATCGGAGACGGAACAACGGAGGGAGTTGGTGTGATTTTCACAGGGGCTGCGATTCTGTGCCTATCGTTCCTTGGGTTTGACGCGGTATCAACGCTTGCAGAAGAAGCGAAAAACCCGACCCGATCTGTGCCGCGAGCTATTATGCTGACAACGGTGATTGCTGGAGTTCTGTTTATCGCTCTTTCTTACCTGTCTCAAATTTTCTTCCCGTCTAATGCGTTTGCAGACGTTGATTCAGCACCGTTGGATGTTATGACAGCGGTCGGTGGGAAATTCTTCGCCGTATTTTTCACCGCGGTTTTTCTGTCCGCTGCGTTCGGCTCTGCGCTCACATCCCACGCATCCGTCTCGCGGATCCTTTACGCGATGGGGCGCGACGGAGTGCTCCCGGGCCGTATTTTTGGTCAGCTTTCGGCGCGGTTTGCCACCCCGGTTGCCGCCATTCTCAGTGTGTCGATCTTGTCGCTTGCCGCGATCTTGATTAGTTTGGATCTTCTCGTTGAGGTCGTCAGTTTCGGTGCGTTGATCGCGTTTTCAGCGGTGAATCTCAGTGTGATTAAGCACTATGCCATAGACCGCAGGGAGCGTACCGGAATGGCATTTGCGCACAACATCGTTGTTCCGCTCATTGGTTTTGCGCTCACCGTGTGGCTGTGGACGAGCCTATCTGCCCGTTCGTTTTACGTTGGTCTTGGATGGCTTGTGCTGGGCGTGATCATTCTCACGCTGAGCACGAGAGGGTTTCGCCGCCCGACACCGATGCTTTCCCTGAAGGATTAGCGGTTTTTACGCCGAAATGGAACCGTGTTGGTAGCCGGATTGAGTCGCGTTGGTAGCCGGGTGGGTTCGCTCTCGTTTGTGGTTGCGAGCGGCACTCAGGCGTTCAGAGTCGTGGGGAGACGGTGAGTTTTTCTGTTGCTGCCGGAGCAGTTTCGGTTGTTGTGGGTCTTATCCCTTCCAGATGGGTTGCGCTGAAACGCTCGTGGTGCTGCACCGCAACCCACGTGTCCTGGTTGTCTTGGAGGGCGCTTTCCGGGGTTCGCTGCACAAGCTTCCACTGATTCAAATCGGCCAAAAATCCCCGGCGTGCCCGATGGGGGCGCTTCTGCCACTCAATGAGTCGGTCGCGGAACTCCTCCACCGCCGGTTCAAGTTGGTACCCGAACGTTGCAGATCTGCGTTTGAGTTCACGCAATTCGTGGCTCGCCCAGCTCGCAGCAACATCTGCGCCTCGAATCGGAAGCAAACGCATCAGAAGCTCAGTTTGTGCGACCGCCCGATCCGACAGAACCTGCTCTTGCGGCGTCAGCGAATTCCACACGGATGCCTCAGCGGCCGCGTCGATGACCGCGGCGATGACCGCAATCTTGCCCTCACGATCGCGCTGCTCAACGATGCCGCGAAGTGCGCGTCGAGCGATAAACGCCGCGAGGATCCCCGAGGCAAGCATCGCGATAAACAGGACGAGTGCCGAAAACAACGCGGGCCGTGTCGCAGGAGCCCCGAGCCAGGCGAGGAACTCATTTAACAGGTTCATGAGGTGACCCTAAGCCTGTTGACGCGGTATTTGGCCTAGCCCATGCGGCGTGCCCGGTGATGAGTCCCGCGTGGCCTGCACGTTTGCTTGTTAAGGCCACGCGAGCGCTGTCGAGCGCTGTCGGTGGTCTCGCGTTGTTATTGAAAGACATCGGCGGCCTCGCGTGGCGACCAGAACTCGCCCACCGGCAGTGATCGTAGAGTTCCCGCTCTCATTCGGCGCACGCGATACCGCTCTGAATCCGACCGCCGTTCGATGTGACCCAAGACAAGACCATCGGCTCGTGTCACCCGCCACAAACCGGGTGCTGCCGGAGTGAATGTGAGGCCGCGCACTGCCTCAGGGAAGGGTTCGCGCAGCAGCGCACGGGTGGACGGTGCTGCGGTGGCCGGGACCTCCCAAACAACCGGGTTTGTCATGACGGTGGTAGGCATATTTTCTTCTCCTCACTCGGTGGGCCGGCCAACCCTGGCCTGTGAGAAGAACGTATTCACAACCACTGACATTCGGGAGTTCGTGTGCGCATGCCGCCCGCCCGCAATTCACGGCTCACTGTCTATGACCGCCGTTCGAGCCGGACGCTCACTCCCGCGACTACTTCGACAAGATCGGTCGCCGGGATGACCGTCGTTCGAACTGGGTGCACGGCTGCCTCTAACGTGCCAGGGTACGCCCACAGAACTGCACAGTTCTCCGAGCCGGATGCTCGCGACCCTGCTCCGTGCGCTACCCCAGCACGACACCGCGGGCCGTGTGTGGCTCAATCAGTGCCAGTTCCGAATGAGTGAGGGCCGGGGCATCCAGTGCTGCGAGGTTTTGGTCAAGCTGTTCAACGCTCGACGCACCGATGAGCGCACTCGCAACTCGCGGCTGCCGCAACACCCACGTCAGGGCAAGTTGTGCGAGTGTCTGTCCGCGATCCGCGGCAATCGCCGAAAGTGCGCGGGCACGGGCGAGGTAGTCCTCGGTGATCGCTGATTCAGACAGGCTACCGTTGACGGCGGCGCGCGAGGTTGTCGGCACGGAACCGTTCAGGTATCGGTCAGTGAGCAGTCCCTGAGCCAGCGGAGAGAATACGATGCTCGCAGTTTGGAGTTCTTCAAGCGTGTCGAAGAGGCCCGATTCTTCAATGTGGCGGTCAAACATCGAATAGCGCGGTTGATGGATGGCAAGTGGTACCCCTTCGGACTGCAGCGCAGCCGCAGCGCGTTGAGTCTGCTCGGGGTTATAGGCCGAGATACCGACGTAGAGCGCCTTGCCCTGCCGCACAACGGAGGCGAGTGCTCCCATCGTTTCCTCGATTGGTGTGTCGGGATCGGGTCGATGCGAGTAATAGATGTCAACGTAGTCGAGCCCCAGCCGAGTCAAGCTCTGGTCGAGCGAGGCGATGAGGTACTTACGCGATCCAAGATCACCGTAGGGGCCGGGCCACATCGGCCAGCCAGCCTTCGTTGAGACGATGAGCTCGTCTCGGTAGCTTGCTAAATCAGACGCAAGAATCTTCCCAAAATTGATCTCCGCGCTTCCCGGCGGGGGACCGTAATTGTTCGCAAGATCGAAGTGCAGGATGCCCCGGTCAAACGCCCGATGCACGATCGCACGCTGCTCCTGCGCTGAGTGAGAGGTTCCGAAGTTCTGCCACAGGCCGAGCGATATTTCGGGCAACACCAAGCCCGAGTGGCCAACCCGGCGGTAGGACATGTGGTCGTAGCGGGCATCGTCGGCGATGTAGCTCATCCCACCACTCTACGGCTTTCCGCCGACCCTGTGGGTTTCCTGGGTTTTAATCTTCGTGGCTCACGGGGGTGGTATTTGCTCCGCGCGAATGAGGGCCTACTCGCAGTTATTATCCCCGGGCTCATTGATCCGCAATTTGCTCCGCGCGAATGAGGGCCTACTGCTTGTCCATCACAGTCACCCACACTGCCACATTTTTCCCCAGAAGCCATTCAGCTCTGCAACCGAGCGGGCCGGGTGAGCACCATTGTGGTGTGGCTCCGAGACGTTGTTTCTGGCACGAGGGGTGTCTCGGAGCCACGTCCACACAACGCCGCTGCGCGGCACTAGCGAAGGATTGATTGATGACAGACAGCATTACCGTGGCCGGTGTGGTTGGCACTGACCCGCAGCACCACATCACAGCGCAGGGGTTGGAGATTACCTCGTTTCGGCTCGCCTCCACCCGTCGATATTTCGATCGTGCGAAGGCCTCGTGGGAAGACGGTGAGACCAACTGGTACACCGTCTCTACGTTTCGCCAACTCGCCGCTAATGTGCACGCCTCTATTCGCAAGGGTGAGCGTGTTCTCGTGCGCGGTCGACTGCGACTTCGACAGTGGGAATCAGGTGAACGCACCGGAACGACGGCTGAGATCGAGTCAGAGTCACTCGGACACGATCTCACCTGGGGGGTGAGTACGTTCGAGCGGGTGCGGGTATCGCGCCCGGTGGATGGGCACGAGCAACAGTCGCCGGAGGCGGCATCCGAGCATCTTGCCGACCGGGACAGCGCCTTGGGGTGGCCTGTTTCCGAGCCGCCCCCGGTGCCCCTGGGGTTTGGTTCATCTGTTTTATCGGATGGCTCCGACCGGTCTGATAGTCCTGTATTTGTGGTTGCAGACACGGGGGCAGAAGAGCGTGGCCGCGCTGTATCCGCCCGTGGATAGGGCTCGGCGGACAGGCCTGTGTGGGCTTGACCGCGTAGACTCGCTGGGGCACTTGACCGATCCGAACCTACGTAAGGGGAACAATGAGTGTGAGGCACGGCGCGCGCGCGGGAGTTGCGCTGGGGCTTGCTGCGGTTGTAGTCGCCCTGAGCGCCTGCAGTCTCTTGGGGAACTCCGATACCCCGGCCAGCGGACCGAGCGCCTCGCCCGACCCGAGTGTGAGTGCGACCCCGAGCAGTGCACCGCCGACGTTGCAGCCTAATGGCACCGCGGCCGACAATCGGGCGTACTTTGATTACGTCAACACTCGCCTCATTGCGTCGAACGGCGATGCCAAGGGCGCTGACTTTGTGCAGGCACTGTCCGCTGCCGGATTTGATCACTCCGCGATTACGGTGACGCCCGATAAAACCACGACGGGTTTGGCCGCGGACTCCATTCAGTTCGCGGTGAAGTTCAAGAATCAGTGTCTGATCGGTCAGTATGGCCCGAAGTCCAACGGGTACCACAGCATTGTGGTCCCACCGATTTCCACGGGCACCTGCCTCATCGGCCAAAAATAAGCAGGGAGGCACTTTCCAGGGTGCACGGGGAGGCACTTTCCGGCGCGCGCAGGGCCGTTTGGGCGGAAAGGCGTGCGACGAAGTACCATCCGCTTCCCAGGGTGCGCGCGCACGGCTTGAGGACTTACCCGTCTGATTCTGCCCGCGGTGCGTGCGCTCGGTCGAGGACGTGCCCGTCAACACAATCGAAGGCGTGCCCGTCAGCGCAACCAAAGACTCGCCCGTCAACACAAGTAGACTGGCTGCCGTGCGTCGATTGGGCGGACGCGTGGGCCGCTGCGGCGGCCGTTTCGACACCGGGTGTGAGGAAAAACAGTGGCTGAATACATCTACTCCATGGTGCGCGCCCGTAAGGCCGTCGGCGATAAGGTCATCCTTGATGACGTAACCATGGCGTTCCTGCCGGGCGCAAAAATCGGTGTTGTCGGCCCAAACGGTGCCGGGAAGTCGACGATCCTGAAAATCATGGCCGGGCTGGATCAGCCCTCCAATGGCGAAGCACGGTTGAGTCCAGGGTTTACCGTGGGCATCCTCATGCAGGAGCCGGTTCTTGACGAGTCAAAGACGGTTCTCGAAAACGTGCAGGAGGGTGTCGGGCTGATCAAAGCCAAACTTGATCGGTTCAATGAGATCTCGCTCGCGATGGCCGAGCCCGATGCTGATTTCGATGTGCTCCTTGCCGAGATGGGCGGACTGCAGGAAGAAATTGATGCGGCAGATGCCTGGGACCTAGACTCACAACTTGACCAGGCGATGGACGCGCTGCGCTGCCCCTCGGGTGACGAGAAGATCTCTGTCCTATCAGGGGGAGAGAAGCGTCGAGTGGCCCTGTGCAAACTCCTCTTGCAGAAACCCGACCTGCTCTTGCTTGACGAACCGACCAACCACCTCGATGCCGAAAGTGTGCTGTGGCTGGAACAACACCTGGCGAAGTATCCCGGTGCGGTGCTCGCTGTGACACACGATCGGTACTTTCTCGACCATGTTGCCGAATGGATTTGTGAGGTTGACCGCGGTCGGCTCTACCCCTATGAAGGCAACTACTCGACGTATCTGGAAAAGAAACAAGAACGTCTCAGCGTGCAGGGTAAGAAAGACGCGAAACTGGCCAAGCGCCTCAGCGAAGAACTCGACTGGGTACGCTCCAACGCAAAGGGACGTCAGGCAAAATCAAAGGCCCGCCTCGCCCGATACGAGGAAATGGCGGCCGAAGCAGATCGCGCAAAGAAGCTCGACTTCGAAGAGATCCAGATCCCTCCGGGCCCCCGATTGGGAAACGTCGTGCTCGAAGCAAAGAAGTTATCGAAAGGATTTGGTGATCGCACACTCATTGAGGGGCTGAGTTTTTCGTTGCCTCGGAACGGAATTGTCGGGATTATCGGTCCGAACGGTGTGGGTAAGACAACGCTGTTCAAAACAATTGTCGGACTAGAAGAACTCAATAGCGGCGAACTTAAAGTCGGGGAGACCGTCCAACTGTCCTATGTCGACCAGACTCGTGGTGGCATCGACCCAAAGAAAACACTCTGGGAAGTGGTCTCCGACGGTCTTGACTACATCCAGGTCGGTAAAACCGAGGTACCAAGCCGAGCGTACGTGTCCACGTTTGGGTTTAAGGGTCCAGATCAACAAAAGCCAGCGGGTGTGCTCTCCGGCGGTGAACGCAATCGCCTTAACCTTGCGCTCACGCTTAAGCAGGGCGGCAACGTGCTGCTTCTCGACGAACCGACCAACGACCTCGACGTCGAAACCCTCTCCAGCCTCGAAAACGCACTTCTTGAGTTTCCAGGATGCGCCGTGGTCATCACCCAC
>Ga0081606_1000937_pt1 | contig 10096 bp, 8 predicted proteins | sample EareggfetidaYelm_FD_71127 | JGI IMG/M metagenome (GOLD analysis project Ga0081606, IMG submission 71127) | Earthworm egg capsule microbial community from the University of Washington, USA - E. fetida Yelm (SPADES assembly) (version 2) | ecosystem: Host-associated > Annelida > Reproductive system...
GTGGGTTCGACTCCCGCTCTAGCCGCCATGTAGGGACCTTGGGCAAATCCTTTACCTGCAGTTGCCTGTGCGCTTCGGCGTGAAACTCCGATACAGCATCCGTGCTGTAGTCGGGAGCGCCTCTGAGTAGTAGAGGACTTGAAGGGGCGCTAAAGAAATGGCCGGAATGAATGAATGGATAAGTTGTAACATATATAATAATCATAATTTTCGTTTAATTCTCAAACTCACAGAACGCAGTATGATTACAAGTATAGTATGAATGAATGATCACAAGTTATTAAAAGGGTTGAATTTTGACTGCATGGCAACCACGCAAGGCGCCCTCCTCATTATACATCTAATTTAACCAACACCGCCACTCAGCGAACAAAGGACTAATCACCTTACGTGGGCTACAAGAAGCAAACGATCCGAGTTTGCGCTATGTGCCAGTGTGTTACCCACTACTCTACTACTGGAACTGAACCCATACATACAACCATACACATGCATTTATGCAAGCACCTAGATTATTTGGATGGATATAGATAAAATAACGCACATGTAAGCAGGCCTTCTCACTTGCAAATATCAGATGGACCAAAAATGGCCCATGCCACATTAAGTAGGTGGGTCAGGCACGGTCGACCTCAGGAGGTTTTGTGCAGTGCATATTTTTGTTATATAATGGTATAAGTGCATCATATGGTAATAATCTAGTACCGGTAAGTCTGTACCAATTAAGTTCCGTTTATATTAGACAAAATTGGCTGATCAATGATCACTGATTAGTCACGTTATTATTAGGTCCCAGAGTGGAAGTTAGTAAATTAAAGTAATGTTTCGTGGTGATGCCTGTTTGGCGGCGAGGCGTGTTACTTATGGCTCATACAGACCCCGCTAGACGGCCATTTAGATGAGCCAAAAATGGCCCTTCTCAATGAGAAGGCCTGCATGTATGCAGAAGAAAAAGAAAGATTAGAAGAAGAGCAAACCTCTGCTTTATTGTGCAGGAGTATCCCATCCAAGCGAGCTGGACGGTAGTAGGGAGACCCGTGAGCTGAGTATCGTACATCAATGGTCTTCGATTGGGTTGGATGGTTCATCACAGTAAATATATCGACGTTCAACTGAGGAATGTTGAGTTCTTTTGCCAAGGCCTCTTGAAACAAGTCGTACTTACTCTGGCCATAGTCGGTGGGATTAGGCCCGACCTTTGGACGACTTATGAAATCTTCAGCAGTTATTCCTAGAGCAAGAAACATTCAGAAACTATTGCTTAAAACTCTGATGCAAACGAAAGTCTACTACACTTACTAAATGACTATTTGACTGATGGAATTAGTTCTTCAATATAAAATGCACATAATATATACTGAAACGATTTGTAGCTCAGTGAATTACCTTTACCATTGATGATTTGGCAAAATATTTCGGTTCATTTTAGTTTTGGTGGGTTTCAGTTAAATTTTGTCATATATTTCTACATTTTTAGGCTTTAATACCAGCAATACATTTATCTGGGGAGGGGTTTGAACCGGAAAAACCCCATAAATATGCCCAAGCTGGAGGAAAAATCATCGAACACAGCATGGAAACCGGACTGTACTTCATTCCGAATATTTCTAGCGCCTCTTCAAGTCCACTACTACTCAGAGGCATGCCTGCCTACAGCATTGGTACTGTGTTGGAGTTAACAGTTATCTGCCGAAGTGCAACAGGCAACTGTGAGTGAAGGACTTGCCCAAGGTCCCTATGTGGCAGCTAGAGTGGTATTCGAACCTGCGACCTTCCAAATGCAAAGCACCGAACCTACCACTGAAACACCACACCAGAGCAACCTACTATCTAACTAACTCCATATGCCTGCCCATCCAACTGTCCATCTGATCATCACTCCATCCCATCCATCTGTGCATCCGACCACTCAGTAACATTAAACCAATACACATTAAGTTAAGTTAGTTGCGTTGGACAAATTAACACCCCTTTGCATTCAGCAGAACAGTCCAGACCTAAGACACACTGGTATATGTCTCTATTTACTCAAAATACATACAGTAGGGCCTAATACATGGTCTTCAGGCTTTCCAAAATAAAAATGCTAGAAGAAATTATCATTTATAGGATGGATTGAATCAACTGATATCAGGCATCAGAATCAATACCTTTTATTCTAAGAGATCCCGAGTTGATGACAGCTTCATCTGTGATGTCTTTAACTTTCACCGTCACAGATGAAATCACTTCCCGCCTCATCACTACATCGTGAACTCTGACCCTAAATTTGTACTCGCCCTCAACAAGGCTTCCATTGGCAGAAAGCTGCCCTGAATCACGGTCCAACCTAGAATAAAATAAAGCCATAATTACCATTTATCAATCTTTTCTACCCTCCTCTTAGGCTTTGTCCTTGATTTCCTACTACACATTTAGCCTTTGTTCTGCAAGCATCTTTTCATAGGACAATCACATGGTCTGCACTGAATGAGGACCAATGAATAAAGTCACTAAGGATTGAAAGACAACATTCCAAAACAAAGACACAGCTCATCAAAGCAGTAAAGAAGCATTTTGATCAACATGGTTTTGAGTTCAATGCGGCAAGGAAGAACAAACAAGACAAGAAGGAATCACATCGTAGATGTGGCCATTATAACTAAATAGACAGAGATGCATGAACACAAAGAAAGACAAACGGACATACAGACAGGCAGACACAGAGATGAGAGACAGCTAAAACAGAGACAGAAAGAGACATAAAGAAATAGGGAGAGAGGATCAATTTATTCTTATATAGTGCTAGTCATATTCACATCTCTGCTAACAGATTCTTCCAGATATGACCATCCACTCAGAAGTCTCTGAAATGGTATGGAGCTGCATATGTACACCAGCACACACACAGTATGCACATGCACACACACACACACGCGCGTGTGCACACACACACGCATGCATGCACACATACACACACACACCACCAAACAGTGTTAGAAAAAAAGCCTCTGAAAAGTGAATGCTATCTCTACCTGAACAGTCGCTCCATGTCGCGGCTCTGGTAGAAAGAGAATGTTTTATTGACGACATCCCAGTCATCAGGATCCTCTGCATAGACGTTGCCAAGCGGAACATTTGCAAATTCCCCTGCACAGTTGATGAAATCAACCCATTCAATAAGAGTTAATTGGTGAAACATCTCTGCTTCACTTACTCTTCGAGAACTAGAAGCGGCACTTGAAAAACATTGGAGCACCTACGATGATGAATCTATTGAAGTGGAGCTATATAAATTTGCAATAACAATTGCAATTCATCAAACTGATTTCTGAATCAACAGCTCATTATCATCATCATCAAGATTTCAATTTCTCAATTCAATTCAATTTCTATCCGTTTATTTTCTGAACATCAGAGAATCTCAGCTGACAAAACGCATTCAGGATTTACAAAGAGATGGTGACATCGCACGGTTAAGAATGTTCCGAACATTGTTGCCATATGGCTTGTCTAAGTATTTTCTATAAAAATAATAGACATATGCACATATATACACATACACTGTAACTACACGAATACATTCATATTTATATACACGTGCATATATAACAGTCGGCTGTCTCTCTATATATTTCCTTTATTTAGGCCTACTCAACAGTTCCTATGGTAAGTTGAGTTTCCTGTAGAGGACCCTAGACACCTCCCTCTGTCCCTGATAGTATCCATGGCCGTTCTCAAGTCCATGTCTTTTGCTGCAAGGTGTTGTCTCACACTGTCCATCCATGTCTTTCTTTGTCTCTCTCTGCTCCTTTTCCTATCCACCCACGTAACAATATAAGGCTTTTGCTGGTAATCTCTTGTCTTCCATTCTCACCATATACCCAAACCATGTCAGTCTTCTGAGCTACCACACCCCAATTATAAAATGTAGAGACAATCAGAGTGTGGGTTTCAAAGGAAGATAGGGAAATTACAACACTCAAAATAATTTATACCAATTGCTATAGTGTCTGGAACTGATGATGATGATGATGATGATGATGACGATGATGACAATTAGAAAAGTTTAACAAGATATCAAAGTATCAAAGGGTAGTCTTACCTTTCCATCCTGGACAGCATGCAAAAAGACACAAACATACAATGTTAGAAGCAAGAGGATCTAGCTACAAGACCATCTCAATTTTGACTTCTATATCTAGAAATCTGTAACTGGCGGTTTTTGCTTGAGACCTTCCCCTGACCTGAGGTCAAGACACAAAAAAGTACTAAAGAGCTAAGAATGGCACTGGATGGCAAATGTGCATAATTAAGCACAAGGAGCTTCAGTGCCAGCCTCAGCAACTGAATTCTTCCTACCAGATAACGCACTGTTCAGCTTAACATAAAGGGTGTTTAGTTCCCCAAAACTATTAAATTAACACATAATAACGATTAATCAATCAGCAAAATTTGTATTGCACCCCATGAAGATCCCTACTTAGAGGCGCTCCTGACCCAGGTCAAGCGGCAAATTAACAGTCCTCAGCAATTGATGAAATTGAGAAGCGGCACTGTTAGGGAGGTGCCTTAGATCTATGGGAAGCCCGTTACAGGTTGTCAGACCTACCACAGAAAAGGAATGGCTCTGCATTGTTCCAGAGCAGAGGAAATACCGCCAAGCGACCATGGACAGAGGAATGCAGTGCACAGTTGCCTGCACATTGTACACAAGAAGAAAGCGAATGGAAAAGCTCATGCAGGTAGAAGAGTGCCCAGCCGGATAAGCACCACCACACCAAGGACGCGGTTCTGCATGAGATGCGCAGAGGGAATGAAAGCAAAACCACCCACATATGCTGGGATGTGTGGTCAGTCTTGGCACATCCACCAATAGCTCATGCAACAGCCTGACGAACCAGATCCCAACAAGTGGGGCCAATGATGTTGGAGGTGGCTCAACATAAATACATGAAGAAGGGAGACCAGACTTTGAGAGTCACGGAGTGAGCAATGGCCATGGGCTGCCTCAATTGCGGAACATCTGATCTACATAACACAAAGGGTGAGCTTTGAGTTCAGGAGCACCCCAAGTTCATGCACCACCGAAAAAAAAGACTAGTGAAAAATTCAGCTGAGAGTAGGCCTACTCCACTCAAGCGAGGCCAGCTGTTGAGCTGTGGTCAGATAGATGGACAGATTTATAATAAACGAAGATAAACAACAACGACAACAGATGGACAACTGAACTGACTGACTACTGGATGGATGGATGGAAGGATGGATGTTCAGATCAATGGACTGATGGTGGAATGGACAGGTTGACGGTCGAGTGGACGGTTGTATGGACGCACAGATTTAGTTCGATTATAGGTTATTCCTACATTAGTCCTTTTTACAATCGATCCAGTTAACGCACCATGTCCAATGGTTTGTCTCACAATGACTTTGTGTAACTGGGTTTGGAACCTTGTCACCAAAATCAGATTAAAATGGGAGTTAGTTACATTTATGTTGTCGAATATTTACCTCTGTAGCTATAGACAAAGATGTTCTTATGTCCAGGGTCATGTTTGTTGTCATTGATGTCTCCAATGATGATGGTCAGCGTGTTGGTGCCACTGACTGCTGCATGACCACTGTCCCTCATGATTATCGGAAGGTAATACTCCTTCTGCTTCTCCCGGTCAAACGTCCTTAGACTAGTTACAATCCCACTTCCATAACCGTTGTCACCACCACCTGCAAATGTAACATATTACATTATAGTAATGTAATTTTCCTGTTACAGGCATATAAAATAGAGGTAAGTAAAACCTTACAATTAAGCTTTAACAAACTCACTCTGATATAAAAAATGTATTATCTGTTTGTACATGTACCTACTTAGAGAACTTGCTGGAAAGTCCCGGTTCACAACACCATTTATTAAAAATGTGCAGTATACAGCAGTTTACAAATGAGTGGCGATATATTCCTAACTGTCAAAAGAAACAAAAAGCAGCTTTTACAGAAACAACACATGGCACAACAAAAGTTCATCAGCAGAACATCAAAACACCTGTTAGCACCTGGCACTACTAAATACAATGGTTACTCCATAGTGGGAGAATAAAAACATGACAACACCATACCGGTCTCTAATAAAGCTCACCTCCAATGTAACTCTATTATGCAGCATGCACCATGGTTCTATTTATAAACACACTTCCTCAGGCATACTAATAAGACCACAGCCCGTCCTATCTCTAAAACAGGTCCGCTTTCCACGTGCTGAAAATGTGACACCATGTAATGTCTACAATTATATCACACTGTCACTAAATATTATGATGACCACACGATCGTCACTGCCATCATAGCCATCACAGAAGAGTTCAGCATATAGTATTCTAGTAACTCTAACTCACCATTACATTAACACATATTTTGTAATAAATGATAAATGTACGATATCAAAAAAGGTTTAACTCTCTTGTCCATAGCACTGTGCGACACTGAGTACGAACTTATTGTAACAGTATTTATAACTCTAACCATAACATCATTGCAATAAGTGTATGCTATATAACAACATGAAAACCATGATATCATCATCTCTTCGACTGATTCCATAGTACCAAGAATAAATTATTATCTTTAATAATCCATTGGCTTGGTTCTGCACGTATGTGGGGGCACACAAGCAGTGACTTTTTCCAGGCATTAAATCATTGTTAGCTTACTGATGACGCTTAGCTCAGAATGACTCTAACACAATTGTAAATGCAAAATACAGATTTTATTCAAGGCAGAGCTTTTGTTAGGTACTAAAAAGGTGCTGCATTAAGGCTCTAGATAAACATACCGTAAGTCTACATCTAATAAAAAATATGAACTATGTCACAATCAATGTTCCCTCTAAACTGTGCGCGTGTGCGCGAGCACACAAGCCGTGAGACGAGCACCACAAGAAAACTTGGAGCGCACATAAAGGTTCCTTCTAAAAGTGTTTTTGCATATATTTCATACATGTCGTTCCAAATACAGATAAGTCCTGGTAAAATTTTGCCCAAGAGAAATTTTATACACACACACAGACTCTTAAAAATTAGCGGGAACATTAGTCACAATTTCTTGAGGTTGAAACTTCTAGCAAGGGCAAACAACTCACCTGGGACAAACTTGAATGCAAAATCATTGCATGTTGGATTGGCGTGACATGGGCATCCACCCCCACATGGGAGCCAGAACTCAAAAGGAGGTCCATTGGACACTGTATCCCTGTCAACTGCGCTTACATGAACAACAACTAAGCCAGGAGGCTGATTTTCGTAGATCACAGGATGATAATCGTGAGCAAACTCCGGGAAGTTATCATTTACATCCATGAGATTCACAATCAGAGTGCCAGTTCCTGTTTGTGAAGGCGTTCCTAAAGCAAAACATTCCTTCTGTATTTTGGTAAGTCTACATGTTATCAAGTTAGGAGCCATTCATTTATGATATCAACACAAGAGGGGTCAGGCTCAGATGGACGCATGCAGATGGGGGACGAGGTCAGCTCCATGTGGACGTCCACCAAAGAAAGAAAATTCAAACTGACTTTCCTGCCTTCTTATCATGCAAAGACGTTAGCGCCTTTTGTACAAGAATTTCATCTTTGGATGGAATAAAAAGTGGGAATTTTTCGTCAATATAAATTAGTAATGTAAAGTAGAAATTATCATCATCATCATCATCATCACTGTTCTGTGTCCAGTTCCTTCAGTCCTGTGTCAGTGCATATGTACCTTTGTCAATCGCCATAATGTGAACCCTGTGGCCAGGCATTGTCTCTCTGTCCAGATGCTTGGCAGTTGTCACCAATCCATTTCCATCAATTGCAAACTGGCGCTCTGGATCTGTATACCTGTCAATTGCGTACCTGAGCAACAAAGCACAGCACAGTCACACAGGCTTTTAAGTAAAGCCCAGACAAAGGGTTGTTAGGTTAATTCCGAGAAGTAGCTATGGCAATATATAAATAGTGTTCTGAACTTAATTTTCTCAGCCTCATTATCTCAGGGACATCAGATTCAGAACAGTCTCACAGGTGGCTACTCCTTCCCTTGCCATTTGATCATACCTTGTAAATATGATGATTTGTATAGCACTGTTAGTGGCAAGCCACTTCTAGGATGCTTTACAAGAATGTTCACTGTCAGCGCAATATCTAACGCTCGGGATTACTGTCATACCCAATAGCTTACAGTGAGTTGTATTTGAAGGATGATGATGTGATGTAAATGTCCTACATGCCTTTCAAGATAAAAACAATTAATTAATAACAAGCCGTCTAACTAATATTCTGAACCAAATAACATAGTTGAAACACCCAACTGACAACATAATTATGATATCACACATGAAAAATCAAATTCCAGTAACGAATGACGGAAAAAAACATCACTTCAACCTAGGTCTAGCCTATTACAGAGCAGAGAGGAAACAATCACGAAAACATTTACACATGCATTGCATGGATATTATTTACTGTAGGGAAGCTATCTGCATCACACCCACATGAACTGTTTGTTAAGTCCAGTGTCTTTGTCGCTGGCACTAAATCTGTGTAGTGTTGTTCCAATTGTAACATTTTCGAAAATTGTGACCTTCTTCATGTTTGGCAGGAAGACAGGTGGATTGTCATTATAGTCGGTCACCGTGACCTCTATGTGAGCCGTATCAACGTGAGATGGATCGGTGTCTTGGACGTATACAGTGACGTTAAAAAACGGATTGAGAAGCGAATCGAAGTCAACTTGCTGAAAAAGTATTAAGTCATCTGAACACAATAATATTTCTAAGAAAATAACTCCTATGAATCAGAGATCGTCACGATAAGCAAAATTGTTAATTGACTAGAATTAGAATAGTCCTGTATTTAATTGATTAGATTTAGAAATAGTAGCAGCTACTCAAGTAATCAATTGATTAAAAAAATTACAATAACCAATGCCACTCTGCCCGTTAATGAAACGAACCAACTATCGTTAATAATCCATTAACAGCTACGAATGATAGCTCTTTAGTCTTCACTAAGCAGTCACATTACCTATAAAACATTAAAATATAACACTAATGTGGGGCGTGGTGGCGCATAGGTAGAGTCTATGCCTATCGACCAGAGGGTCGTGGGTTCGAATCCCGCTCTAGCTGCCACGTAAGGACCTTGAGCAAGTCCTTCACTTGCAGTTGCCTATAGCGCTTTGGCGTGTAAACTCTGACACAGAGTGAATTGCTGTGGTCGGGAGCGCTTCTGAAACGCTCACGCTGTGAGAAGAGCTATAGAAATGGATAAATACAATACAATACAATAATGGATAAAATTATACATATTTATTTCTAGTGTTCTTTAGCCAAAACAATTCAGTTGACCAAACAAAATGCAGAATATACTTTAAAAGTTAAAAGATGAATAGAAACACAATACTTCAACAACAATGTCATTAAGCTACCTTGAACACTTTGAGGACACCAGTATTCGTAGCTTCAATGCTGCTGATGTAGAAGTACTCTCGATCCTGTTCTTTCAGCGTATATGTGAGCTTTGCATTGTGACCAATATCAAAGTCCGTGGCTGACACAGACGTTATCGAAGCACCTTTGGCAAAGCTTTCTGACATAGTAGCCTGGTAGATGGATTTAGAAAAGCGTGGTGTATGATCATTTATGTCATCAATCACGATCGTGACGGTGGCACTAGCTGCAGTTCAAGATAAAACGGTTTTCAAGTTCAAGAATTCTGACTTTTACTTCCAGTAAAATTCAATAAGACAGAATTCCTTCATTACGATTATAATATTAAATTACATAATAACTTAAATGCATGAAATTAATCAATTCTTATCACCTCAATAAACTGTATAAAGAGTCACTCTTTGCAATGTGGGTGCAAAGGCAGACGCAGGGTGGTCATGCCTTCATCCCTTCTTGGTTAGAAGACCAGTGGGCACCAATAACAAGAGCAGCAATGAAAGGATGATGCAAGGAGGGCCACTCCAGACAATCTGAAGGTGTAAACTGAAATGGGAAGGAATTTGGAAGGCATCGCCTCAGGAGCTGCCAATCAAAGGGGAGCTGCCAATCAAAGGGGAGCTGCCAATCAAAGGGG
>Ga0081606_1000938_pt1 | contig 10093 bp, 4 predicted proteins | sample EareggfetidaYelm_FD_71127 | JGI IMG/M metagenome (GOLD analysis project Ga0081606, IMG submission 71127) | Earthworm egg capsule microbial community from the University of Washington, USA - E. fetida Yelm (SPADES assembly) (version 2) | ecosystem: Host-associated > Annelida > Reproductive system...
TAAATCGCATTCCCTCATTTGCCAATCTGTCGAGGCAGGGTGTTTTTATCTTTTGCTGACCGTAGCAACCCAACTCGCCATAGCCTAAATCGTCGGCATAGATATAAATGATATTGGGACGATGGGTTTCGGTTTGCGCGAATAAGGGGGAAGTTAATGAAATAAGCAAGGCCGTCAGAAAGCCATGAGCGGCGTCATAAGCAATAATGTTTTTCATGTGTTCAAAAAAAAGGAGTTGTTTTATTTGGCAAAGGTATTGTTTTTTTACCTTGCTTTTATCGCTTAATAACAACTGCGAGAAGGACGGAAGCCGAACCCGTCTGCTTGGAGTTAAAAACGAATCCGTTTAAGTCGGCTATTTTATTGAAGATCAAGTCGCCGCCGAAAGGGAGGGGCGTGTTCCGCGCATCGCAATATATCTTTCCATAAATACATATTGATAACTATTATAAGTTAAAAATAATGCTCCCTTTACTCAAGTTTGTCAAAAAAAAACGGGGGCTTTTGGGCGCTTCTTTTTTTAGAACAGAACGAACCGTTTATTCATTATCCCAACCATATAATTCGTAAACACAGAAGAGGTACCACGAGGCAGCCCACATAAACTGCGGCTTATCTGCTTTTCCGTGCTCTGCGGGATTTTCACGGTTGCTGTTCCGATACTCAAACATGGCCGGTTGTCCGTTGGGGCTATTAATAATCCCATGCAACGTCATCGTTTTCTTCACAAACTGCATAGCCTCTTCTCTCCTCCCCGACTTCATAAGGGAGAGAGCATAGACGGCATTGCCATGCGGCCAAATTCCTCCGTTTGCGTAACGATGAGCATCGCCGGCCTCTTTCCCCGCGCACTTCCATAATTCAATCAATTCCGGGGTCGAAAAATCCATAGGCGTAACGGTAGCAATCCCCGCTTCCTTGTCAAGCAACTTCTCGCTCGCTGTGACCATCAATTCATCGGCTTTTCTTTTCTCCAAATAGTTAAAGTAAACGGCAAACAATGACCCCATATAATAATGTTCATCCTTAGTTCCGTCGCTCAGGAAATTCATCAGGTATTTTTTATCTTCATCCCAAAGCGCGGTGTTCAAGCCTTTAATTAAATCGGCGGCTATGGAATTGTATTTTTCTGCCTCTCTGTCATCTCCCAATGACTTCGCTATTTCGGAAAATTCCTGAATTGCTTTCGTCCCCAAAATTGTCATATAAGAACGCGGGCCAAAATTTCGTCCAAAGTCCCACCAGTCGGGGCGATAGGCGAATATCACATTTCCTTTCACGTTAAGGGTCGCCTCATGCAGGCTTTTCTTCAAATAAGGATAGAGTTTTTTCATAAATTCAACGTCTCCCGAGTGTTTGAGGTAGGCGCCGGAAACTATCAAAAACCAGAGGTGAATCCAGTCATCGGGCGTACAAAGTTCTGTCACATACTTACTGTCTTTCCAATAGTAAGCATGGGGTATTACATAGTCGTTAGAAGAGCGTTCAAGAATATATTGCAAGTCTTTTTTGACACGCGCCGTATCGAATTTCACAAGCGCCAAGTCGGCGAGAAGGACATCGTGCGAAAAGTAAAAATTATACTCTGCGGGACATGGCATGGGCACAATAGCGCCGTCGATATAGTGTTGGTTAACCGCCAAGACCGCCCTGGCCCACAGAATGGATTGGTCAATCACCGAATCGCCTGTGAGTTTTAAATTGCGGTTCACTTCGCTTAAAACGTAGTCTTCCATTTTTGAGACTTCGCTCTTAAAGTTTGTCGCCAAATACTTGACCAGCTCTTCGGCCTCGCCGACTTTGCACATGCCTATGTTTTGTATCACTTCCATTTTTTCGCCTTTTTCCAATACTTTGACATAGGCAAAACGCGCCGCCGGCGCCGTGGTTGAATCATTCTCACTGGCTTGTTGCGCATTGAGGGCTTTGTGGGCGTCCTTCCACCAATGTTTATTTGAAAGCCCTTTCTCCCCGGCGACGCCGCTCCACGAAGCGGGCGCTTCTCCCGCATTAGAAACAAAAACCATCGCCTCTTGTACGGCGGCGTCGCCGTGGCGCGCGTAAATTGTGCCCGCTTGATATTTTGTGGACGCTTTGTCTTTCAACGCATACGTGTGGCAAGTACGCAATGAAGTTTGCAAATCGGTATAAAGCGTGAATTTTTTCTTGTCCGCCAAATTGGTGATTTCCGCAGTTAAAACCCACGCTGATTTGTCTTTGCAAAATTGATAAGTAATGCGAATAAATTTCGCGTCAAATTTCTTATAAAATGATACCGAGTATGGTTTAAGCTCGAACTCAAAAGGTTGGTTATTGAACCACTCGACCGCTTCCTCATTTTCTTGAAGACCGATAGCCATCACAAACGTGGAGTCTCTTGTCCAGTAATCCGTCAGCCTGTCAATGCTGTTCGCGACGGGGTAGTAAAAACTGATGCGTTGAGGCGTCGGAAAACTGTGATGAAATTCAATGCCTGCATAATGACTGCCTACCTCAATTTGCGCGTCCTTATTGAATCTGATCGACGCAATTTCTTTTTGGGGTTGCGTACAAGAGGCAAGGACGCAGAAAAAAAGCAAGCTAAAATATTGCAACTTCTGTTTCATGATATGGTCAATTAGAGAAAATTTGCCGTTTCTGTAAAACATTAAAAAATCAGGCGGACCATCGGATACCCGCCTGATTTAAAAAAAATAAAGCTAGGGTTTTTCCCGCTCGTATATGCTTTGGATTTGTGAGTCGGTGAGGGCTACGTTGTAGAGGCGAATTTCATCCATAGAACCGATGAAAAAACCGCTCCAAGCCTCCGGGATTTTATGATCGGCGGCATAATTTGCATCCGTAGGCGTCATTGCGCTTGTGGGCACATCTTGGCCAAATACCAATGGATAAGGGTCATCCGATATATTGTCCATATCTCCCACCTCGACGTAATCCCTTTGCCCTTCCTTCACTTTCACCCCGTCAATATAAAATACCAGCTTGGCTTGCGATAAAGTTACGGCGACATGATGCCACTCGTTTAAAGGAACCGCTGCGCCGCAGTCGTCGTCGGCGGCATAGAGGACATCCGCCTTAGTGTCTTTTGCAGAGTGTGCGGTAAAATATAAATAGTCCTTTGATTGCAATTCAAATTTGTAGCCCAGCCATGAATGCATGCCCATGAAGCGATTGCTTTCTTGACTCTTGGCGCATTTGATCCACAGGGCAATGGTGATTGACTTGGGATTCAGTTTTGTGCTGTAGGGCACTTCAATATTGGCGCCTCTGTCAAATATAATGGCTCTGTTGGGCGTGTTATATCGGTCGGCAGTCCAGGCCGGGACGCCCGCTCCTTTGCTTACGGGGCCTGCTTTGAAAACGCCTGCAAATTTATTGGGAGATATGTCGGTTACGGCGGTTCCGGTTCCTTCGCTAAAAGTCCAGTTGGCAATCAACGATTCGGGAGCAATGGGGGTAATCTTTGCCGAACGGTAAACATTCATCGCATTGCGCAAAGAAACCAGGGCTGCATTCGCTTGGTCTTGAGAAACAGAGGAACTGGCGCTTACGCTCTTTGCCGCGTCAATGGCCGCTTGCAAAGAAGCGCGTGAGGCGGCGGGGTACTGACCGTCGTTCTTGCCTTCGAAGGAGTTGGCGAGCAAATTCACCGCGGCGGTTATAGAATCGTTCAACGAAGTTTTCACCACCGGGGGCGCCGCTTTGTCGGGGCTTTTGCAGGCGCTGAAATAAATAATGGCTGAAGTCAATGCGGCCATGAGCATGAAGAGCGTTGTTTTGAGGTTTTGCATAATTGTTTAGATTTTAATTGTGATTTATTTAATTAAGGGATTAGCGTCGAGCTCCGATTGAGGGATGAGAAAGAAGCGATGCGTTTCATATTTGAAATGGGTATTGCTTAGGGCTTGTTCGGCGGCTGTTTTTCCGTAGCGCATGAGGTCAAAAAAGCGATGGAACTCCATGGCCAATTCCACGCGGCGTTCGTGGCGAATGGCGTCGCGCACAAAGGCTTCGTCGGTTGAAACCACTTCGGGCAACAAGCCTGCGGGCACCGTTCCATAGCCGACTAAATTCCGATCATAGAGATAGCTTTCGCGCGCGCGTTTTCGCACCTGATTAAGCGGGAGTAATGCGGCTTCGGGTTTGTGCTGTTCATTGAGCGCCTCTGCTTTTATCAACAGAATATCGGCATAGCGCAAGTACACATAATTCAAATTGGCGTCGCCTGTTATCGGCGCGTCGGTTTTTGATTGCTGATTTTTTCGCTGGCTGTACCCGGAGGCTGACCACCCGGGGTTATACTCAATTCCGTCGCTCCAAGTGTGCCCTGGTCGTCCAATGGTGTAGTCAAGACGCGGATCCGAAATTCCCTCTGCCGTTTTTTCATATTCCTTCACTAAATTCTCCACGGGCACGTCAAAGCCCCAACCATTGATTCCCGCCTCGCTGCCGCGCGGACTAAGCCATTGGACTAAGCTATTGCCCAGATTTGGAATTTGTCCGCTTATGTGTTGCATCTCGAAAAGCGATTCGCTGTTGTTTTGCGTGGCCTTGATAAAATTATCGGCATATTTTGGACGAAGCGAATAGATTCCGAGCGCCTCGATGGCGGCCGCGTCGTCCGCTGCCTTGTCCCACTTCCGTTGATACAAATGCGCTTTTGCCAAAAGTCCGAGCGCGGCGCCTTTTGTGGCTCTCCCGACGTCGGCAGGGGGGTACGCCACAGGCAACGCTTGAATGGCGTCGCCCAAGTCCTTTTCTATTTGGGCATACACATCAGTCGCCGATGACTTTGGTTTGTTTATGTCGTCCGAGGTTAACGGCGGATTGAGCTTGAGCGGGATTTCGCCAAAAATATTAACCAGATTGAAATAAAAATAAGCGCGAATAAACTTCGCTTCATTTAAAAGGCGGTTTTTCAAAGCCTCTTGCATTTGAATATTCCGTCCATAGTAAAGGAAATAGTTAGCGCGTGAAATTCCTTCATAATATCGTTTCCAGATTTTATCCAAACAGGAATTAGAGCGATTGTAGTTGAATTGCTCCAAATATGCAATGTCGCTCTGATCGCCGGCGCTTGAGCCTTTCACGGCGTCGTCGGAAGCCACGTCTCCAAAAACCCAAAGAATATTGTCATACGACGAAAATGAACAGGCGTTGTAAATGCCGCTGACTGCCAGCAGGGCATGCGCTTCCGTTTTATAAAAGCTGGCATTCGAATAGTTGCCTTCCAAATTTTCTTCCAATAAATTTCGACAGTCAGTAAGAAAAAGAAGGCACGCAAAAGAAATTAGCATCGTTTTCATGGTTCTCTGTATTAGAAAGTTAAATTGATTCCCACATTGAAAGACTTCGCAGACGGATAGGTGCCCCAATCAATGCCTGCGGCCGAGTCGCCCTCGCCTTTGGAGTTATCGTTCACTGACATCTCCGGGTCAAGTCCTGAATATTTTGTAAACGTCCATAAATTGGTTCCTGAAAAATAAATTCGCGCCGCCGTAAACTTTAATATTTTCAAGACCTCCGGGCTGATGGAATACCCGATTTGCAGGTTTTTCAAGCGCGTATAGGATCCGTCCTCCAAGAAACGGGAAGAAACCCGCGTATTATTCCCGGACGCATCCCACGACGCCCGAGGTTGTAAATTGCTTGTTCCCGGGCCTCTCCAATGCTGATCAAAATAGCGTTGCGTAACGGGAAAGCCTCTTTTAAATCCTTCAATATCCATGTGGAGCACATTGTATATTTTTTGCCCGTAAGCGCCTTGGAAAAAAACAGACATGTCCCATTGCCTAAAATTGAGGGCTATGTTTAACCCGGCGGTAACTTTTGGAAAGGCGTTGCCAAAATGCCGACGGTCGGCATTGTCAATTTCGCTGTCTTTATTATTTATATTTTTGTACTTCACGTCGCCCGGCGCGATGGCTGCCCCTTGGTAGGCATGGGTAAAAATCTCGGCTTTGTCCTGAAACACGCCTTCGCTTTCCAGCATATAAAACGAGCCGATTGAATAGCCTTTTTCCGTTCGGGCAATGGCGCCGCCGTCTGCTTCTCCGCTTAAGATGGGCGATTGAATATCCAGGACTTTATTAAATAAAGACGCGCCGTTGGCATTGATATTATATTTTAATTCGCCGAGTTTATTTCTGTAATTGAGCGCCAATTCAAATCCGCGGTTCAATATTTTTCCGTTGTTTACCCACGAAGGAGTTGCCTCGCCGGCGGAACTTGCAATGGACTGTTTCACCAGCAAGTCAGACGTGACCTTTCGGAAATAATCTATCGACAATCCTAGTTTTCCTTCCTGACATTGAATATCTAAACCGACGTTGAGTTGCTCGCTGCTTTCCCATTTTATTTTCGAATTTCCCAATGCGCTGACGGCATACCCCGCAGAGCGAGCGCCGCCAAACGGGTAATTATAATTTGCGCTGATGACGTCGCTGAAAGCATAGTTTCCGATTTCCTGATTGCCGATTACGCCAAATCCCGCGCGGGCAAATAATTTATCAAAGAGAGGACTGTCTTTCAGGAAATTTTCGTTTTCAATATGCCAACCCAATGAACCCGCATAGAACGAAGCCCAGCGATTCTCATTGCCAAAACGCGAGGAGCCGTCGCGGCGCACGGTGGCGGAAGCCGTATATTTATTTTTCAATGAATAATCCGCTTTGGCAAAATAGGATAACAGCGAATTTCTGTTTATGCTTTCTGAATTTTGCTTCAAGCCCAGTCCGTTGCCCAAATAAACAAGGCTGTTGTCTTGATCGGGGAACTTCCCGTCCGATGAAAATTGCAGATAGGAAACGGAACGGATAGCCTCTGTTCCCGCCAAGATATTAATCGAGTGAATTCCCATTTCTTTGTCATATGTTAAAAAATTTGAGAAAGTAAGATTTTGATTTTTCCCGGACCAAACACTCAGACTGTTGGGGTTACTGATGCGGTTATTGGTGCCCCAAGTCCTGTCAAAGCGCCGCTGATTGTAATGGCTTAAATCGAAACCAAAATTCGAGTTAAAAAGGAGTCCTTTCGCAAGTTTGAATTCCCAAAAATATCTTCCGAAAAGCTGACTGTTTGTTTTTCGGTTACTATTGAAGGCCAACATGCCGACCGGGTTATAACCGTCGCCAAAAATATCGGAAAAGTTATAACTTTTGCCCGACACGTTGCGCGGCGGAATCAGGTCTTGGAAAGCGCCGTCTTTATTGTAAACGGGAAGCGCGGGATTGCGAAAGAAGGCATAACGGACTATCCCGCCTCCGTTGCCTCCGGCGCCGTCTCCCGAGCTGCCTATAATGTCGGTTTTTCCTTGCGCAATATTTAGGTTAAAGCCTGTGCGCACATGGTCTGTAATCTGTGCGCTCAAATTTACTTTTCCTGTAATCCTCTCATAGTCGCTGGCTTTTATAATTCCTTGTTGCTTAAAATAATTAACCCCCGCAAAGTATTTTGTTTTTCCTGTTCCGCCCGAAACCGAAACGCCGTGTGTTTGCAAAATCCCCGCACGCATTATCTCCTGCAGCCAATTCGTATTGCTCAAGGTGTCCTGCATTTCTTTGGTTATCAAAGAACGGTGAAGAAAAGCAGGTCTCCCTTCGTTGTCGTTATTCGCGGCCTCATTATAAACAGAGACATAATCGTCCTTATTCACCATTTTAATCAATCGGCCGGGTTGCTGAAATCCTATTTGCGAAGCGACTGAAATGCTCGGCTTCTGCGCCGCCCCCGACTTCGTAGTAATCACCACCACTCCGTTTGCCGCGCGTGCGCCGTAAATGGCCGCCGCGCCTGCGTCTTTCAAGACCGTGAGGCTTTCAATGTCTTGAGCCGAAAAATTAGAAATGTCGAGAGTAGGCACTCCGTCCACAATATACAGCGGATAGTTCCCGCTATTAATAGAGCCGATTCCGCGTACCCTAATCGTAACGCCTTCGCCGGGGGCGCCTGTGTTTTGCGTAACCGTCACGCCCGGGGCTCGTCCCTGCAACGCTTGATCAATTGTGGGAACAGGCAATTTAGCAAGCGCATCCGAGGACACTGTTACAACCGCGCCCGTAATTTTATTTTTGTCTTGGGAGGTGTAACCCGTTACCACCACTTCGCTCAACGTTTTCACATCGGGCAACATTTGCACGTCTATTACCGAGCGTTGCCCGACGGGAATTTGTTGCGTGACATAACCCACGGCCGATATGGTTAAAATCTCGTCGCGCGGCGGCGCGTCAATGTTCAGTTGAAATTTTCCGTCCGCGTCTGCCGTGGTGCCATGAGCGGTATTTTTTATAATAATGTGGGTGCCGGGCAAGGGCTGATCTTGCTCATCTCGGACGGTTCCCGAAATTACTCCCTGAGCTATTCCCTGCGACAAAATTCCCAGCAGAAGCAACGCCAGGACGCTTTTTGCAATTTTTGGTTTCATGGTATTCTTTATTTAATTATTCTATTGCTTTTCCTCGCGAGGGAGATAGGAAACAATTTTTCCGCCCGCTTGACAGACATTCCCCGCACATTCCACTTTGCTTCCCGCGGGCAACTCTACAATCAACATGGCTTGCTTGGGCAACATTTCAAATGAGGAATTTTCTCTTTTCACTTCCTGTCGCGAGACCGCGTCAAAAAGCATGGCTTCGCCCGAAGAGTACGCTACTTTCTTAGCCTCGCTATGCGGATTATAGTACAAGAAAACAGGAAAGTTTTTCTCCTGATAGAAATCTGTGGCATTGCAATTCAGTTGCAGAATTTGCTCTACGTTGGTGGGACGAATGATGGCCCCAAAAATTCCAACCTGCGACGAACTGTACAAGCTGAACATTGATTCTTCGGGTTGTCCTTTGCACCACTTGGGGCCGTCGCCGATAGCCACGGGAGAAACGCCCTTTAGCGACGGCTTTCCGTAATCATCCGTCTTGCGAATGCCCTCGTAAGCTATCACTTGTCGGGTTATGCTTTTTTTCTCGGGCAACCATTGATGAGCATCGTCAATTTCGTATGGATAGCAAAAACGCGCGGCATTAGCGGCGTTGAGCATCCATTTTCCGATGGCGGCCGCATATCGCACGTCGTATTTTACAAGCGGCACAAGCGGCCAGGCCATGTTGAACGTATTCATAAGAAAGGCATAACCTCCCCCGTCAATGGCGTTGCCCTGCAAGCCGTGAACGTCATACTCGCCCCATCGCTCGCTAATCACGCCCCAACCCGTGCGCCCCGTCGGTGAAGTAACCGGATCAAATGTCCAGTCGATTAATTTCTTTACGTCGTAATTGGTTCCCTGTTCGGCATTGAGTCTGGCTGCCGCGTAAGCGCCAAAAGGCATCAGGATTTCATAAAATCTATTTTCATGCTGGGAGAGAAGCGCCTCTATGGAAGTTTTAGCTCTCTTTAAATAGCGAGAGTCAAATTTCTTGGAAGCGCACAAAAGCACATAAGCGTGTCCCGCGGCGGCGTCTTGCTGATGAGGAATTTGATTGCTCATTCCTTTCATCGCTTTGTAATCAAAAAAAGAGAAGTCGTAGTTTCCGTTCAGCACAGAGTCGGCCGCGTAGAATTTGTCGGCAATGCATCGTTGCAAACTATCCGCGCGCGCCTCCGTCGGAAATAAATCGCACAGGCCGTAAAAAAGCACATTGGGAATTACGTCATACCACCAATCACGCCCGTAGCCGCCGCCCAGATTGGCTACTTGCGGATTGGTATTGTTCATCATTATTCCCCAACCGTTGTCTTTGTTGAAGTAATTCTGAACCATCCGCACATAGTTCGTTTCTTTGGTTTTGTCTATCCCCGTCAGGCCTGCGCCAATCAAAGCCCCCATGGTATTCAGGGCTTCGTGAAATTCTTTTCCTCTCTCCTCCCCCTGCCTGACGTCGCCGACTACAGTATAAAGTCCAAAAGTCTCTTGATTAAAATTTCTTTTGCTGTTGTCCTTCCAGATAAGCGGCAGAAACTCTCCCTTGGGGGGGGGGGGGGGGGGGGGAAAAAAAGAAAACATATTTTTGGGGGGCCAAGCCACAAAAATTAAAATTTTTAAAAAAGAGAGGGGGGTTGTGTCTTCTCTTTTTTTTTTAAATCGCAATTTCCACACATTCTT
>Ga0081606_1000939_pt1 | contig 10077 bp, 12 predicted proteins | sample EareggfetidaYelm_FD_71127 | JGI IMG/M metagenome (GOLD analysis project Ga0081606, IMG submission 71127) | Earthworm egg capsule microbial community from the University of Washington, USA - E. fetida Yelm (SPADES assembly) (version 2) | ecosystem: Host-associated > Annelida > Reproductive system...
TGTACTCCACCGACCGAGTGCTCGATGCGCTGCACAAGATTAAGTGGGAACAGGATGGCTCGCTAACTTTCCGCCGCTCCTGCGCCCACGGCATTTGCGGCTCGGACGCGATGCGCATCAACGGTCGCAACCGACTTGCCTGCAAGACTCTCATCAAAGACCTCGATATCAGCAGGCCCATCTACGTGGAGGCGATCAAGGGTCTGCCGCTGGAAAAAGACCTTGTCGTGAACATGGAACCGTTCTTCGCGAGTTTCCGAGCGGTGCAGCCGTTCCTCATCGCGTCAACTGCGCCCGAGGCGGGCAAGGAGCGTGTGCAGTCGGTCGCGCAGCGTGAGCTCTTTGATGATACGACCAAGTGCATCCTCTGTGCGGCGTGCACCTCGTCGTGCCCGGTGTTCTGGACCGACGGGCAGTATTTCGGTCCGGCCGCAATTGTCAACGCACACCGGTTCATATTTGATTCACGCGATGATGCGGCAACCACCCGACTCGACATTCTCAACGATAAAGAGGGCGTGTGGCGCTGCCGGACCACGTTCAACTGTTCTGAGGCTTGCCCGCGTGGCATTGAGGTGACCAAGGCAATCTCCGAGGTCAAACAGGCTGTGCTCCGCGGACGCCCGTAACCGACTGAGTCGGTGATCTTGTCGGCATACATGTGAGCCTGTGCTCCGCGGACGCCCGTAACCGACAAGAGACGGGGAAGCTCGAGAGCAAGCAAAGATGCGACAGCGCCGAATGCCCAGCGGTCTGTGACCGGGGGTGCCCGAGCCTCACGGTACAGAGCACCCCCACTCGGCTGAACCCCGCAGAGGCTGCTTCCGGCTTACGGTGCCCCAGAGCGGTGCTGACCGCCAGCCGCCCGGACCGATGGCAGAGATCTGAAACCTTCCTGATCCGACAGCGGGCAGCGAGGGTCTGAACGTGTAGCTCCTAGACTCGAGACCAAGGACGCCCCCTTTCTGCACACCACCGGGCGAGGGATCACTCTGGTCCCAGGTATAGCCGATGCGGGTCAATCCGCCAACGGGTGATCTCCAGCTGAAGGTCACCGTTGACTGGACCTGGTTGACCGAACAGACAAGGCCGGTCGGCGGGGCAACTATTCCGGTCGCAAACCGCCCGGTGGTACTCTCTGCGCCCACCCATCCGGCGGCGGTGGAGGCGGGGATCGGAAGTATGCAGGCTACGACTGCGAGGAGGGCGCAGGCTGTCACAGCGGGCAGTCGACGGGCGCGACGTCCGGTCATGATCTCATCCGTTGTACGGTGCGTGGGTCACCCACGCCACCGAGAAACCACTGCGGGCCGCGGACCGGTCTACGCAGCGTGAGCGAGCGGGTCGGCCCCGAGCCATCCACCAGCACAACTCGATGCGTGATCGGGAGATGTCCGGGTCGGTCAACCGTCACAATGTCCCCGACCCGCACCGAATCAGCAGAAACTTGCCGCACCAGCGCAGCCGAGCCAGCAGGAATAGTCGGCCCCATCGACCCGGTGCGAAACAGAACGACACTCACCTGAAAGCAAAAGCCAACCACCACGAGCACAGTGCACACGGTGCCGAGAATGGCCGCAACCGTCAACAGTGTGTCCCCGGTAAGAAGTCCGACCCGGCCCGAGGCGCGACGAGTCATTCGTTGTCGCACCGAACGACCCGACAAAATGGAACCGAGAGCGGTCAGGAAGAGATCACGAAGGGGCAAGAACGTATTCCTCACGGTCACTGGGAGGTTCCGGTGAACTGCCACGTCACCCTCGCCGTCTTGCCCTGAAAGCTATCGGGTACGCCCGGTGCTACCCGCACCTCAAAGCAGTATCTCACTACCGTGCCTGCTGTTTCGAGCGTCGTCTCCCCGGGCGGTTCTGACACCTGGGTTATCGGCACATAGTTGGATGCTCCGCCCACTGTGTATGTGTAGCCTGGGGAGCCGCTAAACACGGTGGCATCACACGTTTCCGTGGCCGCAGGGTTGGCCAACTGGACCACACGATACTGCAGCGCGCCGACGAGTCCACCGGAATCACTGGTCACGCCCGAGAGTTGAACGCTACCTCGAACTGTCGTTGTCAGTGTCGTGCGGATATTTATCCACGCGTACCTAGAAAGGCCCGGGGACATCGCCGTCGCGGCAAAGTCGAGCACCGTACCCGGTGCCGAAGAATGCGACGCATAGTCCGCACCCCTGGTCTGCGACTCAATCGCGAAGGTGCTCGCCCCAAAACTCCCGCTTACAACCTCTGAATCGTTCCACACTGCGAGCGTGGAAGTCGCGCCGAACCCGAGCACAATCCCACCGGCCAGGATGGCCCGCACGATCCGGCTCCGTCGACCACCCCGGCGTCGCCAACCGGTATCGATGTTCGCAGAGCCATCCAACTCGTCCGGCACGGGATCTCTGCTGCCCAACACCCCTACACTCCAGTACCCGAGATGGTAACCACGTTCCGTGTCACAGAACCGGTCTGATCCGATGCCACCCCACTGTCGGCAGTCACGGCGAAGCAGGGATTAGTCGGAGTGGACACCGATACGAGGTTAGTCAAGCTCACGGTGTCGGTGGTCATCGCGGTACGGTTGGTGACAGAGGGAGTTCCAGTCAGTGGTGTTGCGGCCAGAATCGCGAACACCCTGCGGAGTCGTCGGCTCGACGACCGTGGGCCTTGCTCGGCCTGACTGTCGGGTGCAGTAACGGGCATCTCGCTGTAAACAGTCACGTTTTCCTCCGTAAAACTCCGGTTGTTCCGCTAACCTTTCACGCAACACAAAATGTCCCCATCCGGCGGGAACTGCGGTGGCAACGGCTTACGCGACAGGGAACGTAACAGAGCAGAATGGCAAAAAGCTGATGAGGAAGGGCACAACAGCGGGCAGCGGACGGTGTTCGCGCCGACGCACTCGCGTGCAGGTCAGCTGAGGCTAGAGGGTGGTGGTTGCGCGGTTACTGCATCCAGCAGTACGAGTCAACCATGGAAAGGCCATGGAAGGGCGCATACACCTGAAAATTTATAAATCCTATCCTGGGTGCTGCTGATTGCCAGTTACCGGGGCCGACCGTATAGAGAGAAAACCTTCCTGTTCGATCCCAAATGGCGGCTCTCGTTCTCCCAAAATCCCTCGCGTAGAAGACGATCTCTCTCTCAGAGGAGGAAAGAAGTCCTGTTCGCTCCTGCCCTCTCTCGTCTAGGCTACCCTCCACAAGCCACAGATAGCCCCTGGGGGCTACACCGTCAGCAGGTGGTTCCCATGTGAACCTAACTCCCTCGCTCCCATCGAATTCGCGGCAGGTCATATTAGCTACCGGCGCAACCCGTCCGGCCCTGATTTCCCCGCTGGCCTCCTCGGTGCGCACCCATCCAGATTCGGTAAGAGCGGGGCGCGGGAGCACCCACACCATAATAAGGATGGCGCAGACCACCGCGAGAATCACCCGGCGGGTGCGATGTGGCCTGGTCCTAGGCTCGCCTCTCACTCTTGGACTCGATGGGCGAGCCGGTCGTGAACTTTGTCTACCCATTCCTCAGGACTCCAATCCTCAAGTTCGATCGGAGAGTGTGTCTAGACACCACGGTTAACTGTGACCTGGGGCGATCTGGTCGCGTCTGGGTGCGCGCCGCGACCCCTCACGACGTGATCCGCGCGGTGAGCGCGGCGGGCGTGGTGAGCGATCCCGAGATGATGGCGATGACCCTGATCGTGATGCCGACGGCCAGAGCGCCCACAGCACGAGTGCGGCGGCGGCAACCGTACAGCTACCGACCACGAACGGAGAGCCAAGCCACACAATGACCGGGGCAATCCCGGGAACCGAAAACAGTGTGATGCGCACGTGCGACACCGTGTAGGGGATGGGGTCGTTAGCCGGATTAGCGTCGCCACGGAGGGTGAACGAGCGGGTTGCTCCCTCACCCTCCACGGCCACGATCCGGTGCGACACAGAGAGCTGCCCGGGTCGATCAATCGTCACGATATCGCCAACCCGCACCGAATCGGCAGGCACTTGTCGCACGAGCGCGGCCGAACCCGCGGGAATTGTCGGGCTCATTGAACCGGTACGAAAGAGAATAATGCTCACTTTGAAGAAAAAACTAAGCGCCACAAGCACAACGCAGACAGCACCGAGCACAGCCAAGACCGTGAGGAATGTGTCTCCGACAAAAATCGCGGCACGACGCGAGAGGCGACGAGCCACCGAACGGTGGGGGGAGATCGTGTTCATTGCAAGGAAGTCCCGGTAAATTGCCAGGTCAGTTTTGCATTCTCGCCCTGGAGACTGTTGGAGGCTGTTGGTACCATCCGCACCTCAAGGCAGTATCCAACTGCTGTGCGACCCGCCGGTAAGAGCTCAGCCTCAGGAGGCGGATCCGGCGGCAGGTTCATGGGCACGTAGCTGTGCGGCCCGCCCGCGATATAGGTCCAACCATCGCCGAATGCGTCAGGGGGACACCCCGACCCAACCCGAGCAGGTGGTGCCTGAACCATCCGATACTGCAGTGCACTGGCAAGTTCAGTGGAGTCACTGAAGACACCCGAGAGCCGAAGGCTACCGGCCACCGTCGTCGCGGACGTCGTGCGGACGGTCAGCCAGGCACGCGTGGTGGCACCCGGCGACAACTGCTCCGCGCTCGGGGCAAAAGAAAGCCTCCCGGCTGCTCCCGAAGGATGCTCGCGGTAGCCCGCCTCATCCCCGAGCCGCGACTCAATCGCAAACACGCTCGCCACGAAATCTCCATAGGTAACCTCTGAGTCATTCCAGGCCGCAAGCGTGGTTGTCGCACCAAGCCCCAGCACAACGCCGCTAGCCAGGATGGCTCGCACGAGCCGACTTCTCGCCGACCCGTGCGAGCCGTCTGTTACGACGCTCGCGAAGCCATCCCGCTGTTTCCTGACGACGAAGCCCCTACAGCTCAAGGCCCGAGGTAGCAACGAAGCTCCACGTCACAGAACCGGTCTGGGACGATGTTAGTACGCTGGCAGCCTCTACGGCGATGCAGAGATTGACGGGAGTGGAGACCGCTGTGAGACGAGTGAGGGACACAGCGACAGTGTCACCCACTGAACGGGTGGCAACGAGAGGAGTTCCGGTCGGCGGAGTGGCGGGACAACCGAAACTGTTAACCGACCACACCCTGTATGACAGGCTGGGAGCGATCGTGCCGGTCGCTGAGGATTTGACCGTGATATCAGCCTGGTAGCCGCTATTGGCGGAAAGCTGCAGCGCAAACGGTGCGTAGACAACCGCCCCGGGCGAGAGTCTGTCCGCATTAACCTGGAAACTGAGCGTCTTTCCCGGTGAGCTATCACTGCTCGAAAATGCCGTGCCATTTGTGCTGCCCTGCAGATCTATGCCAGTGCCGGTAGTGAACGTTCCGGTCGCAAACTCAGAGTCATTCCACGCGGCGAAGGTGGCGACCGCACCAAGACCAAGAACAAGTCCACCCGCCAGGAAGGCAAACACCTTACGTCGGCGGCGCGACGACCGCGGAGCCTGCCCAGTCTGATCATCGAGCGCGGCACCAGTAGGGACAACGTTGTATTCGGTCACAGTATTCCTCCAATTGAAGCTCAGTCGCCACCCAGGCTATCTGCAACGTACGCAACCCCCTCCGAGGGGCGCCCTGGCAGCGACTTTCCTTGTTTTGGCACACCCTAGCATAGAGGGGCGATAGCGAGCTGAGAGTGGGGCCGTAGCGGGGTTGAGCCGGTGACACCAGTGCAGCGCTCCCTCGTGGCACAGCCCCGATTCACACCGAACATTCCGTGTCACCACGCCGTGTCGAATAGGATCAACAGTCATGCCCGCTCAACCCCTCCGACTTGCCAGCGTGAATGTCAACGGAGTGCGCGCCGCATTCCGAAAAGGCATGGGCGAATGGCTCGCCGCACGTGAGATCACTATCCTCGCCATGCAGGAAGTCCGCGCGGCCGACGAAGACCTCGCGACACTGTTCAGCAGCGAGTGGCAACTTCTGCACGACCCGGCAACCGCGAAGGGGCGCGCGGGGGTCGCGATCGCGAGCCGCGTACCTGCCATCGCGCACCGGGTGGCGCTCGGGCCATCCGATTTTGACTCAGCTGGCCGCTGGCTAGAGGCAGACTTCGAGCACGCCGGGCACACCATCACGGTGGTAAGTACCTACGTGCACTCGGGTGAGGTGGGCAGCCCCAAGCAGGTCGAGAAATTTCGCTTCCTCGACGCGATGACCGAGCGGATGGCCCACCTGGGCGAACACAGCCGGTACGCGGTCGTTGTCGGCGACCTCAATGTCGGCCACCGCACCCTCGACATCAAAAACTGGAAGGGGAACAAAAACAAAGCAGGATTCCTCGTCGAAGAGCGCGCCTACTTTGACCGGCTCATCGGTTCCGAGGGTGATACCGACTACAACGCGGGCGCGGGTTTGGGCTGGATCGATGTCGGTCGGCGCGACGCGGGCGAAGTACCGGGGCCATACACCTGGTGGTCACAGCGCGGGCAGGCATTCGACACCGATACCGGCTGGCGAATCGACTACCACCTCGCCACCCCAGCGCTCGCGGCGACCGTGTCCAACTACACCGTTGATCGCGCGTCGGCCTACGACCAACGGTGGTCAGACCACGCACCCGTTGTCGTGGACTATGCACTCTGAGATAGCGTCGGGTGGGACATCCGCCGAGTTTTAACCTCTGGAGAACTAGTGACCACCCGCAAGATTGTCTTTTCCGGCATGCAGCCGTCGAGTGATTCGCTCCACCTGGGCAACTATCTGGGTGCCCTGCGCACCTGGGTACGCATGCAGGATGACTACGACGCCATCTACTGTGTCGTTGATCTACACGCGATCACCGTCCCGCAGGACGCGACTGCGCTGCGCCACAACGTGCGCCGCACGGTAGCTCAGTACATCGCCGCCGGGATTGACCCGGCACGGTGCACCCTGTTTGTGCAGTCACACGTGGCCGAGCACGCACAGCTCGCGTGGGTGCTCGGATCGATGACCGGCTTCGGCGAGGCCGGTCGAATGACCCAGTTCAAGGACAAATCAACAAAGCAGGGCACGGATGCCACGACTGTCGGGCTCTTCACCTACCCGATCCTCATGGCCGCCGATATCCTGCTCTATCGCGCACACCTCGTGCCCGTGGGTGATGATCAGCGCCAACACCTGGAACTCACGCGCGACCTTGCGGGACGGTTTAACTCTCGCTACGGCGACACCTTCGTCGTCCCGGAGGCGTTCATCGCACGGGACTCCGCCCGGATCTACGACCTGCAGGAGCCGACCGCGAAAATGTCGAAGTCTGCCGCATCGGTTGCCGGACTCGTGAACCTGCTCGATGACCCCGCCGTGACCCGCAAAAAAATCATGAGCGCCGTGACCGACACCGACCGGGACATCCGATTTGATCCGACTGCCAAGCCGGGTGTCTCCAATCTGCTCAGCATTTTCGCGGCCGTAACCGGTGACAGCGTCACCGACATCGCCACCCGGTATAGCGGGCGCGGCTACGGCGACCTGAAAAAGGATGTCGCAGACGCCGTGCTCGCTCTCGTGCAGCCGATTCGCACCCGCACCCTCGAACTGCTCGACGACCCGGGCGAACTGGATCGACTGCTCGCGATCGGTGCCGATAAGGCCCGCGCACAAGCGGCGGAGATTCTCGGGGACGTATACGACCGGATGGGGTTTATACGCCGAGGGTGAACGAATTTTTCAGCAGGGCTCGGTGGTCGTAGACTCGGCAGTGAAACGTGCTCCGGGGTCGGTGAAAGTCCGAACCGGCGGTGAAAGTCCGCGAGCCAGGACGGTGTGATCAGCCGAACACACCCAGCGGTTGAGCCGGTGAAACTCCGGCACCGACGGTTAAAGTCCGGATGGGAGGATGCACGCGGTGGCGGCGCGGTGGTGCCCACCACCGACGGCGGTGTGTGCCGTGATCCCCGGGCCGGAATGGACTCGGACGATGGACGGTGGCAAACACCGGGAGGCCCCTGCTGCGGCTGTCGCCGCGCGGTATACAGAGGCAATGCGGCGAGCGCTTACTCTCGCCGCGCGCGGCCCCGCACGCAGTGAAAACCCTCAGGTCGGCTGTGTCGTGCTCTCGTCCCTCGGTGAAACCCTCGCCGAGGGGTGGCACCGGGGTGTCGGCACCGCTCACGCCGAGGCTGATGCACTGGCCCACCTCGCTCCCGGTGCCGCAACGGGAAGCACCGTCGTTGTCACCCTGGAGCCCTGTAATCACACGGGCCGGACGGGGCCATGCACCGAAGCGCTCATTGCCGCGGGGGTTGCGCGCGTCGTGTACGCAAGCAATGATCCGAGTCCGAACGCGGCGGGTGGCGCCGCTCGACTGCGAGCGGCCGGGGTCGAGGTGATCGGTGGAGTCCTGCGCAACGAGGCCCAGACCCTCCTTAGTGAGTGGCTCTTTGCCGCGCAACACGGGCGCCCCCGTGTCACCCTGAAGTGGGCGATGAGCATCGACGCTCGTGCGGCGGCGGCCGACGGAACGAGTCAGTGGATCACGGGGAACACTGCCCGCACCGACGGGCACCGTCGGCGCGGGCAGCACGACGCCATCGCCGTCGGGATCGGCACGATCCTCGCCGACGATCCGGCACTGACCGCACGCGATGAAAGAGGTGCCCTGCGTGATGAGCAACCCATCCCGGTGGTGTTCGGCACCCGGGCTGTGCCCGCGAATGCGGCGGTGACGAGGCATCCCCACCGACTTGTGAGGATGACCGGCCACGACCTGCTCAGCGATATGGCTGAGCTCAAGGCCCGGGGCATCCGGTCACTGTATGTCGAGGGCGGGCCGAGGTTGCAGACCGCCTTCCTGCGCGCCGGAGTGGTTGACGAGGTGCTCGTGTATATCGCGCCGCTGCTGCTCGGTGGACCCAACCTCGCGATCGGCGACCTCGGACCCACAACCCTCGACGAGGCGTTCGCGCTGGAGTTTGTGCGGGTCGAGCGAATCGGTACCGACGTGCTCCTCGTTGCCCACCCGCGCTCAGCGGCCATCGGCAGCTCACCCGATATCGCACTTCGCTCTACCGCCAGCGCACCGCCCACCACCACGCTTGCCAACCCAGCAACCAATCCCATCCTCCCCGACCCAACCACCGGCCCCACCCGAAAGGGGCGCTGACATGTTCACCGGAATCATCGAAGAGCGCGGAACCATCACCGAGATCCACCGCAACACCGACGCCGCCCGGATCACCGTGCACGGTTCCACAACCGTTGCCAAAACACGACGCGGCGACTCGATCTCGGTCTCGGGGGTGTGTCTGACCGTCACCGACGTCACCGACGAGGGCTTCACCGCCGACATCATGGCGCAGACGCTTCACACCAGCACGCTGGGCGCGGCAACACCCGGCCAACACGTCAACCTGGAGCGAGCCGCACGGGTTGGTGACCGGCTCGGCGGTCACATCGTGCAGGGGCACGTGGATGGCACAGCCCGGGTGCTCACCATCACGCCGGGTTCTGCGTGGCAGGTGGTGCGATTCACACTCGAGCCCACCCTCGCACCGCTCGTGGTCAACAAGGGGTCAATCGCGGTGGAGGGTGTCTCGCTCACCGTCAGCACCGTGAGCGATCCCGCGGTGGATCCTGCTGCCGGATATTTCGAAGTGTCCCTTATCCCCGAAACTCTCACCGTCACAACCCTCGGCGCGCTTGTCGTGGGCGACACGGTCAACATTGAAACCGATATCCTCGCGCGACACGCGGCTCGAATTCTCCGCTACGCACAGACCGGAGCCAGCGCATGAGCATTGCTACCATCTCCGAGGTTGTGGCGGCGCTGCGCGTCGGCAGCCCCGTCATTGTGGTTGATGATGAGGGTCGCGAGAACGAGGGCGACGCGGTCATGGCCGCCCAGTTTGCGACACAGGAGTGGATCGCGTGGATGGTACGCCACACGAGCGGGTACCTCTGCGCACCCATGCCCAACGACCGCGCCGATGCGCTACACCTACCGCTCATGGTTCCCAATTCCGAAGACCCACGCCGCACCGCGTACACCGTTTCGGTGGATGCCGCGGGCCGATACTCGACCGGAATATCCGCCGCCGAACGCGCC
>Ga0081606_1000940_pt1 | contig 10052 bp, 6 predicted proteins | sample EareggfetidaYelm_FD_71127 | JGI IMG/M metagenome (GOLD analysis project Ga0081606, IMG submission 71127) | Earthworm egg capsule microbial community from the University of Washington, USA - E. fetida Yelm (SPADES assembly) (version 2) | ecosystem: Host-associated > Annelida > Reproductive system...
CCATGGCACAGTGTCGTCAAACAACAAACACATCAGGCCGACTGACTGCATTGAGGAGCTCCCGATGTACACGTGGAGTGTAAACTCGAAAGTTTAAAATTGGCGGATACAGTCGCTTTGTAGAATTTGCTGATAATACATGTATACAGGCCTAGTCGAGTTTGATGCAATTATATAGAGCTAATGCAATGTGTTGCGCATATACAGGGTACAGAGGCGTAATTAGGGACCTCCAATGAGACGGGCAGCAAAACGAAGGAAGAACTCTATCTACGATCCGTATAGGTCTTTTGTTTGTGTTTATCCATGTAGGGCCTATGCATGAATCCGTGTATGTAAGCGTGCGTGGCGGAGGATGAGACGGACATGATATTATACGATGCAAGAGGGAAGTGGACGGCGAAGGCGAAGTGAAGGGAGAGGTGTGGAAGGGGTTAAGTGTGAAATGAGGGAATTGGAAGACGTGCAAATAGGGGCCGTCAATAAAGTACGTCACGCTCGAGGGGGGAGTGATCTGAGAAGGTGTGACAGTTTGTGACAGGAGAAGGGTCAAGAGCATGTAACGTCACACTTTAAAAAAATTTATCATACATAATTATGAAACCTGAAATTGAAAGTGATGTTTGACTTTCTGTTGTAACGGATCTGACCGAAGAGGTCACTAGTATGGTAGTAATTATAATTCTATATGGAATTTTAAATGTAAATTAAATTTTGTCACGCGAAAGTTTAACATATTATACACTTGCTACTTTAAAATGTCCACTGTGACCGTCAAGCGATTGAGGGACCTATATGGTGACAAGCATTTCCGCCCTTTGCCTGGCCACAAAACCGAGAGACGAACACTTGCACGTTGCATAAGAACTCCCGTCGTAGCCCCAAGGCCCGAGCAGCTGAGTTCAGTCGAGACTCAGCTACAGTCGTGTATGTCCTGACGTCGGATTACTTACCCGTAGGTTATAGACCCTACGCTGACATTCCGGTCACCACCGGTCGCCGGCGCTCCGCTCAAACGACGAGCGAACCAGTAACAAACTTCGTCTGCTACTGCAGACTGCACCTGCCTGTGAACAGCTTAGTCTTTCATGATATTAATCAATCAATCAATATTCGTTTATTTGATGTAAAGGTTATATCACAACTGTCAAAGCGCAATTGAGATTTACAAAGAAGGCCTAAAATGTTAATGGCTAGATTCCGGAGTTGCAGACTAGATAGTGCTCGAGCTTTTCAATAAGTTATAAAGTTTAAACGGACAAAGAAGTTAGTTAATAACTTCAAAATGCAGTTTAAATAGGCTAATTTAGGACTCCGTATAATACACGGGAGATGAAATTTCTGTCATCCTTTATCGGGAGGGCAAAATTGTGCGCTCTAGGACGGAGATTGTGTCCAGTGTGCTGTAGTAGTAATAGCAATTTAATTATAGTCACAAATTTATATTTACCTTGTTGAGAGAAACTTTTTTGAAGCACTAATGACAGTACTGATAATTTAACTGTTTTTCTCTTATTGTTTGTAATAAACGAAATTTTGATTTGATATGCTTTGAGTAATTGCCCTGGAGGGGTTGGTTCACTTGGAAATCCAGTTACATATAATAGCAAAATGAGAATACTTAAAACAGCTTGCATTATTAATCGAAAGATCAATCTAGTGACATCTATTGTGCCATTATCTTAATGCGAAAGGTGTTGGCCGACAGTCTGAAGCCATAGCCTATGTTTGTTAAACCACATCAAACTCCAATCAGTTTTAATACACGCTCGTCATTAAAGTGTTAAATTGATATAATCATAGTCGTCATCACCACCTTTATGACTATGATGATGTGGATGGCGATGTTTATTGTCTGCTGTAGGATCTAGCAATGGGAATGGATGCTGAGGGTGAGAAGATAAAGGATCATATGCGCAACATTGTTCCAATTCTGTTAGATCCGAACGTTTCGTCGTATGACAAGACTCGAATCATTCTGCTCTACATCATACACAAGGGAGGTCAGTAGACCCAAGTCTCACTTTGTAGAAGCTACAATACAATACAATTTCGTTTAATATCACAAAAAAGCTGATAGCAAATCAGATTGAGCACTTCTAGCCACGGTGGTCATTGGTTCTGAATGAGTTGGTACTTACAAAAGTTGGGTAAAGATTCATTCTAACAGAGGTAAAGTAGCCTAATAATTGATTTTAGCTGTTGTAAAGTAATGTGCTCAGTTTTTGCTTTCCATCACAAGCATAGTGGACCAAGGAAGCCACAGGTGCAGTAAAGCAACATGCGAAACGTTTCCTCTGCTTCAAATGGTGTTAATCTGGCTATTTTGAATGTATCATCAAAGCTGAACTTTAGTCTTTGCAGGGTTTATGAAACTGGTTTCTCTCATCCACCTTTTTACAAGTTCTTTCTATAGTATGGGTTAAATTGAAAATGGATGAGAAAATGAGAGTTTGGTTGTTAAGAGGTTCTTAGAAGATGTCAAGTGCATTCGTTTCATTTTCAGATTTATATAGCACCTATTCAAGAGCGACTACACTAACATACAGTGTACATTTGATCTTCTGTAGGCATTACTGAGGAGAATTTGTGCAAGCTGGTTCAGCACGCTCAGATTCCACCAGAGGATAAGACTCTCATCCAGAACATGCAAAACCTCGGTGTGCCAATCATCCAAGATGTACGTAGCAGTAGCATCTTCGTTTAATACATGCTAATGACACACCACAGTAGCTTACAATGAGAGAAAGAAAAATAACTACAAGAGTAACTTTGGGAAAAATAATTACCAATGGGTGACCAGGGTATAACTATAGTTTGGGAATTATAGATCAAACCTGGGGAACGCAGGGGACCCTCAGTCCAAATTTGGCTTTCATCATCGTTTCAATTGTCCTGTACACTGATTTGAGTGTTAGTGCCATTCTAGGTAAACTGGAATTCTTATCTAATCTCGGTCAATCAATAAACATTTGTTTAACGGTAAAACGATTATAGTTTTACTTTCATAACTGACACTGCCACTACTGGCATGCTTAAACAGTACTGTACATATGTAGTTTTCTAAGTGTCTATTAATCGGCCGAAGCTTGTTAGGTTCGTGAGCGTCTAATCTGACGGTTGGAGTGTTACTGAATCTAAGAGAATGTTTAGAACTCGAATTTTGTTGTTTCCTCAAATGAAATAATTAAACTTGAGATTTATACTAGTGAAACAAAGAGTTTGTACATTTGAGTGTTTTTGATTAGTTTTTTGTGTGATATGACTGTACATTAAACTTGCATCCTAATAGTGCCAGTCCTAAGCCTGGAAAAAGGAGGAGGGCGACACTAATCATCTTTGCTATGAAAGTGTCGTTAAACAGCAACCAAGAACTCTGCATATATTTTCATTAGAATTAGCGATTGTGATTGCTAAATAAATTTGAATGTGTGAGTGTGCATTCCTTTTGTGATGTTGACCATTTTGTATGGCAGGGCGGGCGAAGGAGGCCACAGCAGCACTACCAACCGCAGAATCGCAGAGAACGTGTTTCAGAACACACCTACCAGATGTCTCGTTGGACTCCATACATTAAAGACATTATGGAGGTAATTTTGAAAAAATTATGCATTTTTGTAATTATGAAAATCTAAATCGAGAGTGTGTATTAGATTCTGCTACACTGTTTAGTGACTTTTTTTAATAAAGGTAATCACATCTTGAGGCAGTGCTGATTGCCGTTTACAGTTTTTAATCATAAATAGTTGCATGGAATTTAATGGAATTTTATGTGATGAAGTTATATAGAAGCATTAACAAATGGCTGATCTTATTCTCAAAAGCTTACATTTAAAGATGGTCAAAATTTAGCTTGAGGAATAGAAATATTCTATGTGTTTTGTACTATCAATCATTTATCGGGGTTCAAATTCCCCTCTCATCGGATGCCTTCCAGCATGCCTACTGAAGCTTAAAACATGTTCAATGAGATTTTTCAACAATTCTAAATTATGTTGCTTACTGCAGTTTTGCTTGAAACTGTTTGCCTTAGAATAGCGGCACAGTGGAGTCAATCTGGTTTGAAAACTGGGGGTTCATGGGCCCTAAAGATTCAGCAGACAGAGGCACATAGGGCAGGATTGAGGGTATCATCCCCGGAATTTTTATTTAATTATATGCAAATTTTTCTATTTATGAAAAATCGCCATTTTTGGAAAGTGTTTTCGTCTCATGTTCCTGTACATTACAGCATATGATAATATTTTATAGAGACCCCACAACTCCCCATCCGATTATTTGGGGTTCATCGCCCCCAAACCCCCAGGATTTACACCTGTGCCAGTGGCATCTCCCAATGAGGCGATTGGAAGAGCGATCTCCCACAATTGCCACAAATAGGCTTTAACGTTTGTTTTGGAAATGAACTGGGAGACAGTGGGTGTGTGTCGCTTTCGGATTATATTACAGCCTGCAATACAATTCTGAGTGACTCCTGAGTCGACCATGTAGTGTGAGGTTTGTTCTTCCATTCCAGGTGGGGGGGCTTAGACACCACAGAATAGTACAATGTATATTTATAGTAGATTACATCAGTTGACCTATTACTTAACTTCAACCAGAATTGTTGAGTTTGCTTGAATTTTGTTAATAGGAGGCAATTGAGGACAAATTAAATACCCAGCGCTACCCATTCCTGACTGGCGGTTCGCGCTCTGTGGGCCTTGGATCAGCTCCTGTCAGGTGAAAACAGTTGAATTACTATCGCTTGGATATATTTTATGTTATGTTGATTAATTTATCCAACTCAGATGAAATGTATGTATTATGGACCTTTTCTTAGAGTTACCTGTGCTGTGGACATATGTTGAAATCTGTTAACAGTGACCTGTTTTGCTAAGGTACGAAGATAGCTTAAATGAATTTCAGGAACTAGAAATTGCTGTTGATTGCTCTAATTTCATTGAAAGATTGTTCAAGAAGAAGAGTTCAGCACGTGAAAAATCACAGCATGTCCAATGTTTGATTTAGTAGCGCTGAATTATCTGATCTCTGGAGCTAAAAGCGTGAGGAGAGTTTTAGCTTTCTTATTTACTGTACAACTGTATTCAGAGACCTGTAAATTGTGATTTGTTTTTGTACAGTGCTCGATATGGTCAGTGGCACAAGGAGAGGGGTCAAGGGACCAGCTTTAAAAGCGGTCCTCGTCTTCTTGTCTTTGTTGTTGGAGGCATGTCCTACTCAGAAATGCGCTGTGCCTACGAGGTTACACAGGCTGTCAAAAACTGGGAAGTCTTAGTTGGTGAGCAACTGCACTGAATTTTTGGATCAGCTGAATTCTGAACATTGGTCATATTATGTTGATTTGTGTGGATTTTTTCAACGTTTTGTGGATTTTTGGTGGATTTTTGTTTAGTGGATTTGGTGGATTTTTGTTTAGTGGATTTTTGGTGGAAAGAAATTAAATTTTTGGAGCTTTATGACGGCAATACAGCAATGTAGCACAGTACAATACATGACAGCAGTACAGCACAAGGCAGTATACAATACAGTATGGCAAAATGCAACAACGCAGTGCAGTGCAATGATATGAAGCACACAAGATAGAATTTTGTTGAACATTATAGAACCACAGATATTGCTTGTGTGATGAAGTTTCTGAATGTTGGGAATTGCATGATTTTTGCATCTTTGTAATAGTGTTTGAGAGTATTACTTTGGGAACCACTTTTATGTCTGTGTGTATCTGAATATTCTTATGTGCTTTACACATGGTCCTTTCTTTTGGAATAGCCTTCCACCTTCAGCTCGTGCTTCTTTCTTATCCTCCAATCTTTCTACGTCCTTATCTCTTCATAAAACTTGTCTCATTTCTAGGAGCTAATCGAACCAAAAGCGCCTCTGTTGGCCCACGGCTGTTGACGGGTGCTATATAAATTCTCGAATATAATAAAATTCAGCAGGGGCAATGTTTGTGCAAATGTTTTAGGATCCACTCACATTTTAACTCCCATCAGTCTGCTGAGTAGTCTGCGTGACTTGAGCAACTAGACGAAACGTGCTGTCACACCGAGTTTTCCCGTCTACTAGGGCAGCAGCAGACACCTCCAAGCGATCTTCAATCTGCTGTTCGTAACGAGTTTTCGTCATCTTCTCTGTATGTGTGTATGTTGAAAAGAAACAGTAGATTATTTTCGGATTTTGAGAAGGCGCTGCAGATGGTCAAACTATGTAGCCAGCTACAAGCCACCGACCGATGCATGTTTGTTGTTGAATATGAATTAGAGAGCATTTCTTAGATTGGAGATGTATTAACGAAGTCTTTTACACATTTCAGTTTTGACAGCTTTGTTTTGTATAATTTTATTTTTATTGTCTAGCTTTATATTTTGTTGTGAAACGTTGACCTTGTGAGGAGAATCAGTATGGCAAATATTGAATTTTGAGCAAATTTTTTCTCTTTCTTCAAAAGTGGCTCAAACCCATTATTTGGCTTTCAGGCATTTGGAAAAGCAGATGCACCATCATCTAGCTACTGACTATCCACACCTCATAGTCACAGTTTGTTGTGACCTTGTGTACATTACAAATTTAATTAAAAAAATTGAAGCTGCTGTTGAAAAGAACAGGCATTCTCCATGTTGACCCTAAGACAGAGACTTTGTGTACAGTTTGCAAATGACTGTACGTCGTCTGTATTGCGCAATTGCTGAAACTATCCACCAACTGTCTTGGACAAAGTTTGCAGAGTTTGAAGATGCACAATTTTTGCTTTACCAGAAATCAGAAATGTTCATCTGTCATTGTAAACTTTAGTTTTGGCATTCACATCCTTTGAGGTCTAATCAAAGGGAGAGAGAGAGAGAGAGAGAGCGAGAGCGAGAGCGAGCTATAACTGCAGGTAAAACCTGAATGGCATTATTACCTGTAGAATTGGACAACAGTTTTTGTCTGTGCAGCATTATCCGCTATAATTGGGCAAGCTCAGTCTATTGATGTGTGGTTGTTTGGACAATTCAAGTCAATTTTCTGCAGATATATTGCACTCTTTTGCAGGAGAGATTGTCAAAGCTAGATTTTGTCTTGTTTTTTATTTGGCTTCTGTTAATTCACTTAAACTTTCAAGCAAAATGGGAGAAGAATTTTTTTAAATACAAAGGTGTAAATTATGAGAGAGCAAGTAACAGCTTTATGTGCTTGATCTTGGAACATCGGCATTTGGCTTGTAGAGACTATATAATTTGACCCGCCCATTGTTAGAGTTCAACTCCCTGTCAGGGCACTGCTGGGCTGCAGTCATGCCCAGGATGTGTACCGACTGGGCTCTGAATTGCATATTAGTTGTTTCTGTTGCCTCTAGTGTACTGCCTGGTGACATTACTCTAGTCAGATACTTGCACTTTGTAATGGTAGTGGCACTTTTTCTTGCAATTGTTGATGTGTTGTTTAGGCAAATGATATTTTCTCCTCTTTCCGGATAACTGGTCACTTGTCTTCTTTGTTGTCGTTTATCATAGTTGTTGACGTTTTACCATTTAGCGTCAATTCATTGTGTTGATGTATTTTGATTCATGGTTTCTCGTCTCGAATGTCGTTTGTCTCCGATGTTCGTTTAGAGCAGACGATGGCTTTTTGTGACAGAAGAGCATTAATTAATACTCACTGTTTTCAATTTTGCTAATGTTGACGGCCTTTTGTGATTTTATTACAATTGAACGAAAACATACCTGCATTTGGTTTAAAAGTGTAGAAGAACAACGTTTCTAATGGATAGCGTTTGCTCTTCGATTCAACTCTATATTTTTAACAATGCAAGTGTGAGATCAAATTGATCCCACAAATGCTGGAGGATGAAGTGAGGGGGTGTAGGCTGACTAGAGCTTGCTAAGAAAGGCAAAGCAACAGTAAGACTGGAGGTGATGATGATGATGGTGAAGCACTGCCCTCTTCCATCTGTACTATCTTTTACATGTATTGCTGTATAAATTAATCAGTGTGTAAATTGTCAAGTAAAGTAAAGTTACAGTTACAATCGGGAGAGAAAAGGTTGTCCGCAGACTGTCAATGACTTCTGGAATAGTTAGGTTAATATATTATATTCGGTATTGCTGTTGTTACTGGTTTATTTTACCCAGCATGATTATGCTTAATAGGATGATGAAAAATCTATTTATTAGAGATTATACAATTTTTGGAAAACTTTTAAAGTTTGCAGAATGGCAATTTTATTGCATGTGAAGGTTTTCTACACGGCCAGTATAGTATGAAATCCTAGTCTTTACGAGCTCCACCTTTGGAGTGGATGAATTTTTCTTTGACAGTATTCCGAGGTTTGGCATCTCTTATCAATAGTTACAGTTAGGGTGACAACCAACAGACTTACACAGAGAGTGATTTATTACTGTTATTGTGGCTGGAAGTTTCTGGTCTGAGAGGTGACTATGCTGAAATATCAAATTGCTTTTGAAATTAGTATTGTTAATGTTGATGTGTTATGTGTATATATTAAATTAATTATTTTCACTATCAGTTTGTACCTCAGCTTTTGCTGGTCCATAGCCATGGGATCCTCCTACTGTGTTTATACTCTTTTATTAGCGTTTTGTTTAGTGAGAATCATTATTCGTTAGGTTACTACAATCATAAATGATATTCTTACCTAGAGCAACAATGATTGTTCTGTTGCTTTCTGTGGTAGTAAAGTGATAACTATCGTAGTGACCTATGATTTCAATCTGGACTTTATTATCACTTTGTCCGAGTTAAACAACCACATCTACAGGAAACATGTCTTTGACCTTGCCTCGGTTGACTTGGCCTTATTTGACCTGGTCTCATTTGACCTGGCCTTATCAACAGTTGCACATGCCTTCACCACTAATCAGCGCATTAACAGATTTTTGTATATATATATAATGTACACCTATGTAAGGTGTGTTGCTATTCATGTGCATATTTGCTTGTAATAATTATATGCACATTTAAAATAATAATCAATGGCTCTGTGCAATTAATTGAAACGGAAAAGCGTTTAAATAATGTTAAGAGGCTAAATATCCTAAGACAATTGATTTGAAATTGAAATCATAAATTGCCCCACTGAAAGCGTGGACACCAGACACTCCCCTTAGATGTGCACTTAGATGTAAGTGCTGCATCTGTGACAACCTTTAGTATTGAGTATTGATTGATATACATATGAAATGCACAGGACAGGTTCAATTGCAGATTGACCTTTTCAGGATATGACCATCATATATTCGCTTATTGAGTTAACAATGGACAAAATGTTGTACCTTAAAATAAACTGGAAGCTTAGTGAGAGTTAAGGAATAGCATATGAGATACAAAGTTGTCAGTACCAAAGTATTGTATAGTTTACTTTCACATGGTGATGAATTTGAAGAATGTACTTGAAGAATGTGATTGAAAGTTGTAACCTTCACTGAAGCAACTGTTGATGCACAGATCTTCTGTACTGTGTGAATTGGTTGTTTGTGAGAATTTCTGTAGAGCAGAGCATTTTCTAAGTTTTGGCAAGGTCTACTCGAACTTTGCTTTTGATTTTATTTCGCAACTAGTCATCATTTTTTCACCAATGACAGTCTGACATCAACTGAAAACTCGTTTTGTAATACTTATGTTGGAATATTGTCACTGGGTATCCAGCCGTTAGTGTTGAATCATTATTCACTTTAACGAGAACGTGTAGTAAAGTAATTCAATGTTCTGCATGGTTGTGCGAAGATTTTTCCATCTTCTGCTCATGAATTTGTCGCTTTTTATGATTGTGTTGAATAGATTTCAGTGTCATTCCTTCGCTTGTGTTGTTCATCTGACTAGACTCTTTATTCTGCGTCATTGTCTATACATCTGCAGTCAATTGTTTCAATTAACATTAATTAATTAGATAGTGAATGCGCTGATTAGGTTTCAGATTTTTTATATGAAGATTTTTTTAGCAAATTATATTGACCTTCCTTTCAATTGTTGGTTTAGCTTCCTATCAGAGGAGATATGCATAATTAATTTCTGTTCGGCTTTATCTTTAATTGCGCTTCTTTATTGAAGCG
>Ga0081606_1000941_pt1 | contig 10051 bp, 3 predicted proteins | sample EareggfetidaYelm_FD_71127 | JGI IMG/M metagenome (GOLD analysis project Ga0081606, IMG submission 71127) | Earthworm egg capsule microbial community from the University of Washington, USA - E. fetida Yelm (SPADES assembly) (version 2) | ecosystem: Host-associated > Annelida > Reproductive system...
AAGCATTCCCCTTGGGCAACATTCTTTTTCTTCCGCCGAAAAATACTGTTTTGTTTTTGGCAACGAAGTGAACGGGGTCAGCGAGGAAGCGATTGCCCTTGCGGACGCCGCCATAGAAATCCCTCAAGAAGGCGCTAAACATTCGCTCAATGTTTCCGTCTGCATCGGCATTGTGATGTGGGAAGTTTTTAGGAATAAAATGGGTTAGAAGCGCGGCGGGCAATACGCCAATTTATTTTATCTAATTCAACCTTAAAATTCACTCTTAATTATAAAGAGGTTTTATTCGAAGATGTTTCAGGAGGCGTTTGAAAGATCAGGTTAAGATAATCCTGTAAACTTGCGGTGTGTGCGGTCATATTGTCGGAAACGGAAATTGAATCGTCAATATTCGGATACAATTTTCTTGCCTTGTCAAGCAAGTCCTGAAACTGTTTTTCAAGGGTTTCTTTTGTGTTTTCTGTCGTTGTCATGTTTGTGAATTTTTTGCAAGTTTAGGCAAAAAATATTCATTTTTCCAAAAGATACCGGGGTGTATTTCACATTTTCCTTTTAGCCCAACGTTGCAACTAGGGAGGCAAAAAGCCTTATCGTCTCATTTTAGAAGGCTTTGCTCCCACGGGGGACGCTTGGGACTCGGGGAACGCTTGCCAAGAAGAAAAAATTCCCCCTGCTATGCGAGCTGTTTAGCAACCCATCAGGGCGCATCTCAAAACCTGCCCCTATTTTCAAATGGGGGGTTGCTAATGTGCCCCGTATCCCGCAAAGGGAGGCTTGGGGGTTGGGCGGGCAACATTAACCGTTATTACTGCGTCCCGCGAGAGCATAGGCTTGAGGTTTACACGAATGGGCAGGCGGCAACATTAACCACTACTCATTAATCCGAAACTCTACAGGGTTTAGGCAATAGGCACGCCTAATTTTTTCAACCTCATTTTGGCAGACACATTGCACTTGGCGAGTGCTCTTGCGGGCTGTTAAGGGGGACGTTCTTCAAGGGAGGCCGGTACAACAGTCGTTTTGGGCTAGGATTATAGGATTTTGGGGGGCACCAAGGGGGCGCTAGGGACAGACAGGGATGCCGCGGGACATGGGAAACACCAGGGTTAAGTCTATTTAACATAATGTTGAATTTAATACTCTCCTCATACTCTATCTATGCTTTATCTATACACCATCTATACACCATCTACGCTTGGGCTATGGAGTGTGCCACTCATATTTTTTTGTCCAATGGCCTTCAAACCGAAAACCTGCTATTCTGCCTAACGTTTAGATTTGTCGTTGAAAATCAGGTAATTGAATCCCGTATCCCGAAAGTCTTTTAATGTGCGCAGGAAACAAGGCGAGGAGATATGCCCCCTTTGGGGTCAGCCAAATGCGGCGCTCTGTTCTGACTAACTATCCGAATCGTTTCTGAAAATCAGGCCGTTGCAAATAAACGTGAGCCGCGGAAGTCAATGCCGTTGCGGAATTAGGAGGCATAGGCTTGGTCAATGGCGCTTATTTTCAAATGGGGGCGTGGCAACGATGAAGATTTTGAGACGCGCCCGATCATTAATCATTGTATTTCAAGGCATATTCCCTACATTTGCAACCGCAATAAACTATTAAACACCATGAAAACTATGCACATCGGTAAAGCTGTGATCAATTTCTTTCAGAAAGGAATTGTCCTGTCGCTTCTTATTTTTGTCGGTTTAACGGCTCGCGCCAACCCCTCCCGCACGGAAGTGCCGTATTCAAAAGGAAAGGTTTCTTCTTCAACCGATTGCGCTTATGCTCTTTCGCCCGCGCGCGCGGAGGTAACAGCGGAGGCAAGCAATGGGGAAGTAGCAGTCACGGTGACAACCGACGCAGGCTGTCCATGGACAACTGATTCAAATGACCTATGGATTACCATCACGTCAGCCACAAGCGGCACAGGCCCCGGAACGGTGACTTATTCTTACAAGGCAAATATGTCAGATCAAGAAAGAACGGGAACCCTCATGATTGGCGGTCAGACCTATACCGTGAGGCAAGCAGGTCGCCCGCTTATAGCCGATGGTTATGAACCGAATGATACGCGGGAGACCGCGCCCTTATTGCCGGCAAATTTCCCCCCAAACCCCGCTCTAGGGACAAGCGTCTCCATTGACATTTCACCGGCTACTTGTCACACAATCAGAGATGCGGATTATTATAAAATAGAGTTGGGGACTGCGCAGGCGTACACATACACAATCGTCTGCCATCTCTACTACAATGGAGCTAACCAAATCGACCATAACAATTATACTCTTTACGCCAAAATGTCCTACTCGACCAATGGCGTTGATTGGCGCATTCCGAATAACATCCGATTGTCTCGCACGACGGTGTCGGGAGGAACTTTTTATTTAAAAATAGAACCCTATAATACGCAGTGCAAAGGTACTTATGCGGCGAAGATAGATATTACGCTCGGTTGCCACGGTATTTTGTCGGCTTCAAGCAAGCAGGTCACAGGGGAAGAAGGCACCGGGGAAGTAACGGTAACGACCGGTTCAGCATGTACCGCCGCCACTTGGACGGCTGTTTCCAATGTCCCCTGGATTAGGGTAACCTCAGGCGCAAACGTGGATGGCAATAGAACCACGAGGTATTCTTACGATGCAAATACATCGCCATCGCCAAGAACGGGAACGATAACAATTGCCGATCAGACCTATACCGTGACTCAAGCGCCTCGCCCGATTCCGCCTGATGGCAATGAACCGAATAATACAGTCGCGCAGGCCTCTTTGCTCCCCCTTCCCGTATTCGTTGAAAATGCGAGCGTCATAAACATTGCCTCGGTGAATTGTCACACGACGGAGGATGTGGATATTTATAAAATAAATTTGGGGACCGAGAAGACATACACCATCAGCGGCGACCTCTACGGCTCAAATAACCAACAAACCAACAACAGCAACTATACTCTCCATGCCAAAATAAGCTACTCAACCAACGGCGTTGTTTGGAGCGCATGGTATGAGAGACGACTCCCGCCCGCGAATGTGCCGGGAGGAACTTTTTATTTAAAAATTCAACCCTATTCCGGCGGGAATCTAGGTACTTATGCGGCGAAAATAGATATTACGCGCGGTTGCGATTTTTTTTTGTCGGCCTTGAGAAAGGAGGCGGAAGGGGGAGAAGGCACCGGGGAAGTAACGGTGACGACCGGTTCAACATGTAGTTGGTCAGCCGCTCCCGATAATAATGCCTCCTCCTGGATTACGATAACTGAAGGCGCAAGCGGCACAGGCACCGGAACGGTGAAGTATTCTTACAGCGAAAACACGTCGTTGACTCCAAAAGAAGGAAATATAACGATCGCCGGTCAGACCTATAGTGTAACCCAAGCGAGACTCCAGCTTCTTCCTGATGCTAATGAGCCGAATAATACAAAGGAGAGCGCACATTCATTGGAAGCAAACTTCGCTAATGAAAACGCCTCCATTCACATTTCCGAAGTCAATTGTCATCTGTCGAGCGATGTGGATATTTATAAAATAAATTTGGGGACCGAGAAGACGTACGCCATCAGCGGCGAGCTCTACGGCTCAAATAACCAAAACGGCAACAGCAACTATACTCTTCGCGCCAAAATAAGCTACTCAACCAATGGCGCTGACTGGAGCGCATGGTATGAGAGACGACTGCCGCCCGCGAATGTGCCGGGAGGAACTCTTTATTTAAAAGTCGAACCCTATAATACTAATTATAGCGAGAACGCAGGCGCTTATGCGGCGAGAATAGACATTACGCGCGGTTGCCACGCTTCTTTGCCGGTATTAAGCAAGCAGGCCGCCGGGGAGGCGGACACCGGGGAAATAACGGTGACGACAGGTTCATCATGCGCGTCCTCATCATGGACAGCGGTTTCCCTTGCCTCCTGGATTAGGCTCGCCTCAGGCGGACGCGGCACAGGCAGCGGCACGGCAGTTTATTCTTACGAGGCAAATACGGACGGGAGAGCAAGAAACGGAACGATAGCTATCGCCGGTCAGATCTATACCGTGAATCAAACGCCTCGCCCGATGGCGCCTGATGACTATGAACCGAATAATACCGCGGAGCAAGCTACCCCGATTGCCCCGGAATTTACCGAAAATGCAAGCGTCGTTCACATTTCCTCGGTGAATTGCCACGACCGCAACGATGCGGATATTTATAAAATAGAGTTGGGGTCAGAGTACACGTATGCAATCAACGGCACTCTCTACGATTTATATAATCAAGTCGGCGACAACTATACTCTTGACGCCAAAATGTCCTACTCAACTGATAATGGCATCAGTTGGCGCCATTCGTACAGCCACTCGTCAACCATGACCGTGCAAGGAGGATTTTTTTATTTAAAAATTGAAGCAGATAATAGAGGGGACGTAGGTACTTATGCGGCGAAAATAGAGATAAGGCGATTAACCACCGAAGGGTGCAGCTATGGTCTGCCCGATACGGAAAAGTATCTAACGGCGGAGGCAGGCGCGGCTCAAGTGCAAGTATGGGCGGAGGGCGGTTCGACATGTGCTTGGACTGCTGTTTCACGTGATTCGTGGATTACAATTACCGAAGGCGCAAGCCGCACAGGTACCGGAGCTCTCGGCTATCGCTATACTGAAAATAGTTCGTTGTCTCCAAGAACAGGAACGATAACGATCGCCGATCAGACCTATGCGGTGACTCAACTGCCCCGCCCGCTGGCGCCTGATGGCTATGAAGCGAATAACACCGTAGCGCAAGCCCATTCACTCCGTGCGGAATTCGTTGAAAATGCGAGCGTCATTCACATTTCACCGGCGAATCGTCATGACCCGGAGGATGTGGATATTTATAAAATAAATTTGGCCTCTGGGTACACGTACGCCATCCGCGGCGAGCTCTACTATCGGGATTACCGAACCAACAACAATTATACTCTTAATGATGCCAAAATATCCTACTCAACCGATGGCGCTAATTGGCTCAGTCCGCCGTGGGAGAATCGCAATCGGGTCTCGCTCCCGACAGTGTCGGGGGGAGATTTTTATTTACGAATTGAAGCATTTGGATGGAACGTAGGCGCTTATGCGGCGAAAGTAGATATAAGGCGATTAACCGCCGCGGGGTGTACCTATACTCTAACCGAGACGAGCAAGGACGCAACAAAAGAGGCAGGCACGGCTCAAGCGCAAGTAACGACGAGGGGCGGGTCGGCATGTATTAGGACTGCTTTTTCAAATGAGTTGTGGATTACAATCACCGAAGGCGCAAGCGGCGAAGGCGACGGAACAGTGAGTTATTCTTACGATGCAAATACGGGCGCGGAAGCAAGAACGGGAACGATAACCATTGCCGATAAGACCTATACCGTGAGACAAGCCGGCCGCCCGATTTTGCCCGATAGTTATGAACCGAATAATACCGTCGCGGAGGCCGTGTCGCCCGCCTCTCGTTCATCCTTCACTCCGACATTTAGCGAAGGCGGAAGCGTCGTTTTTATTTCGCCGGCTACTTTGCACCACGCCGCCGACGCGGATATATATAAAATAAATTTAGGCCCCGATTCTTACGCAGTCAGCGTTACTCTTAGGAATTTAGAAAACGGGTATGGGGCCGTGTATGCCCGCATTCTCTATTCCACGGACGGCATCGCGTGGAGGGACCCGCAAAATATGCCCACCGTGTCCGGGGGCACGCTGTATGTAAAAATTGAACCCGTGGCGGCCCCCGGATGGCAAGCGGGTACTTACGCGGCGACAATAGATATAAAGACAAAAACTACAGCCGGTTGCACTTATGCTCTATCCCCCGTAGGCAAGGAGGCGACCCCGTCTGTAGGCACCGGGCGAATAACTGTAGCCGTCGGCGAATTATGTGCATGGACAGCGGTTTCGAATGACCGCTGGATTAGGCTTGTATCAGGTCACCGCGGAACCGGCAACGGCAAGGTGGATTATTATTATGAGGAAAACGGGTATGTCTCTCCAAGAACAGGAACAATAACAGTAGCCGATCAGATCTATACGGTGACTCAAGACGGTCAGGCACGCTCATTTTCGCCTGACGGATATGAGCCGAATAATACCGCGGAGGACGTGCAGACAAACTCTCGTTCATCGCTCACTCCGATATTCACTCAAAACGTGAGCACGCTTTCTATTTCACCGGCGAATTGTCATGAGGCGAACGATGTGGATATTTATAAAATAAATTTGGGGAACCGCTTTAGTTCCTATACCGTGGGCGGAGTACTCTACGCTCAGAGCGAGCACAGCAAAGACTACACCCTTCGCGGAGAAATTTCCTATTCGACCAACGGCACCGTTTGGAGCACTCCAGAGGACAGCCGCACCTTCCTATTGACAACGCAAGGAGGCGCTCTTTATTTAAGAATAAAACCAGAGTATCCTAATTTTCAGCATTTGGGTTCTTATGCGGTGAAAATAGATATAACAGGCGGCTGTACGTATAGTTTGCCTGTGACGAGCAAAGAGGTTGCGGCGGAAGCAGGTTTCGGCGAAGTATCGGTAACCGCGACCGCTTCAGCCAACGGCATAACTTGCCCATGGACGGCGGCTTCGAATGTCGAATGGATTACGCTTATATCAGCCCAAGGAACAGGCGCCGGCAACATTTCTTATTCTTATGCTGAAAATATCACGGGGTTTTCACGAACAGGCGCTATAACAGCCGCCGGCCAGACCTATACCGTGACTCAACAAGCGGGGAGGCGCCCGTTATTGGAGGCGGATGCTTATGAACCGAATAATACCGTGCAGGAGGCGCAACTCCGTTCATCATTCACCCCGACGTTCACTCAAAATACAAGCCTTATTTCTATAGCGCCGGCCAACTTGCACAATGCCGGCGATGTGGATATTTATAAAATAAACTTGGGAACCGGATTTAATTCCTACACCGTCGGCGGAACGCTCTACGGCAGACGGAACCAAAACAACAACAGCCGCTATACTCTAAATGCCAAAATTTCATATTCAACCGGCGACGCCCCGCTCACTTGGAGAGATTGGGGGGAGGATCGGAGAGGCCCGCTGCCAAACCTTTCGTTGTTGGGAGGAACTCTTTATTTGAAAGTGGAACCCAGTTCCCCCCTTCAGGGAGCGAGAACGGGTTCTTATGAGTTGAGATTAGATATAACAGGCGGATGCACATATAGTTTGCGGACGAATAGCCGACAACTGACGTCCGAAGCCGGCCACGGACAAATAACGGTGGAGACCGGTTCATCAGACAATGTATCATGTCCTTGGACAGCGGTTTCGAATGCGGAATGGATTACCATTGCCCAAGGAAGCAAGACCGGTTCAGGAAGCGTGAGTTATTCCTACACTGAAAATACGGAGACGCACGCCAGAGAGGGGGAGATAACCGTGGCCGGTCAGACCTATACCGTGACGCAAGCGCCTCGCCTGCTTTCGCCTGATGGCTATGAACCGAATAATACCGCGGCAGGAGTCTCGCAAGCCTCTACATTCACTCCGACGTTCACCGGGAATGCGAGCCGTATTTCTATTTCGCCGGCTAACTGTCACGAAGTACATGACGTGGATATTTATAAAATAGAATTGGGGGCTGACCCCTGCGCCGTCAGCGTCACGCTCTACGATGCGACCGGTATAATCCCTAATGGCAACTATACGCTTGACGTCAAAGTTTCCTATTCAACCGACGGCGCCGTTTGGAGCGATGCCAAAGACAGTCAATTGAGCCTGACGGGGCAGGGAACCCTTTATTTAAAAATTGAACCTTCCAGTCTTGAAACGAGTTTCTTGGGCTCTTATGCCGCAAGAATAGATATTTTAAAAGCAACAAGCTGTACCTATGCGTTGTCGGCCATAAGCAAGCAGGCCGCAAAAGAGGCCGCCTCCGACCAAACCATAGAGGTGATAACCGGCGAATCATGCGCATGGACGGCTACTTCCAATGTGCCATGGATTACCATTGCCTCCGACCAAATCAGAACAAGTCGGGGAAATGTGGTTTACTCCTATGCCGAAAATATGGCGCCGTCTTCAAGAACGGGAACGATAACAATTGCCGATAAGACCTATACCGTGAGGCAAGCCGGCCGCCCGCTTTTGCCCGATGGTTATGAGGAGAATAATACGGTCGACGCGGTGGCGCCAGCCTCTACGTTCACTCCGACGTTCACCGGGAATGAGAGCGTTATTTCTATTTCGTCGGCAAATTGTCACAATGCCAACGACGAGGATATTTATAAAATAAATTTAGGAGCAGGAAATTCCTACGCCGTCAGCGTCACCCTCTACGATTGGCTTAACCCAATCAACAACAGCAACTATACTCTTTGGGGCGCCATTTTGTATTCTGCGGACGGCATTACTTGGAGCCAGAAGACTCGCAAATTGACAAACTTGGCGGCAAGGGAAGGAACTCTTTATATAAAGATTACGCCTTATAGAGGGCATGAGAGGCGAACGGGTTTTTATTCGCTGAAAATAGATATAACAGCAGCTGCATGTGCTTATTCGCTCTCAAAATCTTCCGCCGAAGCTCCCGCCAATGCCTCCGAAGGAACATTTGATGTGACAACAGGCCCCGCTTGTTCATGGAGATCCAGCTCCAACGCCGCAGACTGGATTACACTTAGACCGTCTTTGGGAACAGGAAACACAACGGTAACTTATTCCATTATTGCAAATACCGGCGTTGCGAGAAACGGAATAGTAACCATTGGCGGGCAAACTTTTACAGTGACTCAACAAGCGCCTGCATCCTGTACTTATTCGCTCTCAAAATCTTCCGCCGAAGTCCCCGGCAATGCCTCCGAAGGAACATTTGATGTGACAACAGGACCCGCTTGTTCATGGGAAGCCGTCTCCGACGCCGCAGATTGGATTACCCTTAGACCGGCTTCGGGAATAGGAAATACAACGGTAACTTACTCCGTTGCCCAAACTGCCGGCGCAGAGAGAACAGGAACGATAACCATCGGCGGGCAAACTTTTACAGTGACTCAACAAGCGCCTGCATCCTGTACTTATTCGCTCTCAAAATCTTCCGCCGAAGTCCCCGGCAATGCCTCCGAAGGAACATTTGATGTGACAACAGGACCCGCTTGTTCATGGGAAGCCGTCTCCAACGCCGCAGACTGGATTACCCTTAGACCGGCTTCAGGAACAGGAAACACAACGGTAACTTACTCCGTTGCCCAAACTGCCGGCGCAGAGAGAACAGGAACGATAACCATCGGCAGGCAAACTTTTACGGTGAAGCAATCGGCAGTAACCGGATTTGAAACCGTGAGTCCCGCGAAAATATACCCCAATCCGGCGAAGGATTTTGTCATAATTGATTTATCGGGAAGCGGCGTAAAATATGCCTCCCTGAAAATTGCCAATCAGTTTGGGCAAGTTATTTATGAAATGGAGCACCCCGGACACGCCGTGAAAATTCCGTTGAAAGGATTTGCCTCCGGCTTGTATTTCATCTTCCTGCAAGGAGATGAAAAAACAGCAGTGCAAAAACTGATAGTCAATGATTAATGGTTAATGCCTCTTCGCGGAAGATGGGCACAAATAATGGTTAATGGTCAATGGTTGTCGCAAGCGCCCTACATGCCCCAACTGCCCCACGATGGCATATGGGGCTTATGCGAAATGGCAGGCAGCGGCATTAACCATTATTTGGGGGCTTATGCGAAAGGGTCAGACGACAACGTTAATCATTAATCATTAATCATTAACCATTAACCATTATTAGCTTATGTTGCCTGAACACCTACAGCAAACGCTCTCCTCGTTGCCCGATACGCCGGGGGTCTATTGCTATTACAATAAAAATCAAGTACTCATCTATATTGGGAAAGCCAAGAATTTGAAGAAGCGCGTAATGAGTTATTTCCAAAAAGCTCAACACGACAGAAAAACGCGCATCATGGTTTCGGAAATCGCCACGATTGAATACACGCTTTGCGAAACAGAATTTGACGCCCTGCTGCTGGAAAATAATTTAATCAAACAAAATCATCCGAAGTATAATATTCTGCTTCGCGACGATAAAACATTTCCCTACATCT
>Ga0081606_1000942_pt1 | contig 10046 bp, 9 predicted proteins | sample EareggfetidaYelm_FD_71127 | JGI IMG/M metagenome (GOLD analysis project Ga0081606, IMG submission 71127) | Earthworm egg capsule microbial community from the University of Washington, USA - E. fetida Yelm (SPADES assembly) (version 2) | ecosystem: Host-associated > Annelida > Reproductive system...
GACACCTTGGATTCAGTCTCTGAGGGTGGTGATACTGTTACACGAGGGCACGTGCGTGACCCCATTCTATTCTTCTTGTGTTAGGCGCGTCCCTTTCCTGCCAGTGCCAAATAAAGGGCGGTGACCCTTGGAGTGGAGGCTAGGAATGCATTGCATATAGGCACCTGAATCAAGGCCACGGAAAGTGAGCTTGCCCGAGGTAGTCATTTTTATTAATCTACTATGCTGATTAGTTGGTATGTCATTGCAATTTATACATTATCTAATATAGTAAACAAATAGGTCTAGAGTCCAATTATTTGGTGGTATTAATAGTTTATTTAAAGTTGTTAAAATGCCCTGTTGAAGACAACATAGCCTTGATGACAGCTCATATTTGCCAGTTAGAGCAAATTATGAAACAATTAAGTCTGTGGTCTGTGTTGATGACAGCCTCATATTTCCTAAGCGTCTTCTGTGATCTCTGAATGCCTGAATTTCAGACGTTTACTTGCTAATTATATGAGTGGACGTTTGTAATTCATTTGAAGTTGTTAGAATGCCCTATTGAAGGTCCCTAAGTGGCAGCTGAAAGCCTTGATGCCAGCCTCGTATTTGCTTACTGCATTATAATCATCAGACTCATTCTAATTCTCGTTTACCGGAGAAAAGGGCGTTTCTAACAAAGACCTTCGTGCCAATTATTGTAAAGTTCAGCTCTGCCACCCCCGGATCTGTCATTGAAGTCAACTTATAATTATTCTTAGATTGAAGTATTGTCTAGTTCCTGGAGAGCCCAGGCACTAGACAATACCTATTCATATTTCAATGACGGAACCGGTTAGGCAAAGCTGAACTTTACAATGATTGGCGCGAAGGTCTTTATTAGACACGCCATTTTCTCCGGTAAACGAGACTTTTCGCGCTAGACCTTTTAGAAGTGAAGTCGAGCGCCGAGTGAACAGGGTCAGAATTGTCACAAGACGTCGTCGGAGTTTAATCGTATCGAAATCGGAGTCTTTTAATTTCATGGTAAGACAACTTTTGCGATCACTTTATTTGTTTCTATATAGGCCTGCATAATTAGCGTAATTTCCTTGCAGCTTTTAACAATTTAGCGAACGATGAGCATTAATTGGTTCCCAGTCACTTTGAATACATGATCGATCATCATTAGGCCTAATTAAGACAATGAGCTTGCCCGCGGTATTCAACTGTGTGTTAAACAAGGCACAGATGCGCAAAACGAGTTCACACGACAGCGACTGTGTAGCACGCGATTGCTGTGTAGGCCCTATTATATAATTTAGGGCCTATGCTTATAGTTGAGCGTTTTAACTAACTGCAATAGACCAGTGGCGGAGACCTGGCGCCGAGTTTGGGGGACGGAAAAAAATTTCGCGGACCAAGATTTCTGATCTGACGTCTTTTTCTGAAAAAATTTCCACTTTCACGGCCAAAATTTCTGTTGACCTTATTTTAGTCATTGACCAGGTTTTTCGGATTTTCCCAGATTTTCAGTATCGTTTACTATGTTCATTGTTGTATATGACCCTTTCCTCACAAGAACAAACACTAGTAAGAGGGGGCTTGGTGGAGTAGTGGAATTAACGCTGCCAATGGCGCGCGCGGACCGCGGTTCGCGTCCCGTATACTACCTGCCGTGCAGCAACCTTGGGCAAGTCGTTAACCTCTCATTGTCTGTAGCTTAAACAAGCGCCTGTCCGGATGCAAGCGGTTAATTCGACTCCTGTAAAACCCGCATAAATGTCTATGTCTACTGTATCTAGAAGGTCATGTTACGGCGGACTTAGGGCACACATTGTAATCAGGGTGCGGTTTGACACCCTGACATTTGAAACACGATTATTATTATTATTATTATTATTATTATTATTATTATTATTATTATTTCAGAATAGAATTCCTTTATGACACCTTTTTTTACTCTGTTCGTACTTTCGCGCGCATCCGACAACATTACTTCTCAAAATATTGGGGGCGACGGATGCATGGGCCGTCCCCCACCTCAAATTTTGGCAGGACAGTCCCCCAGGTCTCAGCCCCTTCAATAGACCTACTATTTTCATTAATTAGTGAGTAGGCCTATGTTTATAAAGATTTATACATTTTACTTCTCTTTCTGGAGTCTATAGGCTAAGCCCACACTTAAGCATTTTGGTTTAAAATTATTTGAATGATTTTAACTTTTTAGTTAATCCTACTTGAAGCTAAGGCCTATAGCCTACTTAGTTACATCTGTTTTCATTACGACCACTTTGTGGAACGGGGGAAATCGGCCGGGGCGCGAAAGTCATCAATTAATCGTTATCGTCAATTAGTCAATTAATTGTATTTGAAGCTTTGTGAATTTTGGCGCATTTTCTCGATCTAACGTTTGTGCAAAATTTCGCCAAACGATTGTAATCGTATCCCCCTAGTTTCTAACGATATGCTTTGATCGCGCGTTCACAATAGCGTGGTTCATATGGGACTGATGGGTCAGTGGAAAATCGGTGCAGAGCGAGAGCGACGAACGATTTCGCTGATCGAGCTGCGTTGTAAAAAATAGCATTTTGCCCCCAGCCACATTAAACATGTATATAGCGCCTCTTCAAGACACTACTACTCAGACGGAGGCGCTCCCCCAGTCACGGCCAAAGAAGAAGCTACTTCAGGTAGATGTAAAATTTGAAATCAGCAAGGAACGCAGCTCAACGGGGAGATCATTCCATGCTGATGGAAAAGTCTATGAACACCGATTCATGCTTTGATGATCAGTGCTACTGTATAGGCCTATAATTATGGAGATAGGAATGAGAAAGTGGCGACCCTGCCAGAGGAAATAGATCTATATTTTTGTCCTTTTGGGTTTACCCTCTGATACCTACGACCCATAAAAAACGAGTACTCGAGTTAGTAATTGAATGGCCAACGTTCAATTGACCACATTAAACAGCACTTTCAGCTCATATGTATTGACCACCAAGACTTGTGTGCGGGTTCTGAAACTGCTGCGCAGGATATTCAAACGAGCAGCTCAGAGGCAACATTGCCTACGAACGTACGTACTGTAATAACTGAACATGAAGTTGTAATTGGTAGTCAAGAAAGCGTGTGAATTGAATTGAATTAATATTTTTGTATAGGTATATTGTTTTACGACGTTTTTCAAGATGGAACGACAGACAAACAAGATCGGTTGGCAGATTGGCAAATCCGTTGCCGAATGTAACGCATATATGCTTGAGAACGCGATAGGAACGGACGTTTGCTTCGACGTTGGTCCTCCAGGGGAACCTTCTGTTGAGGTCCTCGCCCACAAGTATGTACTCATGTCGCGCAGCCCAGTGTTTGAGGCGATGTTCAGTGGCCGATTTACAGAACACTCTTCCGTAGTCAACAGCCAAAAGATTCGCATCATCGACTTTGAAGCAGATGTCTTCCGGGAAACTCTCAGGTAGGCCTATACCCATAAAATTCGCGCTAAATGACGAAGATCTTAATTTAACTTAATATGCAACAGGATTTCTAGCCAGGTAGGCCTATGCGCATAAGATGAAATATATCGGAAAATAATTATGTTTTGGCTTAACAGGTGTGTATTAGAGAGATTTTATGCATAGATATAAAACAACGTTTTTTACATTTTTTATTACTTTTACAAAAACGCGTCTTTTAATTTTTTTAATGTTTTCTATTTTCTAGTGGCCACAATTTTTATTTCCATTATGCTTGCTAAGCTCTTGCATAAAACGAGTTTTAAGTCATGGATTTAACATAGCAACTACAGGAAATTCTCCAATGAAGAGCCAAAGCTCTAAACGTGTCATGCACACTATAATACACGAAAACAATAATTATACTGCGGATCTTTTTATTTGGTTTGAATAATTATGTTAATTTGTCAAAAACGATTTTTATATTACGTTTTTTACGTCTTTTTTATTTTATTTTCATAAAGACGCGTTTTTAACTTTTTTTAGTTGGGGTCAACGTTTTTTAGAGGCCGTCCATAAAGTACGTCACGCTATTTTTGGCTAATTTTGAACCCCCTCTCCTGTCACACTTTGTCACACATCCCGGGACCCCCCGAAAGTACGTCACACATCTCAGACCCCCGAGTTTTAGTAGTTCTAGTACAAACATCCCGGACAAAAGCCCCCTGTACAAATTCTATCTCAATTGTTCGCGGAGGTTTTGTCCGGGGGGCTTTGTCCGGGGGTCTTTTGTCTGGAAGGGTTTGTCCGGGTTGGTTTTTGTCCGTTCCCCCTTCTGTCACAATACATCTGTTACAACAGAAAGTTAAAAATCAATTTAAATTTCTTGTTTCATATGTATGATAAAAAATTTGTATAAGCGTGACGAAACATGCTCTTGACCCCCTCCCCCTGTCACAAACTGTCACACTTTCTCGGACCTTCTCCCCCCTCGAGCGTGTCGTATTTTATTGAGGGTCCCTTACTTCTATGATTTTAGGGCGTCTTTGAGCCAATTATGACATGTTTCTATTATGTTTTAAGCTCCAATTGTGCCATGTGTATTTTTATTCCAAAATAATATTGAACAATGTCATTAGAATAATAGTAAATAACAATGTGCCAGTCTCTCTGTGCAACAAAAATTATCTAAATCATGAATTTGAAGCTACATATTCGATTAAATTTGGTCACAGTCTCATGAAGATTTCATCACCTCAATGATTGCCTATCTAAAAAAATTACAATTCTAAGTGAAGAAAGCATTGGTCTACTAAAATTAGTAAATTAAATTTTGCTGTCAAGCTCACATGCTAGATGACTGCTGTTTGAGAAATATCACTTAAAATAATGAAATTCACTGCAATTGTGAGCATGAATTTCGTCCATGTTAGCCTTTCAAATGCCACGCGACTGTTGTTTAGAAAATACATGTATCTCTCACAAAATAATGACACATGTACTTGTAGCATTTGGAAGACTAACATGTAGCCTATAAATCACATGCTGACAATTGCAGTGTAAGCCTATTGTTGTTTGGAAATTATCTCTCACAAAGCAATGAGATACATTATAATTGTGAGTATGTATTAGACATTTTAGTCCTTTTCTTGCGTTCATCGATCACATATGTACTGTGCAGCAGACGAACAGTGAGATATACATGTTGTAGCATGTGCAGCATCTATTGGCCTACTGTGCTTTTCTGTCCTTCTTGCCAATCATATTGCATCGTTGCTTCATAGCCTCCTCTTCCTTCTTCTGCTGAGTAACAATGTGAAATCTGGCAGCAAAGATTGCCTGCCGCACTATTCTGACTATGGCTTGCTTCCTCTGGTAGTGTGATACGGTTCTGTCAGAGATTTCGCAAGCTGATTCATCTGAAACGGCCCCCAGTATATTATATAGATAATCATCGAATTGAGTGCCAAGATGTCAGTGGCATTGAAGAACAGATAACTGCATGGGAATCTGTTTAAATAAGACAGTTTTAGCCAACGTGCACTGACACTTGACCACTTAGTCTTTTTGGTCGTTTAAGTGTGCTCCACAATATAGAAAGAAAGTCATAAAAGCAATTTCAAAAATATTAGATTTAAAAAGTTATGTAAGAAATACATCCAGGGGGATAGAAAACCCCCTCCTTGTACGGATGAGGGTTAAGCTCCAATTGTGATTAGAAACTGTTGTGATACACTAATTAGACCCACTATCTGACATTTGTGAAGTCTTTTCGTCGGCTTTATGGCTGCTTTCTACTGATTTATAATAAACCTGAACAGTAACAGATATGGTTGTTTGACTTGTTTCACCAATAATTGACATTCTTTATCTACAAATGTTTGTTCTGCAATATCATTTTAAGGTTTATCTATTGCGAAAGAGCCGAGATTACGCCATCGAATGTCTCGTCATTGCTCTATGCGTCCGAGAAATACCAGCTAACGCAGCTGTCGTCGGACTGCATGGACTTTCTTCGCTGCAACTTGAATCCGGAGAGCGTCTGCACCATTCTCGACCTCAGTCTCTTCTTCGACGAAATCACTTTAACGAAGCGGTGTCTAAACTTCATCGGTCTGCACTGGGAATTGATCTGCCAACAGGAGGACTTTCTATCTCTATCGTCAGCTGCCGTCTCTAAGATTGTGGAATACGACTATCTATGCCTAGACAGCGAAGCTACTCTCTACGAAGCGTGTGTACAATGGGCTAAACATCAGATACGCAAAAGTCGCGCTGCAGATCATCATCCGGATGAGTCGGAGCCATGCGATGACGAGATTCGTCAAACTCTGGGTGACATCATACACCGAATTCGTTTTCCCAACATGGATGCCTTCGAATTTGCTTGTGTCGTCGGAAAACGAAGAGTTCTTTCGCGCAAAGAAAAGTTGGAGCTCTATCATCATTTTCTGACGCGTGGCGAGTTACCCAACGACCATTCCGGACGTCTGCGGTTTGATCGGGGTCCGCGCTCTCGGATCTGCTCTCGATTTTCGGAGCCCGGATACAGTGAAGCCACATGGCCTTGTGGAGGATGCATGACTGACTCCATTTCGTTCACGACAGATTTTGACGTCGAGATGCTGGGCGTCATTCTTTACGGCGCTGAGATGAAGGCTGTGCACGACGTTAACATTGAGGTCATACGTGTCGATAACAATGAGAACTTTTGTGAGCGTCTGACTAGGACGATAGGGTATAAACTCGCTTCTGATGGCACTGATGACACCAAGAACGCTATCTACTTTCAGAATTCGGCGGTAGTGAAAGCGAACCAATTGCACACAATTTCAGTGGCTATGAAAGGTCCTTTGACGTATTTTGGCATTGGCGGAGAAAGAACGGTGTCTTGCGACGGCGTCACATTTCAGTTCTTTTCGTCAAACAGATCGACCAATGGAACATCCGAACAGATTGGTCAAATACCTGATATCATATTCAGACGGGTTTGAGTATGCAAACAGGTCTGCTGAACGTTTTGAGCACACGAACGCTCTGCTCAGCCTCAGTACGAAATCTGAACGAATAATAATTGTGTTGCTTTTTATTTAGTAGCTAGCTTGTAGGCTATTGTTTCGTTTATAGACCTATTGTTCAACAGACTGAGTAGATCGAATAGCCTACATAACCGTGTAAAGTTTAAATCATAAATGGAAAAATGTTTAAAAATAGCTTTTATTGTTTTGTTTGTAGGCGTATGCCTATCGTTGAACGGGTTGCATAAATAGGGTAGCATACATGGTGGATCATGAAATCTTATTACAACGTCTTGAGACTTCCTTTGGCCTTTCTGGCTCTCCTCTTAAGCTGCATGCAGCAGCTGCAAAATGCACAGAAGTACCAAAACTTGAAGGGGCACGTGCCCCAATGCCCATAGCTATCGGCGCCTCTGTTAGCAAGGATTTACTTCAGAGCATCCGTTTTGAAACGAGGTTTTTAAGGTAGCTCATAGGTCTACTGACGATGCGCTGAACGGTATAGTAGCAGGCCTATAAGTTGGTAAATATTTTAATCTCGCCAATATGTGCACGCGCTCTCAATTTAAAGTGAACGTTGGATTGATCAAAATAATTCTTTGCTTAAATAGAAGCTGGATTTATGACAGTTTTGACATTGGTAGATTGTCTATTTAGCAACGTTAATTACATATGAGTGTGGTAAGAATTATTTTCAAATATGCATAAAAGTATAAGCGTTGCTTGAGGTGGTACAGAAGGGGAATTTGTGAAATTATGACCTATAAGCCTACTCAGAATCGATTATGTTGGGGAAATGTGTCCGTGGGAATATAGTCCAGAGATAAAATAATGTTCTTAACTCTGATATATATATATAAGGGGACATTGGTGTAGGGTAGAAGGTCAGAGGGGACAGTTGTCCTCTGGCGCAAGGCTAAGGGGGCGCAAAATCAGTGAAAAATGTATTTTGAGAGCTTCTTCTCAATTCGAAACGCCCGTCGTTGTCAGACTCGGACACATACTTCCAGACAACTGACAGACAACCATGTCAATCATCTGTTAGTTTACGTTTAAAAGCAATTAAATATCGATTCGATTTTTCACTTTGGGAGTCGCGAATTATGACCTATTAGAAGAAAACATGTTTCGCATCTTTCTAACTTACATGTATGCACCGGCGTAGACTTGTCATAAATATATGGGGGGCAAAAATTTAGGTCACAAATATTGGGGGGCAAAAATTTCAGGAAAATATATTTTCAGACAACATTATCAAAAAAATCCCCTTCTATTCTCAAAAATTTCTGAGGACCTTTTTTTAGTCTTCCTCAACCTTTTTCAAAAATGTACACCCTTCATTCAAAATTTACGCCCTTTTCTTTGTATTTTTCTTTCTTTGTCTCTGTTTCTGCTTTCTTTCATGTTTTACATTAAAAAATAAAAGGAATTTTTAATTCTTGTCTGATTATTGGGGGGCAAAAGAAGGGTTTTGCCTCCCATCTTAATTATTGGGGGCGCGTGCCTGGGCTACCCCCCAGAGTCTACGCCTATGCATGTATGTAATAAAGTCACAGCCATTGGTAAATAAATCTAGGCGGGCCATCTCTGCGGGCCAAAAATTGCCCGCCTTAAATGAGAAGGCCTGGGTCTACTCTTAGCAACTCACACAATAAGTATGAACGATCTTTCAGAAAATTAAAGATACTCTTCTCTTATCTCCGAGCATCTGATCTGGCCCTATTGAGTGTAGAGAGAGGGAGTTCTTGAACAGATTGATTTTAATGACATGTAATTAATTAATCTGCAGCAGTCAAAACAAGAAGAATATACTTGATTAAAAACTCACAGCTGAGCCGAGACATTTTATCCAGAATAATCAGAAATGTCTGTTGTTTCTGATTTTAATGTTTTCTCTTGCACTTTGACATAGGAAAGTAAAGACATCACCTTATAGGCTATAGTTACAAATCCTTGAAGTCTGAATTGAATTAATCATGATGAAAGTGGTAGTTATGGTTCCCATCAGGGGCGTTCAGTACGTGTAAAGCATGTTGCGTAAATGCATCAGGTTCAAAATAGAGGTGGGGGAAGGAAAACACGTAAATTATGCAAAAAAGCCTAAATTGAACGAACATTGGGAGGGGAATTTATAAATGTTGCGGATATAAGGGGAATATGCAATATGCATAACTGGCTTAGGTGTTGGACGACTCTGATTCACATAATTTATTATCATATCTTTTAGAATATAATAGTCAACTGGCCCTAGGCTACGATGCATGGTACAGTATGCAAAAAGTCAAAAACATAAATTCGATTAAATGTATGCATGGGTTTATATGACACTTGGCAAAGGCTGCAATTGCCCTTGAAGCAAGGAGGCGCAGATTTCATGTTCCTGGGGCGCATAATACCCAAGCTACGCCACTGATAGGGGAGGAGCTATGGATTTAAATGATGTTAATCTATATAGGCCTACAACAACAACAGTTCAGAAACATCGACGTATAGATAGGCCCCTATCACAGAGGTAATATTTGCAAACGTTTTGCATTTTTAATATTATATTAAAAACCTAAATAATAATAAGAAGCCACTCCCTATTTATACGAGACACAGGGGATCAAAACCCATCAAAGGGCCTATATCGTTATTTAGGCCTACTTTTTTTATTCAATCATAGTTCTATTCTACACTGCATCTGCTTCAAAATACGTTTACAGAATCAAAATATCTGAGGTTATACTGGTTTGTTTAGAACAGGGAAAAACGGGAAAAAATCGAATAAGAAGTTTAAATGTTTTCGTGTCTTCATAATCTTCTGCAATCGTCACTTTATTCTTCCGAAATTATTCTGGATCCCCTGTCTAGTGTCTGTGTAGCTCTATGCCTTGCATGAGCAGCGGGCTGGCGCCACCACTGGTTCAAACCCACACACATGAATGATTTACAGTTACAAAAGCCTAAAACTTTACCAGGAAAATATGAACAAATTAAATGCAGCCCCCTAAATATTGAAACCCCAAATATATTTTGGATACGTCCCTGGCGGCTGGCGCCCATTTCATATATGGGGAACATAATTATTTCCTTGAAGATATTCCACAAACTCTCATAAGTCGTCTCT
>Ga0081606_1000943_pt1 | contig 10045 bp, 18 predicted proteins | sample EareggfetidaYelm_FD_71127 | JGI IMG/M metagenome (GOLD analysis project Ga0081606, IMG submission 71127) | Earthworm egg capsule microbial community from the University of Washington, USA - E. fetida Yelm (SPADES assembly) (version 2) | ecosystem: Host-associated > Annelida > Reproductive system...
GTTTCGGAGGCATTTTTCGGGGTGTTTTTTATGCAAATCGCCATACAAAAGCATATCCATTTGCATGTGCATTTGCATATCCAAAAGCATGTGCAAAAGCATCGCGTTTGCATAAGCAATTTTGCCGCCAAAGCCTTGTTTTTCCCGAACAGGCATTTGCGAAAGCCTAATGTTTATGCGGGTTTACGGAGATTTTGCGGGAACAAAGCCTTCGCAAAATTTGCATCGAATTTGCATTGCATTTGCATTTGCCGCAAAAATCAGCCGTTTCCCCTCGCGCGCGCGTGCGCGGAACCCAGGATATATATATTAGTATTATAGATCTAAGATCTGATCTATAAGATCTATATACACGCGAAAAAAATTTTTTGATTTTTTCGTTTCGTTTTTCGGATGCAAATTTTCGTTCCGTTTTTTACCCTCTTTTCCGAGACGGCATTTGGGGGCGAAAAGGATTCTCCCATTCGGCGCAAAGCGCCGACAAAAGCCGTAGGCTTGTATTCGCAAAAACTCCGCAGGCGGCTTCGCCGTGTACGAACTTCTTCGCCAAATGCCTTCGCCCCGGGCGGGAACAATTCTGCGGCGGCGGCGGCGCGGCGGCGGCGGGCGCGGGCGAAAACGGTAAACAGAAATTTGGATTTGAATTTTGCGCAACCTACTTTTGCAAACAACAAACCGAAAATCACATGGGTTTCTTTCGCGATATAATCTTTGAACACCAAGAAATTTTTAGCCTGCTCATCGGCGTATCCCTTTTGCTTGCGGGATGGCTTCTGGCTCTCATTCAGCTTAATCCCGACAAAGATTTCAAAACGATAATGAAGATAATTCCTTTTATGCTGATAGCGTTTGCGTTGCTTCTTTTCTTTTTCATTTTTGTCCGATAAAATTTTATGAAAGTGTATAGACCAAAAGATATTTTGAAGAACGCAGTCATAGTGTTGGCGGTATTGGCCGCCGCGGGAGTTTTGTTTTTCGTCTCATTTCTGGAATATCGAAAACTGCATTTTTACCCAAGCCCCGACAAAAAAAAATGGTACCCTGCCATACCTTCAAATCCAAATGATTATCAGCAACTTGACTACTTCGAGAAAAGTCTCAGCCATTTACAGCGGATTGAAGGCATGTACTGCAACGACCCGCTTGACAAAGGCAAAGAAACGTATTGCGGGGTAACCAAAAGATATTACCCCGATTGGGACGGATGGAAGATTTTAGACTGCGATATTTCGCCCGAAAACAAGCAAACAATTATGTCGATACTCACTTATCGACTTTACAAAAACATGTGGGACGCAAACAACTTCGGCGCCATTTCAGACTCTACGAAAGCCAAGTATTTATTCGAGTTTTACGTTCACACCCCGCACAAATTTTACAACGTCATCAATCATTTTTCAAAAGGAAAAAGCGGTTGGAAAACAGGAATAGATTCAATCTCCGCAAGATATATCAATACCTCGCTTTCAATGGAGGATGTCAGGAAAGAACGCATTGCGCATTTCTTTCAAATCATTGAAAACGACAGCAGTCAGACGCGATTTATCAGGGGTTGGGTCAATCGAATAAAAAAATAGTATATGAATATCCTTGACGAAATATACAACGAATGGACGTTTATAGTCGCCTTAGCGGTCACGCTCTTCTACTCCCCCTTCAAAACCATTTTCAAAGTCATTTTCAAAGAAAAAAAAATAAACGCGATGCTAGTGTTTATCTTGATTTTGGCCATGACTTGCGTCCTTGTTTTTTTTCTGTTTTGCTTGGCTTCCGATTTGACCAAACGCTTATAACCAAAGCATGAAGCCCTCCCAAAGCAAAGAATTGTTTCTCTATCAAGTTCTGTCTTATGACGATTCAGTGGGCATAAGCGGAGGGGAGAAGAGCGGCAAAACAAACGCATTGATTGAAGCAAGCAAATTGATTCCGCTTGGCAAAACGATACTTTTTGCTTTCTTGGAACACGAACAAATGGATGCTTTGGAAGATAATTTCCCACACACGATACGTTTGATGCCGTTTGACAATATTGGCTTTCACATCCTTCTCAGGAACTACGGAAAGGTAATTTATAAAAAAACAAAACAACTTCGGTACATCAATAAAGAAATAGAAAATCTTGACGTATCCGACCAAGAAAATTTATCGCTGATACGGGAAAAAATAAACACGGCGATTAATAACCTTCGCATGAATGTAAGCGATAACACAGAAGAAGAAACGCTGAAAGAAATCCAAAAAGACTACGTGAAGGCAGTCATGAATGTGCGGGAACAAATGATTGATTATAACATAACCGCCGAAAACGAAATTATCATAGATACAATAGACATGCTTGAAATTCCCGTCATGGCGGGAATGCAATTTCCTGAATACGATTTTGTATTTGTGGACGATGTTCACCTTCTTACGCACTTGTCATACGAGTTTGTGAAGATGATCAAGCACGATAAATGCCGAATTATCTTCTCAGGCAACCCGCAAGAAGACAAGCACGGTTTCTTTGATAAAATCGCAAATAAAACGAAAGCCAAAATAGTGGAATTAAAGTAATGCTGACCACGAAGCAAATACACGCTTTGAGCGAAGCCATAGAGGCGCAGATGGTATTCTTCATAGGAAATACATTGGGACAGGAGTACCTATCCGAGGACGATGTGAAAGTGTTAATCAAGAATGGAATTGACCCCAACAAGGTATATCTTCCCGATGCCGACTTAGTCACAAATAATTTTGCGTTGGGAATGATGGCGTTTGTGTTGGGCAAAAAGGAAACCGACAAGCTGACGTTCAAAGAGCTTGTTACTTACGTCAAAGAAGGCAAGCATATTCCGTTTAACGAAGAAGAGAAGGCGATCATACGAAGCATCAAATCTCAATCCCTAAGCGATATTCGGGCGCAACAGGGAAACATATTTCGGGACGTAAATAATTTAGCCAACACCCGTATGGCGCAAGAGAAGGTGATACGGGAGACGATTATCGAGGGTAAGTTAAATCGAAAAAATGACCGCGAAATAATCCGCGAACTGCGAAAAAAAACAGGGGATTGGAACAGGAATTTCCAAAAGTCCGTGCAATACATATCCCACACCGCATTGAACGAAGGACGGGCGGCGATTATCTTGCGCCGCAACGGAGCATTGACCCGAAGCTATGTTTTCTTTCATGTGCTTCCAGGCGCGTGCAAGAAGTGTATCGAGTTATACCTTACCGATGGGGAGGGGTCAAAGCCAAGAGTATTCACCCTGGCGCAACTAAAGAAAAACGGAACGAATATAGGAAAGAAGGCGGCGGACTATAAGGCTACGCTTGGCGCGTTGCACGTGAATTGCCGTTGCATGGTGTCAGAGTATTTTGGTCCCTTGGAGGCAATCAAGCCTGTTCGGACAAAGAAAATCAAACCAAAAGAAGAAATTAAGCCGAAAGAAGAAATTAAACCAGAGGAGAATATTCAGGAAGTGCCGAAACCGCAGGAGCACCCCTCACCTCCAGAGGAGGATGATAAGTATATAATAACGCGAGGCGGCAAGAGGAGATTGAAGATTAAGGTATGGATTAACGGAGTAGAACATTGGGTATAAAATTATTTAACTAAAGTAAAAAATGAATTTAGCGTATGAGATAATAGCGTTAAGCGACCGTCAGAACAGGGTGGGAGCCGAGGTAAATAAAAGAAAAGATGAAAAACATTTGTTTGAAAGAATAAATTATTATTTAACTTTGCGACAAACGCAGACGGTATCGGTAAGACTTTCTGGCGATATTGCTTCTGAAATTTTTAATAAAATATGTAAGAAATATGAGAACGCAAATTGTAGGTTCGGAAAGGGAGGAGAGATAGCTTATATCACGATTGAACGCAAATAAACCAAAAAAATGAATTCGTATTTTTTTCAATTCCATTCGTTTAACGACCACCACAAAGCTACTATGTTCAAAATACTGAATGAGGTGGCTTATGGAAAATTATTACACACAGGAAAAAAATTTATTGTTGAAGGAAACCCTAACTTAACTTGCAGACTCAATATACTTTTATTTAGAAGTGAAAAGACTTTTAAAGAAATTAGAGAACGCCTGATAGGTTCTGAAAAGGAAAAAATGTTTTATGTTTTTACTCAAGTTAGTGAAGAAACTTTCAGAATTTGGCATCCTTATCAAAAAATGACGGATGATTCTATTGGGTTTTTTACGGCAAATATAAGGGATAACGGCTTCTTTACTGACGTGAATGAGTTTCCCCAACTCATTGATGAATTGTTAAACACAAAGGAAGAAAAGCCTCGCATTACATTATACGAAATGGCAACGCCCGCTTTAGAAGAACAGTATATTTACAAACTGTCTGTGGATAACGCATTGAAAAAAGTAAGAGACAAATTTTTAGATTTGAAACGCATATGTAAAGCCGAAATTTCAGAAATGGAACGCATATATGAAGGTATGCCAGAAGAAGATAAAGCCTACTATAAGGAGGAATTAGAATACAAAAAACTGATGTGTAAACAAATCAAACATGAAATATAAAATTATTACTTATGACGGCGGTTTTCGTCCGCTTGGCACGGATTACTTCAACTATTCCGATGATTCGATAGATAGACAAGCGCCAATAATGATAAAAAACGTCTCCGATGCCATGATTCGGGATTATGCCGACCATGTCAAGATAAAACTTGAAAACCAAACTAAACCAAACTTGGTTTTGTTGGGAAAACTGAGAGAGCATTTTAGCGGCGTGATGGATATTTATTACGATAAAAATAAATTGTTTACTATCACGGTAAGACAGCCTAAATTGTTTGCTGTTCCTGAAAGGAAACAAAATAAATTTTTATGAATAAAGAAATTTTAGACATGTGGAGCAAAACGATGAATGACGTAATAAAACGAAATTCAGAGAAGGGATTGACGAATCAAACACTTGAGCAAGTGAATTTTCAGACCATATCCGATGTTTTCGAGAAGATGCGAAACCCTGAATTTATTAACGAATACGGGTATTCGTTTAAGGATGCGATGTGCGCTCATATACTTCGTACTACGGTACATATTCTTTACAATTTAAACGATTGATCGTGGAAGAATTAAAATGGAGTTTCTTACCCTCTAAGGAGCCAGATTTAAGGGAAGGAAGCGGGATGTACTTTGCAAACAGTTCTCGCGGGGGGTTCATAGTAGGTATTTATTTGCCAAAAAACGGTGATGATTATGAAGATTTTTGTAAAATTATTACAGCTCTTGGACAAGGTGTTAATACTTTTTCGGGAGGCCTTGAGTTCAAAACATTAGAGGAGGCAAAAGAATACTGTTTAAAAGTTTTAAATAATGGATAATTCACAGACGGCAGATTTCAAACTGCACAATAGCATAGAAGGAACGCAAGCTAAAACTAGCGGAGCTAAGTTTATGCCCCGTCTCCCTTACGGGGAGGGTGAAGTGTATGCGCATATACGCGCGTTTGACGCCGAACCCGCAGAAATAATGAGCTTAGAAAATTACTTGGGCATGACTCCTGACGACAACGAAGATATAGGCACTTTCGCCGAAAAACTTGCGTTAGAATGTCATCGTATTTTGGAGCTTACAAAGGAAGGAACGGAGGAGAAAAAAGTAGATTTTTTATTGCTTATGTTTCTTGGCGATGTGGGCGAATGTTGCGTGTTGCGCAATAAGTTCCGCTCATTCTTTGAAAAGGTGAACGGAGAGGTGTTGCTTCATTGGAAACCATTCCAAGTATATGCTTTAAAGAAAAGTAAGTATTGCGATGCCCGCAGGAAAGTAATGGCATATCCTTATCTTGACGACAAAAATAATTTTACGGACGTTAAACAATTGAACGAAATATGAATAATGAATAATAATTAAAACAAACAATTAAAACAAACAAACCAAAATGAAGAAAACTGCAGTAGTATTTACAACGCTCATGTTCCTATCCGTGCAAGGCATGGCTTGGGGAGCGCTTGGTCATCAGATCATCGCTAAGGTAGCGGAACGTTATTTAACGCCGAAAGCGGCGGCAAGAATCCAAGAGGTGGGCGGATTTACGCTTCCAGAAGTTTCCATGTGGATGGATCAAGTGAGAGGCAAAAGAATGTATTCTAAAATGAATACTTGGCATTATGTCGTGATTGAAAACGGGGAGTCTTATCATACCTCTCCCAAGAATTTTAGAGGAGACGTTATAGGCATACTTCAATCAGCCATTGCCGACCCTGTTACTTTCGGAGGATACAATGAATATTCGTCCGAGTTTATGACCAGAGACAACGCCTTAGAATATACCTTGCGCATAGTCGTTCACCTGATGGGAGATTTGCATCAGCCGCTTCATATCAGCCGCGCAAGCGATAAAGGAGGTAATTTGACGCCTGTTGTATTTGGGAGAGCGCACACTAATCTTCACGAAGTTTGGGACAACGGAATGTTAAGAAGGTATCGACTTTCGTATGAACAATTTGCGGAGAAATTATATCCCGCCACCGACAATCTTTTTAAAATGAAAGAAGATATTGATATTGCAAAGTGGGGACAAGAAAGCATGACTTACCGAAGTCAGGTGTACGCGATAGGAGATGGGGTGTTAGGGCAAGAGTACTGCGATAAGAACAAAGCCGCGCTTGAGAGCAGAATAATGCTTGCGGGGATAAGACTTGCGCGTGTGCTTAATTTTATTTTTGATAACTAAAACAATAAACAAAATAGAAATGGAAAAGTCAAAAGAACTTACCGTTGGCGATTATATTATTATCGCCAGAGCGTTAGACGGGAAAAGAAAGACAGATGAAATTCTTAGAGAGATTGGTCAAGATAAAATTGATCAGTATTATGCGTATCAAGGAACTTTTCAAAGCAAAAAAGAAAGCAAAGACCTTACTGATGAAGAGATGATCATTACTAAGGAAGATATGCTTTCCTCTACGTTAGAGGATGAATTTATGGTTAAAAGGAGAATGGGTCAAGATTACCCTCAATACCTTGAATGCAGGATTAAGGAATATACAAGCGAATTAATTCGTTTATTGAAATCAAATAAATAAAACAACAATGGAAACAAGTAAAATTTTGAAGTATTGGAATAAGTTTTGTGTTTCAATGCTTGGCATCTTTAAGAAGTTTAAAGGAAGAAATAGGTATAAGAATATGGTTCTTAAAGGAATTGCTTATACGCCTAACTTAGGCTTCGACAAGCAAGGACAAAAGCTAATGCCCAACGGCTTCGACCTCGCAGAGTTTGTAAACAAAGGGTGTATAAAATACCAACACGCTTTGGGTAAAAACGGCATGGATATTATAGGAAGCCCTACCGTAGTTAGAGTAACGGAAAACAATGAGCTATATATAGAGGCGGAGCTGTACGCTGATTCTCCCTTAGCCAGGAATGTGTATGACTTAGCTACTATGTTAGAGGAGGGTAAAAGCAATCAGCGTCTTGGATTTGCAGTAGTAGGAAAGGTTTTAGAATATGACAAGAACGATGAGAGGGTTGTTACGAAAGCTAAAATTACAAATGTGTATATTACGCCTAATCCTGCGTGTCTTGGCACAGAAGTTCAAGTCGTGAGATAAAAGAAATAAAGGCGGGAGTGGTTTATTGTTGGCGAGTTTTCCGTTCCCGTTCTTTTTAAATATGTGTGTTTAGTGTGCCTAGCGGCGGAGGTTGTGTGAGCCTCTGCCGCTTCCAAGAGCTTGGAGAAAAAGCTCAAAACGTTCTTATATATTAACACTTAAAATTAGATAATATGGACAAGCATGAATTAAATTGGATGAAAGGAATTTCGGATCGAGAAGAAGCGCAAGCAAAACGTATCCATGAATTAGAGGACTTTTTGAGGTATGTGCGCGAACAAACTGATAAACACGGAAACAAAAAAATCACTAATGAAATTACGGGTTTCTTGAATGACGATTGGGAAGAAGCATAACGATGAGTAACATGGAAATGGGGTGAAGATAATTGAGGCGTCAGACGCCCACAAATCGTGCAGACGCAATTAGTTTAGCAGTTAGAACTCCTCGTCTAAAAAACGGGAAGGCGAAGGTGCAAATCCTTCATTGCGTCCTAAATTTAAAAAAATGAAAAGCGAAGAAACAGGCAATTACTATCACTTTACAGTGAGCAGGCAATTTCATGACAAGGCAGAGCCTTATGTATTGAAGTTTCTGCCCGAAGATTATATGTTAATAGTCCCTTATATAGAGATATCCGCTTGGCACGAATTCGCTAAAATGCGATACTATCGCCCTGACGAATGCCCGATTACTAATGAGGTATTTAGTCTATTGACATTTGAACAATGGAAAACTGAATTCAAAGAGTATCTTGATATTCTAAAAGCACAACTTCCAGAGGAGTACAAAAATGCTTTATACTTGGCTAAACAATGTTGCAGACAAGAAGGAGTGCCTTATTCCCCGCCGATAGAATTTGTAAGGAAAATGAATAAAAGATTTATTCCAATAGTTAATGCTTAATTTGAATTATGAAGATAAGAGTTTTAAAAAACGAAAAGGATTATAATAAGGCTTGCAAAAGGCTTTATGACTTCGATTTTGCAGGCGGTGAACATACTGACCAAGAAATGGAAGAAATGGAAGTATTGGCGGTATTGGTTCAGCATTATCAAAACTGTCCCAAAAAACTTGATTTGCACGATTCGATAAATTCCATTCGTGCCTATAATTTTGTAAGGGAAAATCCAGACACAGAAGGAATCACGAAAAAATCAAAAACGAAAAAGGCAAAAATTGATTTTATTTTAAAGGAAGGCATTCCTGCGCCAGAGTATGCTTACGGAAAGGCTTCGGGATTTGATGTTGGGGCTTACTCTTTTAAAAAATTTGGCGGTTGCCTCAGAGAAAACAGGGGGTTTACGCCAGAATTCTTTGATAAAGAAGGGTATGTTAATATACAGCCAAAAGAAATAATGTTGTTCGGTACGGGTATTACTGTGGCTAACATGAGGGGATATGAGATTCAAGTTAGACCGCGAAGCGGCCTTGCTTTGGATGGGCTGACAGCTATATTAGGTACGGTGGACGAGGATTATCGCGGCGAGATAAATATCATTCTTTCAAGTATTGGAAAAACGGGTTTTAGGATTAATAAAGGGGACAAGATAGCGCAACTTGTTCCTATGAAGATAAAAAAGCCTAAGATTACTTTTAATACGGCATCGGCTATATCGCCCACCGAGCGCGGGGATAAAGGGTTTGGAAGCACAGGACTTTAAACTTAAAAATTATGATTAGGGATAAAGACAGACAGCTTTCAGAGGTGAAAGTAACCATATGGGCTAATGACGCTACGTTTAGCCCCAAAAAGTTGAATGAGAAAGTGCTTTTCATTGATACAAATGAAGGCATTAAAAATAAGTGCGTTGCCGCGTTGGAGGCTTACCGAATGTTGCAAGACATACGAATTGACTCTTTGGTAATATGCTTTGACGGGGCGACATATCGCAGGTGGGAAATTTACAATCTAACACGTATTGAGTTAGAAAAATTGAGTATAAAGATTATACCTCACCCCGAGCCATTTTGCTTTTTTGCTTACATAAAAAGCGAATTTGTAGAAGAACAAATTAAAACGGGGGAGTACGATAAGTGGTATCCATTCCCAATGCAGTAAAACAAAATAAATAATAAAACCAAAAACAGAATGAAAAAAATAATTGAAAATGAAGTTTATAGGACTATAAACCACCTGTTTATAGGCTTCCTGTTCGCGTACTTCTTGAAGCATACGCTATCCTACGACATTGCGCCTGACCTCTACACATGCGCCTTCGTGTATTACTTTTCAGGAGTAGTCATAAGCCGTATCGGATCGCTTGTCGTTGAACCGTTGTTGCAACGCATCGGGTTCGTCAAGTTCGGCGAGTATTCAAAGTATGTCGAGGCATCAAAACACGATAGTAAGATAGAGTTGTTTTCGCACATAAGCGAAAATTACCGAACCTTTGCCTCATTGTTTATTACGCTAATATTTCTAATAACTGCAGACTACGTTTTTCCGCTTTCGGAAAATATCGGTTAT
>Ga0081606_1000944_pt1 | contig 10028 bp, 15 predicted proteins | sample EareggfetidaYelm_FD_71127 | JGI IMG/M metagenome (GOLD analysis project Ga0081606, IMG submission 71127) | Earthworm egg capsule microbial community from the University of Washington, USA - E. fetida Yelm (SPADES assembly) (version 2) | ecosystem: Host-associated > Annelida > Reproductive system...
ACGACATGCCGCATCATCGATCTCACCGGTGACCTCAAGCCAGCTCAGCTGCCAGCCCGCATCGCAGGCCACGCGATCCCAGAACAAGCGCTGGGCGCGGCCGTTGCCCTCCCGGAACGGGTGGGCCTGGGACCGAGAACTTTTCGATCTGATGCAACAGCTCGCAGTTCTGCGCGCTTCCGGGCTTCGGAGGCTACGACCGGCCCTGCCCCTGCCAGCGTAGCGACCGATTCGACTTCGACGAGGTTCCCGTGTCACCGTCTGCGGCGCAATGCCGAGCGATTCTGTGGCGGATCGGACAGGGATGGGGTTCATGGCTTCCATCCTAGCGTTGCGTTAGATGCAATAATGATGGGGGGAGTGAGGATGCTGAGGTGTTGCTGCTTCGACAGCCGGACGTCGTGCCGTTGCACGAAGACGCAGCCGTGTTCAACGGCATGCTCGACGGTTTCTCCCGTCAGCAGGTGAGCCGTGGCCTTGCGACTCAGACGATCCAGGTGCGCCGCTGGCAGGTGGAGCGGTTTCAGCGCTTCGCGGGGTCTTATCCATGGGAGTGGCTGCCGGGGGATGTCGAGGACTTCACGACGAGCCTGTTCAGCGAGCCGCGGCCGTTGTCGCGCTCGACGGTGCGGATTTATCACCTGACGTTGCGTGCGTTCTGCGACTTCGTCACTGACCAGCGCTACGGGTGGGTCGCGGGGTGCCGATTCCGGTTCGGATCGGTGCCGACGCAGATGTGTTTCGAGTGGAACACGGTCGCACACACCGTGGACTTCGAGGGCACGCCGGGTCGACGGCTGCTGGACTATGACGAGCTGGACGCGCTGTTCGCCGTCGCCGATGCCAGGGTGGAGACGCTGCGGCGGCAGGGTCGCAAGGGCGCGTTGGCAGCGTTGCGGGATGCGCAGTTGCTGAAGACGATCTACGCGTGGGGGCTGCGCCGCCGCGAGGCGCTGGGCCTCGATCTGGTCGATCTGCGGACGAACGCGAAGACACCGCAATGGGGCCGGTTCGGGCTGCTGCACGTGCGGCACGGGAAGTCCTCGAAGGGGTCTATCCCCAAGCGCCGGTCGGTGCTATCACTGCCGGAGTTCGACTGGGCGATCGACGGGCTGCGCGTCTATGTCAAGCAGGTCCGGGAGAAATTCAACCCCGGCAACCATCCAGGGCTCTGGCCGACCGAGCGCGGCACCCGCGTCGGTGACCGTTACCTCGACCGGCGGTTCGCACAGCTCCGCGACGAGGCCGGGCTGCCGAGTGAACTGACCCTGCACAGCCTGCGGCACTCGTATGTGACGCATCTGATCGAGCTGGGCTATGCCGAGCAGTTCGTGCAGACCCAGGTCGGTCACGCCTACGCATCCACGACGGCGATCTACATCTCAGTCACCGACGACTACCGCAACCGCGTCCTGGCGGCCGCGATCGACAAGTTCTACTTCCCGGAAGGAAGCACGCGATGACCACGAAGACGATCACCTGGCGGCTGCGGACACTGATGGCCGAGCGCGGCATGTTCAAGACCACCGACCTCCTCGACCCGCTCAAAGCCGAAGGCGTCGTGCTCTCCCGTGAGCAGGTGTTCCGGCTGGTCACGCAGACCCCGCAACGGCTGAACGTTGAGGTTCTCGCGGCGCTCTGCACGATCCTGGACTGCACGCCCAGCGACCTGCTCATCCTCGAACAGGCCGCCGCGCGGCCTGCGGAGGCCACGGGCACGAGGGGGAGGATCGAGGACATCGGTGATCTGCGGCCAGTGCCGGCCCGCATTCAACCTCCGAAGCCGTGACGATCCCACGCGGCACCCTGCAACCGGACGGGGTGTTCGGGCTTCGCGTCGCGGCCGCGCTGGTCACCAAGGGCGTGACCGCGCCGGAACAGTCCATCATCGACGCGGCAGAGCGAATCATCGCATCGTCGCGACGGAACGGAGTGCTCCGTCTGCTGTCGAGCGAAGAGTTCGATCCCGCTGACGTGCTCGCTGAGACCACCGTTATCGTCCAGGTTCTTCTTGCGAATCGCGCGCGCGAGGGCGCGGCTTATGGACGTTCCAGATAAGTCAATTTGTTTACTTGCGAATCGCGCGCGCGAGGGCGCGGCTCCTGGGCCTGGATGCCCCGAGCAGTGGCTCCATTGCGAATCGCGCGCGCGAGGGCGCGGCGGGCATCCGGCTCCCGCTCTGCCCGATGTGTCGCACCCGGAAGGTCGTCAAGACACGCAACGAACAAGGACAGCGCGAGTGCTTCCGCTGCGCGCAACGCCGATCGCGTGGCGAGTGCCCCCAGTGCTTGCGGATGAAGAAGCTCACCGCTACCAACGCCGATGGGCAGCACGTCTGCCAGTGCTGCGGACCGGACGGCATGCCGACCTTCGCCTGCGAGAATTGCGGGAAGACCGTCACCACCGCCGGGCGCATCGACAGGAGAAGAGTCTGCCTGAACTGCTATCCCCGGCGACTGCGGCGTTGCGTCTCGTGCGGGCAGCAGAAGAAGATCGCCGCGACGATCCTGCACGGCCCGCACTGCTTCGCCTGCCACAACCGCGTCCTGCGCAACGCCGCGCCCTGCCGCGGATGCGGCGAAACGCGCATCCTCGCGTTCCTCGGCGATGATGCCCGTCCGTGCTGCGCGGGATGCGCGGGACAGCCCGCCCGCTACGCCTGCCGCCGCTGCGGGAGCGAAGAACACAGCTACGGTCGCCTCTGCGGAAAGTGCGTTCTCAGCAACCGCTGCGACGACATTCTCACCGGCCCGGACGGAGCGTTCCTTCCTCCGATGCGGGCGCTGCGTGACTACCTGCTCGTTCAGCCTCGCCCGGCACAGGTCATCAAGTGGTTGCGCATGGGACCGAGCGCCGACATGCTCCGGGACATCGCCTCCGGGCAGGTTCCGGTCGAGTCGATCCTCGACGTCCCACGGCCAAACAAACCCTTGACCTACCTCCGTACGCTCCTCCTCGACGCCGGTGCCCTGCCCCGCGACACGGCGGCCACGCAGCAGCTAACGGCCTGGGCGACGCAGACCATCAGCGAAGCCCCTGCCGAGCAGCACCAGATGCTGCGCACCTACACCCGGTGGGTGCTGCTACGCCGCGCCAGCCGAGAACTCCTCGGGCGACATCGCTATCGGCGCAGCTCGGCACGTCAAAGCATCGCTGCGCGGCCTGGTCACCTTCCTCACCTGGGCCGAGGAACAACAGACGCCCCCACGCGCCCTCACCCAGGCACAGATCAAGGAGTTCATCACCCTCCGCACCGCGCGACGATGGCTCCCACAGTTCCTCACCTGGGCTGCCGAACGCGACATCACGCCCGGCCTCGACATCTCGACACTCCCTCGCCGAGAGCCCACGATCAGCACGTCCGAAGAGCACCTCGAATACGTCATCCGCACCCTCGCCACGGATCGCACCATCCCGCTCGACGCACGCCTCGCGGCACTGCTGATCGCGGTCTACGGACTCCCCGCGACCAAGACCTTGGCGCTGCGTCGCAGCCAGCTCCGCAACGATGGCGACGGCCTCGACCTCCTCATCGGAGACCGACCACTCACGTTGCCCGCACCGCTCAGGACGCTCTCCCGCGAGCAGCTCGATCTCCGGCCCGACGCCGACGATGACGCATGGCTGTTCCCTGGCCGCCGCCCTGGGCAGCCTCTCGACCCGCAGTACCTCGCACTTCGCCTACGTACCCTCAGCACCAGCCTCTCGGCGCTACAGAACACCGCCCGATTCCGGCTCGCAGGGGCTGTCCCCGCCAAGGTCCTCGCTGACATGCTCGACTTCAGCGTCGCCACCTTCGAGAACTACACCCGCCTCGCAGGCTGCACACGTGGTGACTACCCAGCGCTACGAGAAGCCGGCAACCGACAGACCACCCCGCAGGCTGAGCGATCGGCTTGCGCGCGTTGCACGGTGCGGGCTTCTGCTCTAATGAGTGAATGGCCCTGTCGTTTGAAGCAACTCCCAAAGCTCGTCCGGGTGATCGGGTCGCAGTGATCTCTCCGGCATTTGCCGCGCCGGCGGTCTCGCTTACGCTGCACGAGCAGGCGATGCGGCGACTGACCGAGGCCACGGGACTGATCCCTGTCGAATATCCGACCACGCGGCAGCTCGGTGCAAGCGCGGAGGCACGTGCCGCTGACGTTACCGAGGCCTTCGCGGACTCGAGCATCCGCGCCGTGCTCGCCACGATCGGCGGCGACGACCAAGTGACCGTCATCCCACACATCGATGCCGCCGTGCTCGCAGCGAGCCCGAAGCCGTTCCTCGGCTACAGCGACAACACGAACCTGCACAACCTGCTGTGGAACCTCGGCGTGCCAAGTTTCTACGGCGGTTCTACCCAGGTGCACCTCGGGCCCGGCCCGCACCTCGATGACATCCATGTGCGGTCGTTGCGGGCGGCCCTGCTCGACGGCGGCACCCTTGAGCTCACCGAACCCGGCGAGTCTGAGGACTTCGGGCGGCCGTGGGACGATCCGCGGTCCTTGACAGAGTTCGGCACCCGCGAGGCCACCGAACCGTGGACCTGGGGCGGGCCCGGCAAGGCCGTGTCAGGCCCCAGCTGGGGCGGTTGCATCGAGGTCATCGACCAGATCGCCATCGCCGGACGAATGCCCAAGAACGCCGACCTGGACGGCGCGATCCTCATGCTGGAAACCAGCGAGGAGACACCGTCCGCGGACGAGGTCAAGCGTTGGGTGCGCGCCCTGGGCGAGCGCGGGGCCCTCAGCGCCGTTGCCGGTGTGCTCGTCGCCCGGCCGCCGGTCAGCGAACTGCACTCACCCGTGCCGCCTGCGCCAGAGCGAGCACGCCTACGCGAGGCACAACGGGACACGATCATCGAGCAGATCGCCAGATACAACCCCAATGCGGTGATCTGCGTCGGGGTGCCATTCGGACACACCCGCCCGCAGTGGATCATCCCACATGGCGGCACCATCGCGCTCGACGGAGCACGCCGCATCGTGACCGCAGACTACGAACACTGAGCAATCCGCTTCCGCGCAAACGACTACAAGCTCAGTAACTCCTGGTCCTGCCCAACCGCTGCGGCAGCTCAGAGTCTGACAAATAGTTCCTACCTGGACAGGGCACTTACACCGGCATTGAACTGGTCGTAGTGGTGCGCGAACCGAGCGATGAACGTCCTACGATCCATGCCGCGCAGGTAGTCATCCTCGCGAAGCTCCTGGGCGACAAAGTCCGCGGCACGTTCGATCATTGAGACCGGCACGAAATACCCAGCGCGCTCGGTGTTCTTCCGAATGTCGACCGTGCGCAGTTCGCCGGCCCATCCGTAAACGGGCGAGAACAAGTATCTATGGATGGCACACAGCTCAACGAGGTCGCGAGTGGGAGCAGGCGGGTCGGCTTCAAGCCGTAACGCACGCACCGGTACGAGGTCGCCCTCGATCATGTCGAGTTCTGCTTGGGTGGTCGCGCCGACGAGGTTCCTCAGGATCCCTGCTGCAGGATCCACGTAGGGGTCGACGAAATCAGACGATTCCGTAGCGGGCACGAACCCTTTCCTCAAGCTCGGCAAGATCGATCTTGCCGGCTACGTACTTGCCTGCATCAGCCTTCGTGGCTTGAGTCATGTGTAAGCCTTCCATCTCACCGCTGTGGATGGCTTCGGCAACCTGGAGTTCACGCTCGGCGCGCTGAGCATCTGCAATCGTCGTAGTTGACATCGTGTCGCTCCTTTCGCAGCCGGTACCCCGAGTTTACCGGATTTTCTCCCCCAGCCTGCCTTTGCAATCCAGTACCCCACGGCTACCAGAGCTGCTCTGGACTGCTGGGATGCCTCATTCTTCTTGTACAGCCCTCGTTCCGCTCCGTGCAGTCTCCTACGTCCGCGTCTCCACAGTTGACCAAGCCAGCCGCAACGGCGGCGAAGGTCTCTCGATCCCCGTGCAACGTGAAGCCAACCGCCGCAAGGCCGCCGAGCTCGGTGCGCTGGTCGCCGCAGAGTTCGTGGATCGCGGACGAACCGGGCGGAGACTCAACCGACCCGAGCTGCAACGCCTGCTCGAGTACATCAGTGCACGCCTTGGCGCGAACAGCCGTAAGATCGCCGTCTCCCCCGAACTTTGCGGGCTGGCCAAGTTCATCCATAGCGGCCTCATTCACGACCCAGTTATCGCGAATCTTTGGCACGTTCGATTTGGGAGCGGCTGACTGGGTCAGTTTCGGCGTGACTTCCGCAGGTCGCGAGGTCTCTACCGGCTTCGTATCGACCGGGGCAGCAGCACCATTGCTAGTGCATCCGGCCAGCGAGAGGAAAACCACCAGACAGGTTGCCCTCCCGATCGACTGAGCTGTTCTTTTCACTTCCGTCCACCTTTCGCACTTCTCGTCGCTGGCTCTGCTTCCGAGCGCGTGCTACAACGAGAATCTGCGTCGATACGAACACCAGTAGATAGATCCCCAGAGCGAGACTTATGCCGAGGAGCCCGGTCACCACCGCAACAACTAGCAAGCCGAGGAGTAAGACGTAGATCGCTCCACCCTGCAACAGGCGATACCCCGCCCCTGAGGCGGCATCCGCGCTGGGATTGTAGGTGGCGAAGTAGTAGAGCGTCGGCACGAGCCCAGCGACTACGGCGAACTGGAACAGCGACACCGTTGAGACTGCAACAAGCGAATCTCCCGTTGCCAACCAGATAGCGAGCAGCGCCGCGGCACCCATGACGCCCCCGACGATCGTTGCCCGAGTTGCGGTCTTCTCTGGCAGTTCGAGACCGGGGTAACCAAAGAACCGTCCGGGGATTCCGCTGAGCAGCTGGAGGACAAGCAGCAGCAGTAGGCTACAGACTGCGGCGAGTGCGGCATACGGCAGCCCTCCTACCAGCGACGGCAATATGAGTCGTACCAGCCACGCGCTCACGAGTGCCACGGCGAACATTTGGAGCACGGTAGCCGCCTGCATGAGCAGCAGGAACACAAAGTCGCGCCCCGCGGCAACAGGCGAACGATGGTTCCGCACCGCACTCAGTGATCCCGGTAGATAGCCGCTCGCGATTGGGACGCATACCGTGTCGTCGAAGACGCCAGCACGCTCCGTGTGCTCAATGACGTAGGAAAACTCGATCCACTGCTTCGGCTCGAGGGCAGAGAAGTCGATCGTGAGTCGCCTGCCGCTCTCGGAGACAGTGAGGTTCGCGCTCAACCTCTGGGAGGGGTTGGCGTTGTGCGCGTCGACGGACGAGGCTCCGAAGCGCCACCCCTTCTCACAGTCCAACCCAACGTCACCGCCGCTGTTCGCGGGTCGTTCAATACGCGCCGTACCCGTGTTGGCAATACGCGCCGTACCCGTGTTGGCAATACGGGCACGGAAGCTCATATGGCCGTCCGCACCAGGCAGGGAACGAACCTTGGTACGGATGCCGGGTACCGCCGAGCCAGGCGCGATCACGGTGTACCCAAGGAGCGGATGGCCTCGGAGCTTCCAAGAGAGCCAGATCCCGATCAGAGTGCCGACGACGCCAAGTGCCGCCTCCCAGTTGCTGACGAGGAACACCACGGATGCTTCGATCATGGCCGGAGCTCCTTCCTTCGGCGGATCGCTCCTCCCCTGGGGGCGAGCTGTTCAATTGACATGAGCCAGATATTTCGTGCCTGATTCATCTTGCCGGATATTTCTGGTCGACGGAAGTCGTGGAGGCGACCAGCCTTGGAGTGGTGAGTATTCAGGCGGCGAGTTCGTGGGACCAGTACGTACGCGAGCTCGGCGTCGAGCTGCAACGGCGTCGCCTGGACGCGGGTCTCACCCAGGAGCAGCTGGCGCACCGCGCCGGGCTCACCCGGACCCACTACCAACAGGTCGAGCGCGGGTACTGGAAGAAGAACGAGCCCGCGAACCCCAGCCTGAAGCTACTGGTGCGGATCGCTCAGGCGCTCGGCGTCGAGGTCACCGAACTGCTCCCGTCGACCGCCAGAATCGAGTGGGGCGAGTAAGCGAACCGGTGCCGGTGCCTCGTCCCCGGCGAGACCCACGTGCACCTTGCCAAGCAGTTTCAGCAGGCGCTTCGAGGACTCCAGAGTCATCTCAATCTCGGTGTACTCGCTGGCGATGCTGACCCAGACCTCGTCGTCGCCGTCGAAGCTGCGCGCCGCGACCACGAGGCGCTCCGTCGCCGTTTCCGCACCGCTTTCCGAGTCGAAGGACAGCCGTCGGAACACTCCGGGGGCGCTCTCCGGCTCAGTCTGGTGGTAACGGTCCGCGCTCCTCCCGGGACCGTGAGGCATCGCGCACCAGGGTGGGCACAAGGCATCGGACGCGTACGGGTTCGGGTTCGGGTTCATCAGGGCCTCCTGGGCGTACAGGGGAAGCGGACCAGGGCTGATCACCAAGGGCTCGGGTGCCCAGACAGGAAGGTGATCAGCGGTCGCGCTCGACGATGAGCACTGGGGCCGCGGGGCTCAAGCCTCGCAGGCAGAAACCGCACCACGATGCCGTTCGGCTCAGAACTGGAACTTTCCGAACTCTCTGAACGGGTGCCTCAGACACACATGGGCGGTCCGAGTTCGACTGCCTTGCCGTCCGTCGTGACCGTGGCGATGCCGCAGACTCGCGCCTCGACGTCAGGCTCGATGAGCAGCGGCGTGTAGAGGGAGTTCACGTTGTCTGCAGAGCGCTCCTGGCGCCGCGAGCTCTCGGGATCCTTGGTCGGGTAGATCCGGAAACTCAGCGACCCGCCGTCCGTCTTACCGTCCAGACGAGTGACGCGCCCCCCAGACCCCCATGCAGGAGTTGGAGTAGGGCATCTCGACCTTGAACTGATCGTTCTGCCGGGTCTGCACGTCCGCGATGACCTTGTCCTCCCGGCACTTCGTCTGCATCGGGTCGACACCATCGGCTGGCTCCAGGAACTGGTCTCCAAGCGGCTTCTTCACTTGAGCAGCCCAGTACGCTTCCCGGTTCTGTAGCACCTGCCACCAGACGACACTCGTGAGACCCGCGGCCAGCACCGTCGAGAGCGCAACCGCCAATACGACGCGCCATGGACGTCGCTTCTTGCCGTTCGCGTCCGTTAGCTCTTGGTGTCCATCCGCGACCGTGTCGCCAGAACGGCGCGCCCGAGGATCCAGCAGGCTCCTGCGCTCCAGCCACTCCTTCGCGTCGGCACCGAGCGTTTCCACGACCTTGAGCGTGGTCCTCTCACTAGGCAGGCGACGTCCCGAGAATGCCTCGGGGAGAACGCCCTTCGACACGTGGATCGAGAGCTCAGCGCGTGAAGGGTGGGATCACCCGCCCGGAGCTTGAGCTCGCGAAGGTCACCGGCGAACCGCTCGAGGCTGTCTGAAGCAGAAACGGACGCAGCTTCGCGTGCCGTGGGCGAGGACGTTGAAGAAGCCATGGCAATAGATATAGCGGATCAGGCACCCGATCCGTCACGCAGTTGCGCCGCCCGACGCATGCGCTCCGTGCAAACGAAATTGCGAGGCCTGGCTAAGTGGCTTGACGAACACATTCTTCACCACAAGAAGACCCAAGCAGGACTACTTATCGAGGCAGCGCCTCGTCAAAGTCATTGCCCGAAATATCAACCCGAATCGAGTGCTCTTCGTTGCGTGGGCAGACGGCCATCGGTGCCCACTTCGTGACGTCACGCTTGGTGCGTTTGCCGGTATTGTCGTAGAAATCGACCCAGGTCTCGGGGATCTGCTGGAAGCGGAGCTTCTGGTTCTTGCACTTCGGGCATCGCATTGCCAGACGAAGCGAGTACGGGTACGTCCGGCCGCTCTCTTCTTTGATGCCCGCCCAGGCGCGGAAGAACGGACGCTTTGGCAGACGAAGCACATTCCGATAGTGAGACTGTTGGTGCTGGTGTTCTCGGGGATCCTGACCCTCACAGCGATCGACGCGCGAGAATGTCGGTGCCGGGTGTTCTCAGGGGTTCCTGACTCTCACTCCGATCGACATCGAGTTGTCTTTCCTCGGATCTGTCGGTCCTCTGAGAACACCCGGTGAGGTGTCACGCCTCACCGCCGGAGTGACCTAAGGAGAGCCTGCGCCAACAGGT
>Ga0081606_1000945_pt1 | contig 10027 bp, 8 predicted proteins | sample EareggfetidaYelm_FD_71127 | JGI IMG/M metagenome (GOLD analysis project Ga0081606, IMG submission 71127) | Earthworm egg capsule microbial community from the University of Washington, USA - E. fetida Yelm (SPADES assembly) (version 2) | ecosystem: Host-associated > Annelida > Reproductive system...
ATGTACAACCGTCCCAAAACGTTGTGATTAAACACCATCGTTATCACTTTCACCTTGGGGAAATTTCCACCCTCCCTGTATACGGACAGGACGACGTCAAGATGAGTATCAATGATTTCGAGCTGCACCTCCTTGTCACATATGGAACGAATCGTAAAGATGCCGACACGGTCACCTATGTGCAAATTTTCGGCTGCGGACGGTGGAGGCACGTCCGACAGGTTTTCCACATTCTTTAAATGGAAAAAACCGACTGCAAAGTTCCGAATCGACATAAGAAATTCGATCCATTTTGGTGTCCTGCTAGCGAAGTCAAGATACCAATACAATGCAGATCTATTGTCATTACCGATGCCGACCTCGAACTCATCGCAAAAATCCGCATTACATGTCAGCACTTGCAAATCACTATCCAGAGGAACGTCTGTTGTAGTTACCATATCTGTTACCCTGTCAAAAACTGTATTTAAATTCAGCAAAAGCTGTCGAGGTATCTTTTAGTCGACCGAAGAATGTGTTTCTATTTTCTCTAAACAGATCAAGTCCTGCCGAGACCTTGGTCAATTGACAATCTCGGCTGTCTCAACGACTGTGTGAACTAGAACGTCAGCCCCAGCCACTGCCCATTCCTTGGAAATCTCTTCAGCCTCATTATGCGCAACGCCACCGACGCAGGGGCACATAATCATGGTCGCGGGGGCGACCTTGGCGACCCAGCATGCGTCGTGACCGGCACCTGAGAAGATATCCATATGACTGTAGCCCAACCTTTCGGCGGCATCGCGCACGCGAGAAACCAACGTGGGGTCGAAGGTGATTGGATCGTAATGTCCGATGCGCTCAATGGAGCAGCCGACATTAAGTGATGCGGCTATTCTTCGTGTTTCGGTGTCGACTCTCACACACATTTTGTCGAATTTTTCCTTATCGGCTGCGCGAATATCGATTGTAAAGACAACCTTGGCGGGAAGAACATTACGCGAATTGGGATAGAAAAACACTTGACCAACAGAGCCGGCCGCACCCGGCTGGTTTTTCATTGCTATACCGTGGACCATTTCGAAAATTCGCGCCATTGCCAATCCCGCATTGGCACGCATGTTCATCGGCGTTGAACCGGTATGGGCTGCTCGGCCGATCAAGGTGACTTCCAGCCACGATTGACCTTGTCCATGCGTGACAACGCCGATTGACTTACCTTTGGCTTCGAGGATTGGGCCCTGTTCAATATGATATTCAAAATAGACGTGCATTGGTCTGTGCTTGATACCAACCGGCTCGTTGCCCAACCACCCAGTCCGTTTAAGTTCATCACCCAAGGTCTTGCCATCCTTGTCTTTCAGGCCATGTGCATAGTCGAGCGTATAGACACCGGCAAATACTCCCGATGCCAGCGCATGGATGGCACAAAACGCAAACCCTCTTCATTGGTCCAATTAGTGACAACAATCGGATGTTTCGTCTTTATGTCCAGATCATTCATCATACGGGCAGCCTCAAGCGCTGATGGAACACCCAGAACGCCATCATATTTACCACCTGTTGGCTGTGTATCAAGATGCGAACCGATATAAACAGGCAACGCATTAGGATCAGTCCCCGCACGCATGGCAAACATGGTTCCCATTTGATCTACGTTAACGGTTAAGCCCGCTGCCTCGCACCAAGATTGGAAAAGGTGACGACCTTGACTGTCAACATCTGTGAGCGATTGCCTATTGCTCCCACCTTTCACTCCTGGGCCTATCTCGGCCATTGCCATCAAAGCATTCCACAAGCGATTTCCATTGACGCGAATTTCATTTTTCATTCCAGGCTTCATAAAATATTCGAAATTGACATACATTTATTGCTGACAAACCAACACCGGATCTACGTGACTACATTTGTCTCTTTGAAAATATTTTAACGTTCTGATTTGTCATGTAACTACTGACGACGATTAGCGCTGCACCAAAAATCTGCAAAACATTTAATGATTTATTGTAGAAAATGAAATCCACTAAGATTGCAACGGCAGGGTAAATAAACGTCATGATTGCAATGGTCGATGCCGAAAGATTCCGATAAGATGAGTACATGAGTACATGAGCATATACGTCAGGCAGGAATGAACTGCGCCCAGTATGAGCAAATATCCCCATCGAACATTGGTAATTTTCGTTGCCGATTGTAGATCAGCAAAAGGGAACAGAATAGTTATACCCACAATGAGCTGGATCAGCACAATGAGATGCGGGCGAACGGCCTTGATTTGTTTGACAATGACTGCCGAGATGGTGTCTTCGGCAAAACGGCACTCGACGCGGGTGCGGCCATCCTCGGTTTCGTAGAGTAGAAATTCGCCGGGTTGCGGCGCTTGAAGTTCGGTCATGTCAATGCCACCTCGTATGCAGCAGCTGATCGGTCTGGTGTCGTGCCCTGCCCCTCCAAATGCGGTCCGTGACTTCCAAACAGAGCGTCGAGGCTGCCGCAAGGAGGCAGGATGAGCACACGCTTATCCAGACAGAACGGCAGCACCCACAGCCGCAGGCCACTGGACTTCGGGAAGTCGAATACGGGCAGCGCCTTGTCGAAGGCTTCCGTTCGCGGATAGATCAGCACCACGTCGCCCTGGCCATCGAGGTAGCTTTGACCATAGGCGTGCAGCTGATAGAAGTCGCCTTGGTCTAGACCGTACTTGTCCGAGCCCGTGGCCTTCTTGTCGTCGAGCAGCTTCCATTTGGTGTCCAGAACCAAGCGGTTCGCCGACGATTCCTGGACGAGAAGATCCGGCTTCAAGCGAAACCAGCCCTGCCCGAGATGCGTAACGAGCGAGAAACTTCGCGCCTGCTTCTTGAGCGTGAAAGGGTGCGCCAGCTGCCGCGCAAGATGCTTGGCGACGTAGGCCTCGAAAACCGCTTCCATCGGAAAGAGCAGTGAAGGCGCCCGATGGCCACCCACCCCGGTGAGTGGGGATTCATCTCCCAGGATCAGCCTCGTCCACGCCAGCGCATCGGCGTAGTGCCCCATGCCGCGATCCAGCCGAACCTTGGAGAAATCCACTGCTGGTCGTTCTGATTCCGGCACATCGGCGAACACGAAGCACAGCTCGCGTGCGAGTTGCTGATTCGACTGCGATGCCGTCCAGGCAAGTGCCCACCGCAGTGCCACGTGCAGCAACCGGTTCTCCGGGCGATTGGTAGAAAACTCGCCGAACTCCGCAAAAAACCGATCCCGCCGGCACAGGTTCTGCCGCAGGTGCGTGGCGATATGCAGCTTGCCGCGCAGCGCGAACACGTTGTCCCGCCTGACCGCGTAGTCACTGCGCAGCCCTTGCTTGACGATGTGCTCCACGGCGAGAAGGAACTCACCGATGAAGACTTCCAGCAAGGGCATGCGCGTGGCCACGAGCTTGGCGCTGTCGGTCTGGACGTGTCGGAACCCGCCCAGGCAGCGCAGCATATCGATCAGCCATTGACGAGCCTGTGCATCGCCACCGCCGATTGCCTTGCCAACCTTCGGCAGCACCTCGATCTGAAAACCGTCCGGCGACCGAATCACGCCGACGAAACTGGTGACCTGGACGGCACGGTGACCGCGCCGCTGTGTAAGGCGCAACCAAACCGACGCGCCGGCCTCGGCCGCCCGCAGCGCCTGCAGTTCCAGCCAGTCGAATACGCCGGGAGGCACGACACGTTGCCCGCCAACATCCGGCACGCCGGGCGCTGCTGCCACCAGTGCGTCGAACTCGTAGATCGTGATGCTGGCCATCAGCGCACCTGGGACGTCAGGCCGGTGCCTGGTAGATGCGGATGTAGGCATCCGGCTGGGAGAAGGCCGAATTCTGAACGTGATAGCGACGCTTGGTGGCGTAACCGTCCAGCCCGTGGTCGTTGCCGAACAAAACCGGCAGATCCTGCTCGTGGCCCACGCTCTCTCGGATGAACTGGATCGCCGTGCCGCTCTTCTGGTTGTCCGCCAGCACCAGCCGGATCTTTCGCCAATCCTCGAAGAAGTACTCCTCAAGCAGCGGCACGATGCGATTGCGGAACGTCGCAGCGAGAGCTTCGAATCGCAATGGCCCATCGTCCACGCCTGCCAACCCGGTTAGATACGCGTGACCGATGCCGTGGTCGCGGTCATAGAGGGCCTCGATGCGCTCGTTCATCCGCTGCAGCAGCAGACGAACGTCGATCACTCCGGCGTTCGTCGTAACCACCAGTCCGGCCAGCGGCGCACTGTCCTGATCGGCAGGGTCTTTCTCGGCACGCGTATCGGGCATCAGGGGCACGAACTCGAAGCGGCGACGCAGAGCTGTGTCGAGCAAGGCCAGCGACCGATCCGCCGTGTTCATCGCGCCGATGATGTCCACGTTGGCGGGCACCGAGAACTTCTCGCCCGAATAGGCCAGGGTTACTTCGGCTGACGGGGCGCTGCCGTCCAGCGGGTCGCGCTTGTCGGCCTCGATCAACGTGATCAGCTCGCCGAAGATCTTGCTGATGTTGCCCCGGTTGATTTCGTCGATGACCATCGCAAATCGCTGGTCGGGCGCCTGCCGCGCCTTGCGGCACAACTCCTTGAACACGCCCGGGCGAATCTCATAGGCCACTTCGCCCGCTTCCGCCTCGCCAGCCAGCACCGGTCGCAAGCCCTCGACGAATTCCTCGTAACCGTAGGACTGGTGGAAGGTGACGAAGCTGTAGCGCTGGACGGCATCGGCGTCCTGCTGACCCTGCTTGAGTTGACCGACGAGCGCGATCAGATCCGCGCAGGCCTCCTGCCAGTCTCCGGCGAACTGCCACACCGACTCCGCACTCTTGTCGAACACGGCGGGGCTCAGTCGCTTCTTCATCTTGACCGTGGTGGATTCGTCCACGGTGTGGTTCTGCAAGGTTCGCCACAGCGTCTGCCGCACGTTGCGGTTCGAACCATTGGCGGCGGTGACGGCCTGGATGAATCGGTGCTCCGCGATGTCCGCCACCTTGGCCTTGCCACCCAGGTCATACAGGGCGGCGGCGGCACCTTCCCACCATTTCAGAACGGCGATCTTCTCGGCGATCAACTGACCGCGCCATTCCTCTGCAGAGATCGACTTCGCCGGTTGTTCGTAGTTGCGCTTGAGCAGCCGAGTCAGCGTGTACGTCTTGCCAGTGCCCGGCGGGCCGTAGTAGATGCGATTGACGCAGGTGGCGACCGGCTTGCTTGCCGTCAACGCGGCTGGGAGATGCGCTGACGCCGGCGTCTGTGCCGCACCGTTACTGAGGCTGGCTGCCTCGATGGGTTCACCTGCCAGCGCGGCCAGTTCCGCGAGGTCCGTGGCGAAGTAGGGCTTGAGCAAGGTGGACTCGAATTCTGGCAGGTCGTGCCCACCCACCTGCCAGAAGGTCGAATTGCCCTGCGGCGACCATTCCTTGGAGTTGGCGGTGTAGCGGTCGCTGCGCTGGGCGGGCTTGAGCACGCGGTAACTGCGCTGCAACCACCCGTCGCCCTTCGTGCAGGGCAGCGCTTCAGACGTGAATTGGCCGATCAGCTGCGGACTGTTGCCGTGGCACAGGTAAAACAGGGCACCGACTGGTGCCTCTGAAAAATCCTTGCCTTGCTTACCTCTCTGCTGCGCACCGGGCCCGGGGACGTTGGTGTCACGGTGCATCACCGCCCAATGGCCATCAAGGTACTGCTGGCGCTCTGCTTCCGTGAAATTGGGCGGGTTGCCGTGCGAGAGCTTCCAGATCGCCAGGTTCCTCTGGCTCCATACCTCCCACACCTGCCGCCCGAATTCGAGAATGCCCAGATCGGCAGGTCGTTTGGCCAGCGTTGCCGTTTGCAGCTTCGCCATGCTCTGGCTCGCGGTGCCACCGACATAGACAGCCAGCGGCGCACGCTTGAAGATGTCCACGATCACAGGCGCCTGCCGGTCCTGGTAGTGGAAGGCGATCTTCCACTTGGTAGCTTCACCCAGATGATCGAAGGCCTCGATCCCATCCAGATCGCCGTTCGCTGCCAAGGTCGCGACCTGCCCAATGTAGCCACGCACCTTTTCAAAGGCCTGTTCTGCCGTGGCACCCAGAGAGGAATACCAGCCATGGGTATCGGAATAGCTGCGGTTCTCCGCACTCTCCCGTGCTTCAAGATTCTTGCGCGAGAACACACCGAACTTGAACGGCGACCCGCCCCAGATGCTGCCCATTTCATCGAGGCGCGACTCGATCCAGTAAGTGAAGCTGTCCTTCGAGCCCGCGTGGCTGTATTCGTCCAGCGTCATCGTGGCCAGCCGCGTGCGCGGCCAAACGGTTAGGAATTCATCCCACAGGGCGTATTGCTGCTGGAAGTCGCTCATGTGGTGGTCTCCTCGGCGGCCGTGAATAGCGCTGCTTCGAAGGCGGTCCACGCGGATTGGCGCAGGGTGGCGGCTTCGGTGCGTTTGCTGGATGCGGCCGTCGTGGACGCTGCGATCTCGTCAACAAGCTGCTGCTGTGTATGCGCGTCGGGCAACGGGAATCGGATGTCCAGAAGCGCAGGCTTCGAGATGTTCTTCATCGTGGGCGACGTACCGGTCAGCCGGGATTCAATGTGTTCACGCACTGAACGAAGTTTCATCGCTTCGGCCAAGAACTGCGGCAGTAGCCGGCCCCCTGATCGGAAGCGCGCCCTGAAGATCTTGTCGCAAAGCATCAGGTGCGACGGCGTCGATTCAACGTAGGCGCAGGCACCGACATAGCGCACCACGTTCGCCCGACTGATCAAAACGTCGCCTGTCTTGACCTCGTATTCAGGACGCGGCTTCGCCACGCTGCCAGCGCAGCAACGTGCGTTGAATGCCCAGTGCGGCGAGTTCGGCCAACAAATGCGCGGCGCAAGGTCGGCATGGGCGTCATGGCGCTGGGTGTTGAACTGTGCATCCAGCTCGGCGTGGGCCTGCTGCCATGCAGCCTCCCATTGAGCGGCTTCCTCATCCGTAAACTTGCGCAGGAATACCAGTGAAGCCTTGACCGTGGCATTGCTGGGCCGGAAGGTCTCCTCCGGCAAGCTGACCACGGCCAGCAGCTTCGCGCGCCCTTTGGCCCAGCGGCGCAGCCAGGCCAGCGACGGATTGTTGAGGTTGCCATCAGGCAGCACGATGCCCATCCGGCCACCGGGCTTGAGCAGATTCAAACGCCGCTCGACGAAGATGAGTTCGGTGGGCCGGTTGTTCTTGCCCTTGCCGATCTCAAACAGGTCGAGGATGGATGTCTTGCTGGCGGCGGCTTGCAGTAGCTGGTTATGGCTTTCCTCCCAAGGGGTGCCGTAGCCGCGCTCGCGGCAGCGTTGCAGGTAGGCGACGTCCGCCGGCACGCGCGTTTCGTCGCTGCCGCCGACCTTCTGGTCACTGCCGACGTTGGAGCCGAAGGGCGGATTGGTCAGCACCAGATCGAAACGGCCATTGAAGATGCCGTTGATGTCGAGCAGGCCATCGTGATAGTGGATGCCGCCGTGCCCATCGCCATGCATGATCATGTTCATCTTGGCCGTACGGGCCGCGCGTGGCTCGGCGTCGGTGCCGAAGATGCACTGCCAAGCCAGCCGCCCGACGCGGGTATCGATGGGCTGGTTGTCGTCGCCACTGGGCAGCAGTTGCAGGTTGAGGCGCGAGAACGCTTCCTCGATCTGGCGCTCCTCCTCGTCTTCCGGCAGGCCGAGCGCTTCAATGCGGGTACGCTCTTCATCTTTCTGGCGCTGGATGTCGGCAACGATCTGGGAGCGGACGTGCTCGAAGGCGCGGATCAGGAAACCGCCCGAACCCGAGGCCGGATCGCGGATCAGTTGTCCTTCCTGCGGATTGAGCAGATCAACCATGAACTCCACCACCGGGCGCGGTGTGAAGAACTGACCCAACTCGCCACGGAAGGTGGTGCCAAGAAACTTCTCGAAGGCCAGGCCCTTGATGTCGTCACCAGTCTTGGAAAGGTCGAAACGTTCCAACTGCTTGACGATGCGGCGGAAGGTTGCCTTCGAGATGTCGAGCTTGTCGGCGGCGGTGAACAGGTCGTCGGTTCGGTAGTCGGTCGTGAAGGTGCCGTGCTGGCCGGAGCGTTCGACGTACATCTTGATGAAGAGAATCTTTGAGATGGTGTCGAAGGCGTGGCCCGGGTCCATCTTGTGCACGTCACGCAGAATGCTGTGACAGACGAACAGCAGATCCTGAAACTCCTTGCGATTGAAGACTCGCAGGCTATCCAGCACTTCCTTCAGGCGTTTGGCATCACCCCAGTCTGTGGCCTTGGGAATTTCGTTGATGGCGACGAATTCGCTCGGCGTGCGCGCGACCAGTTTGAAAACGGCGGTGTGGCGCTGGTTCGTGGCAATGAAAATTTCGCAACCCGAGGCCACGGTGTAGGACGCGGCCTGATAATAGTCGCGTTCCTGAAACTCGATGCTGTCGGTCTTGCACTCGACGACAAGGACGGGGAAACGCTTTGCGGTCCGGCCATCAAGGGACTGCCAGATGACGATGTCGGCACGCGGGCTCTTGTGACCGTGCTGTGTACGCTGCTCCTGATCCATCAGATTGAGCGCATAGCCGTAATGCTCGACCAGGGTTCGAATGAATTTCTGGCGGACGACTTCCTCGGGCTTGGTGGTGACGTCGCGCCATTCCTTGCGCAGGGAAATCCAGAGCCAGTGGCCCTCCATGTGCAGGGCTTCGGGCGTCGTCGGAAACGGCAGGCTGGGTTGGAGGGTCGGTTTTTTGGTCTTGGCCATATCGTCGTTCTCGCTCAGTCCTGCTTCTGTTCTTCGTCCGCGCCCCCGGCGCGCACCCAGTCGTCCACTTCCGACAGCTTGAATTTCCACAGGCGCCCGACGCGGTGCGCTGGCAGCCCGCGATGTTCGCGTCATCGGTACACGGTGTCCTTGGCGACGCCCAGGTGCTGGGCGACCTGCTCGACGGAAACCCACGGTTCTGTGGTCATGGTGCGCGCGCTTGCCCATTGAAAGCGCCTTAAGTGGATCAAAACAGATGAAAGTCTAACAGCTGCAGCCTGATGTCCCAGGCTTGGCTTCCGGGCGGAACAGCGCGTGAATCACTTCATCGTGATCAACCAAGGAGCCCCACGATGAAGACCGTCACCAACCTCTTGCCCAAGCTCACCCCGACCCAGGCCCTGCTGCTGCGTGCCGCCGCCCGCCGTGCGGATGGACGCGTCATCCCGCCCGACAACCTGCGTGGCGGCGCCCGGGCCAACACGCTCACCGGCCTGCGGCAACGCGGCTGGATCGAGCCCGCCGGCGATGGGCACGCCCTCACGGACGCTGGCTTCGCGGCCGTCGGCCGACAGCGACCGGTCCCGCTCGATGCCGTCCAGAAACTGGACACCACCGGTGACCTCCAACTCCTGGAGTGCATCCCGGTCCGCCCCGGCACCAAGCTCGCCGCGCTGGTCGTGGCGCTGCGCCGCCCGCAGGGCGCCACCAACCTGCAACTGACGCTGGCTACCGGCTGGCAGCCGCACTCCGTTCGCGGCGCCATCTCGGGCCTGCTGCGCAGGCGCCTGGGCCTGACGGTGACGCAGGCCCGCAACGCCGACGGCGAGCGGGTGTATCGGGGGGTCTGATCGGCTGCCAAGGGTATCCAAGTTTCTGGAGGCCCTTGCGCCGCTGGTCACGGTGACCGATTTCAGGGGTTTGCGCGTCAGATCAGCTGTAAACCCGCGCCAGCATTGAGTTTCCTTGCCTGGCCGTTTTTCGTGCGGACCGAGTGCAAACCTGCGAACCCGGTACGCACCCAGGTTCGCACCTTTCCCATTCCCCACCAACCCGCACACGCTCGCACTGACGCGGCTTTCGGCCCATTGGCCCACGCCGCCGGGTGCGAACCGCAAACCCTGCAAACCTTGGTTTGCAGTCGGACGCTAGGTGTCGCATCCCGGACGATCATATGGCCTCTTGTGAAACAGATGCGGGTGCTGCTGATGCCACTCTTTCATGGCCTGCATAGGCGTCTTGCTGCCCAGCGCTGACTGCGGCAGTTGGTGATTGTACAAGGCCACATAGCGCAGCAAGGTCTGCT
>Ga0081606_1000946_pt1 | contig 10020 bp, 6 predicted proteins | sample EareggfetidaYelm_FD_71127 | JGI IMG/M metagenome (GOLD analysis project Ga0081606, IMG submission 71127) | Earthworm egg capsule microbial community from the University of Washington, USA - E. fetida Yelm (SPADES assembly) (version 2) | ecosystem: Host-associated > Annelida > Reproductive system...
CCGACTCGCAAACGAATACACGTACAACGTGGCATCCCCGTTCTTGGCGGCCGAGCGTGGCGAACTGGATGGCGTCATCGAACCAGCCGCCACCCGAGTAGCCGTGCTGAAGGCGCTGCGGGCACTGCGCACAAAGCGGGCAAACCTGCCCGCAAAAAAGCACGGAAATATTCCACTGTGACGGCCCACGATGAGGTGGCACACACACCCACAGCTCGCCATGATATTCCCCACGATCCCGCGACACAGCTCGCAACATCGATTCGGTTTGTCACCACCCGGCTGAGCGTTGAGGAGACAGCGGCAACAACCGCCGTGGTTCTTGCCGCCCTCACGGAAGCGCAATCAGCGGGCCCTGGTCCGGGAGCACGCAGCGGATCAGTGGCCAGCACGTGGAGCCGCAGCGGACGACTCCGGTCGGCACTGCCGCACGGCCCCGGCCAGTGGCGACGGGCAGAGCAGTAGGCTCGCCCTCAATCCGTCCGAACAAACCGGGCAACCACCTCAACGTGGTAGGTGTGCGGAAAGAGATCCAGTGCGCGCAGCGCATCAAGCCGGTATCCGTGGGCACCCAGAAGCCCCGCATCGCGAGCGAGCGCGATGGGGTCGCACGCGACGTAGATAATCTGCCGGGCCCCGAGCACGGCGAGGTGATCAATAACACTCCGCCCTGCGCCCGCCCGTGGCGGATCGAGGATGATGGTGGCTGACGAGAGGGGTGCACGGCGGGACATCCCGGATGCTAAGTCGGCGAGATAGTGGTCAACCCGAGCGGTGACGGCGTGAGCACCGGCCCATTCGGCCAGGTTATTCGCCGCGTACTCGGTAGCTTGGGCATCAGACTCGACCGAGGTGATCTTCAGCGACCCACCAATCTGATCGCCCATCGCCGCCGCGAACAGTCCCACCCCGCCGTACAGATCGAGGTTGGGTGCGGACGGATCAACAAGCTGCCCGTCAATCATCTCTTGCACAACGGTCGTGAGTGTGACAGCAGCGCCCCGATGAACCTGCCAGAATCCGTCCCGGTTGAGGTGAAACATCCGGTCACCAACCTGTTCGACAATGACCGGTGAGGTGTTTTTCTTGTTTCGGTTCGACTCGTCACGCATCACCGCGACCGACGACACCCGCCCACAGCTGGTCATGGTCAGCCGAACCTCACGCACCCCGTCAAGGCGGGAGCCAAGCGGAGCGAGCTCAGACAGTTCCGGTGCCGCGAGCGGGAGCGAGGTAACGGGAATGACCCGGTGACTGCGCGCGGCGTATGGCCCAACGAGCCCGTCGCCGGCGACGTGCAATCGCACCCGGGTGCGCCAGCCCGTTCCCTCCTCGGACACCTCGTCGGCGGTAATCAGAGTGCCGTTGACACTGGCACCGACGAGCCCGCCATCGGCGCGCACGGCCGCGACCGTGACATCCTGTTCAATACCCGCAAAACGGACGAAGGCATCGTGCACAACCTCGGCTTTGAGCAACCGCTGTCGTGGCAGAGCTATGTGCCCGAGTTCGGCACCACCGACCCGATTATCGGGTTCCAGCCCGCAGGATGCTTCGCGCCACACATGCTCGCGCCGATCCGGTGAGGCCGTCACCACCTCGACCACCACGGCCCGCCAAAACCGATCGTACCGGTCGTCTGTGACCTGCACCCGCACGCGCTCGCCCGGAATGGCGTCGGACACAAACACAACCCGCCCGTCGTGGCGTGCAACACACACCCCGCCGTGCGCAATCGAATCGACGGTGAGCTCAAGAATCGGCCTGGTTGCGGACACTCACCGAGTGTGGCACACGTGGCACACTCGGTGCGAGCCGCTGCGTACGACACGCTACCGGATCCCGGAAGGAACAGGTCCGCACGCAGGATCTGTGCGGATGTCGGCGATACACCACCGGATCCCGGAAGAATGGGCCTGTGCATCTCTACCTCGCCTCCACCTCGCCCGCCCGCCTGCAGACTCTTCGGCAGGCGGGTATTGAGCCGATAACGATTCCACCCGGCGTTGATGAAGAGGCCGTCGTGGCTGCCCACGAGCGCGAGCACGGACCGCTTTCCATCGCCGATCTTGTGCAGCTCTTGGCTCGAACCAAGGCGGAGGCCGTCGTCGGCATGTGCCCCGATGGCGCCCCGATCGACGGTCTCATCATCGGGAGCGACTCTGCGTTTCTCACCCCCGAAGGCGATATCCAGGGAAAACCTCACAGACCGGATGTCGCGACCGCACGGTGGCGGGCACAGTCCGGTGGCACGGGGCAGTTGTGGTCGGGCCAGTGGCTCATCGATCATCGCGGTGGAACGGCACGGTGTGCGGTGGGTCGACCCGCGGTTGCGACCGTGCACTTTGCCGCTCTCGATGGTGCGGAGATCGAGGCCTACGTCGCGACCGGCGAACCGTTGCTTGTTGCCGGAGCATTTACCGTGGACAGCCTCGGCGGTCCGTTCATCACCGGTGTGCACGGCGACCCTTCCACCGTCATCGGACTCTCACTCTCGACACTGCGTGACCTTGTGCGCGAGCTGGATGTCTCGTGGCCTTCGCTATGGAACCGGCCCCGTTAGCAGGAGAGGACCTCGGCTCGTTCCTGCCCTCGATCATCGGTATGTGCATGGTCGACACAGGACAGGCCTGAGATAGCAGCCTCAACACCCGGGGTGCACAGCAAAGGTCGGGGGCGACGCTCATGGTTCCTTCGTCGCTCTACAGTGTCCCGATTGCTGGAGGAGCAATCGCAGGGATGCCGGGGGTTCCCTTTAGAATGGCAAGCATTCGGCGGCATCCTGCATGCCCAGACGCCAGGAGGTTGAACGATGGCGAGAGCGCCCATCAACCCCTTGACCCTCACCTGGGCGCGCGAGGTCAGCCATATGGCTACAGATGATCTGGCCAGGGCTGTAGGCGTGAAACCGCCGAGGGTCAATGAGTTCGAGAGCGGCGAAGCGCTCCCCACCTTCCGGCAGCTCACGCTCCTGGCTACAAAGCTCGACCGACCCTTGGGTTTCTTCTTTGCACCCCCACCGAGTGTCCCTGATGTACCTGGTACAGCAGACTTCCGGGGTCGAGCCCATGCCACACTCCCCGCCGAGCTAGCTAAACAGATGCGGCGCGCCCAGCAGCACCGTGATGTCATGCTCGAGCTTGGTGGGCGACCAGAACAACGCCTGGTAAGTGGAGCGATCGGCTGGAATAACGTCGCTGCGCGGGCAACGCAGCTACGGAAGCAGTTCGAACTGACCGATGTTTTTGTTCCTCCCGAGTCTGCCCACAATCAGGTCTTCAACTTCTGGCGCGGTCTTCTGGAACATCATGGCATCCTCGTCTTTCACACTACAAAGATCCCCCCAGAGGTATTCCGTGGCCTCTCCGTACACCACGAGGACGTGCCCATCATCTTGGTCAACGGCGGAGATAGTCCGGCTGGCCGAACATTCACCCTGTTTCATGAGGTCGCGCATCTCATTAACAGGACAAGCGGCCTCTGTACTCTTGATGAGACGGTGGACGAAGAAGCCATCGCTAACAATTTTGCCGCTAACTTCCTTATGCCAGAGACAACGGTGCGCATCAATCTCAAGCACCCCGACGACCCCTTCGCGGCATCCGAGCATCTGGCACGGCATTTCAAGGTCAGCAATCTAGCCGCCGCCGTCCGCCTCCGGCGGCTGGATGTCATTGGCAACGAGGACCTGGACGCAATCAGGACAGCGAGCGAAGAGACTTGGGCGCAAACACGCGAAGCAAGGAAACTGAGCGGCGGCTTCGTCCCTGCCTGGCGGCTTCGATACCGCGACCTCAGCCCCACCTACATTGGTGTGGTCGCGCGCGCGCGCTGAAGGATCGACGCGTAGACCTCGTGGACACCACCTACCTGCTGAATGCCCGTCTCCCCATGGTGGAGCAGATACTTGGCGAGTACTACCGAACATTTCCGATGAGCACCGCGTGCAGACCGCGAAGTTTTTCGACTACGTCCGCGCCCACAGCTGGCAGTTCTGACCTTGACACGGCTGAATGTGGAACCTCGGCTGTGCTCTGAGAACGCGGTGTACTGATAGTGTCGAGTCCACGCTGGCGGTCATGGACGCGCAGTGAAGACAATATGTCATAGTGCAGAATTGTATGCATCAGAAAAATATTTTTGCTATCTTCCTTACCCAGAAATCTAATGAGAGAATATAATGGATGAAACTCAACTAAATACTAGCCTCAAAAAATCAGTCATTGGAATTCCACTTCTATTATTGTGTGCCGCCAATTTTATCGATGGCATGGACGTCTCAACGATAGGAGTGACTTTACCCGCTATTCAGAATGGGTTGAATATTTCTCCAACTCTATCGCAGTGGGCAGTAAGTGCTTATGTTCTGGGTTTTGGTGGGTTTTTGCTCTTGGGTGGTCGCGTCGCCGATATCTTTGGGCACCGCCGTGTTTTTATTTCAGCATTACTTGTCTTCACTCTAGCCAGCGTTGCAGGTAGCTTCGTCACGGACGGGTCAACCCTGATTGCCATAAGACTGATCAAAGGGATTGCCGCAGCATTTACAACACCGGCAGCGGTAGCTCTTTTGCTTTCGAGTTATAAAGATAGCCTTGATCGAGCGAAGGCACTGGGAATATTTGCCTCAACCAGCGCGACCGGCTTTGTGCTAGGCATGCTGCTCGGTGGTGCAATCACGACGGTGAACTGGAGGTTGACGATGGCGATGGGGGCTCCTGTTACGCTCCTGGTCCTGGTGATGACGCCATTTTTCTTTCCGGTCGATAAATTGCGAACCGAGCGAAGCCAACGATTTGACTGGATTGGCGCATCTACAGTTACGGCCGGCCTGGTTTCATTTGTATTCGGTGTCACAAATGCGGCGGATCATGGCTGGTTAGACATCATGGCGTGGGGACCGATTGTGGCGTCTCTTGTTCTGATGATCACTTTTTTAGTCGTGGAAAAAAAGCATGCGGCACCGATGGTTCCGCTCAGCATTTTTCGACGGGTCAAACTAACACGTGCCCTCATTACGGTTGCGATATTTCAGGGCGCGTATATTGGATTTCAGTTTGTGGCCACCCTTTACTACCAACAGTCCGTTGGATGGTCTCCTTTTGCCACCGGCTTCACCTTTGTCCTGATCGGAGTATTTGTGATGCTATTGTCTCCGCGCTTCTCGGCTATGGCTCAGAAGCGCGGTGCCACCGGCTTAATATCGCTGGGCATGGCACTCCAAGTAGTGGCTTACACCTTCTGGACGCTCGGTAACGGACATCTATCACCGGTTATCTTGGCCTTCCTCGTGCAAATTCCACTCGGGTTGGGATATGCCATGGTATTTCCTTCTGTTCAGATTGCAGCACTCGGCGACATCGAAGAAGACAAAACAGGACTTGCCTCGGGCCTATTTTTCTCCGCATTCCAGATTGGTGGAGGCATTGTATTGGGCCTGACATCCAGTGTTTTCGGCACCTCTTCACACTATGGCGGAAACCCTTATCTGTGGGGTAGCGCTTTTTCGGCAGTTTTGGCTCTCATAACGGTATTAGTTGCTGCATCGGGCCTACGAAAGAAACTAGATCGAGTGTGACTCCGCCTAGTGGATAATTCACAACTGAAAACCACGTTACCTCTGGCGATATATGTCCTCGGGTTCGGCATCTTCGCGATGGTGACGAGCGAATTTCAAGTCAGCGGCATGCTCACGGTCATGGCGGCGGATCTCGGTGTGCCGATCCCGCACATCGGCTATCTGGTGTCCATGTATGCCTGTGCCATGGCTTTCGGTGGCCCGCTGCTGACCGTGGCACTGCTCAAGAAGCCACCGAAAGCTGCCCTGCTGACCCTCTATGCGATCTTCATTTGCGGCGAATCACTGGGGGCGCTGTCTCAGTCTTATCAAATGCTGGCCGCAGCCAGACTGGTGACAGGGGCTGTGTCCGGCGCATTCTTTGGAACAGCACTTGCAATCTGCGTGCAACTGGTCAAGGAACGTCAACGCGGTTGGGCGATGTCCATCGTGTTGGCGGGCATCATGGCTGGCACCGTGCTGGGGTTACCGATGGCCAACCTAATAGGAACGCATCTCGGATGGAGGGAAAGCTTTTGGGCAACAGTCGGCCTCACGACAATTGCTGCGCTCCTGAGCGTGGCTGTCATTCCCTCTCTACCCGCCCAGACCTCGGTCAGTTTGCGCGGAGAGCTCTCGGCTCTAAAAAACCCACGACTCTGGCTCGCGTTCTCAACCAGCCTGCTGATCATCGGGGCGACGTTCGCGGCTTTCACCTACTTCATCCCCATACTGAAGGAAGTTTCGGGGTACAGCGACAGTGCTGTCGCAGGACTTCTCTGTGCCTATGGGGCTGCCACCGTTGTGGGTAATCTGGTGGTCGGAAAGCTTGCAGACCGCCATACCCTGTCTACCCTCACCATCGGCCTCTGTCTACTGACCGCCTTCATGGCGATGTTCGGCATTTTTGCCGACAACAAGCTGTTTGCGGCAGTGTCACTCGTCGGCATCGGCCTGGTGGGCGTCACCATGAATCCTGCCATGGTGACTCGGGTCATGAGAGCTGCAAACGGACGCCCTCTCGTCAACACCGTACACACCTCCGTGATCACACTGGGCATCATGACCGGCGCATTCTTGGGCGGCCTCGCTATCAGCACCGGGTACGGACTGCAAGCCCCACTGTGGGTTGGATGCACGATGGCGCTTGCTGGTCTGCTATCGCTTGTTCCTGAACTGTGGTCGTGAAAACCCGCGCCACGCTGCACACACCGCCCCCTGGGAACAACGGCTAGGCTAAAGCACTATGCCGCGCATCACCCGGGTCCTCATTGCTAACCGCGGGGAGATCGCCGTACGGGTCATCCGGGCCGCCCGTGATGCAGGAATCGAATCTGTCGCCGTGTACGCCGACCAAGATCGGGATGCGCGCCATGTGCGGCTCGCCGATCGTGCATATTCCCTTGAGGGCACAACGAGCGCTGACACGTATCTGGTCATCGACAAGCTCCTCTCGGTCGCCCGCCGCTCGGGCGCTGATGCGGTGCATCCCGGGTATGGATTCCTCGCTGAAAACTCTGACTTTGCCCGCGCGGTGATCGCAGCGAACCTCATCTGGATCGGCCCCTCACCCGAGGCAATCGACCGACTCGGCGACAAGGTATCCGCCCGGCACGTGGCAGAGAGGGTCGGCGCGCCACTCGCGCCGGGCACACTCAATCCGGTGAAGGATGCCACGGAAGTCCTCGAGTTTGTCGCCGAACACGGCCTCCCCGTTGCGATCAAAGCCGCCTTCGGCGGTGGTGGCCGCGGCCTCAAAGTCGCTCGCACGCGCGAGGAAATCCCGGAGCTCTTCGACTCGGCCACCCGTGAAGCGGTCGCCGCGTTCGGCCGAGGTGAGTGCTTCGTCGAGAAATACCTCGACAGGCCGCGCCACGTGGAAACCCAGTGCCTCGCCGACCACAGGGGACACGTTGTCGTCGTCTCCACTCGGGACTGCTCACTGCAGCGCCGACACCAGAAGCTGGTTGAAGAAGCGCCCGCCCCTTTCCTCACCGAGGCCCAGAATGACGAGTTGTACGCGGCATCCAAGGCCATCCTCCGAGAGGTCAACTATGTTGGCGCGGGAACGTGCGAATTCCTCATAGGTCAGGATGGCACCGTGTCGTTCTTGGAGGTCAATACCCGACTCCAGGTCGAACACCCCGTCTCTGAAGAGGTCACCGGAATCGACCTCGTCCGGGAGCAGTTTCGTCTCGCCGAGGGCGGCACGCTCGAGTACCCCGATCCCGTGCCGGAAGGTCACTCGTTCGAGTTCCGCATCAACGGTGAAGACCCGGGACGTAACTTCTTGCCCTCTCCCGGGCCGGTGCAGCACCTTCGCTTCCCGGGCGGTCCGGGCATCCGCATTGACTCCGGTGTCACAACCGGAGATGTCGTGTCGGATGCCTTCGACTCACTGCTCGCAAAACTCATTGTCACCGGTAATAACCGGCAGGATGCTCTCCGCCGTGCCCGGCGCGCGCTCGATGAGTTCGAGGTGTCGGGGCTGCCCACCGTGCTGCCGTTCCACCGAGATATTGTTCGTAACCCGGCGTTCGCACCGGCGGGGGATGCTCCGTTCAGTGTCTACACGCGGTGGATTGAGACCGAGTACGACAACACGATTGAACCGTGGTCGGGTGAGCTGTCTGATTCGAGCGGCCCCCTCAGTCGCACAAGCGTTGTTGTCGAGGTTGAGGGGCGTCGGGTGGAGGTTACCCTGCCCCAGCGGATCGCGGCGGGCCCGCAACCGGGATCGTCCGGGCCGGTGCCCCGCCGCCGCACCGCGCGTCACACCGTCGACACCGCCACGGGCGACGCGGTGAAAGCGCCCATGCAGGCCACCGTTGTGAAAATCGCCGTGACCGAGGGCGAGAGGGTCGTGAAGGGTGACCTGCTGTTCGTACTCGAAGCGATGAAAATGGAACAACCGATCGCCGCCCACAGAGACGGGCTCGTCGGGGCCATCCACGCGACGACCGGAACCACCGTTGCCAGCGGCCACCTGCTCACGGCAATCTCAGATGCTCCCACCACCGCCTGACGACGGTCACACGCACGTCATCGGTTTTCTCCCGCCGCTTGGTATCAGTAACGAGTTTCATCACGAGAGATGTTCTGTCATTGCTGACGGTCTCGCGCAAACCTGAGAGGATGAACAACATGACACTCTCCGCCAGGGAAAAAGATCTCCTCCACTCCACCCCCAGTGACCTGTATATAACCGGCACGTGGATTCCCGCGACACGCGGAACCACCTTCGCCGTGACCGACCCAGCAACCGGGCTGATCCTCAAAAACATCGCTGACGCCTCGCCAGAAGACGGCATCCGTGCTCTTGATGCCGCTGTGGCTGCCCAGGATTCTTGGGCAGCCACAGCGCCCCGAACTCGCGGGGAACTGCTTCGGCACGCCTTCGATGCTCTTATGTCACGGGCGGAAGACTTCGCGCTACTGATGACCCTTGAGATGGGCAAGCCGCTCGCCGAAGCGAGAGGGGAAGTGGCATACGGTGGTGAATTTCTTCGTTGGTACAGCGAAGAAGCCGCGCGAATTTCCGGACGCTACGGCCCTAACCCCGAGGGCACAGGAAACATGATCATCTCGCAAAAACCGGTCGGCCCCTGCCTTTTCATCACCCCGTGGAATTTCCCCCTCGCCATGGCAACCCGCAAGATCGCGCCAGCGCTCGCCGCCGGATGCACCGTCGTTATCAAGCCCGCCGCTCAGACGCCACTCACGACCCTCGCGTTTGTTCAGTTGCTCGAGCAGGTCGGCCTGCCGCCGGGGGTTGTCAACGTTATTACGACAAGCACATCCTCAAAAGTTGCCGCACCTATCCTCGCCGACCCGCGGCTGCGGAAGCTTTCTTTCACCGGATCAACAACGGTTGGACGCGCACTCATTCGCGAAGCAGCCACGGGCGTCCTGCGCACTTCTATGGAACTCGGCGGAAACGCACCCTTCATAGTCTTTGAGGACGCTGACCTCGACAGGGCAGTGGATGGCGCGATGCTCGCGAAGTTCCGCAACGCCGGGCAAGCCTGCACCGCCGCCAATCGTTTTATTGTTCACGAGTCTGTCGCGGCAGAATTTACCGCACGGGTGACCGAACGAGTGACCGCGATGCGAGTTGGACGCGGTACCGACGACGGCGTCACGATCGGCCCTCTCATTGACGCAAAGGCGGTCAGTTCTGTGCACGAACTCGTGCAGGATGCCGTCGAACGGGGTGCGCAGATTCTCACCGGCGGCTCGCCACTTGACCGAGAGGGCACCTTCTACTCCCCCACCGTTCTTGGACAGGTTCACCCCGAAAGTCGCCTGTTGAAAGAGGAAATTTTCGGACCGGTGCTCGGAATTACAACCTTCAGTTCGGAGGATGACGCGGTGCGCTGTGCCAACGACACCGAATACGGACTCATGTCGTACGTGTTCACAAATGACCTCGGGCGCGGGCACCGCATGATCAATCGCCTCGCGAC
>Ga0081606_1000947_pt1 | contig 10012 bp, 6 predicted proteins | sample EareggfetidaYelm_FD_71127 | JGI IMG/M metagenome (GOLD analysis project Ga0081606, IMG submission 71127) | Earthworm egg capsule microbial community from the University of Washington, USA - E. fetida Yelm (SPADES assembly) (version 2) | ecosystem: Host-associated > Annelida > Reproductive system...
CTTTTTTAATTATTATGCGCGGCATTGTGGTCATAGATGTCCTATCATTTCGAATTATTAAAATTTCATTGTAAGTCAACTTACGTAAGTCAGTGAGTATTTTAAAATATTTAAAATATTCATCCAATTGTACACACCGAATTGTCGGGCTATGAATTGTCCATTTAACTATTTAAAAGTCGCCGTTAATTCAATTTCGCATAAACCCCGTCAGCGGCGTCAATCTGGTTGAGAACCGAGGGGTCGTGGGTGCGGGTTTAAAAACTGGGGGCTCGTGAGTCCTAAAAGTTCAACAGACGGAGGCACGTAACACAGGAAGGTGGGTATCATCACTGAGACCCCAAAACGTCCAGGACCTCCCTTCATCGCAAAATCTGGGGGGTCGCGATCCCCAGCATTGACGCCTATGACCCACGTCGCCAAGTTGTAAGGGTTAACAATCGTTTGAGTATAACTCTATGAAGGGTGCAGTTTATTTTGGTTTCGGTTGTACCTGGAGCGTCGAAATGTAACGAAATATATACTTGAAATGTGTAATGTCTTGGACAGATACATGAATGACCTGTGCTAAATGATGACCTGGGACCGATAAAAAAACTACGATTCTTTTAGGTCCCAGCCTATACGCAGCTGCCTAAAGGATACTAAACAGGGGATGACTTACCGATGAAGCGACTACGAAAGGACACTGGATTAGATGGAACATCTGTGAGTAGGCCGTATATACCATTTGATTGAATATTATTATTGTGGCTAATTTATTCCATTAAAATATCTTGATGCAGCTTTATACGCAGGTAAAACAAGCGCTTAATGAGTGTCATCGTTCACCATCACTTTGTCTCTCCCTCTCATTCATTCATTCATTCATTCATTCCGTATATTTCTATTGCGCGTCACTTCGAGTCCACTACTACTCAGAGGCGATCCCGACTACAGCATGATACTGTGTCGGAATTAACACGCCGAAGCGCTACAGGCAACTATGAGTAACATGGGCAACTAGGACTTGCCCACGGTCCCTACGTTGCAGATAGAGTGGGATTCTATCCTGCAACCTTCCGGGCGCAAGGCACCGAACCTACCGCTGAGCCACCACGCCCAATAAATATATTGTACTTTATTGTACTGTATCTATACATTTATATAGCGCTTCTTGCAGTGCACACCAATCAGAAGCGTTTCCAGTGCGAGAGACCCAGAGAGAAGAGAAGGTAGGTTGTTTTATTAGGACTATCCAGCTAATGGACAGTATTAACCAGAGGATTTTGAGCCTGGTGAGCAGACTCCACGTAAAGGAGAGTTGTCAGCTTAGATGTGTCTCTGTCAACCTGCAGTAGGCCTATATGTTGCTGGGAGTTAAGGACTAGAGCATGACAGAAATCTAACCAGAAGTCTAACAAGGCTAAGGTAGAAATAGGGCAGTCAGATAGTGCAATAAACCATAGCAGCAATCATCTAATTGAAACATCTAGGTCTATGTCAGGTGCACAAGGACCTAGAGCAAACCCTCATAAGCATTTGCCTTTATTAATTATTAATCAGCAATGCCTATGAAACTGGTGGCTAATGTGCCATACACCAGTCAATGATTTTGCACCAAAATCAAACTACGATCATTGGATACAACACGAAGACAGCATAACAAAAGAGAATAGAGAAGTTATTTTCTGACCAGCAGAGGATCTGTCTCCGTCTTAACATTCCAGTTGGTTCCAGCTGCATTGATGATGTTCACAGGCAGCGGTGGGGAAAGATAATAGTCAATGACAGAGCTGCCGTCTGCTGTTGCCTCTTTCAAAATATCAGCACCGACCATGCTGTAGAAGACTCTTAATGTGCCATATGTTCCATTGCTTAGATAAAGAGAAAATTAAAAATAACAAGTCACAAAAGTTCTGCAAGTAATAATCGTAATAGTACTCTTGGGAGCGGTTCAAAAAAGCGACAGATCAAAGAGCAACATGACGAAAGAGCGACATAAATACTGTATGAAAAGAGAGACTGCGTCATGAGGGTCGGTTAGGGTCAGTTTAGGTATCGTGAGGGTCGCTTAGGGTCAGGTAAAGTGTAGTGTTATTTAAGGTTACTATTAGGGTTAGTTTAGTCATTATACACACAAATAAATTAAAGCTCAAATCAGCAATATTTCTGTCGTTCTTTTGAAACTGTTTTCGATTTAATTAGTCGCTCTTTTGTTATGTCTCTCTTTCATTATGTCGCTCTTTTGATACTAACCCGTAGTCACTAACTATAAAATTTCTAAAACGCTACTCTAAAACTAAGTGCACAGTACCAGCATATTAACAAGTGCTGGCCCTGTCAAAGGTGTTGTCCAGGGAGCAATGTACAGTGAAGATCTGAGTCGAGTTACCAGAGACAAAAGTTGCAATGTTATTGTCTAGAACAATGTCCACATGAAATGCACTTACATCCTAGACAAAGCCAGATACTGAACAGCTGGCTGAGTAGGTTCCACAACGTCGTAGCTACTCTGGTTGAAAAGAACTGCTCCATAGGGACTTGCAATCGGAATCACTCGAATGACGAATTTATTTCTGCTAGCATCCACTGTACCACCGTTGGTTGCATTAGCAAGTGTCAGAGCAATATCCTGTCACAGACAACGACAATACAAATGGAGCTACAGAAGCATATAGCTTATTTTCGTGTTTATCCAAATATCATACAACAATGTCAACAAAGATTAGATTGATTACTTCAATAGAAATATTTTGAACAGTCACACATGTGGTTTTTCATAGCAGTTTCATTTCAGAGAACTGATTAATCCATGTGTGCAACTTAACATACACCTTTTACAAGCAACTGAAAACATTTCTTTATCACTGGAGTTGGGCTGGGAGCTCCTTTGACCAGATTGTCTCGGAGGGGCGATGTACAAATCCATGGAATGAATGAATGGATGAATGAATGTTTATGTGCAACCTGCTGCACGAAGCTCAGAAGCATGATTAGTTCTGTTGCACTAAACTGCTTTGAGTTAAGAACACGATCAGTTTTGCGTAAGTCATTCCCAAGACATATGAAGTGTCAGCAACTTTATTTTCTCAGCCACAGACTTTTAACTTGGTTCTCAGTCATCTCCCTCACCACTTAATCTTAGCACAGACAATGTATGGCCAATGTGCTCATTTTATAGCTGAGTTCACTAGAGAGAACTGCAGAAACAGATATCTGGAAATACATTAGTGTCTGGTTGGATAGTCCAGCACACCAACCATTAATTAGGCTGCTTAGCCTCCTCTAAGTTAAAGAAATTTTATAATTCACCTTTAAAACCTGATTTGGATCAACTGGCAAAATGTTCACGGTCACCTGTTCTTGAGCATCAGAGCTTGTAAAGAAGACCTTGCCAGACGTGGGACTGATTCCTTTTACACTTGTCTCACCTAATAACCAAACAGCAGCAAAACCCAGTCAACACAGTTTTTTCTATCTTAACCAATAACCAACAGACAAAAGCCAAAGTTTTAATTTCTGATATTGCATATTAATATATTACACACTAGCTGTCTGCCCATCCTAAGATGGTAAAAATGTATTCAAGTGTTGAAAGCAATGCTGCCATTTACAAATTAATGAGTCAACCATATTTTCAGTTTTTAAGTTACACGAAACTATTTGCAAAATATCAATTCATTTTTTACTTGAGCTTCCTTTAAACTTTTAGTTTCAGTTAAAAAGAACTATTTTAAAAATGGCAATAAATCAATTCAAGCCATAAAAGTAAGCAAAGAACTACTTCGATATGGATTTAATGTATACTGAGAAAGAAAAGAAATAGCTTTGACGGCGATGCAAAGTCAATCAATTAAATCTCAATCTTGTGATTTGTGAGAATAACGTAAGAAGTGCAATAAGAAGTGGCTAGCCCACGATAGTTACAACAGACTCGTGCACCCTTAAGCAACATTTTATTTACACAAAACTAGGAAACTTCTGGATGTGTGGTAGGGTAGTGCCAACAACTGAGGTACATATCAGCATGATGATCTTCAATGCAATATGATACACAACAGGAAGCCAGTGCAGCATTTCTCACATGCGCCTGTGAATAAGCTGGTTATCTCGACTTCACTTTTGTGGGCACTGTAGAAATCTCAAATTTACGACATGTATTCAGTCATAAGCAAATATATGTATAAACATTGAAGATCTTTATATTAATATGGAGCAGATAAAGATGCCCAGATTTATTGACATGTATCATTCGAGAACTGTTGGTTTTCATTTAAGTGATGGCTTTCTGATTCAGAGCATGCATGGATTCACAGAGGTCCAAAATTCTGAACAGAAAAGACAAGTCTCTGCAGATGACCAACAAAATTAGCTGTTGAGCAGGCTTTGGAGGAAGACTTCTCAGTTAAGCAGTGAGCACCCTCCATATTCAGATCATTACCTATTTGATAACTGGACAAAGGAAGAAAATTAAATATTGATTGTGCCAATGTGAAGCTGAGTACAGAAGAACACTCTGAACGATACATTACCAGCGATTGAGGCAAACCACGAGACCTCCACAACTCCAAATGTTCCGTGAGTTCTTTGTACAGTCAACACATAAGTGCTTAGTTCACCTCCTCTTGGTTCATTTACCACTGCGAGAGAACCTTGAAAAGCTGAATACAAACCAAACTCACCATCACTCCAACTCACAAATTATACATAATGCACAGAACTTGTAATCAAAATTTCTAAAGCATGCATAAAAGCAAAGTTGCGAGAACCAGCTTACTCACAGGCACTTAATCAAAACAAAATCAAAATGCAGCAGAGAGTCATGCAGGCAGGCAGTGGTATCAGCAATTGGGATGGGTAGGCCTATATTAGAAACACATTGCACAAAAATAGTGATTTTATTAATACAAGAAACTTTACATACTGCACTGTAAGAACCTCTGAAAATGTTCAGTGCTAATAGTCAGCTCCTAATCAGGTGGACAAATGCGTTAACAACTATGAGGGATAGCAGTCAGTCACAAGAAAAAGAGTTTTTCTTACCCAACCATTTTTGATTGCAGAATAGTCTAACCATCCCATACTTTCAGTCATTCACAAACATATTTTTATAATATCACAAACAAAACACTAGGCAGAGGAACAAACTTTAACCTTTTATTGACATGTAGGTACAAAAATTAATTAAGTGATAAACCCATGCAGTGTGTAATAAATGATTGATTGATTGATTGTCGTTAAAGGACATAATAATGTGAAAGAATGTGATTCTGGTATAGCAAGAAATCCTTCAATTCCATTTCTCATACCAAAAATGCCATGTGGATAATCATAATCTTCGATTGTGACTACAGTTTGGGTCACAAGACCAAGTCGTGCTCCACCAGTTGTTTCATTAAGAAGTTGAATGGTGAAGAAATGTTCCAACTGAGGAACCAGATTATTGATGATAGCCACAGGAACAGGAACTCTTGTCTCCCCATCACCAAGGGTTACTTTATCTGAAGAGATGCTGAAGTCCTTGCCTATCACAGCAGTACCAGAGATTGTCTCAAAACGAACACTCACCTGAAGCAAATTCACCAAATGTTTTAACGTGTTATGTGTGCATTGCATTACATAGCCTAATTGTTGATCTTCAGGAACAACTGCCCAATCAAGCACACACTGAAGTGTATCCCAGAATTCTCATGGGTTTTGTGGCATATTAAAAAACACTACAATGAAAGAAACCTTTATCCTGTGATATTAATCATAAAGATCAGCATAAAAAGAGTCACATAAAAATTATAACAAAATTAAATAACCTCCTAACTTTGCCAATCCGACAGCAAATCAGTTAATATTAAAACAACCAAACTTCCCCAACTAATCACCACATTAAAAACTCACCTTGTCACCTTGTGCTGTCAACTCGTCGAGTTCTAGCGACTGTCTTGACCATCCTTTTCCAATGTTTTCTTTCTGCCGTCACATCTCACATCATTAAAAACTAGTCAAACAAATGTGCATGCTCTTTCCGCTTTAGACTCTGTACACACCTTTTACAAACATCTGAAAACTGTTATTTATTGCTGGAGTTTGGCTGGGAGTGCCTCTGAGTAGGCTATCTCAGAGCAGTGCTATATAAGTTCTCTGAAGAAATGAATGAATGAATGAATGGAATGAATCAGACTCACCAGGACCAAAGACCACCTCAACGTGTCGTACCAAACACGACCCACGGTTAGAAAAATTTACCAGAATTAAAGTAAACTTAACCTACCATACCAGATGAACCACCAGTCCGAAGAACATAGACAACTGGACCGGCATGATCCTCCGTGATCCGGATGCTGCTGTTCGAGAGTTGTAAGACTCCATTTGGGTTGTTATGTTCTATGATGACGATCTGAGCATAGGTTTCAAGTACATCCCCAAGCCTTGGTGAATTTAGCACTACAAAACCGACACACAGTTAGTGCATTACAATGGCCCAGTTAGCTAGATTGATTACAGCATACGTACCATGTGTGTCCATGTATGCAGTGCCCAGTTCACCGCCCAGCAGTGGCTTATTTCTGAGCCTTGACTCTTGAGTTAGCACAGTTCATGCACCAGGACCTTAAAATGCATGGTGCCCATTCAAACAGTTAAGAGTGGAAAATGTTGATTGATCAATATAACATAATAATATTTTCGTTTAATGTACAATCTGACATACCGCAGAATGTTTACAAGTAAAGTATGAATGGATGATAGCAAGTTATTACAGGAATCGAATTTTAACTGCAAGACAGCTGCGCAGGGCGCCACATCACATGTCTGATGCGGATCAGTTACAGAATAGCTGCAATGGTCTGGCGTTGCATCATTGGCTTTGCTCCGACCAACTTGCAGGAACTTTGCTGCCCTGTCTTCGCTCTGGTGTGTTTTAAAGTGCTTCATTCATCGACTGGTGGTGAGCTTTCGGTCACACGTGTAAACACCTCGACTGATCAGTGGTGCATTCTCATTTGTTGCTTCTTCCACTTGGAATGCACTCTCTTTGGAGATATGGCTTCTGCCAAAGAATAACACACCTTTGTTCTACAAGCTTCTTAAATCTGTCTTATATCAACATGGTTGGTTTGGGAGCGCCTCCGAGTAGGTCTCTTGAGGAGACGCTATATAAATTCTCTGAATGAATGAATGAATTAATGAATGAATAGCACCCTACCTGGTCTAGTTTGTTCCCCTCTAGCCAAAGACACGCCTGTCAGACGAGCAAAAATAGACTGATCCAATTCCGGTCGATTGTCGGCCTTGGTTGAAATATTAAATGCAGCTGTTGTACTGCCTGAGGGAAAAGTTACAAATCCAGTGGAGTAGTCATAGTCTGCATAATCTGCACGAAGGACATTAGCAGGAATGTATGGATATGTTTCTGTTGGGCCAAGAGTGGCATAGTTGACAATAACGGATCCAAACAACCCAGAGTTCTTCTTCCTCTCAACAACAATGGTAACATCTGAATGTAGGAGCAAGAAACGAATAATGACATTTATTCAATAAATTTTTCAGATACTGCAGAATGAATTACATAACAGTTGTTTATCAAGTAGAAAATGCATAAAAAGCTTAAAACAATTAAACTACAAAAGGAAAGGTATAGAGGTATGTTAAGTCTCATATTATAAAGTATGTTAATTATTGTACAGCTTTGTTTCAGACTAATATTTGGGACAGTGGCATTCTGAAGTTCCATCTTTTTCATGCCTTCCACATTAGAATATTGGCAACAAGGCTGGCAGCCAAATTGCAGCATCCGCAGAAGGCCACTAATTGCCATTCTCCATTCTCCAAATGAATGTGGCAATGTGGTCACAACATGAAACCTGGTCTGACCTAATCTGGACTTTTGAGGTGCTTCTTTCAAGGCATCAACAAAAGCACACAGAATTAATCTAGGTGACTTTCAGATTGTCTGTCTATTAAATCAAACAGGCAACTGATTATCCACCATGGACCTCCTCACTGTCTTCTGGATTGACGTTCTGGATACCAATATGGGTTTAGGAGCGCCATCTGTTGATGCCCTGTGCAGTAAACACTGGCTCAACAGAAGTTACTACTAACAAAAACCACAATTAACGCACAGAATCAAAAGATTCTGGTCAGTAAAAAACAGACAGCAAAATTCTTAAAACAACTTGAATGACACTGTTTCATGGAACCAACCCAGATCATTGCAAGCAATAAATTCTGATATATATTAAAACGTTGGTGCAACATTTACTTGCTGCCACACTTTGCACTTCCAAGTAGCGGGTGGTTGATGATATGACAAACACTCCATATGGGTCGTTACTTGCCAGAACTGTTAGATTTGCAAACAGTCTATCCATTTCTCCAAGGTATCCCTGCCAGACACAACATCAGACTTTGGAAATAGACTCGTGCTAATAGGTGCCTAGAGATCATACACTGATTTGTTCATTATTTCAGTCAAAGTAAAGTGTGGACTGCATGTAGAGTGTTAGTGGGGACATGCATTATGACACACTGTGTAAACACAACAGACCTTAACAAAATAGATAATGCAGAAAAATTCTACGTTTCTGCAGTTTCTGCATTAATCTGGGGCTCCTCAAACTCTGGGCCGCGACCCGCAAGTAGGTCCCAGAACCCTCCCACATGGGTCACGAGAATGCCATTTGCAAAAATATTATTATGGTCATGACCATGGTTAGTCTGCCCAAAAATAATTGGGGGATTATTTTACTAGTACCAATTAGAGATTTGTTCAAAATAAAGTTTTGCCATTAGTAATTAATCGGTGCAATAGTTATATTTCAGGATTAAGATTATCAATATCCGTATAATGATTATAATAATATTGGGAAACAGGTACGATAAATAAGAAATGGTTTAAGTTACAGCTGTAAAAAATTGTGAATTTCAACATGGGTCGCTAAGTTTCTGTTTTTAGCTAGGTGGATCCCCCATTTAAAAACGTTTTAGAAGCAATGCATTAATCAATACGGTGTGTTAAAGTAACAGCACCTGTATTAGGGATCTAGAGCAATTTGCATTTAGCAGAGGCACATAAGTTGGAATTGCATAAACGTGCCCGCACATATCAAATGATGGCAGCTGCAGTGTCAAAACATTGGAAACAGTTCCAACAGTTACTATGCAAAAGCATTTTATAGGTATGAAATACATTTCAATATAAAATAGTAGTCTACACTCTGCAATCATGACCTACTATCTCCCAACTATTTGAAAATCACCAATTTCTATTTTAATCTAAAATACTTTAACATTGCAGACGTTAACAAAACACTGTTTCAGTTTCATGCTCATAGACGTCACCTTGGTGGCGTTCGTCAGTTGAAGAGTGTACAGATGATCTAAAGAGGGAATTCCATCGTTCACAATGACAACACTAAACGAGGATGACATCTGACCAGGAGCAAAGTATATCATCCCATCTGTATTATTCAGATCTGTATAGTTGCTGCCCAACAGGAACTGCCAAGTTACAACGGCCGAACCAATTCCACCACTCAGACGTATGACCTTTCAGAAAGAAATAAAGAAAATTCTCTGGATACTAGATGCGTGATTTCTATGGATTTCAATCTAAACTGACAAGTTCAAAAGAATTAAATCTCTTCCTGACATCTCTAATGATTACCGTTTTTTGCAGTCCAATGCATTGCGGACTTCCATCCTTCTTTCTAGTAGCCAGACTGTCACTGATCACCAAAAAACCTAAGCCACTCTTGAATAAGAATTATGGATATAATGATACTCAGTTCCACAGTGCTCCGACTTCCTTGCGGTCTGGTAAACTAAAACTTTAGATGTGCATGGTGTTTCTGTTTCATTGGCTTGGCCATAAACCTACAATTGAGGCAATTTGTTCGGTTAACACCAACACCTGCATTCTCTCCCTTCATCTTCTAACATCGACCGATCTTGCAGACACTGCTGCACCCCTTTCAGATACCGTCAAAACACTTGGGGGAAACTTGCACCGACCGCACATAGCAAACCTTCGTAA
>Ga0081606_1000948_pt1 | contig 10006 bp, 6 predicted proteins | sample EareggfetidaYelm_FD_71127 | JGI IMG/M metagenome (GOLD analysis project Ga0081606, IMG submission 71127) | Earthworm egg capsule microbial community from the University of Washington, USA - E. fetida Yelm (SPADES assembly) (version 2) | ecosystem: Host-associated > Annelida > Reproductive system...
TTCAAACAGAAAGAATACGATCAGGCCGGAAATTATTTCCAGAAATATGTTGACGGATCAAAAGATGACAAAACCCGTCTGAACGACGCTTACCTGAGATTAGGGGACAGCCGATTCGTAACCGCAAAATACTGGCCAGCCATGGATGCTTACAACAAAGCTATCGACATGAAAGGGATTGATGCGGATTATGCGGCTTTCCAAAAAGCATTGAGTTATGGATTTGTGGGTAAGAATGACAAGAAAATTGAGGATTTCAATTCGTTTTTGGCGAAATTCAAAACATCTAAATACCGTGATGATGCTTTGTTCGAGCTAGGAAATACTTACGTTACTGAAAATAAAGCCGATATGGCGATCAAGACTTACGACCAGCTGATTTCCGAATTCAAAAACGGATCGTTTGCTTCAAAAGCAATTTTACGTCAGGGATTGGTTTATTATAACGGACAGAAAAATGAGCAGGCCATCGCGAAATTCAAGGAAGTTGCCGCCAAATATCCAAGAACTCCTGAAGCTTCGGAAGCGGTTTCTACAGCAAGGTTGGTTTATATGGATATCGGGAAAGTTAACGAATATGCAGCCTGGGTAAGAACTTTGGATTTTGTTGAAGTTTCAGATGCCGAACTGGATAACGATACTTACGAAGCGGCTGAAAAACAATATCTGCAGAATAACACGAAAGCGGCCATCACAAGTTTGGGCGGTTATGTTTCGCAGTTTCCAAACGGACTACATTCTTTAAAAGCAAATTTCTACTTGGCACAATCACTTTATGCGGATGGTAAAGAAGCGAATTCCGTTCCGAATTATGAATTTGTGATCGGGAAATCAAGAAATGAATTTACAGAGCAGTCGTTGGCGCGTTTGGCTGAAATCCATCTGAAGAAGAACGATTATACGAAAGCACTTCCGGTATTACAGCGTTTGGAAACCGAAGCTGATTTTCCACAGAACGTAACTTTTGCACAGGCGAATTTAATGCGTACCTATTATGACCAGAAAGATTATTCCAATGCGGTGGTTTATGCGGATAAAGTTTTAGCCAATCCAAAAACGGATAACAAGGTTAAAAGTGATGCGCAGATTATCGTAGCACGTGCAGCAGTAAAAGTGAATGATGAACCAAAAGCAAGAACAGCTTACGCTAAATTGTTGACTATCGCTAAAGGAGAATTAGCGGCAGAAGCTTTGTATTATGATGCCTATTTCAAAAACAAGGACGGCAAATACGAGGATTCCAATAAAACGGTTCAGAAACTGGCCAAGGATTATTCCGGCTACAAATATTTCGGTGCCAAAGGTTTGATTGTGATGGCTAAGAATTATTTCCAGTTGAAAGATAACTTTAGTGCAACCTCTATTCTGGACAGCGTAATCAAAAACTTCAAGGATTTCCCGGATGTTGTAGAAGAAGCCCAGGCAGAACTGCGTATTGTAAAAGGAGAAGCTGCTAAAACGAATTCATCATTAACAGAGTAAAAAAGAAAATAGAACAAAGAGAAAAGAATAAAGACAGCTCTGTTTTTAAATCAAATAAGTATGAGACAAATAAAATATATCCTAATAATAACAGTTCTTTTTGCAATGCAGTTTTCGTTTGCGCAAAAGAAGGACGACAATATCGGAACCGAAGTAGTAAACGTTGTAAAACCTTATTCACCGTCGATTTCAGATGCTTTTAAAGTAAAGGAAACACCTACTCTGGATGATGAGGAAACGGCCAAAAAAGAGAACATCCAGTACAACATTTTCTCTTTTCCGGTAGCATCGACTTTTGCTCCGGCTAAAGGAAAAGCGGCCAATGTAGATAAAAGCGCTGCGGAGAAAATCTTCAGCAATTACCTGACTTTGGGAGCAGGAAATTACGGAACGGTAAGCGCCGAGCTCTTCATTACGGAAAACGTAAGCAACACCGATTATTTTGGTGGAATGCTGCGTCATAATTCTTCCCAGGGCGGAATTAAGGAGGTGTATCTGGATGATAAATTCTTCAATACGTCATTAGATTTAACTTACGGAAGCAGGACAAAAGGAATGTCATGGAATGCGGATTTAGGATATAAAAACCAAGTCTACAACTGGTACGGAGCGCATCCGGCTTTTGATGAAGCTACGATTACAACTATTGATGAGCAACAAACTTATCATACTTTATACGTTGGCGGAAGATTAGGATTGAGCGATGTCTTAAAAGAAAGTTCGGTTAAATTCAGTCGTTTCTGGGATGCTTTCGGTTCGGCGGAAAATCGTTTTGTAGCCAAGCCATCTTTAGAATTTGACATTGTAGAGCAAAAAATCAAAGCCGATTTTGTAGTGGATTACATCAGTGGTTCGTTCGACCAGACTTTGAGCGGCGGAAGTTCTTATAAATACGGATTCACCAACTTTGGTTTCCAGCCAAGTTTCCGAATCAACAAAGGCGATTTGTCGATGAATATCGGAGCAGGGTTTTTCTACAGCTCGGCTCAGGAAGGCGGAGAAAGCAAATTCTTCATCTATCCGCAGGTAACCGGTTCGTTTAAGGTTGTTGGTGATCTGATGATTTTCTATGCAGGAATTGAAGGAACCTTGCACCAAAACTCCTACAGCGATTTTGTACAGGAAAATTTCTTTGTGTCGCCAACATTGGGCGTAGCGCCAACAGATCAAAAATACGATATCTATGCAGGTTTGAAAGGGAAACTGGCCAGCAGTGTGAGCTACAACATCCGCGGTTCGTATAAAAATGAAGATGGAAAAGCGATGTTCAAAAGCAATGGCTACGACGATAGTAGTGCGAATTCAGACGGGTATACTTTCGGGAATTCCTTCGGTGTGGTTTACGACAGAGTGAAAACAGTTAGTTTCTTTGGAGAACTGAAAGCCGATTTTTCTAAAAACATATCTTTCGGAATCAATGGAACATTCAGCAGCTATTCTACAGACACACAAAGCGAAGCATGGAATTTACCGGGAATAAAATTAGCTACGACTTTAGATGTTACTATTACGGACAAATGGTACGCAGGAGCAAGCTTATTCTTCGTTGGAGAGCGAAAAGATCAATTCATCACGAGTTCTTTGACTTTTCCTTTCCCGATAGAAAACGTAACCTTAAAAAGCTACTTCGACCTCAATGCGCACGTTGGCTATAAATTCAGTGAGCGATTGACGTTCTTCCTAAAAGGAAACAATCTGGCGAATCAGGATTACCAAAGATGGTTGAATTATCCGGTTCAGGGCTTACAGGTTTTAGGTGGCGCAAGCTATAAATTTGATTTTTAATTTAGATAATAGACCAAGAGATGATGGATAATAGACTGTCTATCATCTATTCGTCTATCATCTACCCGTCTATTAATGAAACAACAGATTCTTCTTCGCTATAAAGAAATGCTCCAGGACCGGATTGATGTCTTTCAGGATATGATTTCGGGCTTAACGGAAGATGCGCAGAATGATGCTAAAGGTTCTGCCGGAGACAAGCATGAAACGGCCTTGTCAATGATGCACATCGAACAGGAAAAATTGAACCACAAGCTCAGGGAAATCCTCGAACAGAAAAAAATACTGAACACTATTGATGATACTACTACCCATAAAGTTATTGCCTTAGGAAGTCTGGTTACGGTCAACGGAATGATACTTTTCATTTCAACAGCATTGCCAAAAATGAACATTGACGGTAAATCCATATTTGCAGTTTCCCCACAATCGCCTTTAGCAGGCAAGATGATGGGAAATAAAACTGGTTTCGAGTTTGAGCTTCAGGGTAAAAACTACAAGATTGACTTTGTTGAGTAATGTCTAACCCAAAAATAGTGTGTTATGAAAACCAAATTTATCTTAGTTTTCATATTGGCGTGTAGCCAAATGAAAGCACAAAATTCCGAGTTCAATCTGTATGGCAACGGATTGATTTATTCCGAAGCTGCAATGGGCAAGCTAAAGCATATTGTAGATTCGCTCAATCTTAAGTTTAAGATTTGCGATGCGAATAAGAAATATTATTCAAAACGTCAGGCCATTGCGCACCACATTTCATTTGAAGGAAAAAAAGTCAAGGAGGCTCAGGCTGATATCGAAAGGAATATCGGCTTTGCAGAATTCATGAAAAAATACCCTCAGGCTGATGTTGTGGAAAAGCTGGTAATTGTAGCCGCTACTTATAAAAATTATAACAACCAGAAGGTGTTGGATTTTTTTAATCTTGAACTGTCTGAATATGAAAACTTCAACCTTTCGTTTGAAGAGAAAAAGGAATCGGAAGTAATCCGCGGCAATTGGATTTATAAGCATTATGATAAAAATGATTACTCAGAGGAAAATATTGAGGCTTTTTATTTGGTAAAGCCATTTGAATCTGTTGAATTGCCTAAAAAGTATTCCCGACTTATTCAATATTCTGACTGCTTGATAGATACTACAGCAACCGTATTTACTGATAATGCCAGGAAATCGGGTTTCCGCTATTACGATTCGACGCTAACTAAACCCAGGGAGTTCAATGCGTATGTGCAAAATGCCTTAAAAAAGCCGGATTTTGATTTCGATAAATATGAAATCCTGACCGGAATGGACACCATAGATTTTGATCATCCGAAAAGGAAGCTCAGCAAGAAAAAAAGGTTGGAAAGCAATAAGAAAAGAGCAATCGTTGAAAAGGAATTTGAAGTGTTTAACACTAAAATTGCCGCTTGGGAAGAAAAAAGATTGCGAATTATCGATTCGCTTAAAAATAACGATTCCCGTTTTATGCCGAAGCTTATGGAGGCTTATGCCCAAGCAAAAGAAAAGAATGGCGCTGACGATGAATTTGAAGAATATGTAGGTTTGTATATTTCAAAAGAGGCAGCGCTCGAAATGAAAAGGAACCGAAGGGTTGTTGGCGGCTGCAGTATGGATGACAGTCCAAGGAGGCATGCGGCAAACATTGCGCTTCTGGCTGCTGAAACAACCAAATGGGAAATCTTCCTGCAATCGCACCTCAATATCATGAACGACCGTTTTGAAAGGGCAAGTGACGGAAGCTATGCGCAAAAGGGAAGGGAAACCTATATTAAAGAAATTGAAGATTTGGATATCAATGTGCTCGATCTGCTCTTCGGAATTTCGCTGCATATAGAAAATCCGGCAGAAAATCATTATTACGGAAGTATTGGCAGGATGGGAAGGGCTTTGTCCGAAAGCAAGGATCAGGCTGAATTTGAAAGCAAATCGCTTGCTATGATTGAGGATGATGAACTCGATATTTACAACAGGCTGCTGATCTACTTTTTATTCCGGAATTACAACCATAACCTGCCCAATGAATTCCAGCAAAAACGGAATAGGGAAAAGCTCAAAACGTCAATTTCAACGCTGCCCGATTATGTTGCCGGTAAAATTGAACTGAACTAATTACCCCAAAGCTGTCATCTGACAGCTTTTTACATTTTTTAACCGATGACTTCCTTTTTTTAGTTTTCACTTTTATAAATTAATTTTATTGTGATATTTAGTTTAAAATTGTAACTAAATAATCATTTATGTTTTTCATTTATAACTATTATTCCATCTTTGCCCTGTTAAAATAAAATAATAAGGAATATGTGTGGAATAGTTTGCGCTTTTGATTTAAAACAGAAAGCAGAAGTCTTAAGGCCAAAAGTATTGGAAATGTCTAAAATCATTCGTCACCGCGGCCCGGACTGGAGCGGTGTGTTCAGTAATGATAAAGCTATCCTGTCGCATGAAAGATTGGCGATTGTTGATCCGGCTTCCGGAAAACAGCCTTTGTTTAGTGAAGATAAGAGTTTGGTTTTGGCTGCTAACGGTGAAATATACAACCACAGGGATTTACGCAAACAATTTGAGGGAAAATATAAGTTTCAGACAGAAAGCGACTGCGAGGTGATCCTGGCTTTATATCAGGAAAAAGGAGTGCACTTTATAGATGAAATGAACGGAATATTCGGATTTGCGATTTATGATGTAGCCAAAGACGAATATTTTATAGCCCGCGACCACATGGGAATCATTCCGTTGTACATTGGGTGGGACCAAAACGGAACTTTCTATGTGGCATCGGAGTTAAAAGCCCTGGAAGGCTACTGCACCAAAATTCAGTTATTCCCTCCGGGCCATTATATGTCAAGCAAAGATGGCGAATTCGTGCAATGGTACAAAAGAGAATGGACAGAATTCGACGCGGTTAAAGAAAACGAAACCAGCATAGCCGAGATCAAAAAAGCATTAGAAGCAGCAGTTCACCGTCAGTTGATGAGTGATGTTCCTTATGGTGTTTTGCTTTCAGGTGGATTGGATTCTTCTATTACTTCGGCCATAGCCAAAAAATATGCGCAGAAACGTATAGAATCCGGTGATACGGTTGATGCGTGGTATCCGCAACTGCATTCATTTGCAGTAGGTTTGGAAGGTTCACCAGATTTGGCAGCAGCCCAAAAAGTAGCCGATCATTTGGGTACCATCCACCACGAAATAAAATTTACGATTCAGGAAGGATTAGATGCTGTACGCGATGTGATTTACAATATCGAAACGTATGATGTTACAACGATAAGAGCATCGACCCCAATGTATCTGATGGCACGTGTCATCAAATCGATGGGAATCAAAATGGTACTTTCGGGAGAAGGTTCCGATGAGTTGTTTGGAGGATATTTATATTTCCACAAAGCGCCAAATGCCCGAGAATTTCATGAAGAAACAGTTCGTAAATTGAGCAAGCTGCACATGTACGACTGCCTTCGTGCCAACAAAAGTTTAGCTGCATGGGGAATTGAAGGCCGTGTTCCGTTTTTGGACAAGGAATTTATGGATGTTGCCATGCGAATCAATCCACAGGATAAAATGATCAATGGCGAAAGAATGGAAAAATGGGTACTTCGTAAAGCCTTTGAAGACATGTTGCCGGCAAGTGTTGCATGGAGACAAAAAGAGCAGTTTAGTGATGGGGTAGGATATAGTTGGATTGATACTTTAAAAGAAGTAGTTGCCGAAGCGGTTTCTGACGAACAGTTGGCCAATGCAAAATACAAGTTCCCAATACAAACGCCAACATCAAAAGAGGAGTATTATTACCGCTCGATTTTCCATGAGCATTTTCCAAGCGATGCAGCTGCTTTAAGCGTTCCTCAGGAAGCAAGTGTGGCCTGCAGTACCAAAATAGCTTTGGAGTGGGATGAAGCGTTCAAAAACCTTAATGATCCTTCAGGAAGGGCGGTTGCCAGCGTTCACGATGATGCTTATGTAAAAGCATAACTTAAAGTTGAAAAATACAAGGTTCGCCTTAAAGATAGAACTTGGGTGTAATGTTCCAAGTTTGGATTGAAGTTTAGTTTGTTTGTTAAAAACGTCTGTCATTTTTGATGGGCGTTTTTTGTTGAAATAATGCCTGAAATGTTAATAACTTGAACGGTTTGGAGGGTTGGCTGATAGTAGAAAATTCAATGTTTTTCCGTATATTTGCTCGTTTCACAAAAAATAGATTTTTTACGATAAATAATATGAGCGACGAGATTAAAAAGAACAGTTATTCGGCCGATAGTATTCAGGCGTTAGAAGGAATGGAGCACGTAAGGATGCGTCCTTCCATGTACATTGGAGATACTGGGGTAAGAGGTTTACATCACTTGGTTTACGAGGTTGTGGATAACTCTATCGATGAGGCTTTAGCTGGGCATTGCGATACTATCAGTGTTGCGATTAACGAAGATAATTCCATTACAGTAGAAGATAACGGACGTGGAATCCCGGTTGATATGCATAAAAAAGAAGGCGTTTCCGCACTTGAGGTTGTAATGACCAAAATCGGTGCCGGAGGTAAATTCGACAAAGATTCGTATAAGGTTTCCGGAGGACTTCACGGTGTTGGGGTTTCCTGTGTGAATGCCTTGTCAGATCATTTACAGGCAACTGTTTTCAGGGAAGGAAAAGTATACGAGCAGGAATATGAAAAAGGAAAAGCGATGTATCCTGTTAAGCAGATTGGCGAAACGGACAAGCGCGGAACGATGGTTACTTTCCATCCTGATAAAACCATATTTACTCAAACTACCGAGTATTCTTATGATACGTTGGCAGCCCGTATGCGTGAGTTGTCTTTCCTGAACAAAGGGATTACAATCACTCTTACGGATAAAAGGCATACCAAAGAAAACGGAGATTTTGAAGGAGAGGTTTTCCATTCTCAGGAAGGTTTGAAGGAATTCGTTCGTTTCCTCGATGCAGGAAGGGAACCTATTATTTCTCACGTAATTAGCATGGAACACGAAAAAGGAGAAGTTCCGGTTGAGGTGGCTTTGGTGTACAATACCAGCTATTCAGAGAACATTTTCTCTTACGTAAATAACATCAATACACACGAAGGGGGAACGCATTTGCAGGGTTTCCGTATGGGATTGACCCGTACGCTGAAAAAATATGCTGATGCTTCCGGATTGTTGGATAAATTAAAATTTGAGATTTCAGGAGATGATTTCCGTGAAGGTCTTACGGCGATTATTTCGGTAAAGGTTTCTGAGCCTCAGTTCGAAGGCCAGACGAAAACCAAATTAGGTAACAGGGAAGTTGTTTCTCCGGTTTCTCAGGCGGTTTCTGAAATGCTTGAAAACTACTTAGAGGAAAATCCAAACGATGCTAAAATCATTGTTCAAAAGGTTATCCTTGCGGCTCAGGCACGTCATGCGGCTAAGAAAGCCCGTGAAATGGTTCAGCGTAAAACGGTTCTAGGCGGTGGTGGTTTACCAGGAAAATTGTCTGATTGTTCAGAACAGGATCCGGCAAAATGTGAAGTTTACTTAGTCGAGGGAGACTCGGCAGGTGGAACGGCTAAACAAGGGCGTGACCGTAATTTTCAGGCGATTTTGCCATTGCGTGGTAAGATTCTGAACGTGGAAAAAGCGATGCACCACAAAGTATTCGAAAACGAAGAGATCAGAAATATATTCACAGCTTTAGGTGTAACTATCGGAACTGAAGAAGATTCGAAAGCCCTGAACCTTGAAAAACTGCGGTACCACAAAGTAATCATCATGTGTGATGCCGACGTTGACGGTAGCCACATTTCTACCTTAATATTAACGTTCTTCTTCCGTTTCATGAAAGAACTTATTGAGGGCGGGCACGTTTACATTGCGGCGCCACCTTTATACATGGTTAAAAAAGGAAACAAAAAAGAATACGCATGGAATGATGACCAACGTGATTTGGCTAATGAAAGAATGGGCGGAAGTGCGGCAATCCAGCGATATAAAGGTCTTGGAGAGATGAACGCCGAGCAGTTGTGGGAAACTACAATGGATCCAAGTTTCAGAACTTTGCGTCAGGTTACTATTGACAGCTTGGCTGAAGCGGATCGTGTGTTCTCAATGCTGATGGGGGATGAAGTTCCTCCGCGTAGAGAGTTCATCGAGAAGAATGCGGTGTACGCTAAAATCGATGCTTAATTAAAAGCAAAATGCCCTAGCCCCGATTGCAGTGGAAATCCTTTTTTTGCGATAGCGGAAAAAGATTGGAACGGAAAGCGGGATTAGCTTCAAAAAAATAAGAAACAACAACAAAATAATACAAAATGAAAGTTACAATTGTAGGAGCAGGAAACGTTGGTGCAACATGCGCTGATGCTATTGCTTACAGAAGAATTGCCAGCGAAATTGTGTTGGTAGATATCAGGGAAGGTTTTGCAGAAGGAAAAGCGTTAGACATCATGCAGACGCAGACTACCTTAGGGTTTAATACCAAAGTGGTTGGAAGTACCAATGATTACAGCAAAACTGCAGGAAGTGATGTAGTGGTTATTACATCCGGAATTCCAAGAAAACCGGGGATGACCCGTGAGGAGTTGATCGGGATTAATGCCGGAATCGTAAAATCGGTAGCGGAAAGTTTGTTGCAACATTCGCCTAATGCTGTTTTTGTGATTGTGTCCAATCCAATGGATACCATGACTTACCTTACTTTTAAATCTTTAGGTTTGCCAAAGAACAGAATCATCGGAATGGGTGGAACGCTTGACAGTTCA
>Ga0081606_1000949_pt1 | contig 10006 bp, 3 predicted proteins | sample EareggfetidaYelm_FD_71127 | JGI IMG/M metagenome (GOLD analysis project Ga0081606, IMG submission 71127) | Earthworm egg capsule microbial community from the University of Washington, USA - E. fetida Yelm (SPADES assembly) (version 2) | ecosystem: Host-associated > Annelida > Reproductive system...
GCACACACACACACACACACAGTACAGTGCTGGAGTCGGTAGTTGACTTTGACCTTCGCTACATTCTGTTTCAACTTTCGTCGCATTCTAGCGTTATTTAAGGCTCCCATATTTAATTTACGGTTTGGCGAGTTAAAATGTTCAATCAAAAGTCGTCGTTTAATTGATTAAAATTAAACTAAATAATGTCGCACTCATACCCAAGTGGTGCATCCAAAAGAAGAGCAGAATGCAAAAGAAAGAAGAACGATACCAAACTGCCAAAAGTTATGACGTTCTTTTATCTCATGGATAGGCAAAGCCGCGTAAAGTTTTAAAAGTTGAGATACATTGTAGGATAAGTAGGCCTACATGTAGGTTAGTAGCAGACTAACAAAAGGTCCGTAACCTCCATAGGTGGTTGTACATGTAACTTTAACTTATCTGAAAGTGCCCAGGCCTTCTCACTGCGCATGTGCGCACTACATGTCAATTCGACCAATCCAGGTCGAAGTAACCTTGTATTTAGGTCAAAACCGATAGCGGAAGCCGAGATATCGAATCGGCTTATAGCGGGCCCACGAAAAAAATTACTTTCTATTAAGAAACTTCCTTTTCAAGGCAACAATTTTTGATTGACCTTTTTAAATCATTAACTAAAAGTTTCCGAAATTTCGGAGACAAAATTGGCCATTTACACCTACCTCTGTAAAATTATTCTATTTCTCTTTAGGCCTAAAAGTCACCACTTTCAAACATAATTAGGCTACTGTACATGATAACATATAGGCCTAGTAACATTTCACGACCCGTCCTCCACGACTCCCAGCCCAAAATCAGGGGTCGCGACCCTCAACCCCACAGGATTGACGCCTATGAAATCAACATGACAAAACTTATAAAGCAACAGCTGAATTAATAATAATTATCTCCTTGTTGGAGGGGTGAATGCGGTTAATAGGAATATCCTTACAGCCCAATGCAGCTGTCTGTCGGCATTGCAAAAATAATTGCAAAATCTATTACGCGCGTCTTTCTAAACTAGAATAGTAATGTTGAGATCCATTACGGAATTCTTTATAATCTTCATTATTGCCTTTATATAGGCACGTCTGTAGCGTAGATTTAAAAAGGCCTGTGTGATGGACTTGCCCATAGGCGTCAATCCTGGGGGTTGGGGGTCGCGACCCTCAGAATTTGGGGTGGGTTGTCCAAGGACATATGTTAACGTGTAATTTAATGTCTGCAATTGTAAAATCAGTTGGAAAAGGTGAATATTATTGTGCAGTTGCATTTATAACTTCTAACTGGTGACTATCATAACTTTCGCTGGGTAAAAAGACTCAATCTAAGTTTTAGGGCGCAGATTAACAGCCTTTTTGTGCAGTTATAAACTCTGCTTAAAATTCCCTGAGGTGTCCACGAAATATTATTATAGGCCTATCCTATAATGTACAGGAAAATAAGATGAAAACACTTTCAAAAGTGGTCTGTTTTCCGAAATAGAAATATTTGTGTAGATCTATATTGTCTGAAAGATTTCGGGGATGAATGTTACCCTCAACCCTGTGCTACGAGCCTCCGTATTTTGAACTTTTGGGACTCACGAATCCGGATTTTAAACCCGGGCCCATGCACGACCCCCCAGTTTTCAAACCAGATTGACACCGCTGGACTTGACATCAAGCATTAGTAGGGACCTGTAGTTTATTCAAGAGCACTGGTTTAGTTTAGAAAGACATAAGTGATGGATTCAATAAGCCGATTAAATAAAGCGCATATATGCTATTCGACGAAGAATCCAATTCGAATCTGAGATGCCCTATAAATGGAAAATTGGAACCCGCGATATCCGAACCTGCATCCGCTTCTGTTTAGTTTTAACGCGATATGACAACGAGAGATTTACAATAATGAAGTTACTGTAACATTAATTCCTAATGCATTCGACTGAATGAACACAACAAAGTCAAATAGTAAATAGAATGATTTAATTCACTACGATCTCTAATTGTACGCTTATTCACTATTCTATCTATCTATCTATCTATCTATGGAATTTATATAGCGCCCCTTCAAGGTAACTACTCAGAGGCGCTCCCCGCCCAGGCCCGGGCGAAAATAAAAGTTTTAAGGAGCTTGTGAAACAAGCTGGACAAATCCCGTGGAAGAGAGCAGATTTCAGGTGGGAGACTATTCCAAAGAGAGGGACCCACAATCGAGAAGGCCCTATGTTGTTTGAGAAGGCCCTATGTTGTTTTAGAATACAAACGCCACGAGAGTTCAACAAAAATCTGATTCTTACCTATTATATCGTCGATCAAGTATCTCTTGAACACTGCGAATCGTGCTTCGATCAAGTATCTCTTGAACACTGCGAATCGTGCTTCGATCAAGTATCTCTTGAACACTGCGAATCGTGCTTCGTAAGATTCGAATGTGATTCTGCAACGTCCGAACTTGAAACACCAATCTGAATTGTGAAATCATCCGAGTAGTAGGCCCTACACAAGTCCTTTCCTATGCATTTATCGATATTCACCTACCCCGGTGTCTGACCGCGGTGCCAATCAAGTTCACCACGTGTGACGCTAACTGACCAATTAGGTTCAAGGCGCTTGGCCACTTGTTAGATCCTTAATTGTTAGAGCTCGGCTAGCCTACTTGTTAGACTTGTTAGATCATCGAGCGTGTTTCCGCCTCGTTGTTAGATCAAGTGCTTACCTGAATTAAATTAATTACAGGCCTACCTGCAAGCACGTCTTTGCAGTGGCAGATGATTGTTAATTGTTGTTTCTCGTTCTATGGCTCGTGAATTGAAGAGCGACAGCTACGCCTTGGTTACGCCTTGGGGCCTGTAAGTTGGCATTTCACACATCTGTCCATAATCGCACTTCCATCAAAGGAAAACGCAACCGAGAATAAGTAGACTAATGAAACGTGACATCTAGAGGGAACCTGTCTTTTAGAACGATCCACAGAATAAGCGCATAGAGTAGCCTAAGCCTGCTCTTAAAGTTGCACTTCACGTATTAGCAAACAGTTCAAACAGACGTAGGCCTACAGACGTATACGGACAGACAGACGGACGGACAGACAGAGAAATCCAGAGAACTTATTCAGCCTATATTTTGTACTACTGTAAAATGACAGTAAATCGTTCTGATAATTGGTTGCCATAACTACCTCTGAGGAATCACCTTTGGCAAAGTTTAGAAATCTGGCTGTTATTACAATGCAAGAACGACATAATTATGTACACGTAAATTTTAATTGGCTAGATTTCACAAATCTAACCCCATGCATTATTTTGATCACGATCAATGTTTAGACCTAATGTGACCAGGCCTTCTCATTTGCAAATACCAGACGGGCCAAAAATGGCCGGTGCCGCATTACGTATACAGGCGGGCCATAGACGGGCCGAGAGCGCCTCTGAATAGCTAGTTCTATAAGAGGTGTTTTACAAAGCCTACGAAATCTTTAAACAAAGTATTTAATGTTGCCTATTGTCGTCTGGCTTTCGCACCGTCCTTTTAAGTTGAACGTAATAGGCCTCGAAATAAACACAACCTACGAAATCTTTAAACAAAGTATTTAATGTTGTTTATTGTTGTCTGGCTTTCGCACCGTCCTTTTAAGTTGAACGTAATGGACCTCGAAATGAACACCGCCTACGAAATCTGTAAACAAAGTATTTAGCATTGTTTACTGTCTGCTGGCATTCGCACAAGGTGCTTTGAAGTTGATCGCAATGGACCTCGAAATCAACACAACCTATGACATCCATAAACATTGAATAGTCAATGCAGTACATGTTGCATGCCTAATTATTTCATGCGCGATTTGCGTCGAGTAATTGACGTCACGCAAAACTTTGTACAATTAGACTAGTATTACTACTGTATTAGTATATGGTACAAAGAAACCCCAGACCCCACCCCCTCGGCACTTTGTCCCTCGTTTCCGGACCTTCGGGACCTCAATTGTATGGCCCCCTTACTTATTTTCCTGTAATTCGACCACTGCATTTATGACGTCCACACGGAGGGGGAAGGGGGTCAGGCTTAGGTGGACGCATGCGGGCGGGGGTCAAGCCCCATGTGGACGTCCAAACAGAAAATTAAAATTAGAGTCCACTGACGTCATCCTGTCTTCTTCTCATGCAAAGAAGTTGGCGTATTTTTTACCGGAATTTCGTCTTTCGACGGAATAAAAAGTGGAAATTTTTCTGCGATATAAATTAGTAATAATTACTAATAGTACAGTTTAAATAAATTACTATCATATAGTCGAATTTCGGCTTTAGGTCCGGTAGGTCATTGTGCTAGCCGTTTCAAGAGAGCGGTGTGTATTTCATGTCGACCGCGTGTGGCAGTCCACAAGGGGGGTCCGGCCCATGTGGACAGAGGAGAGGGGGTCAAAAAACTGATTTTTTGTGGACGTCATAAATGGATGGCTCTCTGTGGCTCTTAGCCGTCTTCGACGTAGTGACTTCTTTAGCGCAACCTCAACCAATATTAGAACCGTGCGCCGATGTCATTGTGTCGGCGCGCCGGTCAATTTTGGTCGGCAGCGGCGCGACAGACGCACGGCTCTATTTCAGATGGTCCCAAGACTCACAACCCACCAAACCCGTTCAAAACAAACCTTATTGCTGACCTCATTGGAGGTCACAATTATTCTCGGTGAATGCGGTTTTTGCCGTTGTTGACTACTTCAGTGCATACATGTAGGCCTACATTGTGCATGCAGTGGCGTAACAAGGGGTGTCAGCGCCCGGAACCCCGGGGGCAAGATATAATGACTCATTATGACTGCGCCCCCTTTGGGGTCGTTCACATTTAAAGTTACGTCACGCACCATGGGAGGGGAATGATGGGCTCTAAGAAAGTGTGACAGTTTGCGATAGGGTAAAAAAGTATGTGTGATAACACCCATTTTATTTATTTTTTCATATGAAAGCGAAAATTTAACTTTCTGTTGTGATGCATGCATTCAGCAGACAATGATCATCGATGTCACTCCTGCAATATAGTTATTGCTACATGCTTTTTATTCAGGCTATTTCGATCGATCTAGGCCTATAGCGCCTCTTCAAGTCCACTTTTACGCAGAGACGCTCCCGACAAGGGCTGCAGCATGTAATTTAAAAAAAACTAAAAACCTAAAAAGTTAGGTTTTTAGGCTTTTTAGGTTTTTTGATTTTCAAATAAGAATTTTTCTTTTTCGTGTCAAACTCTGTAAATTTATTTGAAATAACTGGAGTTGCTATTATTTCGTAACGTTAAACATATAGCAGTGCATTAGACTAGTTAATTACCTTCGTGTATAAATATGTCTTCTTCTTCATCGTATTCATGTGTCCAGTGTACCGCGTGCGACTGTGCGTAGCCTATATATAGGCCTACATAAAAACCTAAAAAAACCTATAAAACCTAAATTTTTTCTTTAAAAACCTTAGGCTTTTACCAGCTCTGCTCCCAACATAGCACGGATACTGTGTTGGAGTTTAACGCCAAAGCGCAACAGGCAACTGTGAGTGAAGGACATGCCCAAGGTCCCTTACGTGGCGGCTACAGCGGGATTCGAACCCACGACCCTTCGGACGAAAGGCGTCGGCTCTACAAATGGGCCACCACGCCCCACAAACTTCTATGTCGGTAGTTTAATATTTCTACATGCGATCAGCGAGAAATTCAGAATTATAGGCCTAATAATTAAAGATTTGGAGGAAATCGTTAGCCTATGCATCAATTTAAAATTCAGATCATAATAATGGTTAATTTTATAGTTCTAGAGTGTGCAGGGCTGGTAAAATCCTAAGGCTTTTTAGAAAAAATTTAGGTTTTTAGGTTTTTTGTTTTTTTAGGTTTTAATGTTCACACAGTCGCACGCGGTATAGGCCTACTGGACACAGGAATACGATCAAGAAGGCCATTAGGGCCTACACGAAGGTTAACTATAATGCACTGCTATGTTTAACGTTACAAAATAATAGCAAATCCAATTAATATTTACAGAGTTTGACACGAAAAAGTAAAAATTCTGACTTGAAAATCAAAAAACCTAAAAACCTAACTTTTTAGGTTTTTTTAAAAAAAACCTAAAAACCTAGGTTTTTTATAATGGGCCTCGACAGCCCTAAGAGTGTGACGTAGGCCCTACTTTAGGGGAGGGAGTCCGAGATTTCTGAAAGTTTGTGACAGAAGAAGGGAGAGGTAACATTTGTCAAAAATGGCATTAGGCCTATACACACATGGACAACCTCTTAAATGTTTTAGTTGATTTTTAATCAATCATATCATAGTAGCCTACTGCAGAGCATGTTCTAAAGAAAAATTCATCACTGCATATTTCGACCAAAAGATTTCCTTCCTGACTTCTTTCACCGAAACTCCCCCCAAAAATAATTTCCAATTTCATCTCTCTAAGTTTCTAATGACCTCTATTTCGACCCCAAATCACACAACTTTTTTCGATTTTTTCCCTTTTTTCCACATCCTTCTCCCTCAATTTCAATTATCCCTTTTTCATCCATAAAAAATTCTGGTGATTTTTTAGTCATCGACCCCAAATCGGCGTATTCCATCTTAGGTTTTTACCAGCCCTGGTCTACATCGATTTTTTTCATTGCAGTTTGCTTCGAAAACGAACTAATGCATTAAGTTAGGCCTACTTACTGTCGTGCATAATTGCGCTTACCTTAATCGCGCGTCTGAGCTCCTAAATCTAAGACGTCACTGAAAACTGAGCTGCCAATGAATTTATTGACGAGGGTTCAACGATAATAATGATACACGAAATGAAATACCGAACGCCACCAGCGTAGAAGCAGATTTTTAGGAGGGAGAAGGATGTGGGAAAACCCATGGTGACACGTAGAGAGGAGGGAGGGCATTCCACAGGGAAGAAGGCCCAATGGTAGCAAATGGGAGCGAATGTGATCCCTGAGTGTTTAGCAGCAACCAGAGAGGGAGATGAGAGGAAGAGGGGATACTGAGGGCATGCGAGAGGAGGGGACAGTATACGGCATGAAGGTCATTTCAGCCGTCTTAGGGAGAGCAAACGTCTAGTATGAAATATGACAGACAAGTTGTTTAAACGTTACCAAAACAGGAGCAAGATAAATATGACAAACACATGTCATTATTGGTAAGTTTTTCCTCTCTACACATACGGGAAGTGTATTTTAATCTATAACTCCATTCACTGGATGTCCAATGCACAGAGCGCATCAATCAATTGTTTAGATCGTTTGTTATTATTTTTATCCTTCTTTCTTCTTTCCTTCTTTCCTTCACTTCAGAAGTGATGAACTTGCTCTGGTAAATAAGCTGATTCGACATGTCGTGTGCGCAGACGCACTGGGTCGGATCAACCCGATTCCACTGAGTTGTTCCACTAAAACTTCATCAACCGACAATATCCATTGGCCACGCATTACGCATGTGCACACGACATGTAGATTGGACTAATCCAGGTCGAAGAAACCAATGTATTTAGGTCAGACCGATCCGGAAGCTGAGATGTAGAATCAGCTTATCAGCAAAGACTTATTGCGTTGCTATTGAAAACTTGGTTAAGGTTCTATCGATACCCAACTAAGACGCTACTTGGACGAGAAGAGAAGGCTCATCAGTGACTGTCGTGAGGCTGTGCACCAGCATGATCAGCTGATAATAAAGCTGACGAAGGAAACTGAGATTGCCGAGGTCGAGAAAAAGAAAGCAGCGGCCGAAAAACAGGCAATCATAGACGAGCTGAATGAAAAGGTAAGCTAGAACACGTGTTTAGAGGTGTCCATCCCTCTGAGGCTATGATGCATTTCCCCCCTTTTAAGATTTCCTCCCTGTTTCCAAAAAATGTTTCGGACTCCGCGGAAAATTTCTTCAATTTGACCTTTTCCTCCGACCAAATTTTCCGATTTTCATGACGACCTATTTTTAGTCATTCGCCACAAATTTCGAATTTCCCCCTATTTCCCTGTTTCAATTATCCCCCTCCCTATTTCGGAAAATTTCTCTTTCCCCCATACTTTAGCTAAATTTCCCCCCTGATTTCGGAAAATTTACGTGTTTCTACATACTTTGCGTGTATTTTTCCCACATACTTTTATTATGATGCATTTATGCATCACACAATGCACGTACTGGACGCCCGTTCATGTGTTACAAAATAATCAAACTCGTCACCCTACTTTCATTCATTCCCATCGATATACCGGTAATGGCTCCACGTGGTTTCGAGTAACCATGGTTTGACAATTATTGGCTAATTTAGACTTTAAAACTTTATACAGACAATTCTTAGTCTAAAGTTCACATTAAATAAATTGGCTAACAAAGATTGCAGTGCATAGGCCTAGGCGCCTAATCGTGGTACACAAGTATAAAGTTTACTGCGCATTACGACACAACTGAAATTTAAGCATTTTTCCAGCATAACGTTCAGGTAGGCTATGCACACTGAAGCTGGGCGATGTGAACGATTATACGAACCATTAATAGACTGAGAAAGCTAATTTTTCAGATTTGAGCGGAAAATAGTCTCGGTTAGAGACTTACTAGAAGGAGATATAGATATATGAAAGCAATTTTTCAACTGTTTCTTTTTCTCTTTAAAACACAACATGTTGAGCTCTAAACCAAACTTTTACAATCAGCAAAATTTAAAACACAGATTAAAGGCAACAGTTGTGGATCTGTCTGAGAACAGATGATTTCAATGCCTGCAATGTATGTGTGTTGGTGCAGATAAAAGTGAAAGGGACAGAGAACGACACAATGGACCGCTATATTGAACAGCTGAGAAGAGAACTTAGGACGAATGAGAACGAGCTGCAGAAATTCACCAGCCGATCCGAAGAACTGGAGCGAGGAAAACGAGTCCAGCATATCTTCGGAGCGGCTCCGAATTCTATTAGGACAACTATCGTCAACGACCTTGACATCATGGAACAAAGGAAGAATAAGTCTTCCGCGCTTACCCCTCCAGCTGTCGTCACCTTTTCCTCCTCTCTGCCGCCGTCGTCCAATTTCAGGCAGCAGCAGCAACAACAACAACAACAGCAGCAGCAGAAGCAGCAGCCGACAGTTGTCAAGGTGTCTGTCGACGAAAATCAGTTGCCTCGAATCAATAGTCCACCCTCCTCCTTCGCCTCCTCCTTTTACACCTCTGGGTCGTGGTCCTAATCGTTCTCCTCACCTCAGAGGAAAAACTCAGCTGAAAAGCTAAATTTCAGTCAGAAGACAAGCTAAGCTTAGAGACGTTAAGAGAAAGACTGAACCACTAGGAGAGACTCAATGTTCCCTGTAAGCGCGCACAAACAGGTCGTGAGACGAGCGCACACAAGAAAACCTGGAGCGCACATTAATGTTCCTTCGAAAAGTGTTTTTGCACATATTATTTCACACACATCACTCCAAATTCAGATGAGTTCGTGTAAAATGTTGCACAAAAGAAATTTTATTCGCACGCAGACTTTAAAAAATTAGAGGGAACATTGGAAACTATGCATTTAGTCGCATACAATGTTATGAGAGGAATGATTTGTGTGCAAGAAATTATACAAAAAAGAAATTACAATTAATTTATAAAGCTTGAGTGTGCTGCTTGCTCTTAAATGTGTAGAGTCGATGACACTCGATGTGCTTAATTAAGGCTATAGGGACCATCCATTTATCACACTTTTTTGGTTTTAAAGTGTTGAGCAAACCCAAGCAGACAGCCATGACTATGAAACATTAGAAGCTGTGTTTTCTCAGCTGTCGCATGTGATTAGTCTAACAACCTGAAATTCCCACCACGGGTGGCCTGGATGTCGTCAAATCGACTGCGGCTCAATCCATCTAAGACCCAATACATCTGGCTTGGCACACGCCAGCAACTCGCTAAGCTGGACCTCGCTGCTATGGCTCTCCGATTTCCTCATAATTATAGCCTTCTCACTTACTGTTCGAGACTTGGGACTCACACTGGATCAGCAGCTTACCATTGCTCCTCACATTAACCGCCTATGCCGCGA
>Ga0081606_1000950_pt1 | contig 9998 bp, 3 predicted proteins | sample EareggfetidaYelm_FD_71127 | JGI IMG/M metagenome (GOLD analysis project Ga0081606, IMG submission 71127) | Earthworm egg capsule microbial community from the University of Washington, USA - E. fetida Yelm (SPADES assembly) (version 2) | ecosystem: Host-associated > Annelida > Reproductive system >...
TTGCACAACCGTTAATTGCTATGCGACGGGAAATGTGGCATGCACATCCGGAGGCAATAATATAGGGCGTCTCGGCTCCTCCGCCGGTAACACCTTCACCAACTGCTACCGCAACAGCGAGTCGGTTCTGACAAGCGATGGCGTAGCCGTTACAGAATCCTCCCCAAGCGGAGTCGCAAACAAGACCAGAGAAGAGATGCAAACCGATGCCTTCAAAGTAAATTTGAACGGAGCATCAGGAACTGTATGGGGCCAAAATAGCGCCAAGAATGGCGGACTGCCTTATATTATAGGCGTAGGCGTGGGGAAGTAAATAATGGTTAATGATTGGCGGCGAATGGGGGCGAAAGTTTTTTTGCCCCTGTTTTGTTCTCGCTTGCTTATTCTTTGATTAATGGATAATGGTTAGCCCTGAATGGGGGGCAACCGAATCCGGGGGCGTTGTTTTGACTAACGTCCGCATCGTTTCTGAAAATCAGTAAGTTGCAAATAAACGTTAGCTCAAGAAATCAATGCCGCAGCAGAATAGGAGGGATTTTCTATAAAGATTAAATCCCTTTGGGATTAATCATCGGCCATTGCCCGTCCGCCATTAACCCTTATTTTACAAATCCCGATATTTTTTCCTACCTTTGCACACTTTTTAAAAGGATAACACATAACCAATTTAAACACCCAAATCATGAAAAACTTGCTTATTGCTTTCATTGGTCTTCTTCTTATCGCCTCCTGCAAAAAGAAAGACGAGCCTATTGCCGTGGACGGAGTCGCAATTCCTTCTACGGCTACAGTAGAAGTGAACCTCACCATGAAACTAACTCCAACCGTGACGCCGGAAAACGCCGCCGATAAATCTGTGACGTGGACTTCAAGCAATAACGACATCGCTGCCGTGGCAGACGATGGAACCGTCACCGGAAAATCCCCCGGCACAGCCGTCATCAAGGTGACCTCCAAATCGAATCCTGACAAATCGGCGACTTGCACGGTGACGGTGACAACGGTGGCGGTGGACGGAGTCACAATTCCTCTTACGGCTACAGTAGAAGTGAACCACACCGTGAAACTAACGCCAACCGTGACGCCTGAAAACGCTACCGATAAATCGTTGACGTGGACTTCAAGCAATGCCAACATCGCTGCCGTGGCAGACGATGGAACCGTCACCGGAAAATCCATCGGCACAGTCATCATCGAGGCAACCTCCAGATCGAATCCTGACAAACTGGCCCGTTGCGCGTTGACGGTGATCATACCCGTAGCGAGTATTTCTGTTGATCCGACTGCCTTACCTTTGGCAGTGGGCGCGCCTCCCCGTCGACTGCGAGTAGTCGTAGCCCCTGAATTCGCTTCGAACAAAAACGTCACTTACGTCAGTTCGGATCCTTTAGTGGCAAGCGTTTCCGAGACGGGCCTGGTAACGGCTCTTGCGCCCGGAACGACTACCATCACCGTGACGAGCGTGAGCGACCCGACGAAAACCGCAACTTGCGCGGTGACGGTACTCAGCAATGACGCTTCTGTTTCAGCCATTGCCTTGGGCGATGAAAACTTTCCGTTGACTGTGCCTGCCGACGGGAGAACGACTACCCTAACCAATGCGCCGCGCACTATTGCGTCCGCTCTGGCAACGGTGAAAGTGACTCTCACGGCCGCGGCAAATGCGACCATAAAAATCGGAGATGAGGTTTTCGCCAACGGAGGCACAGCCAACTTTAACGGTACCGTAACCTTTACGGTAACGGCGCAGGACGGAACCACTGTGAGGACTTATATGGCAACTATTACGCCTTATAATGCAGAGACTAATCCTTACGGAATTTACACCCCCGCACACTTAAACGATGTGAGAAACGATCTGGGCGCCAGCTATAAAATGAAGAATGACATCACCCTCCCCGACCGGAACGCGGCGGGCGCCTCCGCTGTCGGCATCTCCGACTACGCCACTGCAGGATGGACCCCTATTGGCGCTATATTCACGGGAAAATTTGACGGAGGAAATTTCTCTATTAATAATTTTTACATCAACAGGGGCGGCGGTTATACAGGCCTTTTTGGAGAGTTGAGAGGTGCTGTAAGAAACTTGGGCATAACGGGAAGCGCTACCCCGGCAGTGACGGGAGGCGAGCATGTAGGCGCATTAGCCGGCAGGGCCACCGAAGGTTCGGTGATCAATAACTGTTATGCTCATGTCGCGGTTCACAGTGCGCTCGAACACTATGAGGCTTTCGCAGGAGGACTTATAGGCTACATGAGAGGCGGTTCTCTCAGCAATTCTTATTCCTCAGGGAATGTTTCGGGGAATCTAGCCGGAAGTGAGTTCGCTGCTAATGCCGGTGGATTAAACATTGGGGGATTAGTAGGCCTTACCAGCAACGGCGCTGCTCTTAGCAATTGTTTTAGTACCGGAAATATTAACGCTGATTGCCGTAAAATTTATGGAGGCGGTTTGGCAGGTCATTTAGGCACTTATTCAGGCGGTTGCACAACCGCTAATTGCTATGCGACGGGAAATGTGGCATGTCTACCCGGAGGCAGTGGTATAGAACATTATATAGACCATATCGGAATCTCCGCCTCTAACACCTTCACCAACTGCTACCGCAACAGCAACGCACTTGTGACAAGCAATGGCGTTGCCAAAGAACTATCACCGCCCGAGCATGGCGTCGTCGCAAACAAGACCAGAGAAGAGATGCAAACCGATGCCTTCAAAGGAAATTTGAACGGAGCATCAGGAACCGTGTGGGGCCAAAATAGTGCCAAGAATGGCGGGTTACCTTACATTATTGGCGTAGGCGTGGGGAAACCATAAATAATGGTTAATGATTGGCGGCGGAAGATTGGCGGCAGACAGGGGCGAAAGTTTTTTTTCGCCCTGGTTTTGTTTTCGCTTGCTTATCCTTTGATTAATGGATAATGGTTAGCCCTGAATGGGGGCAACCGAATCTGGGGGCGTTGTGTTGACTAACGTCCGCATCGTTTCTGAAAATCAGTAAGTTGCAAATAAACGTTAGCTCAAGAAATCAATTCCGCAACAGAATAGGAGGGATTTTCTATAAAGATTAAATCCCTTTGGGATTAATCCTCGGCCATTGCCCGTCCGCCATTAACCCTTATTTTACAAATCCCGTTCTTTTTTCCTACCTTTGCACACTTCATAAATTCATGACAAATAACATATTAAACACTCAAATTATGAAAAACTTGCTTATTGCTTTCATTGGTCTTCTTCTTATCGCCTCCTGCAAAAAGAAGGACGAGCCTATTGCCGTGGACGGAGTCGCAATTCCTTCTACGGCTTCGGCAGCCACGGACACCACCGTCACGCTAACGGCCACCGTGATGCCGGAAAACGCTACCGATAAATCGTTGACATGGATTTCTTCTGCCGAGAATATCGCGACGGTGGCGGAGGGAGTCGTCACCGGAAAATCAGCCGGCACCGTCACCATCACCGTTGCCTCCAAATCGAATCCTGATAAATCGGCCCGTTGCACGGTGACGGTGACCGTGTCCGTGAAGGGAGTCACGCTTCCCGCCGCGGAATCGGTGGCAACAGGCGCGACTCTGCCGCTGACGGCCACCGTGATGCCCGAAAACGCTACTGATAAATCGTTGACGTGGACTTCTTCTGCCGAGAATATCGCGGCGGTGGCGGAGGGAGTCGTCACCGGAAAATTAGCCGGCACAGCCATTATCACGGCGGCATCCAGATCGAATCCTCGCAAACTGGCCCGTTGCTCTGTGACGGTGACAGCTGCTCCTCTGGTACCTTTGACCGGTCTTGGCGTGGAACCCTCTGCGGCTTCCGTGCTCGTGAACCGCACCCGGCAATTGACCCCGATTTTCACTCCTGCAAATGCTGCCGATAAAGCCGTGACGTGGACTTCTTCCGACGAGACTATCGCTGCCGTAGCCCCCGACGGATTAGTAACGGCTAAAGACAGAACCGGCACTGTGACTATCACGCTGAAAAGCAAGAACCAACAAACCATTGCCGCGACTTGCGTCATTACGGTAACGGCTACGCCCGTAGCCTTAACGGATATTTCTGTTGAGCCGACTTTATCCTTGGAGGCGCGCGCTACCCATCAACTGCGCCCCACTCTAACTCCTTCCGGCACTACGGAAACAAGCCTAACCTACAGCAGTTCGAATGAAGAAGTAGCAAGCGTTTCCCCTACGGGCGGCTTGGTAACGGCTCTTACGGTCGGAACGACTACTATTACTGTGACGAGCGTGAGCGACCCGACGAAAACCGCGACTTGCGAAGTGAGGGTAACCCCTGTTTTAGTTAAGCGCATTACCGTTACTGCTCCCAGAACCGTTTTGCTTGAAGATGAAACGCTTCAACTCACGGCTGTCGTTGAGCCCTCCCATGCTGCCAACAAAGCGGTGAACTGGATCAGCCGCTCTAATCAGATAGCAACTTTTCCCCCTACGTTACCTACAGGAGTGATTAGGGCCGTGTCGGCAGGAACCGTTACCATATGGGCTCTGTCCACGGACAGAGCCCATATTAATGAAGAAGTAAGGGGCATTCTGGATATCACTGTCACGCGACGAGTAAGAGGCATCGCCATCACTCCCGCCGTTCCTACAGTTCTTGTCGGCGGCACGATGCGACTCGCCGCGGTTGTGACGCCGCTTGATGCGCCGCAGGCTGTGACGTGGAGAAGTTCCGACGAATCTAAAGCCACTGTTAATGCTGAAGGCGAGGTCAGGGGGGCAGTCCCGGGAGAAGTTGACATTACGGCTGTCGCTACCGACGGAAGCGGATTCACAGGCACTGTCAAGCTCCTTGTCGTTGCCACGCTCAGCGCCGACGTCACTGTTTCGGCCATTACCTTGGGAAATGAAGGCTTTGTGGTGGGTGTGCCTGCCGTAGGGGCAACGGCCACTGTAACCAATGTGCCGCGCACGGTTGCTTTTGACATAAGGGCAGTGAAATTGAATATCACGGCCGCGGCCGGCGCGTCCATAAAAATCCGAAATAATGATTTCGCCTCCGGAAGCACGACCGACTTCACCGAACCCGTAACCTTTACGGTAACGGCACAAAACGGCACTACTGAGGGAGGCCCCTATACGGTGGCTATTACGCCTTATAATGCCGAGACTAATCCTTACGGAATTTACACCCCCGCGCACTTAAACGATGTGAGAAACGATCTGGGCGCCAGCTATAAAATGAGGAATGACATCACCCTCCCCGACCGGAACGCGGCGGGCGCCGCCGCTGTCGGCATCTCCGACTACGCCACTGCAGGATGGGCCCCTATTGGCACTATATTCACGGGGAAATTTGACGGAGGAAATTTCTCTATTAATAATTTTTACATCAACAGGGGCAGGAGCGGCGAGTATATAGGCCTTTTTGGAGAGTTGAGAGGCGCTGTAAGAAACTTGGGCATAACGGGAAGCGCTACGCCGGCAGTGACGGGAGGGCGGTATGTAGGCGCATTAGCCGGTCAGAGCTTCCGAGGTTCGGTGACCAATTGTTATGCTCATGTCGCGGTTCGCAGTGTGCTCCAACACGATGAGGCTTTCGCAGGAGGACTTATAGGCCTCATGATCGGCGGTTCTCTCAGCAATTCTTATTCCTCAGGGGATGTTTCGGGGGAGCTAACCGGAAGTGAGTTCGGTGAGGGATTAAACATTGGGGGATTAGCAGGCCTTACCAGCACCGGCGCTGTTCTTAGCAATTGTTTTAGTACCGGAAATATTAGCGCTGCTTGCCCTAAAATTTACGGAGGCGGTTTGGCAGGTCGTTTAGGCGCTTATGCAGGCGGTTGCACAACCGTTAATTGCTATGCGACGGGAAATGTGGCATGCACATCCGGAGGCAATAATATAGGACGTCTCGGCTCCTCCGCCGGTAACACCTTCACCAACTGCTACCGCAACAGCGAGTCGGTTCTGACAAGCAATGGCGCAGCCGTTACAGAATCCTCCCCAAGCGGAGTCACAAACAAGACCAGAGCGCAGATGCAAGATGATGCCTTCAAAGGAAATTTGACAGGAACCGTGTGGGGCCGCGATAACAACAAGAATGGCGGACTGCCTTATATTATTGGAGTAGGCGTAGGGAAGTAAATAATGGTTAATGATTGGCGGCGGAAGATTGGCGGCGGACAGGGGCGAAAGTTTTTTTGCCTCTGTTTTGTTCTCGCTTGCTTATCCTTTGATTAATGGATAATGGTTAGTCCTGAATGGGGGTTGCCGGCGAGGGGCGAAGGCGCCCCGGTTTGAAGCCCCCGTTTGGCAACGTCCAAGGGCGCTGACTAACGTTTTGCATTGTCGTTGAAAAAACCAGTCCGTTGAAATCTGTAGCCTGAAAGGCTTTTAAGGCGTATAGGAAGGAAACAAACCAAGGAGGAGGGGGTATGACCCCTTTGGGATTAAGCGAGGCATTACCCATTATTTTGCAAATCCCGATCTTTTTTCCTTACCTTTGTGAGCCTTTTAATTTCATGACAAATAACCAATTAAACACACCGCTATGAAAAACTTGCTTATTGCCTTCGCGGCTCTTCTTCTTGTCTCCTCCGTGACTCTGCTTCTTATTTCTTCCTGCAAAAAAAAGGACGACCCCGTTGCCGTGGACGGAGTCACAATTTCTCCTGCGACGGCTTCGGTGAAAGTAGATGAGACCGTAAAACTGACGGCTTCGGTTACGCCTGAAAATGCCGCCGACAAATCCCTGACATGGAATTCAAGCGATAACAACATCGCCACGGTGGCAGATGGAACCGTCACCGGGAAATCTATCGGCACGGTCACCATCACCGCGACGAGCGTAAGCGACCAGACGAAAACCGCCAGATGCGAGGTGACGGTAGAAGGGGTATCCGTGGAGAGCATAACGCTCCCCGCCACGGCCTCGGTGACGGTGAACGCGACCGTAACGCTGACGCCCGTCATTACTCCTGCTGATGCCGACAAATCCCTGATATGGACTTCAAACAACGACAACATTGCCTCTGTGGCAGAGGGAGTCGTCACCGGGAAATTGCTCGGCACAGTCACAATCACCGCCGTTTCCAAATCAAATCCTTCCAAATCCGCTACTTGCGCCGTGACGGTGTCCGCCGTTCCCGTGCCTTTGACTGCTCTTGGCGTGAGGCCCGCTTCGGCTTCTTTGCTCGTGAACGGCGAGTTGCGTCTGAACGCGGTTTTCACTCCTGAAAACACCACCGACAGAGCCGTAACATGGACTTCTTCTGACGAGACTGTTGCCACGGTAGACGCCAACGGATTGGTGAAGGCTAAAACCGCCACCGGTCAAGCCACGGTCACGGTAAAGAGCGCAAGCGACCCAACGAAAACGGCCGCTTGCGTCATTACGGTAACGGCTACGGCTAAACCCCTTGAGGGCATTACCGTTGCCCCCCCTACTTTAACTTTGCAAGTTAACGCTGTCCATGAGTTGCAGGTAGGCGTAATTCCTGCCGATGCCACGGACAGAAGAGTAACTTTTGAAAGTTCGGATGAGACAAAAGCAAGCGTTTCCGCTACGGGCGTGGTAACGGCTCATGGGAGCGGAAGGGCTGTCATCACGGTAAAGAGCGTAGCCGACCTGGCAAAAACCGCCAGATGCGAGGTGACGGTAACTGATATTTTAGTGACCGGCATTACCGTTACTTCTCCCGTTGCCCCCGCCGCTGTGCTTGAGGACAAAACGCTTCAACTCGGTGTTGTCGTGGAGCCGTCCAATGCCGCCAACAAAGAAGTAACTTGGAGCAGCAGCGATCCGAATAAAGCTGCCGTTGACCCTAATACAGGAATGGTTACGGGCGTAGCGAAAGGCACTGTTATCATCACGGCTACTTCCAAGGACGGAAGCAACATAAGCAATACGCTGAATCTCAACGTCACGCCAAAAGCAAGAACCATTGCCATCAATCCTTCCGAGCCTTCAGTTCACATCGGTACTACGGTTGTAACGAGGCTCACCGCTACAGTGTCGCCAAGCGATGCGGCGCAGGCTGTGACGTGGACCAGTTCCGACCCGACTAAAGCTGCTATTGACCCCTCCTCCGGAACAGTAACTCCAATATCTCTGGGAACGACCACTATTACTGCTGTTGCTTCCGATGGGAGCGGCACCGCAAACACTACCCTGCTCACTGTGCTCGGCAGCAATGACGCTTCTGTTTCAACCATTGCCTTGGGCGATGAAAACTTTCCGTTGACTGTGCCTGCCGCCGGGGGAACGACTACCCTAAACAATGCGCCGCGCACTATTTCCTCCGCTCTTGCGGCGGTGAAAGTGAACATTACGGCCGCGGCAAATGCGACCATAAAAATAGGAACTAATGCTTTCGTCAGCGGAGGCACAGCCAATTTCACCGGTCCCGTAACCTTTACGGTAACGGCGCAAGACGGAACTACTGTGAATACTTATACGGCGGCTATTACTGCCTACCATGCGGATACTAATCCTTACGGAATTTACACTGCCGCACACTTAAACGACGTGAGAAACAACAAAGCCGGCAGCTACAAAATGATGAATAACATTGTCCTTCCCGCCCGGGATGCGGCGGGCGCCCTTGCTGCAGGCATCTCCGACTATGCCGATAAAGGATGGCTGCCTATTGCGCATGATGCCGATGGCGTCGGCTCATTCACGGGGAAATTTGACGGAGGAAATTTTTCTGTCGATAATTTTTACATTAACAGGAGCGACCTCAATTATGCAGGCCTTTTTGGAAGGACTTCCGGCGCGGTCATAAGCAACACAGGCATAAGGGGAGATGCCTCTCCGGCAGTGACGGGAAGCAGGTTTGTAGGCGCATTAGCCGGCTTTATACAAGGAGGTTCGGTGACCCGTTGTTATGCTGATGCCGCGGTTCGTTGCGAGAGCCACAATGCCAACGTAACGGCTTACGCAGGAGGACTTTTAGGCAGCATGATCGGCGGTTCTCTCAGCAATTCTTACTCCTCAGGGAATGTTTCGGGAGCTCTGCCCGGCAACGGGACTATTTTATACATCGGGGGACTAGCAGGCAGTCTACAAGAGGCGAATTCAAGTATTCGCAATTGTTTTGCTGCCGGGGATATTAACGCCGAAGTCAGTGGGGCAATTCGCGGCGGCGGTTTGGCAGGTGCGCTTTATGCCCCAACTGCTAATTGCTATGCCGCGGGAAATGTGGTATGCAGAGGAGCTCAACTTACTAATATAGGAGCTCTCGGGGGGGTCATCGGCAATGCGGCATACACCAACAGCTACCGCAATAGCGAGGCTACAATAACAGTCAATGGGCAACCCGCCACCCTGGCGGACGCTTCCGTCGCCACACCCAAGGCCAAAACCGAGATGCAAACCGATGCTTTCAAAGGAAGTTTGAACGGAGCATCAGGAACTGCGTGGGGGCGCGATGGCGGCAAGAATGACGGCCTGCCTTATATTATTGGAGTAGGCGTGGGGAAGTAAATAATGGTTAATGATTGGCGGCGAACAGGGCGAAAGTTTTTTCGCCCTTGTTTGCTTTCGTTTTTGTCTGAACCGTTGATTATTCATTAATAAATTTTGTCATGCGACTCTTTTTGTTTACCTTCGCCGTGCTTTTTCAAATTAATGACACTTAACCTTTAAACACACTGCTATGAAAAACTTGCTTATTGCCTTCGCGGCTCTGCTTCTTGTCTCCTCCGTGACTCTTCTTCTTATTTCCTCCTGCAAAAAAAAGGACGACCCCGTTGCCGTGGACCGAGTTACAATTTCTCCTTCCGCCGTGTCGGTGAAAGTAGACGAGACCGCAAAACTGACGGCTTCGGTTACGCCTGAAAATGCCGCCGACAAATCCCTGACATGGAATTCAAGCGATAACAACATTGCCACGGTGGCAGACGGAGTCGTCACCGGGAAATCTATTGGCACCGCCACCGTCACCGTGACTTCAAAATCGAATCCTTCCAAATCTGCCGTTTGCGCCGTGACGGTAGAAGGGGGGGGGGGGGGGGTGGGGGGGGGGCATAAGACCCCC
>Ga0081606_1000951_pt1 | contig 9997 bp, 8 predicted proteins | sample EareggfetidaYelm_FD_71127 | JGI IMG/M metagenome (GOLD analysis project Ga0081606, IMG submission 71127) | Earthworm egg capsule microbial community from the University of Washington, USA - E. fetida Yelm (SPADES assembly) (version 2) | ecosystem: Host-associated > Annelida > Reproductive system >...
CAAAGTTCTCTATTTCTTTCTCCACAGAAGGCCTTCGACGCTGCAGGTCGTCAGAGCGCCCTGGACTTCTTATAGATAGGCGTGCACTCGTAACTCTGTCTCTAGTGGGACAAACCAGGATCATACATCTCCCACACATTACACAGACGTCCAACTGTGATTGGAAACGTTAATCCTCCAAGTGAAACTGGAGAGGAGCGAGAGGAGGGGCGAGAGGAGGAGTAGGAACCGAAATAAGCGCAGATGAGTTAAACAACAATGAGGAGGAGAAAAAGAAAGAGGAGTTGAGGAGAAGGGAGAAAAGGTTGAAAAAGTTAAAGAAGAAGAGGAGGAGTGGAGATAGAAGAAGAGGAAGAGGGGGAGAAAGAAGAGGAAGAGAAGGAAGAGGAGGAGAAGGAGGAGGAAGAAGAAAAGGGGAGGAAGAGGAGGAGGAGGGCGGAAGGTGGAGGAGTAGACGAAAGATGAGAAGATGGATGAAACGGATAAAGAGGAGGAACGAGAGGGAGAAGAAAACGGTAAGAAAATTAGAATTAGGAAAAGTTCAAGGCTAGGTCGAGGAGAAAGAGACGGGTGAGGAGGAGGAGGAGGAGAAGGGTGGAGAAGGAGACGGAACGGGGACTGAGGAGGAAGAGGATGAGAAGATGGAGTAAGAGTAGAAGGAGGGGAGGGTGGTTGATAAGATTGGCCAGTTCGAGTAGCCTAGAATCGGAGATGGACCAGGTGTCCGGTGGTAGCCATCTGGTGACCCAGGGTACTGACGATAAGAGCGACTGCCGTCCCCACCCCAAACCACCCATCCCCCATTATATCAACCTCCATTTCCATGGGCTTTTAGGCACGCTCAATTATCCAGGTCAATATACTATATTAATTTAGCCATATGTGGAGCACACTGCCCTACACACACACACACACACACACACACATACGTGTTTAATAGACCGAGTCACGCCATGTGAATAGTCACACTACACCGGTGCCACACTTTGAACGCTAATTTTATGGTTGTTTTCATTTATTTTTTCACCAAAATTTGTGAGAAGCCTTAGATATTTGTGTTTTAGTAGTCCCATTGCCAATTTCTATGAAATGGCTAAAAACAACGAACATGATTTTTACATATCAATGGGGGCCTAGTGTGGGAGTGTGAGTGTGTGAGTGTGTGTGAGATATGGCCTCGTTTCATTGTATTATTTCACATGTTGTTGCTGTGTGTGTACACGGCCCCGTTTCATTGTGTTATCTCATACTAGGTGTGTGTCGTTCCGAAACTCTCAAAAGGCAATGTTAAAATTTCTTTCCCCACCTCCTTCTCTTAATCTACCTCCTCCACCTTCATCCCCAATTGAACCTCTTCTACTTCCCCCTCGACCTCGTCGTCGTCTTCCTGAGACTCACTCTCATGCTCTTTCCCAACTGTCTCCCCCTCGCCTACCTAGTCTCTTTATTCGTCCGCCTAGACCCCCAAGCCGGCTTAGAATAAATTTCCGGGCGGGTTAGCAACAATTTCGGCTGAAATTCGGCTAAGCCGCAAATATCCGGCCGGCGGCGGCTTAATAAAATACCGGCAGGCTGACGGCTTAAATTCGGATAAAGATGGCATTTATTTTCAATGCTGGTTGTTCCGGCAACCAGGGAGTGGAGCCTTAGGGGGCAGCAGGGCAAGATCCCCTCCAAAATTTGAGATGCTGGACAGCCCATGCTTACGTATTTCCAATAATTATGACAACTATTATTGTATTTCAGGCAAGCTACGTTCGAACGCGTTGAGATTGGTGGAGAAATTGAAAGTTTGGTTTAAAAAGGTCATTCGGAAATTTAGCTCTAAAAATCTTTGGGGGTCCCCAAAACCCAGGGCCAAATCTCCGCCTAGGCCAACAACTTTCAATAGTTTGCGCAACATATGGCAAGTTGTAAATAGCAAGTTTTATATAGGCCCCTACTTATCTAGTTACATAAACAATAGATTTACGAAGAACTAAGTGCGAATTAACATTCCTCAATAAACAAGGTACTGAATTTGAAAATGCTATGACAAAGTTCGCCAAACTGTTACGTCTAAAATAGTGTCCACGGACAGCAATTAATTTCTGTTTAGCTCCTGATCACTACTGTAATAGACTAGCGTGATGTACTCTGATTCCAGTAAGGAGGTGACCTAAACCTAACCTGAACGGTAAACCTGCCACGAATGTATATGGCTTACTGATGGAACAGTTTTCAAAAGGCAGTTTTATTTATTTAACTAAGCAGATCTGAAAGCAAGAATTCAATTTACTTAATGTGCAAAGGCGTTCAAAGAGACGATATTTATTTTGTATTAATATTATAAATACGCGCTCAACTTTTGGGCCTCTTGGCTCTGGCCGACTGCCGGAGAGTCCAGGGGGTTACACTGTTCACACCGCAGCGCATAACATTACTTGCCCATGTTACGCAGCTTCACGACGAAAGAATCAATCTGCTGCTTGGCAGTCCTTTCCATTTACTTAAAGTGCAAAGGCGACTGGTGCCGGTGTGTGTGAGAGTGTGTGATGGAAAATTAAGGCCCCATTTGGGCAATCAACAAACCGGGGCCACTGTAGTGCTGCACCAAGATCGGAAAGAGCGAGATCATTTTATTTAGAACTTTGTGGGCGATGGATTTATAAGTTGAGCTCCTTGTTATGTACACCCAAAAATTACGCATATCCGGTCTTACAAAACGCGGTTGTATAATGTGCAGAACTAATTGATTTAGCGGAACTAATTATATTGAATTTAATAAATAGGCCTAATGTCGCTGACCGCCAGACATACAATTTTTTCTGTTTCTGTTTTGACAAGCACTGACAAGCAAATGGGGACTGACAAGCAGCAGATTGATGCTTAACGTAGTGATCGTAAGAACCCTGAACGGTAATAGCTAATTTTTCGTCAACATCGCGTTCTAAAGCCGCCTTTAAACGGACATTTGGCGGCGGAATAGCCGCATTTATTTTCCGGTTACGCCGCATTTTTTTCGTCCGGCAGCTAATTCGGCGGCTCGGGGTCTACGTCCACCAGCCACTCTTCTTCTACCTACTCTGAACGTACTCCTTCATATAATTCCCTAACTTGGTAATGCAATATATTATTTAAGCAAACTGGTGCCGGTGTGTGTGAGAGTGTGTGATTAAAAATAATGGCCCCATTTGGGCAATCAACAAACCGGGGCCGATGTGTGAGTTTTATAATGCAGGCGCTTCTCTTTGTATTTATATAATATTTAAGCAAACTGGTGCCGGTGTGTGTGCGAGTGTGTGATGGAAAATTAAGGCCCCATTTGGCCAATCAACAAACCGGTGCCAATGTGTGAGTTTTATAATGCAGGCGCTTCTCTTTGTATTTATATTCAGTGTTGGGAAAGATCATTTTGAAAATTATTTAAAATTAAAATCAAAATCACACATATGAAAATTGATTTAAAATAAAAATAAAAATCATATTCTTGGAGACTGATTTCAAATCAAAATCACTATCTTAGTGACTAAATCAAAATCATTATTACAAAATCTTATAAAGATAAATATTGGCGTGATAAAAGGCGTAATAAAAGTGCTCGCTAATTCCAGTTTTATGTTTCGTCGAGCAACTTATATCAATCAAGTGTTCAATGTCAACTGTGCGCAGCTTCACTTCTACCTATAGTCAGCAAAACATATTGTTGTGTTGTGCCACTGCGGCTATTAGGCTAATGCCTCATTTTCTTCAGAACAAAGATCCAAAACATCACCATATCTGTTCGAGAGCCACTCCAGAAGTGCAGGAAGTAAAGGTCTTGCATGATGCAACTGGCGGTGAATTTAATTCCAGTCTTCCAATGATAATGATGACGTGCCCGTTCCGCATCTGTACCAGCTTCTGTAAGAGCAATCCATGCATGTAGATTGCAGAAGCAGTTCTTGTCGCCCTATAATTCATCCAATGTTGAAGCCACAGCCCTCATGATCACATCATGTTCTTGCAAGAAGTCGATCTCAGTTGGCTTGAAATGAAATACTCAGTATGTCACAAACAACATCTCCCAAGTTGTGACACACGACAAGGAGATGAATGACTACAATCTATAGCCTATCCGACTCGCTGATGAATATGATTTTGACAAAAAAACAAAATCTCAATCAAAATCCAAGAAAAAGGAACTTGATATAAAAATCATAAATCCCAACTCAACAAGTGATTTAAAATCAAAATCATAAAATCATCAAAGTGATTTAAAATCATGATTTCAAATCAAATGATTTCAAATCAGTCCCAACACTGTTTATATAATATTTAAGCAAACTGGTGCCGGTGTGTGCCAGGCTGTGTGATAGAAAATTAAGGCCTCATTTGCCCAATCAACAAACCGGTGCCAATGTGTGAGTTTTATAATGCAAGGGCTTCTCTTTGTGTTTAAATAATATTTAAGCAAACTGGTGCCGGTGTGTGTGAGAGTGTGTGATAGAAAATTAAGGCCCATTTGGCCAATCAACAAACCGGTGCCAATGTGTGAGTTTTATAATGCAGGCGCTTCTCTTTGTATTTATATAATATTTAAGCAAACTGGTGCCGGTGTGTGTGAGAGTGTGTGATGGAAAATTAAGGCCCCATTTGGGCAATCAACAAACCGGGGCCAATGTGTGAGTTTTATAATGCATACGCTTCTCTTTATATTTATATAATATTTAAGCAAACTGGTGCCGGCGTGTGTGTGTGAGAGTGTGTGATGGAAAATTAAGGCCCCATTTGGCCATGATAGAAAATTAAGACCCAATTTGGCAAATCAACAAACCAGTGCCAATGTGTGAGTTTTATAATGCAGGCGCTTCGCTTTGTATTTATATGATATTTAAGCAAACTGGTGCCGGTGTGTGTGAGTGTGTGATAAAGAATGATGGCCCAAATTTATCGATTTATGGAATAATATTTTAATCACAAAACCGGTGCCAATCTGTGAGTTTTATAATGCAAGCACTTCTTATTATTTATGAGTGTGAAGCAAACTGGTGCCGTGTCGCGTGGGATTCGATCCCCTGCCTAGAAGTGGTCCAGGGGATCAATTAATCGATCATCCCCGGACCACAATATGCCATTCCAAATTATCCCCTTAAACTAAAATTAGATACAAAACACAGGCTGTAAATGCTAACTGCATGCAATGTTGATGAATATTTACAGAACACTCCCACGGACCTCCGCCATATATCTTCACATGCCCCTCTTGGCCTTAGGATAATAGATCCAAAATAATAATCTTAAAACATCTATAACAATTACATTCACTTTCTTAAGTTTTTTATTTTCCTTGTTTGGGTTTGATCATGGTATAGCTTTATCAATTACACGCATTTTTAATTGTGCCATGTACCTGTGAATTTAAAAGCAATGGGGAACATTTTGGACAGTAATAACTTATCTTCCCGGACCAGTTAATACGGGGGATAAGTTATTTCGTGACACCAATGTGTGTGATGGTGAATAAAAGACCACACTTGGGCCGACAATGGCATGGTAATGTTAGTTTAATCAACAAATCAATGAGAGTGTGTGAATTGTATACTGCAGGAACCTGTCGTTGTATTAATATAATGGTTAAGGATATTTTTGCCATTGTATGTGCATGTGTGAAGAATAGAGGCTTCAACAGGAATTGTGAATTTGATTAAAATGAACTTTTAAATGTCATTTATGAACAACTTTATTATACCACAGAGGCAGAACAACAACCAAGCAACAAAAGACTGCATGAGAAGGAAAATCAAACCAACACCATTAGGGGCCATCCATTTATGATGTCCACAAAAATCAGGTTTTTGACTCCCTCTGTCCACATGCGCCGGACTCCCCTCCCCTTTGTGGACGTCCACATGCGGTCGACATGAAATACACATGGCTCTCTTGAAACGTCTAATACAATGACCTTCCAGACCTAAAGCTGAAATTCGACTATATGAGTGGAATCTGTTTAAACCTGTACTATTTAGTAATTTACAGTACTAATTTGTATTGCGAAAAATTTCCACTATTTATTCCGTTGAAAGGTAAAAGACGTCCAAAGACGTCTGGTAAAAAAGATGCCAACTTCTTTGCATGAGAAGACGGAAGACGGACTGTAATTTTCTGTGTGGACGTATACATGAGGCTTGCCCCTCCCCACGTCCACATGTGTCCATTTGAGCCTGGCCCCTCCCCCTCAGTGTGGGCGTCATAAATGGATGGCCTCTTAGTTAAAATCCAAGAAATCGGATCAATGTAAGCAAGCCATATAACTAATTTTAGGCCTACAGTCGAGGAATGACTTCATGTTTCTTCATGGAAATCAAGGCAGGGCATTTCGTCGGGTTTGAACCAGTAAACCCCTAAACACAACTGTGAGCTCAGTCCATTTATGATACTGTTAACATTGTCCCATTTAAAAGCCAAAATTAATATCAGACGATAATACAGAGTTTAGCGTACATGTCATTAACTACGATGAGTTGCTAATAAAGTCAAGATATGGATGGCTTAGGTCAGAATGGGCACATAGGCCTTTTGTAAATGAAGCTATAAAATTAAATCTGAATTGGGGCATTAGATTTAGATGCAACACAATTACATGTTCGGTAGAGTCACCGCTTCAAGGCATAGATGTAAAAAAAACTTTTTTTTATTTTTTTTTAAATTCAAACGCGTGTAACGTTTTTATTTTTTGAACATTTATTATTTTCTTTTTGCGAAATTTTGTATCATTATAAACTTGATGCAATCCTATTAAACCTGCTAAACTCTTGCATAAGACGACTTTTAAGTGATGGATTTGACACGGCAGCTATAAAGAATTCTCACATGAAAAGCCATTATCCTTCAGATGTTGTCATGCATTTTAAGACAGTAATTTTAATGGGGAATTTTTTATTTGGTTTGATTAATTTTGTCAATTTGTCAACGTTTTTTATTCAACGTTTTTTTCTTTCTACACATTATTTTTTCATAAAAACGTGACTTTAACGTTTTTTATTCTTTGGGTCAACGTTTTTTACATCTATGCTTCAAGGAATCAAAGTGAAATGTTACCTGTCTAAATTCCGTATGAAAGTAGCCATATTCTAGGTTGCATTAATGTTGGGTGGGCTTCCATTGAATTTAGTATTATTTTATACACGGGAGCGTACATCCCCCTTAAGCCAATGGTGCATATTCAGTTTCCCGTTTTATTTCCACAAAATTTATAATTTCCCCATATTTCCGCAAAATATATCAATTTCCTCCCACTAGCCACCCATTAAATGTTACGGAAGTAACAGTCTGTTCTCGTCGAAAATCTAGCGAAAACGATCATGATCTCAAATCGGCCATTAGTCTGTGTCGAAAATGGAACTCGTCAAAACGATAATTATGTCGAGTTTGACATCAGCCGTTACCGCGGGATCTTTATCAGTGTCCACCTCCCCTTCCTTCCTTCATCTGTCGCCGTGTGTGCGTAAGTGTGTGTATACGTCTGACTGCCCGACGGTGTCCTTGTCTTCGTTTGCGTGTTTCGGCTCGCGCGTCGGGGAGGTAATTATTTGCGGCGCTGGGCGTTTCATCTGCTATTTCTGCCTACAGGCGACGACCGTGAGATTGCGATGACCGCGACATTGCGACGCCATCTCGTCTGCTGGGGGGGCCTTCATTCCCTTTCGTGTTTTTCGCTTCCCTCTTACTTTGACCATGAGTCATTTAAGCATCATGTTTAACACTCCTAGACGCCCAAGTGCAGTCTACATGTACGTGGGACCATTCGCCGACAGTAGCCAATTCGATTCAGATAAAATACAGTCCTTTACATCGGCGCGTTTAGGCCTGCTGTAGGCGCGTGCCTAGGGTCCCTAAATCTTAGGGGCCACAAAAAGATCAATAGTTTTAAAATAATTTTTAATTTACAAATTGATTTGAATTTGAATTGGTTTTAAAATGAATATAAACTTTTCAATTACTTATTTTTAAAAATAACCTATTTTACAGTTGTATGGATTAGCCCTACTGTAATGTCTAACTGTAGGCTATGTGTTCGTTGGGATACTATCGGCTAATTCGTTTATGTGCAAGAGATTATTGGAGTTGTTAGCAATAGGCCTCAAAGGCTGAAAGGTCGTCTGCTGCAGTTAAAGTTAGAAGTTTTAGAATCCGTAATTATTAAAGAAAATTTTATGATAATTATACATATTGATGAAAATATAGAGGCATGAAACCTTGCTACGATTCTGGTGCTGCGATTCAAACGAAAGAAGCGTGAGCATAACAGGAACTAAGTAAACAAATAAATTCGCATGATCCTTTTATAAATCGTGGACATAAATTACATAATAATTATTACGAATGACCAAAATGCAGTTAATCTTATGGATCATCCGGGCTCAGAAGACATTAATTGCAATAGTTACTATTCTCTACCGATCGCTGATCATTTCCCACTATCACAAACATCATCACGGCCACTTCTAAAGAGAGTAGGCATAGATGATGAAATGCAAGCTGAAATTACAGACTAAACTTGTGTTTCCTAAAGATGTTGGTCTAATTTGAAGACGAGCTTCATCAGTTTAAGATACTAACCAAAAATGAAAACCACTAATCCCATTAGGGCCTATGTATTAACTCATGCAACGAGGCCTGCAATAGACATTTCCAAACGTGGACATAATTATACATAGGCCTATCTACCTTACGATACCAATAAGTAAATTTAAGTAATGCTTCTGGAGACTGATCGGTTTATAAAAATCTGTATATGAAATTAAATTGATCAAGATCGATTGGGTAGTTTAGCCTTGCTCTGCATCGAATCTGGAGAAATAAAGAAGGCAAATTTTGAGCAACAAACTTAATTTTGCTAAGCTCGAAATTAATAGACAAAGAAAGAATCATGCATGCAGGTTACAGTGTGACGACTTAGCCGTGAGCACAGTTTTTGAATTTGAGTAGGCCTGTGTTCATTGATTATTGTTTACAGTAATGGTGTTTCGGAACTTAAACACTTACTTTCTCTATTCTTGTATATCTACTGAAGGGCCCCTCAAAATAGTTTCGCCTAGGGCTCGTATACTCTGTAAACGCGCCTCTGGTTCTTTAATTCAATCTTGAAGGATCTAGTTTTGCAAGAATAGCGAATTTCAAGGGTTTTTTATTGCAATCATTGGGTCCAGCACAATTGATAGAGAAATTGAGAATTTACGCAAGTTAGTATACGGCCATAGACTGGCCTGTGATAGCCTAAGTATAAATTGGTTAGTGAAGATAATGGGTAGATGCTTATTATTATATTTACACATGAATTCGTTTATCTGACAACATATTATTTGTTCTAATTTTAGTAGACGTTTGAGTCTATAATAATAGTCTGTTCGTTGAGTACTGGAGGACCCAACAATATTTATAACAGCCTTATTTAAGACCCATAGCCTACTAAGGGGTTAAGACCCATAGGCCTCCAACTAGGCCTATATGGGTAGGCCTAGTTGGAGGCCTATATATTAGGTTACAGTGAGCTAGACAGAGGTAAAATACTGTATAAGAAAACATTAAAACCTAGGTTTTTCAATGGGTCTGGAGTCTGGACATCCCCGTGTTTTACACATTGCAAAGACTGCCAGCTGTGGAAGGCCCCATTCCGCCAATCAACAAACGGGCGCCAATGTGTGAGTTTTATTCTGCTAGCGCTTCTTCTTGTGAACTATTTAAGAGATTCCGGTCCGCTATTCCCAGGGGCCGCCATTCCCAGGGGTCGCCATTCTCAGCATCCGTTACCTCCAGGATAACCAACAACAACAACCACCAGTCGCCAAAGAATTCTTCCATATATAGATTCATATTCTAGCTAATAAAGAGTTCTTTCATCAATCCAACTTCATTCATTCATTCTGGAGACTTATATAGCGCCTCTTCAAGAGACTACTACTCAGAGGCGCTCCCAGCCCAGTCACGGACAAAAAAGAAGGACTTCAGAGAGATGTAAAATTTGGTAGGGTGGGCC
>Ga0081606_1000403_pt3 | contig 9995 bp, 10 predicted proteins | sample EareggfetidaYelm_FD_71127 | JGI IMG/M metagenome (GOLD analysis project Ga0081606, IMG submission 71127) | Earthworm egg capsule microbial community from the University of Washington, USA - E. fetida Yelm (SPADES assembly) (version 2) | ecosystem: Host-associated > Annelida > Reproductive system...
ATGCGTCCACTGGCGATTTTTCGTATCGTGCAGTTTCCACAGGCTTGGTCCGCTTCAGTCCCCGCCCTGATCAATGCCTTGATCATTTTGGTGCACGACACATCGCTGGGAGCAGCTGTGTCCCTGGGTGATTTGACGATGGCCGCCAATGTGATTTCGCAGCGCACGGCATCGAGCTTCGAGCCATTCCTTGCGATTGCAGTGTGCTATTCGGCTCTGTCCTGGTCATTGAGCCGAGCAGGAAGTTTTCTTGAACGACGCAGCAAGATTGCACGGTAGAAAACCATGGAATTCGACATGCTCGTCAATGCGGCTCCATTGCTCACGAAAGCGCTCGGGCAGACGTTGCTCTTTTCACTCATTTCGATGTGCATTGCTTTCGTATTGGGTTTTCTCCTTGCGGAGGTCAGCATACTTGGCGGTCGCGCGACCGCTTTCGTCACACGCTGCCTGATCGAGGGCGTTCGCGGCGTTCCGCTGCTCGTTTTCGTCTTTCTTACGTATTACTCTCTTCCCAAGCTGGGTATACGCCTGGACGCGATGTACTCCGGATGCATTGCACTCGCCGTCTTCTTTTCCATGTACGTGGCAGAGATTTTTCGCGGAGCATTCCGCACAATACCCAAGGTGCAAACCGAGGCTGGCATGGCACTTGGCATGAGCCATTGGAAGATTCAGATCATCGTTCTTCTGCCGCAAGCTCTTCGGATTGCCCTGCCGTCGTTGATGAATATTGCCGCCATCGTAATCAAGGCGACCTCGGTGATGTCGATCATTGGTGTTTGGGAACTGACATTGGCAACGAACGAACTGGTCATGCGAACCCTTGCGCCGTTCACCTTCTTCGTCGCTGCGTTGGTTCTGTATTTCGTGCTGTGCTACAGCATGGTGCGCAGTGCGACATATCTGTCCAATCGTTTGAACAAGTCGCAGCGTTTTTAAAAAGGGCTACCCGAAATGATCTCTGTTCAAAACCTGTCGAAGTCGTTTGGCAGCCACATGGTACTCAAAGACTTCTCATTCGAAGTTGCGCAGGGGAAGACCGCCGTTTTGCTCGGCAAGAGCGGGTCGGGGAAAAGCACCATGCTGCGCTGCCTCAACCTGCTCGAGCATTGGGATGGGGGCAACATCGAGATTGCGGGATTGCCACTGGGACGCACCTGCAAGCCTGATGGGCAATGGCGCCGCTGGAACACACGCGAAGAAGCCGCGGCGCGCCAGCGGATCGGCATGGTTTTTCAGCAATTCAATCTGTTTCCGCATATGACAGTCCTGCAAAACGTCATGTGCGGACCGAAGCGGATTCTCGGACAAGATGAAACTACTGCTCGCAAACTGGCACTGGAATTGCTCGATCAGGTCGGGCTGGTTCAGAAGCAGAGTGCGTACCCTTCATTTCTCTCGGGAGGGCAGCAGCAGCGCGTCGCCATCGCACGAGCGCTCGCGATGCGTCCATCCGTGCTGCTGCTCGACGAAATCACGTCCGCCCTCGATCCAGAGCTCGTTGGTTCGCAGACCTGGCGGGAATTCGATTGCGACCGCACGCCAAAACACATCGATGTGCCGCTATCGCCCTAAAGCAGATACAGATGGGTGCGGTCGGTCAGTGTTGCCAGAAGGTCGGTGAAGCAGAGGCACTCGTGCAAGGCGGAGTACGGGATATTCTCGTCAGCAACGAGGTACTGGACATCCGCAAGCTTCGCCGGTTGGCTGCGCTGGCGAAAAGCACCACCATTTCCCTTTGTTTCGATGCGCTCGAACAAGTGGATGCCGCCTCGAAAGCTGCGCAGGAGTTTGAAGTCGAGCTTGGAGCACTGGTGGAAATCGACCTGGGAATGCGGCGATGCGGTGTCGTGCCGGGAGACGCTGCGGCGGCGTTGGCCAAATATATCGAAGCGGCCCCCGGCCTGAAATTTCTTGGCTTGCAGGCATACGAAGGCAAAGCGCAACATGTGAGGGAATACGCGGATCGCGAGAAAGCGATCGAAGCCGCCGCAACCGCAGTCCGCCTGAGTATCGACGCAATCAAACGGGAAGGCTTGCGGTGCCAAGTCATTACCGGTGGCGGCACCGGCACCTACATGTTCGAGGGATTGTCGCGCCTATGGACTGAGTTGCAGTGTGGATCCTATATCTTCATGGATGGTGAGTACTCGGCTATAGAGGGCCGCGACGGGGAACCATACGCTGAGTTTGAGCAAAGTCTGTTCGTACTGACGACGGTCATGAGCACCGCTGTCTCAGGGCGCGCGATTGTAGATGCGGGCCTCAAATCCTATACCCTGGAAAAAGGCCTCCCCGCAGTCCACTCACACAACGACATGCGTTTGGTTGCGGCGTCTGACGAGCATGGAGTCATTGCCCTCAATGGCGGGGCCGTCCTGCCATTGGGAACCACGATCAAGTTGGCTCCATCGCATTGCGATCCGACAGTCAATCTGCACGATTCCTATATATGCGTTCGTAACGGGCGGGTCGAAGCTTTATGGCCCATATCAGCACGTGGCGCAAGTAGTTGAAACGTGATACGCCGGAGTTCGTCAAACGCTGGAATCGTTTTGCCACACCAACGGGGCGCTCATGGCGTGTCGACGAGACCTATTGGCGGAAGATTCGTGGCAAATGGGTTTATCTACCGGGCGGTGGATCGGTCTGGACAGATGGTGGACTTCATGCTCAGGGCAAAGCGCGATGCGGCCGCAACGTCGCCGTATATCGATCAGCGACCGGCTCAGCGCCAGTAGGGGTTGCGGTGGTGCGGGTAGTCGGGGCGCCCGCTGTCGTAGCCATATTCGATCACCGTGACCGGCGGAGTCAGATGGATGGGCGGCGGCGGGTAGACCGGCGCTACGGACCAGGTCGAGGTCACCACGCCAGGCTGGCTGTAGATGACCGGCGGCGGCGCGGAGTAGGTCTGGCCCGCCGGCTGCACGCTCAGGCTGATCCAGTGGCCCGGGTCGTTTTGCGTGCGCGTGCTGTACTGGCGCCCGGCGTATTCGTAGACCACGTCGTAGCCGACGGTGCGGTTCTCGTAGTAGGTCTCGGTCGTGCAGCGCTGCACGTTCTGGTACTGGGGTTGACCGCCTTCGATCTGGTTGCCGAGTATTGCTCCGCCCAGCACACCGATGGCGGTTGCGGCGGCACGACCGGTGCCTTTGCCAACGGCGTTGCCGGCGGCACCGCCGGCGATTGCGCCCATCACGGCCCCGGCGCCACTGGTGCGGTTGCCGCTGTACACGGTTTCGTTGCCGCACACCTGCCGCGGGGTGCCCACCTGTTGCACGATCGGCGTGGCCGACAGCACGCGGCCTTGTTCCTGTGCGCCGGCGCTGCCGGCGATGATGGCGACGGCGGAAAAGATGAGGGTCTTTTTCATTGGAAAACTCCTTTCGGGTGGGTACTCAACGCACCAGGCGGTTGAAAAGTTGCGGCCCGCAAACGCAGTTCCTGCCTTGGCTTCTGTTCCTGTCATTTCCGGGCCTGGGAGCCGTCAAGCCCGGGACGGCTGATGGCCCCAAGTCTGCCACTGTTCGGGCACATACCCGACGGATATATGCGTGACATGCGTGGGGCCATCTGGCTGCCACTCCACCACCGGGCGCTTGATGACGCTGGGCCGGGCCTGCATCACGGCGCTGGCCGTCGCCGGGTCCTGGACTGTCGCCTGGGTGGCAGAGTCGAGCTTGCGCCAAGTAGTTCCCTGGCGATTGAGCAACTTATCCCAGCCGACGGCGGCCATCCAGACCGGGAGCCGCCCTGCGGGCAGGCCCTGCTTTTTGAAGTCATGGAACTGGTGCTCCAGCCCCTGCTGTGTGAACCAGTTGCGGGATTTCTTGACGGTGTCGCAATTCGCAATGCCGTAGATGGTGATTCGGGGTCTCGTCATGCCGCGCATCATGCACCTATGTCAGGCTCGGCGACAATCCCCGGCTGTATGCACACCAACATTCATTCCCTGGCGGGCTGGCTTGGGCATTGCGAGCGGCTGCACCCGCGCGCTATCGACATGGGCCTGGAGCGCGTGCGCGAAGTGGCGCGCCGCATGGCGCTGCGCTTTGACTGCCCGGTGATCACGGTGGCCGGCACCAACGGCAAAGGCTCGACCTGCGCGATGCTGGAGGCCGTGGCGTTGCAGGCCGGTTACCGCACCGGCATGTACACATCGCCCCATCTGGTGCATTTCGAGGAGCGTTGCCGCATCGATGGCAGCATCGTCGCTGCCGCCGATCTGCTGGCGCATTTCCAGGCCGTGGAGAACGCCAGAACGCACAACGGCACTGCGCTGTCGCTCAGCTATTTCGAGTTCACCACGCTGGCCATCCTGCACCTGATGAGCCAGGCGCGGCTCGATGTGGCGATTGTCGAGGTCGGCCTCGGGGGACGGCTGGACGCGACCAACATCATCGATGCCGATTGCGCGATCATCACCAGCATCGACATCGACCACCAGGAATACCTCGGCCCTGATCGCGAGAGCATCGGCCGCGAGAAGGCCGGCATCATGCGCTCCGGCCGCCCGGTGATCGTCAGCGACCCGATGGCGCCCCGCAGCGTGACCGACCATGCGCTGGAGATCGGGGCCGACCTCTGGAGTCCGGGGCGCGATTTCACTTTTTCGGGCGACCAGCAGCAATGGAGCTGGGCCGGGCGCGGTCGGCGCCATGCGGGGCTGGCTTACCCGTCGCTGCGCGGTGCCAACCAGTTGATCAATGCCTCGGGCGTGCTGGCGGCGCTGGCGGCCTTGCGCGAGCGCCTTCCGGTGACGGCGCAGGCGGTGCGCAGTGGTCTGGCCACGGTGGCGTTGCCCGGCCGGTTCCAGATCGTGCCCGGGCAGCCGACGCTGGTGCTCGACGTGGCGCACAACCCCCATTCGGTGGCGGCGCTCAGTGCCAACCTCGACGCGATGGGCTTCTTCCCCACGACACATGCGGTTTTCGGTGCGATGGCCGACAAGGACCTGGCCACCATGCTGGCCCGGGCAGGCCCTTTGGTGGAGCGCTGGTATTTCACCGATTTGCCCACTGCGCGCGCTGAAACGGCGGCCGCCTTGCAGAAAAAATGGCAGGCCGTGCAGTCGCTGGCAGGCCAGCGGCGTGCCGTCACGTCGAGCGTGCACGCCGACCCGGTGCAGGCCCTGCGGGCGGCGATGGCGGCCGCAGACCCCGCTGATAGAATCGTGGTCTTTGGCTCGTTTTACACGGTCGGGGGGGTGTTGCTCGATGGCCCTGCCCGTCTGCACGCCAACCATCCGGGCGCATGAAGCGCGCACGAGTCACGAGTCGTTACCCTCCCATGGCATTTTTCAAGTTTCGATGGCCCGGTCAGAGTGCGCCGCAACCGGCCGAAAAGCCGGCCAAGGGCGCGGGCGCCCCGACCGAGAGCATCGAGGTGATGCGCCGCCGTGCGCGGCATCGGCTGATCGGCGCCGCCGTTTTGGTGCTGGCCGGCGTCATCGGCTTTCCGCTGCTGTTCGATACCCAACCACGGCCGATTGCGGTGGATATTCCGATCGAGATTCCGGATCGCAACAAGGTCGCCCCGCTGGTGGTGCCGGCACCGGCTGCGCAGACCCCTTCCACGCAGGTACCGGTTGCGCAGACTCTCCCCGTGCAGACCCCTGCCGTACCCCCGACACCGCCCGATGCCACGGTCAACGGCCCTGCCGATGACGGAGAACGGCTGCCAGGCGCCCGTTCGGCGGCGGCGTCAAAGCCTGTGCACATTGCGGCCACAGCGCCTGCTGCCGCTCCCAGGCCCACCCCGAAGCCGGCACGGGCTGACGATGCTGCCCGCGCACTGGCATTGCTCGAAGGCCGCAGCCCCGGGCCGGAGGCCGCGGCACAGGAGCGCTTCATCGTGCAGGTGGGCGCTTTTGCCGATGCCGACAAAGCCCGGGATGTACGCGCCAGGATGGAGCGCGCCGGTCTCAAGACCTACACCCAGGTGGTGGACACCAAAGACGGCAAGCGCACCCGCGTGCGTGTCGGACCTTATGCCAGCCGGGCTGAGGCGGACAAGGCTGCGGCGCGCATCAAGGCGCTGGATCTGTCGGCTTCCATCCTGGCGCTATGACGCCATCTCCGGTCGCCCCAAGCCGTCCACCCCATGGCTGCGCTGGATTGGATTTTTCTCGCGGCACTGCTGCTCTCGATGCTGATCGGCGCACGGCGCGGCCTGGTGTTCGAGCTGCTGTCGGTCCTGGGCTGGATCCTGTCATTTTTTGTCGCACAGTGGTTCGCTGCCGACATGGCGGCATGGTTGCCGATGGGCGATTCCGCCGCTGCGCTGCGCTATGCGGCAGGCTTTGTCGTGGTGTTCGTGGTGTCGGTATTTTTGTGCGGGTTTCTGGCCCGGTCGGGCAAGAAACTGGTGGATGCGATCGGCCTGCGCCCTGCGGATCGCGCCCTGGGCGCGGCCTTTGGCATATTGCGCGGTGTGGTCTTGCTGCTGGCCGTGGCGGTGGTGGTGCGCCTGACTCCGCTGCACGAAGCGCTGTGGTGGCAAAAGTCGCAGGCAGCACCGGTGCTGGCTGCAATGCTCAAGGGTTTGAAACCGGCGTTGCCGCAAGACTTTGGCAGGTATCTGCCTTCCTGAACGGATGGAATACAAATGTGTGGAATCGTCGGAGTCGTCAGTCCTGCGCCCGTCAACCAACTGATCTATGACGCATTGCTGCTGTTGCAGCACCGCGGCCAGGACGCAGCGGGCATCGTGACCCAGCAGGGCCGCAAGTTCTTCATGCACAAGGCCAAAGGCATGGTGCGCGACGTGTTCCGCACGCGCAACATGCGCGCCTTGCCGGGCAATGCCGGGCTGGGCCAGGTGCGCTACCCCACGGCCGGCAATGCCTGCAGCGAGGAAGAGGCGCAGCCGTTTTACGTCAACGCGCCATTCGGCATCGTGCTGGTGCACAACGGCAACCTGACCAACGCCCGCGAGCTACGCACCGAGTTGTTCCTGACCGACCACCGCCATATCAACACCGAAAGCGACTCCGAAGTCCTGCTGAACGTGCTTGCGCACGAACTCGAGCGCGCCACCCGTGGCGTGCCGTTCCAGCCCGAAGACGCCTTCACTGCCGTGCGTGCCGTGCACCGGCGCGTCAAGGGCTCCTACGCCGTGATCGCGCTGATCGCCGGCCATGGACTGCTGGCCTTTCGCGACCCGCATGGCATCCGCCCGCTGGCCATGGGGCGCAGCCAGGACGGCACGGTGATGCTGGGCAGCGAGTCGGTGGCGCTGGAAGGCACGGCGCATGGGTTCGAGCGCAACATAGCGCCCGGCGAAGCCATCTTCGTCACGCTCGACGGCAAGCTGCATGCGCGCCAGTGCGCAGAGAACCCGCAACTGAACCCCTGCATCTTCGAGTTCGTGTACCTGGCGCGCCCTGACTCGGTGCTCGACGGCATCTCCGTCTATCAGGCGCGCCTGAACCTGGGCCAGGCGCTGGCCAAGCGCGTGGTGTCGACGGTGCCGCCCAATGAAATCGATGTGATCATCCCGATTCCCGAGTCCAGCCGCCCCAGCGCCATGCAATTGGCGCAACTGCTGGGCATCCCGTACCGCGAAGGCTTCGTCAAGAACCGCTATGTGGGCCGCACCTTCATCATGCTCGGGCAGGGCGTGCGCAAGAAGTCCGTGCGCCAAAAGCTCAACGTGATCGCCAGCGAGTTCAAGGGCCGCAACGTGCTGCTGGTCGACGACTCCATCGTGCGCGGCACCACCAGCCGCGAGATCGTGCAGATGGCACGCGACGCAGGCGCGCGCAAGGTCTACCTGGCCAGCGCCGCGCCGCCGGTGCGCTACCCCAATGTCTACGGTATCGACATGCCCACCAGCAGCGAACTGGTGGCCCATGGCCGCACGGTCGAAGAAATTCGCCAGGCCATCGGCTGTGACGCGCTCATCTACCAGGATGTGGATGGCATGAAAAAGGCCGTGGGTTCGCTCAACAGCGCCATTGCCGGGTTCGACGCCTCCTGCTTTGACGGCGTGTATGTCACCGGCGACATCACGGCCGAGGGCATCGCACGCCTGAATGAAGGACGTGTGGACCAGCCAGAGGGCGATGAGGACAACTCGCGCCTGACGCTGCCAAACTCGCAAGAAGCCAGAGACCTCATCGGAAATGACTGACACCACTGCTTCCGGCACGGCCCGCGTGCGCACCCGTTTTGCCCCATCACCGACCGGCTTCATCCATCTGGGGAACATCCGTTCAGCGCTCTACCCCTGGGCGTTTGCCCGCGCCATGGGCGGGGACTTCATCCTGCGCATCGAAGACACGGACCAGCAGCGCTCCAGCCAGGCGGCGCTCGACGTGATCCTGGAAAGCATGCAGTGGCTGGGCATGGAGCCGGACGAAGGCCCCTTCCACCAGATGCAGCGCATGGAACGCTATCGGGCCGTGCTCGCGCAGTTGCAGGCCGCCGGCCATGCATACCCCTGCTACATGAGCGTGGCCGAGCTCGATGCGCTGCGCGAAAAGCAACTGGCCGCCAAAGAAAAGCCACGCTATGACGGCAGTTGGCGTCCCGAACCCGGCAAGACCTTGCCGCCCGTGCCCGCAGGGATGTCACCGGTGCTGCGCTTCAGGAACCCGCAGGGCGGCGTCGTGGCATGGGACGACAAGGTCAAGGGCCGCATCGAGATCCGCAACGACGAACTCGACGACCTGGTGCTTGCGCGCCCCGACGGCACACCCACCTACAACTTCTGCGTGGTGGTCGACGATATCGACATGGCCATCACCCATGTGATCCGTGGTGACGACCATGTGAACAACACGCCGCGCCAAATCAACATCTTCCACGCACTGGGCAAGGAGCCGCCGGTGTATGCCCACCTGCCCACGGTGCTCAACGAGCAGGGCGAGAAACTGAGCAAACGCCACGGCGCAAAACCCGTCACGCAGTACCGTGACGAGGGCTACCTGCCCGATGCGATGATCAATTACCTGGCGCGGCTGGGCTGGAGCCATGGCGATGACGAGATCTTCAGCCGCGCGCAGTTCCTGCAATGGTTCAACCTCGATCACCTCGGCCGCAGCGCCGCCCAGTTCGACGAAGCCAAACTGCGTTGGATCAACGCACAGCACCTCAAGGCCATGGCCGACGATGCGCTGGCGGCGCTCGTCGCCGCGCAATTACAGCGGCGGGGCGTAGCGCAGCAGGAACTGGCCAACGGCCGGCTGGCACGGATCTGCGCCTTGTTCAAGGACCGCTGCGACACCACCGTGGCGCTGGCAAACTGGGCGCAGGTGTTCTACGCTGACGTCACCCCGGCAGAAACCGAACGCGCCCTGCATGTCACCGAGGCCATCGCGCCTGCGCTCGATGCGCTGGCCGATGCGCTGTCCGGCTGCGAATGGAACAGGCCAGCCATCGCAGCCGCCTTCAAACAGGTGCTGGCCAGCCAGGGCTTGAAGATGCCCCAGTTGGCAATGCCGACCCGGGTTCTGACCGTGGGCACGGCCCACACGCCATCGGTCGATGCCCTGCTCGAACTCATGGGGCGCGAAAAAGTACTGGCGCGTCTGAGAAACCGCTGAAAGTCTGCTTATAATCTGAGGCTCGGATTGTGGTGGCGGGCACTTGGGGTGATGAGCCATGGGTGTCGGTTGCCATTGGGTGGGGGTATAGCTCAGTTGGGAGAGCGCTTGCATGGCATGCAAGAGGTCATCGGTTCGATCCCGGTTACCTCCACCAGAATCTGTCAATAGTTCGTCGGCGTTTGTCATCGGTTCGTTCCAAGGTTTTGACCCCATCGTCTAGAGGCCTAGGACATCACCCTTTCACGGTGAGTACCGGGGTTCGAATCCCCGTGGGGTCGCCAAGTCGTAGCGCTTGGCTCGTGTCGCAAGATGCGAGCGAAAGGCTGCCTGCCAGGAGTGGTAGTTCAGTTGGTTAGAATACCGGCCTGTCACGCCGGGGGTCGCGGGTTCGAGTCCCGTCCACTCCGCCAGAATCAATCCAAGCCAGCCCCAAAAAGCCCCG
>Ga0081606_1000952_pt1 | contig 9989 bp, 6 predicted proteins | sample EareggfetidaYelm_FD_71127 | JGI IMG/M metagenome (GOLD analysis project Ga0081606, IMG submission 71127) | Earthworm egg capsule microbial community from the University of Washington, USA - E. fetida Yelm (SPADES assembly) (version 2) | ecosystem: Host-associated > Annelida > Reproductive system >...
GCCGGCACGATGAACTTATCAGGCACGACGGTTTGTATAAAAAGCTAAACAGCATCCAAAGCACGGATAAACCGATTTGAGTTTTTTTTTATGGAGAGCGCCGCTTTTTCATAAAATGGTTTTCTCGTCCCTCTCGTCCTTCGTGTCCGCCGCCTTTGAGCTTACGCGAGCGGGGGAGGAGTTGGACAACATTAATCATTGTTGCGCCCCGCGATTAACCGTCCCGCGAAAATTTGCAGCGCACAAACCCATACTCAAAAATGAGACTATTCAGTATTTACAAGGCTTTTCGCCAGCCTGCAAGCGGGGTTAAAGAGGCTTTGGCAAGCGAGGAGTTTTATTCAAAAAGTCGGGCAAAATGATTTTCAAGATGGTCCCGCATGCCGTTACGGAGCATTTCCGCCGATCCCTTTTTAATCAAGTCAACGAGGCCGGAATGGGATACGAATTTCTTTGGCTTCACCGGGTTTTGCAATAAGCCGCTTTGACTTTGATGCACATAATTAAACACAGGCAAGAGCATTTTCTGAAACTTACGGAGTGTTTCATTGCCTGTAATATCATATAACTTTCCATGAAACCTAATCTCCTGTTCAATGTCAAAGATGACATTCTGCGGAGAGGAGGGGCCCGTCGAAACAATTGCTATTAGTTCGGCAATATCTTCCTGCTTGACTCGCTCAATGATGAAGTCGGCCATCCCTATTTCCAAGGCGAGCCGTATTTCAAAAATTTCTTTTAAGGTGGCTTTATCAAGAATTTTCGGGTTCATGCTTTTTTCAAGAATAGATACCAGGTCGGGGCTTGTCAGCACCGCTCCTCGTTTTTTCCTTGAATCTATCAACCCCATCATCCTTAATCTAAGCAGGGCTTCTCTAATCACCGTGCGGCTTACGCCGAGCGCCTCAGCCAATTCCAGCTCCTTTGGGATAGGGTCGCCCACCTTAAACTTTTTTTCGATAAATAGCTCCACCAGGTTTTTTTCTACCCGATCAACCAACGAACTGGTGTCTATAGCCTTGAGGCTTTGAATAAAATTGTTGTTTTTCATTTTTTTCTCCCTGCAAACATACAAACCAACTGTAATTAATGCTTGAATTTATTTAGCGTATTTGAAAAATACGGCAGATAAGGCAAAAAATATTTTGTCGAATTAGTTTGCAAATTTAAAAATATAAGTCAATATTTGTGTTATGTATTACATAATACCTAATAAACAAATAAAATATGAACCGAAATTTTATCTTAAAAAAAGGGCTGATAACCGTTATGAGCTTACTGCTTTTCGGGACAGTTCATGCCCAGACAAAAGAAATCAGAGGTAAGGTAACCGCTGATGATGACGATAGTTCGCTGCCGGGCGTGAGCGTAACTATTAAAGGCACTGCCCAAGGGGAGGTTGCTTCGGCCGATGGGTTTTATGCTATCCAGGCCTCGCCAAATGATACCCTGGTGTTCAGTTTTGTGGGGTATGCGACGCAGGAAATTGCGGTGGGTCAACTTATTGTAATCAACGCAACGCTTAAACCTGATACCAAGACCCTTAACGAAGTAGTGGTGGTGGGGTATGGCACTCAGTCGCGCAGAATGGTGACCAGTGCAATTGCTACTTTAGATAATAAAGCGCTTGCCACTGTACCCAGAGCGAATATTGGCGGCGCGTTGCAAGGCACAGTATCGGGCTTACAGGTCGTGAACAGCAGCGGCGCTCCGGGAGCCACTCCTCTAATTGTATTGAGGGGCGGTGCGTCCATTAACAGTCCGGGCGCTCCTCTGGTGGTGGTAGATGGCATCATCAGAGCTTATAATGACATCCCTGTCGATGATATTGCGTCTGTTGACCTTTTGAAAGATGCGGCCTCGACGGCTATTTACGGCGCTCGCGCCAATAACGGGGTGATATTGATCACTACCAAGCAAGGCAAATCGGGCGTGGCGCAGGTGAGCTACAAATTTACCGCAGGCTTTAATCAGCAACGCCAAGGCTATGACTATATGAATGCCGGAGACTTCATATACTATAACCGTTTAGGCAATGTAAATTCGGGAAGGAGCATTGCGAATATCAATGCGACTCGCGGATATGGTTTGCTAACCGACGACGCAAATCTGGCGTCTTTTGATATTAGGGCGGAAACGCCTGCAAACAGGGAACTGCTGACACAAGGCTGGCAGTCCATGGAGGACCCCGCAAACCCGGGTAACCGAATCATTTATAAAGATCACAGCGGAGAACTTCAAAATATATTATTCAGGAACACGGTTACGCAGGATCATTACCTGAGTGCGACGGGAGGCAATGATAAAGGCAAATATTTTGCGAGTCTGGACTATTACAAAGAGGACGGCGTGATTGTGGGTTCGGGCTATCACCGCTATTCCGGTGATTTCAACGGATCGTATAAGGTAAAACCTAATGTGGAAGTTTCCACCGGGGTAACCCTTTCTGCTTCGTCCCAATTAGGCGCTCCGGCCGGCGATATAAATTCGTTATACCGCACCTTGGCTTTATGGCCTACTTTCAATCCATGGCTCGATGCAGCTAAAACATTGCCTAATCCGGGAAACGGCATCAGCGACGGAAACCCCTTATACTGGCTGGGTAAACTTAAACGCAGCCACGAGGTTGACCGGATCACCGCCAGCGCCGCCGTTAAATGGGATATTACGCCTGACTTGTTTTTCAAAGTTTCGGGCAGCGGCTACCTTTACCAACAAATTAACCAGTCGTTCCAGCAGGCCACACAAACTTATGCTACCTTGTTCGCCAACCCGCCATCGTATAACAACACCAGGAGGGAGTCTGTCGCCGGTTATTCCAGAACGTTTCAGCAAACATACAATGCAGTGCTTAATTATGCCAAATCATTGGGCAAACATGATATGAGCGCGATGGCAGGCGCGGAATATTTTGATCATAAAGCGCTCGTCATCCAGGTAAAGGGCACCAATGCGCCCACGGATGATATACCCACAGCCAATGCGTCTAGTTTATTTCCTGTCGGCGGCAATACCAGTTCACAAGCCGAATATCGCATCATTTCAGCCTTTACCCGCCTGAATTATGCTTATGACAGCAAATACCTGATGACCTTTGTATTAAGGGAAGACGGCGTTTCCCACCTGGCGCCCGACAACAGGATCGGTTATTTTCCGGGCGTGTCTGCCGGCTGGAATATCAGCGAAGAAGGTTTTTTTGAAAAATGGGGACTCAATAAAGTGTTCTCCGCCCTTAAACCACGCGCAAGTTATGGTTCAAACGGCAATATAGCGGGTTTGGGCAATTATGATGTGCAGGGCGTATATGCGGCCCAAGCATTATACCACGGGCAGGGCAGTTTTCTTAACACGGGTTTAACTAATGCTAATCTGAGATGGGAGAAAAGCCGCACAATTGACATAGGCGTTGATATGGGCTTTTTTAAAAACAGAGTAAGTTTCCTGTTTGATTATTATAACCGCACCACCAGTGACCTGTTGACCAATTTGCCATTGCCAAGCTATACGGGTTTTTCAACCCTCAAAACAAACTTGGGCACTTTGCAAAATAAAGGATATGAATTTACCGTAAATGCCCACGTGGTTAATAACCCCAAGGGATTGCGGATAGACGTCGGAGCCACTGCCTCGTACGTGAAAAACAAAGTTTTGCAACTGCCATATAACGGCAATGAAAATAACCGACAAGGCGGCCTGCAAGTTTATGACCCTAAATCGGACAAGGTTGTTTGGGTCGGCGGGATACAGGAAGGGCAGCAACTTGGACAGATATACGGCTACAAACAGGTATCTATATTTAAAGACGCCGCGGAGGTCGTTGCCAACGCAGGCAACCGCACAGATCGTGTGGCTGACATCACCGGCCCCCACCTGCCTGCAGGCAGAGGCGGGCATATTACTCCGGGCGACGTCAATTGGCTGGATGTAGACAAAAACAACATAATCGATTCGCGCGACCAAGTGTATCTGGGCAATATCTACCCTACATGGAACGGCGGCTTTAACGCAAACGTATCCTACAAAGCGCTTTCATTTTACTCGCGGTTTGATTACACTTTGGGCAATACCATTTACAACGACCTCGTAGCGCGTACGCTCGGCAATTATCAGGCTACCTTTAACTACATCGAGTTGCAAAAAAAGGCGTGGTCGCCCGCCAATATCGACACCGACATTCCGAAGGTTTATTATGCTGATCAGCTGATTGGCTCCAAACAGAATTACACGAGAGGCAATAATGCCTTCCCTGTGCTGAATGGCAATAATTCCAATTTTTATGAAAGCGGGAACTATTTAGCCTGCCGTGAAGTGACGCTGTCTTATGACTTTTCCAAAGACTTGCTCGATAAATCAAAGTTCCTGTCTAAAGTACGGTTATTTGTCAGCGCCAATAACCTGTTCTATATCAAAAAATTCAGCGGCCCAACGCCGGAAGCCCCGGTTTTAAACGGGACGCTGACGGGTATTTACCGCGGCACTTATCCGACCCCTAAAACATTTGTAGTAGGCATTCAATCCTCATTCTAACCTTTAACTATTTTCATATGAAAAAATATGTGTTAATCCTCATTGCCGAATGGTTGATATTGGGAGTATCAATCTCGTGCAGGAAGCCGCTGGATTTGACGCCTGTAAGCAGCGTTACCGACGGCAATTTCTGGAAAACCGCCGACCATTTTGATTCCTTTGCGGCAGGAGTGCATACGCAGTTCAGGTCTAATAACGCCGCGTTCCAGACATTGGGCGAAATGCGTGCCGATATTTTTGCAACAGACCCCGGCACCAAGGGCACGTTTACCGGCGAAGCAACCGAAGGAGCGGAAAGGCTATGGACCCAAAACCTCACCCTTGACAACCCCGGCGTAAGCAATTTTGGCGGGTTTTACAACAATATCAATCAGCTTAATTTATTGATAAGCAAACTAAACGGCGCCGATATAGTAACCGCGGCAAATAAAAATTACTATTTAGGCATGGCTTACGGCATGCGGGCATTTTATTATTATCATCTGTATCGCAGCTGGGGCAGCGTGATCATACAAACTGAACCTACATCAGGTTCTACGCTTAGTATCTCCAACCTGGCCAAAGCAGCTTCGCCTGAAGCCGACGTATTGGCGCTTATCAAAACGGATATTGACAAGTCGGCAGCAAGTTTTGGGTCAGATTATTCTTTCAGAAACCTGAAATCGTATTGGTCTAAATCGGCCACTCTCATGCTCAAAGCAGACGTCTATTTATGGACGGCTCATCGCGGAGGCGGCGCCGCAGAGGCCACTGTTGCTAAAGCCGCATTGGACGATATTCGGACTAATGTATCGGCCTTGCGGTTACTGCCCAAATACGGCGATGTCTTTGCCGGCGCCAAGGGCAATAACGAGATCATATTCGCAAGCCGTTATCAGCTTAATGAGGAAACCATGTCATTTGTGAAAAGCTTTGTGCCGCAGAACGGGTTAATCTCTAATTTTTATGATTCATTGACCAATCGACGGTTTTCGCCCACTACGGATAATTGGGGCGGTGTTCTAAGGTCGCCTGTAAGGATAGCCGCCTTCAGGGCATTTAATGACAGGGACAGCAGAAAACTCGCGAGCATACAGCCGGCCTATCAAAAATTATCCGACGGAACATTCAAAATAGCCGGATGTTTTACAAATAAATACCAAGGCGAGCAAAACGCCGGCGCAAGGCTTTTTACCAATGATTTTCCGGTTTACCGCTATGCCGATTTGCTCCTAATGCTGGCCGAAGCTAAAGCGGTATTGGGGGAATCGCCCGCCGCAGAGCTTAACCAGATAAGGGCAAGAGCTTTTGGCGTTAATTATAACGAAGCGGCGCATGGGTTTCCTAATCAAACGGTTGACGCCTGCCCGATAGAAGCCATTTTGCAGGAGCGTTTTTTGGAGTTTGTATTTGAAGGCAAGCGCTGGTATGACCTGCGAAGGGCGGGCGATAGCTACGTATTCAAATATACCGCTTTGCCTGCGTCACGGGCATACGCGTTGCTATGGCCTATTGACCGCGCTACGCTAACCAATAACAGGCTGTTGTTTCAAACTGCAGGCTACTCCTCTTTTTAATAAATAAATTACGGTTAGCCGTGAGCGTACTCCATTATTATATATAAAATAGACATGAAAATTCAACACTTGCAAGGATTGTTCAGCGCGCCTTTTTCGCCGTTAAATGCTCAAGGCGAACTGGACCTAGGCCTCATCCCGGCCTATTACGCATTTTTGAGACATAACGGCATTGCCGGCGTGTTCATCAACGGTTCAACGGGCGAGGGGGCATCCCTAACCCTAAGCGAAAAGAAACTTGTTGCAGAAGCCTGGGCAAAAGCCTCCAACCATGATCCTGATTTTAGGGTTATGGTTCTTCTGGGCGGCACCTGCCTTGTAGATTGCGCGGATCTGGCCCGACATGCGGAGAAGGCGGGTTTATATGCCGTCTCATTGACCTCCCCCTTTTATTTCAAACCGGCCAACATCAACATGCTGGCAAAAAGCTGTATAGCCGTAGCCTCCGCGGTTCCGACCATGCCCTTTTATTATTACCATATTCCGATATTAACGGGGGGCAATTTCTCTATGCTTGAGTTGCTGAAAGCATTGGACGGAAAAATGGATAATCTGGCCGGCGTGAAATATACCCACGAGGATTTTATGGACTTTCAGAGCTGCCTCGGCTTTCAAAACGGCAAATATAATATGCTTTGGGGAAGGGATGAAAATATGCTTTCCGCCCTTGCCGCGGGCAGCAAAGGCGCGGTGGGCAGCACATTTAATTACGCCGCCCCATTATATCACGAGCTTATTAATGCCTTTAACCGCAATGATTTGAGCAGGGCGCAACACCTGCAACAAAAATCAATTGATATGATCCGCTTGCTGGATAAATACGGAGGAATTGCCGCCGGCAAAGCTTATATGAAACTGGCAGGCGTGGATTGCGGAGAATTTAGATTGCCGGTGTCCAATATGACGGCAGAACAGTTCGAAAGCTTTAAATTAGACGTTTATGAACTGGGCTTTAGCGATTTCAAATCCATGGCGCCGCCCCGGCAAACCTTTAAATAATGCAATGAAATTCATACTCTATTTACTTTCAATGACAAGCGGAATTGCGCCGATTGGCCATGCTATGGCGCAGCATAAAAGATTGGGGAAAATAAATTGGTCTGTGCCCGTGCAGATGCCGCCGGCGCCGGGAGCAAACAAACAACCGGGGCTGGCCGGAGTCTTCGCAGGCATCAGCAACGATGTGTTGATAGTGGCCGGCGGGTCAAATTTTGCCGATAACGCCATGCCATGGCAGGGCGGCAAAAAACTTTATTATAGCGACGTATATGTTTTGGAAAAAGGAAAAGACGGCGTATTCGCATGGCTTAAGCCTCAAACAGAGCATCTGCCGCAAAGGATAGCTTATGGAGCCAGCGCCACCATTCCTGAAGGCATAGTTTGCGCCGCCGGAGAAACAGAAACAAACAAGGGAAGCGCCGACGTTTTTTTAATGAACTGGGATTCAAATAAAAAGGACGTGGTTTTTGTTAGTTTGCCGTCATTGCCTTTGGCTTTGACAAATGCCTGCATGACAGGTATCGGAAGGACGCTTTATTTGATAGGGGGCGAAAGCAAGGGTAAGCCATCCGCTAAATGTTTTACCCTTAGCATGGCTGATAAAAACAGGCAATGGACGCCTATTGCCGATTTGCCCGCAGCTATGTCCCATTCTGTTGCCGTGGCCCAATCTAACGGAAAATACTCCTGTGTTTACGTAATCGGCGGGCGGGGCAGCACGGCATCGGGCATAAGCGATCTGCATGGTTATACTTTTTGCTATGACCCCTTGCATAACAAATGGATCGAACTGGGCAACGTAACTGATGGCAAACGCCCGACTAATATTTCGGCCGCCGCCGCGGTAGCCGAAGGCGCACACAATATATTGCTGATCGGCGGAGATAAAGGGATAATTTTCCATCAGATAGAAACCTACCGCTCGCTTATAGCTAAGGCTGAAACAGACAAGGAAAAGCAAAATTTACAACAACAGAAATTAAGACTGCTGAATCATCATCCGGGTTTTAGCAAGGATGTTTACGAGTTTAATACCATTAACCGTGTATGGAAAAAAGCGGGCGTGTTGCCTTTTTACGGACAGGTAACCACTGTGGCGGTAATGTGGAATAACGCGATATTTATTCCGGGCGGGGAGATTAAACCGGGCACTCGTACCGCAGCCATTAGCATGGGAAAATTTAAGGACAAATGAAAAAAAGAAAAAACTATCCCTGGATACTGGTTGCTTTATTATGGGCGGTAGCCCTGCTTAACTATCTGGACAGGCAAATGTTATCTGTAATGAAACCGGCCATGGAAATAGACATAGCCGAGCTTAGATCGGCAGCCAACTTTGGTTACCTGATGGCGGTATTCCTGTGGATCTATGGTTTGATGAGCCCTGTTTCAGGAATTATTGCCGATAGGCTAAACCGTAAATGGTTGATTGTTTACAGTTTATTTGTTTGGTCGGGCGTAACTTTTGCTATAGGCTACGCGACTACTTTTAAACAGCTTTGTATCTTGCGTGCTATCATGGGTATTAGCGAGGCTGTGTATATTCCCGCGGGTTTGTCGCTAATCGCTGACTTTCATGCGGCAAAATCCAGATCGCTTGCCGTAGGCATACACATGACCGGATTTTATGCAGGGCAGGCATTAGGCGGTTTTGGGGCTGCGGTTGCCGAAACTTTTTCATGGCAGGGCGCTTTTCGAGCATTTGGGGTAATAGGGATGGCATATTCCGTGATACTTATTCTGTTTTTAAATGAGAAAGACAAAGTCGGCGAGACATTCACGGCAGGGGGGCAATCGCAAAAGCCTGTTCCTGAATTGTTTAAAGGATTGGCGGTTTTAATAAGCAATAAGGCTTTTTGGGCAATCCTTTTTTACTTTGCCGTTTCCAGTTTGCCGGGCTGGGCTACAAAAAACTGGCTGCCCACGCTTTTTGCTCAAAATCTCCATATTACCATGGTGGCTGCCGGCCCGCTATCTACTATAACCTTAGCCGCCTCCTCTTTTATGGGCGTGATTATGGGCGGGCTATTATCTGACAAATGGGCACAGACTAATAAAAGAGGCCGGGTATTTACAAGCGCCATTGGACTGGCTCTGACAATTCCCGCCTTATTGCTGATGGGTTTTGGCCATTCGTTGCTATGCGTATTGGGAGCGGGCGTTTGTTTCGGCGCGGGCTTTGGCATGTTTGACGCCAACAATATGCCTATCCTGTGTCAGTTTGTTTCGGCAAGGCATCGGGCAACTGCTTATGGCATTATGAATATGACAGGCGTTTTTTTGGGCGCATTTATAACAGATATTTTAGGCAAGTCATCGGATGACGGAAACCTGGGAACAGATTTTGCCAAGCTGGCGGCTGTTATACTTGTGGCGCTCGCGGTGCAATTATATTTTCTGCGCCCGATTCATGATGAGTCTCTTTTGAATTTTCAACACAATTAAAAATGGCAAATATGAGTTATTCGCTTACCGATTTACATGCCTTAAAAACATTCTACGAGCAACATTTATTGAATGATACCCTGCCGTTTTGGTTTCCCCGTTCTGTGGACGAGCAATACGGCGGCTACTTGCTCATGCGCGACCAAGACGGCCGTTTGATCGACGATGACAAAGCCGTTTGGATTCAAGGACGGGCCGCTTGGTTGTTGGCCACGCTGTACAACACCGTAGAACCGCGTCAAGAATGGCTGAAGGGTTCGCTTAAAGGCATTTCCTTTTTGCTTGACCATTGCTTTGATACGGACGGGCGCATGTTTTTTCACGTATCCCGCGACGGCAGCCCGATACGCAAACGACGCTATTATTTTTCCGAAACATTCGCGGTTATTGCGATGGCCGCCTACGCTAAAGCATCTGGCGATCAAATGTTAGCCCAAAAAGCAAGGGACTTATTTGGCAAGT
>Ga0081606_1000953_pt1 | contig 9985 bp, 10 predicted proteins | sample EareggfetidaYelm_FD_71127 | JGI IMG/M metagenome (GOLD analysis project Ga0081606, IMG submission 71127) | Earthworm egg capsule microbial community from the University of Washington, USA - E. fetida Yelm (SPADES assembly) (version 2) | ecosystem: Host-associated > Annelida > Reproductive system...
GATATATATATATAAAGAATATTTATTATATATATATATATATATATATATATATATATATATATATATATATATATATATATATATATATATATATATATATATATATATATATTCATTAGGGTGGTCCATATTCATGGTGAAAAATTAAATTTCAAGCAATATTGACGGGCGCCCCCTACATGTACATTGTTTCCACTTGATGTAAAGACGTTCCACAATTTTGGGGGATTTTTAAAATAAGATTTAGGGTGCGCACCAGTAGCATAACTATTTCATAACATATAGCGGCTTTCATGATCTGTAAACGTTAAATAACTATCGTAATCTTGTTTAAAAAATTGAAGCAGCTTTGTTTTAATCGCAGTAACGTTTAGTGTAAACCTGTTTGCACTTTGTAGTAAATGAAATTCAGTCATTCATTGATTCCGGATATTTCTGTAGCGCATCTTCAAGTCCACTAGGCCTACTACTCCGAGGCGTTTCCAACTATACAGCTTTGATACCGTGTCGGATTTAACACATCGAGGGGCTGAAGGCAACTACGAGTGAAGGAGTTGCCCAAGGTCAATACTCTGCGGCTAAAGTTGGATTCTATCCTGCGACCCTCCGACGTAAGCCCCGAACCTACCACTGAGCAACCACGCCCCACATACAATTTTTAAGGACAATGGATCTCTTTGCATTGTATATCTTAATTGATCTGGCGGTTTGCCGGACCTCGCTCCGGCCTAGATCATTGATCTGCTGCACTGCCCCAAATGCACCCACACTGTAAACCCGTCTTGTCCACGTAAATAAAAAAAATTGAGTTATTTCAACTAACAGTGGTCTATTACTTACTATTTGTGAGTATATATAGTCTATATGAGCTATATGAGTTACCATAACTTAATTTTATTGAGTTTTCGCCTATGCAACTCGCGCGAGATCTCGTTGATCTCGTTCTTTCGCTGCTGCATGCTACATGGTGTCGAGTCAACTTACAAATAATCTTTTTCCCAATTGACGATAATACATAATATTTATTATAGGGGCCTATATCGAAAGACAAATCAGTGCCTTTGCAACACAGGTTGGTGTTTTTAAATTTGTTTAAAGCGCGCTAATGCGTTTCGTTTTGTAGGCCTATGTATGCGATATTAGCGGCATTGAAACAATGGCTGTGCTGGCGCCCTGTGCACGTGTAGTAGTGGCCACTGGCACTGAGAATTTAATATGGCGTGCATGTTGCATCTCTAGACCAATCTATTAAGGGCATATTTTCTTATATTTCATGTGACAGTTTAGGGGATTGCCAAATTCGCTGGAACTTTGCTGACCGGTGCTAGTGAGTTAACTATTCATTGATGTACAAATATTCTATGTGGTAAATTTCATTTGTTTTGTGACGCATCGCTCAGACTACTGTTAAATAATCGTGGTGCTTCTGTGGCTGAAAATTCCGCTAGCAACGCAAGAAAAATTACTTCTGCGGCGGAAAGTATTTTTGTGAGATGTCTCTAATGACTATACTAACACTAGCCCTGACCCTAAACGACCCTCGCAATGATGCCCTAAATGTTATACTGTTGAATAAGCGTGGTGCTTCTGCGGCGGAAAATTCCGCCAGCAACACAAGAAAAAGAACTCTTGTGGCGGAAAATATTTTGTGTGATGCCTCTAATGGCTAAACTAACCCTAGCCCTGACCCTAAACGACCGTAAATGTTATAGTATAATCTTTATTATCTATAAGGTCCGATGGATGAAATTAACGATTATGTAAGCAAAAGTTGGATTGTTTTCCTCCACGAAATTTTCGCGTAACTTAAAATTTTCCGAATTTTCAGCCACAGAAGATTTAACCGTTAAATAAAGGCATGGTGCTTACACAGCGGGAAGGTCCCCCGCTAAAACATGAAATATGTGCGTTTGCAGCGTGGCACTATAATTTGAACACTTATTGTGATCACGTGATCTTGTTTTCTTTCCAGAAGCATTGAAACTTTAACCTAAGAAAATCGCAAAATATTGCCTGTTTCCATGCATTCATGTGGGACACAGTGGTGTAGGGGTATGTTCTGCGCCTTGCAACCGGCATACCATGTACAGTGCAGTGCGTCATGGTTGTGCTTCGCAATAAAGGATATGTGCTATGCATTTCATGAAAGTCTATGTGTGCTGCAATATGTTACAGTTACCATGTGGCATTAATTTTGGTTCAATTGTATACAATCTGCTGTTGTTTGTTATAATTTATCAGGCTGCCTGTCATCAGGAGGATAAAGTTGTTTAATTGCCAAATTCGCTGAAACTTTGCTGACCTTCGTTAGTAAGTTAACTATATTCTTTGCTGTACAAATATTCTATATGGCAAATTTCATTTGTTTTGTCAATCGTCACTCAGACTACTGTTAAATAAATGCATGGTGCTAATGCGGCGGAAAGGTGGAAAAGCTAAAATTCAAGAAATAATAGTCTGTTGATTAATTGTAATTTTACATAATCAACGCCGTTGCAGATGTTTGACTATGTTTCAGTTTATTTTGTACAAGCAGGTGAAAACCACTTTTTGTATACAACAATAAAAGTGGATCAGTAACTTTTTAACCTGATTCTGTTTTGTATAGGGTGATACAGCGGTTCTTAAGCGAACATTCGTTTTAAGATGTCTGTTGCTCTATTTCGGTGAAGATCGCTCAGACCTCTACAGAGACTTCTCTGTGAGATTTCTTTTTATTTCTTTTAGCTGATTTGGCATGTTTTCTCATGTCACGTAAAATATCATGGAATATTCTTTCAAACAACTAATAATGAGAATAATGATAAATTTTTGCGATTGGTATGATTTTTATTTTTGAATTTTTGTGTGACTTGCAAGTCTGGTATTATTTATTTTACCGCTTATCTGTGTTCAACTCCTTTGGGTCCACATTGGACAGTTGTTCGGCCAGCTGCATTTGTGACGCAAGGGCTCAAAACCTGTCGCTTGTCGCTATACCTAGAGATTGAGCTAGAGGCCCAAATAGGAGAGAGGGGTTTTAGATTTTGCAATTGTTCAATTCAGCTTGTGTCCATGAATTTGTCACAAGTTGAATAGTGGTAACCCGATTTTAATGCGACTTTAAGTTTGATCTCTGTGGCCATCAAAAAAATAGTCCCTTTATGGAAGTGTGGTGAAACTGGTCATTATTTTGCTGGAGTTCCTCACGAGCTATCCTGTGAACTTGCTTCATTCATTCATTCATTCAGGCCATTTCTATAGCGCCTCTACTACTCAGACGCACTCACCACGCAGCACAAATGCTATGTCGGAGTTTCACGCAGAAGCGCAACAGGCAACTGCAAGTTAAGGACTTGCCAAAGGTCCCTACGTGGCGGCTAGAGTGGGATTCGAACCCACGACCCTCCGGTCGAAAGCAATCGACTCTACCAATGTGCTACCACGTCCCACCGTTCGATCGATTACTTTAGGTCAGTCGATTTTTTTTCACTACACCCTATCGTATACTCTTACGTATGGTACATACAGTATTCATACAGTACATGTTATGCAGTAGGAAGACTGAAATTTCTGCAGATGAATATAAATTGTTTTAAATGTTTGACAGGTTGAAGATGAACCGAAAATTGCTGAAGAAGATGTGCCGCCGTTCATTGCCGTGCTTGGCGATAGATACGAGGGACGGTGCGCCATCGTGGTTGAGAAGGCAATTGTTGTCGGCGGAATTGAAGACTTTCCGAAAGCGGTCGCATTGTTCATGGGGTTCATCTATTCCATGGACATGGAGTATCCAGGGAAACCTAAATCTCTCATGTTTGAATTTCTCCAGAAAGTTGTTCTAGGGCTGAAGGGCAATGAGAAGCACTTGAGCAAGCGTTTGAACACTCTGAAAAATAAGTTGTAAAGAAATTGGTGGGTCTTTCCGTCTCAAATCAACAAATGTTTTAAATGTTCCAGTTTCATCTTAATTTTGATGAAATTTTCTCAGAATGTCTATTAATGTATTAGAATATGCTGTGAAAAATTTTCCAGCAATATTCTCAGTATTCTGTTTTGATGGAATTTTGAAGACGTCTGTGATGACAAGAAGTAATAATAGTGGCCTTCTGAATAAGGCAGCAAATTAAGACGCAATTTCCAAATCACGATAAACGGGTTCACCCTAGACTCCTTTAAAATTCCATCTATTTATGTCCCTCTGTATAATGACAATAAGTTGCCTGACTTGCATTCTTGTTAAATAATTGAAATAATACAGTATTACTTGTAAGTTACATCACGTGTCGAATGATGACATAGGTGCTTATACTAGCCGGGTATGTCTATCATATTCCATGCATTACATTTTCATTTTCTATTCTTACTGAAGTTACCCATTCATGGTTTGTTTTCATGTGAGACATTTCGTGTTATTTGTAAATGTTTTTGGAATTAAGCATGATACTGGCAGCTAAAGTAGTGCTTTCATGTACATACAATATTTTCAGTATTACTTAGACTTAGTCTTTTAAAGCTGGTATCAAATGAAGGAGAATCTATCACTACCAGCTGAAGCATTAACATTATTGTTTTTATTTGCTCCGGGGTCAAACTTGTGCTGTCAATTATGCATGCTATCTGTTTTTCCATTCCATTGTGTTGAGGATAAACAGGACTTCAACCCCTTTATTTGTGTGCACCTTTCTTGTCAAATCTCAGAATGTGGAGCGGTTGTTTTTTTTAACCCTATTGAAAATTATGAGGATGGATCCTTATGTTGATACAATTGCTTTAATTTCTGTAATGATGCATGTCAGTATTTGAGTGAGTTTTGAGATATGGGTCATCCGTTTATGACGTCCACACGCAGGGAAGAGGGTGTCAGGCTCAGGTGGACCCCTGCAGGAGGAGGGAGAAGCGCCATGTGGAGTCCACTCAGAAATTTAGAGCCCACTGATGTCATCCTGTCTTCTTCCTGTGCAAATAAGTTGGCGTTTTTGGGACCAGAATTTTATCTTTGGACGGAATAAAAAGTAGAAATGTTTCGTCGATATAAATACTAAATGACAATGCTATCATAATTTAGTAAATGAAATAACAGTCACATTTAAGCTTTAGGTCCAGAAGGTCATTGTACTAGCTGTTTCAAGATAGTTATGTGTATTTCATGTCGACGGCATGTGGACGTCCACAAGGGGGGAGAGGGATCAGGTTCATGTGGACAGGGGGAGGGGGTAGTGGACGTATAAATGGATGATCCCTATGAAACAGTTTGCAGTTGCTTCATAAGGAAAATTTCTCTTTAATTCACTTGAACTGCAGGAGTTTGTTTCATAAATTGTAACTGTTGTAGCTGTTTCACAAACATGGTTTGATTCAATCTTGTGTCTATTGAGGTTGTCCCAGGATAAGCTTTGTAGTCAAGGTCCTAGGGGTGGTGGTGTGGACCTTTTTTATAGGATAACGTGAGCTGTGGAATTTGTCAAATTTTGCCGCTGAAAACTGTGGGCCCTTGACATAACAGTCAGTGTTGTGTATCGTTTACCTGGACACTTTGTGCATGGATGACTTTAACACTTACATTGATTGCATGTTTTCTAAGATGAAGGGTTCGAATGGTAACATGCTGCTAGCTGGAGATTTTAACATTGACCTTCTTAAAATTAAAGCACATTCATCCACACATGCATTATTCAAGCTCATGACTTCATATCAACTATCGGAGAAGGGCTGGCTCTGCATGGTGGAGGTGGGAGCGAATGGGACATGAAGGAGGTCCTGCTCAGCCGAGCGGAGGTGGCGGGTACTCCGAGCGCTAATGTTGTGCATATAGTCGGAAATGATGTTTGAAATGATCATTGAGATGTTTATAATGATATGATGAACTGACTGCCTATTAACTTCCTATGTGAAGGGGTAATCTAGCATTTTCTGGACTTTTGACCCTTTTGCATTGGTCTTTTGGTGCCGGTGTCCCGTGATATTGTATCCCCCCATAAAAGTATCCGGGGGATGAATTAATCTATCCCCCCGGATGGAATCAACTGCTATGGGTGAAATTGTCATGATTTCATTTGTATTCTATGTGGTGTTGAATAAATTACTTACTTAATTACTTAAATAAATCGATAATTTCTCACAATGTGTTGTCATAACCTTAACCCCTGTAGCGGAGTGAGTAAAACTTCAGCAAATTAAGTTTAGAAGTATCACGGACTTACAAATGAACTTGCACAGTGGATGTAACCTAACGAAACGAATTTAATTAAAGTTTCATGTGCCACACAAAATTGAGTGAGCATAGCTTAATCAAAATTGGTGAACAAAACTTATTAAAATTAAGTTAGTTAAAGTTTATATTTCTAAGTCGGTGTAACTTTAATATTTTAAACTAGCAGAACTGAGAAAAATTGAGTAAGCTCCACTTGAACATTATAAGTAATTACTACTTGAAAAAACTGATTTTGTAGAACTTAGGAAAATCAAGTTAGGCCAACTTGACGAAACTAAATGGAGATAACTCAATATTTTTGAGTTGGCAGAACTTAAGAAAATCAAGTTAGGACAACTTAACAAAATTAAATTGTGATAACTCAATATTTATGAGTTGACAGAACTTAAAAAAATCAAGTTAGGACAACTTGACAAAATTAAGTTGAGATAACTCAATATTTATGAATTGGCGGAACCTAATAAAATCAAGTTACGGCCACTTGACAAAAGTAAGTTCAGATAGCTCAATATTGATGCTGCAACAAAGTGAACTAAGATTTTGTGAGTTATCTCAACGCGAAAAGCGTTACAGTGCAGACTTCGCACTCTCTGGTCTCTTCTATCTACTAATTAAGGCAGGAGTGTTCTTCATTCTTTTTTCACAGGAACTATAAGCAGAATCAAGCCTTCGCAGGGATTGTCCGTAAAAAGGACGTCCGCAATACATATCTGTTTTCCTACCTCATCTCCCTTGTCCACATGTGGCTTGCCCTCCTTGTGCATGGACGTCTGCATCAAGTATTAGACACTGCTCTAGTATCTGGCAGCGTAACAGCTGGTGCTGTCTAAATGCGCTGTTCATTTATCTCATCATCGCAACATGTTGCTCAAAGTCAAAATTAACAGATAGTTCATGTAAACAGCTTCACCCTGGAAGCCAGACCTATGTAGGCCTATTAGTGCCACCCAATATTATATTCTGTTTCACACATTGAACAAGACGATTAACAATTTACAATTTATAGTTAGCTATCATCCATGGAGAGCGTCTGCAAAACATACTGGAATAATAACAAGTACTACTTTTCCTACATCCCTCTTGTCCGCAGGTGCCGAATTTGACCAAACGCCTTCTTTGAGGACGACACTTTAGAGGTTGGCTCTTCACTCTGTAATGGGCTCACTTTGGCACTGCACTTGTTCCCCAGAGAACACACTGACTCATTTATGCTCACCTAATCTCCATTTCAGCTGTGCTGTGCTAAAAAGCGATCCTGAGTAGTAGCATTTGAAGGAGCGCTATATAAATCTTAATAATTATTAGTCTCGTATACACTCAATGGACATTGTTTGTAATTAATTAATTATTTGATTTATTTATTTATTCATTCATTCAGTGAACAGACAGTCACAAAATGCAAACTAAACGATACACCTTGAATATATTTAAATAATAATGCAGTCACCCATGGAGAAAGTTCAAAGTCATGGCGCATACTCTAAACATTAAATGATTCGAAACTTATTTTGGACGCTTTCATTTTAACCCATTTAGAACACTTTTAGTGGGCGCCCGTTTCACTCCGCTCAAATTTACAAATAAAAATCACTCTAATATATATATATATATATATAAATTATATATATAAATTATATATATTTATAATCTGATCTGAGCTGATAAATCCTTGGGTCCTCAGCCCGTTGGTGTCCAATGTCACTTTACTTCCTCACTAGGTCAGTTTCCATGCTTAGGCTACGACAAGCAGGAAGATATAGCAGCGGGACAATTCTAACATCGACTTAGTAGGGATGACCGTCTTTGACCGGCAGGACCTTCAATTCAATTCAATTCAATTCAATTCATAGATCATTTATATAGCCCTCCCTTAGCGAAAGTTCATTACGGGGGGGCTTTGTACAACTCTCGCAGAATTCAAAACAGGTTAACATGAGGAATTTAGAAATGCCACAAAATGGTCACTGATGATAAGCTATTATAAACAAATAAGTTTTGAGTTTCGATTTAAAGATTTCCAGTGGGATGTGCGCAGTTTTAAGTTCTACCGGCAGCGAGTTCCATAGTGTTGGGCCAGAGACAGCAAAGCCCCGTGAACCCATGCGAACTGTCCGTGTTCGAGGAACAGCAAGGTCTCCATGCGCAGCCGATCGCAGACGCTTGGATCCATTACCGACTGGTGAAATCATGTCGGTAAGGTATGAAGGGGCATCACCACGCAAGCACTTGCAGACAAGAACTCCAAGTTTATACTTAATTCTTTGGCGGATTGGAAGCCAGTGCGGCCGATAACAATAGCCCTTTCCGATCTCCAATAACATGAAACAATTGTATTGGAGGTAGTGAAGGAGTAAATCAAATTCTTTGTGCTTGCTAGGGGAAACTCCTGTAAACCCTGAATATTAATAGCTGCCCTCAGTGTCTGGGTTTCAGAACTGGTCTGTCGTCAACCTACACATACTTCACATACATGTAGGTAGAACCACGTTCTGTCATGTGCTACGCGCTAGTGTATTCCTACTCTTGAAGAATACTTTTTCGCATTTACATAGAAGCTGTTCTTTGCAAGTGTTCCACTGCATAATTGATTTATATCGCAGAAATAAAATTCTTCCTTTTTTCTTATCGCGCACAGGGCTTTTTTGTAAGAAAATAGGTGCCGGTACTCACCGTCTGTTAACATTTCGTCAACATTTTCTAAAAACCCTTTTAACATCTTCTTTCACGAAATTTTCGAGTCAGTACCCAGTATTGATTAAACATTTTTGGTATTTTTTATACATTTTTAAATAAGTACCGGCACTAACTAACTGGAAATACCTTTCTTACATATAAAAATATTTTTTTTCTTGCCTTGGAAAAAGGTGCCGGTACGCCGTACCGGCGCGTACCGTCACAAAAAGCCCTGATCGCGCATATCTTCTTTGTTCATTCAGCCGTTGTCACATGTTCATTCACTCATTTATTCCTTCATTCATTCTGTAGACTTATATAGCGCCCCATCCACAGCCATTCTTGAAATTTATATAGCACTCCTTCATTAGACTACTACTCATTCAGCTCATTTTCACCTCTATTGGTCATGCATTTGTCTGCTCCAGGATCGACTACTGTAATTCTCTACTGATCGGTCTTCCTAAGACCCGGTTATCTCCCCTTCAGACTGTGCTGAACGCAGCTGCACGACTCATTGCCAGACTTCCCCGTTACTCCCACATCTCCTCCTACATCAAGGACCATGTCCATTGGCTTCCAATCTCTACTCGCATTGATTATAAAGTTATGCTTATTGTTCTTAAGACCTAAATGGGGGTGGCACCTAAATAACTTCGTGACGCCATTCGACTTTCTACCTCCGCCTCATCCCTTCGTCTTCTACGCTCCTGGACAGGCGGGAGCTCTTTGTCCCTCGGATTAGGACAACCATGGCCATATTTAGATCCGTTTCCGTTATTGTCCTTTCTCTTTGGGATCGCCTTCCACCCTCAGCGCGTGCTTCTCTGCCAGCAAGATCTGCTTGCTGGTCTACAAGTCGCTTCATGGGGCAGCGCCTGAGTATCTACGCGACTATTGTATGGAGACGCATTCGTCCGCTTCGGGGCTACGACTTCGATCGACGGATAAATGCGATCTTCTTGTAAGACGGATGAAGACTCGGTTTGGTGACCGCTTGTTCTCAGCTGCTGGCCCCAGATGCTGGAACAAACTTGCTGCTGCTCTGCGTGCAGCCGATTCAATCGATTCATTTAAAACTGGACTTAGACCTACTTGTTCAGCAACGCATAGTCC
>Ga0081606_1000954_pt1 | contig 9984 bp, 2 predicted proteins | sample EareggfetidaYelm_FD_71127 | JGI IMG/M metagenome (GOLD analysis project Ga0081606, IMG submission 71127) | Earthworm egg capsule microbial community from the University of Washington, USA - E. fetida Yelm (SPADES assembly) (version 2) | ecosystem: Host-associated > Annelida > Reproductive system >...
GAACAGAGTCGAGCATTAGAAAGAAGATTGTCAGATATAGCAGTTAGCCAGCATGAGGTAATGACCAGCGTCATGGATAGGTTAGAGAGAGTGGAAGCGATGAGACCTGAAGGGACGAACCCAGATCTCTGGACTGCGCGTCCAGAGGTTAGCTCGTACTGCGACCTCGCGCCTTTCATTCGAGCTCCACTATCGTTATCGTCACCCCCATACTCACATCCCTCATCATTCGTTCATCACCATCAAATTGAAACCGTAGCGCCGTTACGTAGGAGTTTGAGGCTTCGAGATAAGGCGCGTACTGCTTTCCGACGGATTGAAAGACCTGAGTTCCTGGAAAGTCTACCTCCATCGAGAGTGGAAGGAACTACAGAGTACCGGATGGACTTTGAGGTTCGGAAGCCAACGTCACTCAACCTTCAGAAAAACGATTGCTCCGTCGCATTACCACAGGGCGAGTTAGCATCCACCCTGGCGACGGCAGGCATCACAATTGGCGACGAAGATGGGATTCGAATGGCGAGTGACACAGTGTGGCAAGAAACCCGACCGTCTTTTCTTTCCGTCGACGTCGCACGAAAAAACGAAACGCTCGTTGAGTTAACCGATCTTCGCGAATCCCCCGCGATGCGCGGTCATTCGATCGTTCGCGATATCTGTGAACCAAGAAGGATCGCAAACGCAGAAATTGATGTAGGGCAATTTCAAATCGAACCTTTAAATTTTCGTCCTTCCGTGGATTCACCAATTACCGGAGGTCGAACTACCAGTCTTCGATCGACGTTCGAAAGGGACGAAGCAGGAGTCGAGCGGAGGACCACTGACGATGGGAGGCAAGGCTTGATGTCAGGTCAACCGACGGAGACGCCGAGACTGCAAGTCATCGAAGAAGCCGGAGCCACCGCCGGAACACCGACTGTTGGACCAAGCCATTTAAATCAACGTGGTAGTCCTGGAAACGTAGTTGGTGCAGCGAGAAAAACAATGGCCAGCAGTCAAACGACGGGTACCTACACTACTGTTCCGACCCTTCGTACTGGGCTAGGACCGTGGATACCCAGTGCAAGAGTTCAGGACCCTGCGTTGTTTGGAGGAATGAGTTATAGTGGAACCAGCGACTTTCGACCGTCAGCCAGGAGTATGTGTACGGGGATGGAGCCAAGAACTTCCATTACACCGTATCACGTCAACCGACCAAGGGTGAACTTTGCCGAGTTGGACGATGTGGGTTGTAGGCCAGCTATGCGCTATACGACAGCTACCGGAGGACCAGGAGTTTACGGAGGGTGGATTCCGCAGCCGGGGACAGCGAGTGTTTTGCCGTTAGCTAGTCATCCGCCTTATCTTGAACCAGCATGGAGGCCAGAGTTGGGGCACTGGAGTTTGTGCAGAGAGGGACCGCCAGTAGCTGCACAGTTGGTGCCTGCTCTACCGAAGGTTTCGACAGCAACTCAGACGAATGATGATGGACCGCCGCCTAAAACTCCGATAGTGAGAGAAGTGGAGGACGGACCTCTAAATGTGTTGGGTACTGAGTCGAGATCAACTCCAACGGGGGATAGACCGCGTAGCTACATAAAATTGGATAAGTACTCGGGTCAAGGTCCATTGCAGTCGTTCTTGAGCCGTTTTGAATTATGTTCTCGTCATAACGCATGGTCAGCGTCTGAACGCCTAACTCAGCTTGCGTGTGCACTGAGCGACGGAGCTAGCCAGTTGATTTGGGAGGCACAGTCTGGAGGTATTGATACAGCGGAGAAACTGATCCAACGTCTACAGGAGCGCTATGGTTCCCATGACAGACAAGCAGTTTTCCGAGCTCAGTTACTAGCCAGGAGACAGAAACAAGGGGAGGACCTTCCTAGCTTGTTTGGCGATATTCAACGACTTCTAGTTCTGGCTTATCCAGGAGAGTCTGCACATTCGGAAACAATGGCCATACATTTCTACATCGCAGCGTTGGAAGATCGTGAATTAGCATTAAAAGTCTCTGAACGCGAACCGACTAGTCTTCAGCAAGCCTTCACGCTTTCCCTTCGACTTCAGGCATATAAACAGGCAGAGAATGACAATAGCCGTGACTCTGGACGAAATCGAGGACGAGTGAATGCTGTAGAGGCGCGTGACGAAAATGGAGTTCTCAAGGCAGAAGTGGCTAAGCTGAAACGGACCGTTGAGGAGTTGAAACGCGAACGTAATCAAAAGGGGGCCAAACTGGGGAACAATCAAGCACAAGTCAGGCCGGCGCAAGGACAGCCATACGATCAGCCGCCGTGGAATCAACCGAGAGGAGAAGTTCCGCAAGGAGGACAATTTCACGACGGTGGCCATCAACCTTGTCAACAGTGTGGTTCTCTGGAGCACCGAGTCTGCACCAGACCGTACCAAGGAGGAAATTTCCGAGGAAGGGCACAGGGACACAACGGTCAAGGTCAACCGAAAGGAATGGCTCAGTGGAACAACGGTCCGGGTCCACAAGGAGTAGACCAGGCTCCAGTGTACTCACGCTATGTGCCGGGTTCGGAGAGCGCCTACCTGAAAGCTAAAGTGAATGGAAAAGAGGCTTATGCACTTTTGGACTCAGGGTCTCAGACCAGCCTGTGTTCCGAGAAATACGTGCGTCCAAAAGACATACGTCCTAGCAACCAGTCGTTGTTAGCTGCGAATGGAACTAGAATAACGGTAAGCGGCGAGACAGTTTTGACCTTAAAAGTGGACGGTATGATCTTCAAAGTTCCAACACTGGTCACTCCGCAACTGGACGGCTTGATTTTAGGTCTGAATTGGATGAATTCCCAGGCTCTAGTTTGGAGATTTGGTCAGGGATGGCTAGAGTTATGTGGACGAAGAGTGAAGGTACACATTCGGCCGGATGCAGGACTTTGTCGTCGGGTGGTCGCTGCTCAGGATGTGCTCGTGCCGCCATTGAGTGAGATGGAGGTCGAGGCGTACGCTGTCCTACCAAACTTCAACCGAACGGATCCGTGTTGGGCTACAAGAGCTACTATGCTAGATACAGGATTAGTGCTGGCAGGATCACTGTTACCACAGAGGACGACTGACCTAACTCTTCGAGTGCTGAATCCGACTGGTCAAGCGATCAAGCTTCGGAAAGGAGTTCGATGCGACGCGGAAGCTGTTGAAGTCTTAGGAGAAAAGGAAGCGGTTGACGAGACGAGTACCTGTGCACAAGTGTCTCAAACAGCACCAGTGGACGAGGAAGCCGTGTTGGAGCCGCTGTGGGACGGAATTGCTGACGATGTGCCTGCCGCAGTTCAAGAGAAACTGAAAGAGTTGCTGTTGAAGTACAAGGGCGCATTTTCACTCAGTGAATACGACCTAGGATACACTGACATTCTGCAGCACGAGATATATACGGGCACGGAAGCACCTGTGAGGCAAGCTTTGAGGCGACAACCGTTGCTACAACTTCCGATCATAGATGAGCAAGTGGACACTATGTTGGAACAGGGGTTGATCGAACGCTCATGTTCGGAGTGGGCATCCAACGTGGTTATCGTGACTAAAAAGGACGGAACTCCGAGATTCTGTGTCGACTACCGTCAACTGAACAACAAGACTAGAAAAGACGCTTATCCGCTGCCATTGATTAGCGAATGCTTGGATACCCTAGGAGGAGCATCCTGGTTTTCAACATTTGACCTAAGAGCAGGTTATCACCAGGTCGCTCTGCATCCGCGAGACCGTCATAAGACCGCCTTCGTCACCAGAGGAGGAAGTTTCCAGTTCAGAGTGTTACCGTTCGGCCTCTGTGGAAGTCCAGCTAGTTTCTCTCGACTGATGGGACTAGTGATGGCCGGGTTGAACTTCAGCATCTGCTTGATATACTTGGATGACATTATCGTGTTCTCCAAAGACCTTGAGACCCATCTACAGAGATTGGAGTTGGTGTTGGAACGGCTGGTGGCGGTTAACCTGAAGTTGAAACCCTCCAAGTGTCACCTGCTGCAGAAAAGAGTGTTGTTTCTCGGACATATAGTGAGTCAGGAAGGCATAGAGACTGATCCGAGGAAAATCGAAGCAGTAAGAAGTTGGCCGACTCCGACAAAGCTGAAAGAAGTGAGAGCGTTCATGGGTTTATGTTCTTACTATCGGAAGTTTGTGCCGCAGTTTGCGCATGTAGGTCGTCCTTTACATGCCTTGACGAGAAAAGACGTGAGATTCAACTGGACACACGAGTGCGACGAGGCATTCGAGCAACTAAAGACTGCCTTGACAGAAGCGCCAGTGTTAGCTCTTCCGCTGGATGAAGGTCAATTCGTCTTGGATACAGATGCGTCGGGAGAGGCGATCGGAGCCGTTTTGTCGCAGGTACAAGAAGGAGTGGAGCGCGTGATCTGTTATGGGAGCAGAGTGTGCAGTCTTCCGGAACAGAACTACGATGTTACGAGACGTGAATTACTCGCTATCATCTACTTCCTGAAGTTGTATCGACCGTATCTGCTGGGGAGGAGATTCCTGTTGAGAACTGACCATTCGGCACTACAATGGTTACGACGTACGCCATTGCCAATAGGACAGCAAGCGCGGTGGTTAACAACCATTGAAGAATTTGATTTCGAGGTTAAACATAGAGCCGGAGCTTCGCACCAGAACGCCGACGCTATGTCGAGACGACCACATGTAATCAGGGTTCTACGAGCAGATCAGCCTGATCCAGTGAACACGGAGAGCGCAACAGAACCTTGGAGTCGCGCGGAGGTAGCGAAGGAACAAGCAGATGATCCGGAGTTGGGGTGGATCATAGGGAAACTAAAGGAGTCGGAGGATGTTCCTTCAGCTCAGGAGACTAAAAGACAAAGTGCAGTGATTAAGTTGTTAGTGGCACAGTGGCCACAACTAAAACTTCTAGACGAACTGCTAGTGAGGAGTTGGTTGGACGCTGAGGACAGTAGCGTTCGATGGGAACAGATAGTTCTTCCGAAGAGTCGTCGAACGGAACTTATCCAGAGATCACACGAAGGAATGACAGGAGGTCACTTAGGGTTGAAACGAACCTACGTCCAGGTGCAACGTCGAGCATACTGGCCGAACTGGAGAGAGGACGTACGCTTGCAGTTGGCAAGATGTGAAACATGTGCACGGTATTTCCGTGGAAAACCAGTGCATCAAGCACCTCTGCAGAACATGGTCGTCGGTGAAATAGGGGAGGTGTTGGCTCTGGATCTGACAGGACCCCACGTGACGTCATCTCAAGGGCATAAGTACATTTTGACAATGATCGACCATTTTAGCCGGTGGGCGGAGGCTTTTCCAGTGAGGAACCAAGAGGCGCACACAGTGGCGAGAGTGCTGGTTGATCAATGGATCTCGAGATACGGTTGTCCGTTGCAGATTTTGACTGACCAAGGACCATGCTTCGAGTCGGCCTTGTTCGCTGATTTATGCAAGATGTTGGATGTTTCAAAGGTGCGGACATCACCTTACAAACCTTCAACCAATGGAATGATCGAACGCTTTCATCGCACATTGAACGCCCTTTTGGCGAAATTTGTGGCCAGCAATCATAGAAACTGGCATGAGATGTTGCCGGTCGTAATGTCTGCCTATCGGAGTAGTCAGCATGCATCGACGGGATATTCGCCGAATAAACTGTTCTTGAACCGTGAACTATATATGCCGCTGGATTTGGTGTTGGGAGACTGTCAAGATAGACCACCCACCACGACATGGTATCACGAATACGTGCAGGACAAAAGAGATCAGATTTCGGCTACCTATGCCTTGGCGAGGAACTGCATGCAGAAGCAGGCCGAGTTACGAGCCAAGAAATATGACTTGAGAGTAAAGACCAAAGAATTTTCCATTGGAAGTTTTGTGTGGTACTACTACCCACGGAAGAGAGCCGGACTGAAAGAAAAGTGGCTAAACTTTTACGTGGGCCCATTCCGCATTGAGGGCAGGGTGGGACCAGTACTCTACCAGGTTCGGAAGACTCCCAGATCAAAAGCTCAGCTGGTTTATGTGGACAAGCTAAAAGCTTATAGCGGCCCAATTCCACTAGCTTGGGGAGGACCAAATTTGGGGGAGGAAAAGGAGGTCCCTGATTTGGAGGAAGAGGAGGTGGCTGAAAGTCACTTAGACCTGAGTAGACCGAAGAGGGCGATTCGAGGTCCGGTAAGGTACGGATTCGAGACTTAGGGCGATACGAAAGTAATGGTGAGGTGAGTAGTTGCTTGTAGAACACACATTTAGTAGCGCTTTTGGAGTGAGTATGTGAGTATTATTTTTGTTTGTTGTTAGGGTTGCAATAATCAAGTAAATCATTATTAGTACAGGTAGACCTTGAGCAAATGTGCACGTTTGACCACAAGGCTTCACTGGTAAGTGAGCAAGTAACCGTAATTATTGCCACTTCAGTAGCGCCTTGGAGTATTTCAGTAAGTACTGCTGCGGATCAACGCGTTAAGTTGAATGTTGCTTATGTAGATTTAACTGATACGTGTTGCTAAGGGCCGAGAAGAATTGTACGTCGTGTGGCATAAAGAAGGAGCAGAGTACGCGCCTGAGGAAAAGGGCTGCGTTCGAATTCCGAGTGCGTAAGGGTGATTCCAGGATCTTACCGGGAAAAATTTTCTTGGTGAACCGCGCAAATTTTTTTGGTGTAGTGGGGGAGAGTGTCAAGTCTGATAGAGACTCTCCAATATAAAGTAAGGCAAGGTACAATTAATTAGGAATTATTTAAACAGAGACCACTGGAACGCCACAGTCGTCGAGGTTCTTTGGAACGCATCATTATTGGCACCATGGTAACGTTTGGACTTTAAACTACCTCATTATGCAGAAAAGTAATAGGCGACGCCTGTGTTGCCTGATATCGACTGCCGAGGTGAGAAAAAGGGATGACCGCACCAATTTGTAACGGAATAAGAAGGGAAGAGATTTTCGCACCCAGTTGACGTTGTCATGCTAGCGTAATGTAATGATTAGTGTTGTGCAGTTGATTAAGTAAGTAATGTAGTTATTGAGTGATTTAACGTTATGAAGATCTACCATAGCGATGAGGTAACGAGGAGTATTGTAGCCTGATGTAATGGAATGTAATTTGTAACGTAATGAGTAAGTCAAGCAAGGGCGCAATCGACTTTGCTACGCAGAGGTATTGCATTGTAATGGAAAGATTAAGTAAGAAAGTAAGAAGAGATGTTTCGAGGTAAGTAAGAGATGAAATGAGAATTGATTAGGCGCCTTGTGGTGATGATGAGGTGATGTAATGATATCAAATGTAGGTGCTAAAGATAGGGCATCGTTAATGTGATAATAGGCGTAAGCTAATAAATAAATAAGTAACGTAATATTGAAATAATGAAAGGAAATGATAAGGAATCAATGCAGCAATGGTAACTTGCCATATGCCTTAAAACCGAGCTGGTTTAGAGTTTCAGAGGCAGTTGGGTTTCTGGACTTTGTATGGGCGTTGGATAGAGAGAGATGGACTGAGTAATTCCCCTCTTCTTCCAATTCTGGTCCCTCCTTCGACTGAAAACACGGGTAGACAGCCGTATGGGGATTGCTTGGTACCTAATGCATCCACGACTGCGCATGCGCCAATCCCTTATAAATTGTCGCTGGCGTCACCCTCGAGGCCGCATTTGGAAGCAGGGTTCAGAGACAAAATCTGCGTCAGGTAGAATGGAAATTTAGGCTCTTTCTAATTGAAACTAAGTAAGGAATCAAAATTATACGCAGTCTCTGAGAACCTAGTCAATGTCGCCATCGAACGGAGCAGCCGAACGAAGATTGAACCTATAGGCCACCGGCTACGAAGGAGACAAGAGCACTGGACTCACGAGTCAACTGAGCGGAACGCCGCTGACGACTGAGAATCGCGCAGGCGTTACTAGACTCAACTGACGTCGAGAAGGAGGACAGAAGGAAGCCTACGCTGTACGACCGCAGCAGAAGGTACGCTTCATTGCTTTGTCTTCTTGGCCGCCTATGGACTGGTGAGGAAGCCAGCCGCGGTATCTTCGAGCATTCATCATTTGTTCTGCAGCCTATCTTCAGCCTGGGGCAGCCAGTAGGGGTGCTGCTCAAATTTTTGGCACTATAGAAGTTACTTTTCAGCTACAAACGCAGGCTAGGCCAGCCGGGCGTTACTATCTTCAAAAATACGCCGAGGTCGAGAAAACCTAGTCTGGTTTAGTGAACTGGCAAGATGTACTATCTAGCAGAACTCTGACAGACGATCGCTAGACATTCAACGCAATCAACCGCTTTATGCTCGTTAATAGGACGAGGGCGCTGCCGAAGCTGTTGAATTAAACGATCTAACTGTGTAGCGATACTGCCTATACGTACAATCAAAGCTTATTCGCTGGGTGGCGTGGTGAATTGTGCGCCGTCACTTTGTCCAGTGCCAGACTCCAGACGTCGCAAAGAACGCCGCCTATCGAATGAAGTATCACGTTAGCCTGTAGGACCGAATAGAGCTCACGATTCTCTATTCCAAAATTTAAGTGAGCCTTGAGCTGAGCTAAGTTAAAAATAATAGGGCTATTTCTGTTTTACTATTTATCTGCGAGTTAACTGTTGCGCTCTTGTTTAAAAATCTGATTTGTGTCATCGTGAAGCGGTGATACTTAAGTAAACGGAAAGAGCTGAGTGTAGGCTAGCTACTGAGTGATTGAAATGTTAATCATTGATTGGAGGAGAGATTGATTAGCATAATCCGATCTCTGACTTTCCCAAATTGTAGTCTGTAAGGGATTAGGCTCGGGAGTCGTATCGTATCGTTGATAGATTGAGAAGAAAATCTAAATTACTAAATTATTTCTTTTGATTAGTAAATGACTTAATCTAATCATTTGGGCATTCGAAGATGTTCTTAGTTAGAGCAATCTAAATTTTAGGTAAGGAATTTCCTAGATTGTAATCGACCAAGGAACACAATAAATCCTTGAGTTATTAGGTAAGTAAGTGAGCTCGGTGCAAGTGACACGTCATCGATTTGATCAACGCTGAGGGAAGCTTTGACACAGATCGAGTGGATCTGGACACCGTTGCCGTTGTGACGTCACTCACAACCGAGACGAATCAGGTGAGGAGTCATTGGAATCGACGCCTGGTCACCGACATTGAGGAATGGAATCCTGAAGTCGCTGTTGCAGTAAAGCGCCGATCCAGACAAACACTTCAACCGGAGATCAACTAATTAGGCATCATAATAAACTAGGTTTACCAAATATCTTTGTAAAAATTTATTAACTTCTTTTGGACATTGTAATTAATAATTTCGGACTAGACTAGTTTCGGCAATCCTTCTTGGTTCCGTTAATTCGTTAATTCATAAATTTATTAGTTCAGTTATTAATCCCAGACAATCAAGTTTTAGTAATTATTAAATCAATTAATTAGGTTTAATTAGGAATTAGTAGATGTTCTTGTATAACGGTTTCATCATATAGTTTTATTAGTTTGTTATTCATTGTCAATTAAATATTATTTTAATCATTTAACAACCTCTTAGTTTATTTAATCAAACCAATCAATCAAATCAATTACAACTTCTTCCAATTAGGTAAGGTTCCTTAGCAAGTTACTTTAGCCAGTAATACCAACCAAATCTACACTTCCTTAAGTTCCCGTAGGTAAGTTAGGGTCTAGGGAAGATTCAAGTCATCATTCGTCATGTCCGATCGTTCGCGACATTCGGATCAGGAGGACGGGGAGACCGAGCGTATTGAGGAAGTAGTGGAGGAAAGAGAGTTCCGGAGCATGACGTCACTGAATCCACAACCGTCCTTAACAGAAGCGTTGCTAGCGGAGATGACGCAACAGATGCAAAGGCAGTCTGAACAAATGAGCATGCAAGCTGAGCAAATGCAACGGTTTCACGTGGAACAGAGTCGAGCATTAGAAAGAAGATTGTCAGATATAGCAGTTAGCCAGCATGAGGTAATGACCAGCGTCATGGATAGGTTAGAGAGAGTGGAAGCGATGAGACCTGAAGGGACGAACCCA
>Ga0081606_1000955_pt1 | contig 9983 bp, 8 predicted proteins | sample EareggfetidaYelm_FD_71127 | JGI IMG/M metagenome (GOLD analysis project Ga0081606, IMG submission 71127) | Earthworm egg capsule microbial community from the University of Washington, USA - E. fetida Yelm (SPADES assembly) (version 2) | ecosystem: Host-associated > Annelida > Reproductive system >...
GACGGCCGCCGCCGCTCGTGAGGAGGCCTGGCGCTCACTTGGCTCGCTGGACACGGAAGTTCTCATGCCCATCGCGATGAGTGGGGCATGGCCCGGCCAGCGGCAGCTCTGGAGCGTCATCCGTCGCGAGGCGGAGCGCACGCTGCTCGTCACCCACGGGCTTTCGGATCCCTTCATCGAGAGTCTGGAGCCCTCCGTGGGCTTCGGGCTGGAACTCGCCCTGGAAGTGGACGCGGCCGTGAAGGACATCTCAAAGGGCTGGCCCCTACGGTTGTTGGAGCGCGTGGCGGATGAAGTGGCCGAGCACGAACACGTGCGCGAAGGCGTGAAGGCGGGCCTCTTCTCCATGGAGGTGTCCGGCAAGGGCATGCCCAAGTCACTCGTCACCGAGGAGGGCAGGGTGGCCGTCCTGTTGGGCGTGGAGTCGCGCACGCTGCCAGGGTACTTCTCCACGCCCTACGGGCAGGTGCGCCTCGTTACCGTCAAGGCGCTGGTGCCCGCGGAGCTGGAGTACGTGTTGGCGCATGGCGCGCAAGGCCATGCCGAGCTGGCGCGGCGCTTCGCGGAGAGCGGCGAGGAGCACCTGTCCCGAGCCAAACGGCGAGCCGTGGTGTAGGTGTCCGACACGCGGGCTCGCCCGTTCTCACTTGGGTCCAGCGCGGATCTCGAAGTCCGAGGAGAAGGTGTCTCCCGGTGCCACGTGCAACAGTCCCTCGCCCGTGCGCAGCGCACCGCCCGGCGCCGTCCACGGCTCCACGCAGACGAAGTCCCGGCCCGAGAGCGTCCACACCACGATCGTCTTGAAGGACGGGCTCCATGACAATTGCACCGGGCGCAGTCCCGGGCCTCGCGTGAGCGTGGTGCCCGGCCTGTTCGGATCCAGCAGGTGCATGTCCACCTCGGGGCCGGTGAGGTCCAGGCCCGTATAGGGCACGGCGGCCTGGGCGCGGTTGTCCCATGCGCGTGTGGCCTGGGCGTCGACGCGCGTGGCGGCCTTGTTCGCCTGGGGCACGTGGAAATACGGGTGATAGCCGAGGTGCAACGGCATGGGCCGCGAGTCGCGGTTCTCGGCGGCGAAGGTCAGGCGGAGCGTGTCGCGCTCGAGCATCACGGTGAGGCGTGCCTCGAAGCGCCAGGGAAACTCGCGAAGCGTCTGCTCCGAAGGTCCCAGCGAGAGGACCACCCGTGAACGCTCGCGGGTGCGCACTTCCCAGGCCAGGTCGCGTGCGAAGCCGTGACGGCGCATCGGGTAGTCGTGCCCCTCGACCGGGTAGTTGCCTCCGGGGATGACGCCCGGCGCGGGGAAGAGCACGGGAATGCCTCCGCGCACGTTCTTCCCGGGGTCCGCGAGGGTGCTCGCATCCATGAAGAGGAGGGGTTCTCCCCCGACGTCGAAGCGGCTGACGAGTGCTCCCCGCTCGGGAACGATCTCCGCGACACAGTCGCCATCCGTGATGAGCACCGCCATTCTCGTCCACCTCCTGGGCTGTGCGTGTGTCCTAGCCCAGGAGGCCCCCTTCCTTCACGGGACTTCTCCCACGAGTGCTTCCCACACGTCAGGTGCGAGACCGTCCGCGAGGAACACCTCGGCGCAGCCGGTACGGCCATGGGCATGGGCCTCGCGCCGATGGAAGGCGTCCAGCGTGAGCGCGGCGGCCCGGGGGCCCCCGAACTGGAAGTCCACCTGGGTGCGGTAGCGGTTGCATCCGGCCACCTTGAGCGACAGCTCGGCTGTCACGTCCACGGCCAGGGGGCGCACACTCCGGGGCACCGCGGAATCTGGCGCGGCGTGGGGCTCTCGCACGGCGTAGGGGGTGTCTCGGTACCAGAGCATTCGCGAGGGGTCGATGCCCAGCGAGGGTAACGCCCGCACCAGTTGCACGTGGTCCACGTGGCTGCCCAACGCCTGGGGCGCGAAGACGAGGTCTGGCCGCAGCTCGGTCATCAGCGGCACGAGCTTGTCCACCACCGCCGCGCCGATGGGGTCCTCCTCGTGCGGTGGGGAGAAGAGGGTGGCCAGGACGTAGCCGCGGTGAGGCGCCTCGGGCAGGTCGGCCCAGACGAGGCGGTCCACCCGCATCAGCGTCGCGAACTCCCGGTCCTCCTCCCGGCGCAGCGCCATGTAGTCCACCTCGGGGGCGACGCCCTTGTTCGTCTGACAGGCGAGGGCGAAGCCGGTGGGGTGGGGCACCGAACGGGTGAAGAGGGTGGCGAGCGCCACCGTCCATCCCCGAGCCTTGAGCCGGGCGAGCGTGCCTCCACAGGAGAAGGCGACGTCGTCCAGGTGGGGCGAGAGGAAGAGGGCGGTGCTCATAGCAGGTGCGGTGCGCTCCGGAAGCGGCAGGAGGGATCGGCCTTCTCCGTGGTGGTGGTGGGGTCGTAGAGCCCCGTCCAGCGCGTGTCGGGCGCGGAGCCAGCGAGGTCCGCGTAGACGTCCTGGATCCGCCGGCCCACCGCCTGCCACGAATACAGCTCGCGCACCTCATCGAGCGCCTTGCGCGCCAGCCGGTGGCGCAGCTCCGGGTCATCCAGCATCCGGGCGATGGCGTCGGCCAGGGCGCGCGCGTCCTTGGGCGGCACGAGCAACGCGTCGCGGCCATCCTCCAGGCAATCCACCACGCCCACGGCCCGCGTGGACACGATGGGCAGTCCCGTGGCCATGGCCTCGAGGAGGGTGTTGGAGAAGCCCTCCGAGTATGTGGGCGACACGAAGAGATCTCCTCGCCGATAGACGGCGGGCGCGTGCTCGTAGTCGGAATAGCCTGGCATCTCCACGCGGCCACCGAGTCCCAGCTCGCCCACGCGGGCGTGCACCGCTTCCACGTCCGGGCCGATGCCCGAGACGATCAGCTTGAGGTCTCGTCCCGAGGCCACCAACATCCGCATGGCCTCCATCAGCTCCATCACGCCTTTCCGGGCGTCCACGCGGCCGTGGTAGAGCAGCACGGGCGTGGGGCGCAGCGCACCGAACGCCGCCTCATCGCGCGGGTGGAATCGCCGCGTGTCGGTGGCTCCGGGGACGATGGTGAAGCGGTCCAGGCCCGTGCCGTGGTGACCCTTCACCTCCTCGGCGAACGAGCGGCTGCCGATGAGCAGTGCTCCCGAATGCTCCAGCACCGCCAGCATGGCTTGCTTGTGCGTGGTGCAGCAGGTGCCCACCCAGTGCCCGTCACCGCCCTGGATGGACACCACGTTGGGCAGCCCGAGCCGGCGGCTCGCCTCCAGCGCCGCCAGTCCGCACGGGTAGCCATATTGGGCGTGGATGAGATCGAAGGGGCGCTTGCGGTGTTCGCGCTCCACGATGGACACCAGGTCCTCGACATCCCGCTCGAAGCTGGCGGGCAGACCCTCGTTGACGCGCTGTTCGCCCAGGGACTCGCGGCCCACCACCGTGGCGCCCGCGACCCCTGGCGGAGGGCCCCCCCCGTACACGGAGGCCCCCGCCTGATCATTGCGGTACTGGCTCACCATCGTCACGTCGTGGCCATGGGACACCAGCTCCTGGACCAGGTTGAGGGCATAGACACTCATGCCCGAGATGGCGGGAAAGAAGCGCCGGGAAATGAAACACACACGCAGGGCATTCTCGCTCACGCGGAGATCTCCAGGTCCGAGGGAAGGTGAGCCCGCAGCCACTCGAGTGACTGGGGAACCTGGGTGTGTGCGCGGTGCGCGTCCCGGGACAGCTCCACGCAGACGAGCCGGCCGTAGTCGATGTCCGTCAACGCCTGGAGCACCGAGGGCAGGTCCAGGTCGCCTTCTCCAAAGGGCAGGTGCTCGTGCACGCCGCGCTTCATGTCCTCCAGGGCCAGGGTGCCCAGCACGGGCGCGAACTCGCGCACCGCGTCCGCCGGAATCCGCTCCTGCGTCACCATCAGATGGCCCACGTCCAGCGCGAGCTTGATGGGGGCCGCGCCCCGTTTCCTCACGTCGTGTTGGAGCCGCAGCCAGTCATCGACCGTCTCCACGCGCATGCCTGGCTCGGGCTCCACCGCCGCCACCACGCCACGCGACGCCGCGTAGTCGGACAGCCGGGCCACCCCTTCCACGAGCCAGTGCCAGGACCTCTTCGGATCCAAGCCGGGCTGGGGTACGCCTCCCCAGAAGGACACCGCTTCTCCCCGGCAGGTGGAGCAGATGTCCACCGCGCGGCGCAGGAAGTCGAGCCGTCGCTCGCGGCCCGCGACGTCCGGGGTGACGAGCGTCGGCTCGTGCTTGGCGCGCGGGTCGAGCAGGAAGCGCGCTCCCGTTTCCACCACCACGTCCAGGCCGAGCCGATCCAACAACCCCGCCAGGGCTCCCGTGCGGCGCTCCAGATCGGGCGCGAAGGGGTCGAAGTGGTGGTGGTCCAACGTGAGGGCCACTCCGTCGTAGCCGCTGTCGGCGATGAGCCGCAGCGCGTCCTCGAAGCGGTGGTTGCACACCCCGTTGGTGTTGTAGGCGAAGCGCAAGCTCACGTCAGTCCTCCCCCGAACTTCCGGCCGCGCAGGACGAACTGCGCGCTGTGGCGCTCGGGCTCGCGATAGAGCGCGTACAGTCGGCCCACGCGCCGCTCGGCCTCGCGCGCGTCGAACCAGGCGGGTCCTCCCAGTCGTTTCTCGGCGTCGCGGGTGAGCCGCACACGCTGGGCGCTCTCTGGCGGCGGGCCCAGGCCCACGAGCGAATCCCCGCGCGACATCAGCCGCGCCACGTTGCGCTCGCCGATGCGGGAGTACGTCATCGTCTCCACCTCGAGTCCCGGTACCAGGACCTTGACGGCGTGGACGGCATGGTCCCGGGGGGAGAGGTCCGCCACGAGGATGTCGAAGCCCGCGTCGCTCAACCGCCGCACCACCTGCTCGTAGCGCACGGCGGGGTCCTCGGCGACGCGGGCCTGGGGCAGCTCGTTGAAGCGCACCGAGCGCTCATGCCTCAGCGTGATGGCCACCTGGGCGCGCAGGGCTTCCGCGGACATGCCGGCCCACACGACCATGTCATGGAGGGCCCGGTTCTCCTCCGTGCGCAGGTTCTTCTCCACCTGCGGCAGGAAGTTCTCCAGGTAGCCCCGCGGAGCGACCCGGGCCACGTTCTCCAGGGGCCCGTGCTGGAAGGCCTTGCGCGTGCGCGAGCAGGCGTACTCCAACAGCGCCTTGCGCAGGGCCCGGTCCCGGTCGGGATCCGCCGCCTCGCCGCAGGCCGTCACCATCAGGGGATCCCCCACATTCATGTCCCGGCCCACCACGTACACGTTCACCAGGCCGAAGTCGGTGCTGGCCAGCTTGGCCATCACCTCGATGCCCACCCGGCGGTAGCACTCCAGCAACTCGCGCACCACGGGCGACAGGTCCGCTCCCTCCAGGTCGATGACGATGCCCCGGTCCATGGCGCGGAAGCCCACGCAGTTGCCATCGCGCTGCAAGAGCTCCAGCAGTCCGTGGGTGATGGCCTGCTCCCGCGTGAGCCCGGCGCCCTGCCCATTGGTGATGGGGCGGATGAGGGGCGTGGTGCCTTGGAGCTGGCCCGGTTCCGTGGCGGTATACTCCTCGGGCACGAGCACGCGCTCGCCCGTGCTCAGCCGCGTCATCTCCACCCACATGAGCGGCATGTCCGGATGGTAGGGACTGCCCGCGGGCAGGCAGAGCGTGAGCGGATCCGCCACACCGAAGGGGCCGCGCGTGCGCACCATCTCCTTGTAGCTGCCGAGGAAGCGCGGCAGCGTGGGCACCACCTTGTCGGCGTAGACCTCCTCGGTCAGCTCTCCGAGGGCGCCCACCACGCCTTCCTCCTCGGTGACTCCGTAGCCATGAGAGGGAACCCATTGCCCGTCTTCCATTCGCAGGGCGGCGGACACGACCGGGATGCCCAGCCGGTCCAGGGCATCATCCCGGAAGACCTGCAGCTCTCCGCGTGGAAGGGCTTGGATATAGGTGTCGCGGATGTCTTTGAAGTTCATGGTGGTGCTCTCTGGGTTGAGTCGTGGTGGATCGTGGAATCAGCCGAGGCCGCCGCCGAAGCGGGGCTGGCGCAACAGCAACTGGGCGGCGTGGCGCCTGGGCTCGCGGTAGAGCGAGTACAGGCGGCCCACGGTCTGCTCGGCCAGGCGCGTGTTGAACCAGGCCGGGCCTCCCAGCCGCTCCTCGGCTTCCTTCGTGAGGCGTACGGGCCTGGCGCCCTCGGGAGGCCTGCCCAGGCCGGCGAGCGGATCCTGACGCGCGAGCAGCTTCGCCACGCCGCGCTCGCCGATGCGGTGGTAGCTCATGGTCTCCACCTCGAGCCCGGGGACGATGACCTTGAGCGAGTGGACGGAGTGATCCGAGGGCGACAGGTCCGCCACGAGGATGTCGAAGCCCGCCCGGGTGAGCTTGTCCACGAGCAGGGCGGCGCGCTGCTTCGCGTCGCCGGAGTTCACGGTGGTGGGCAGGTCGGTGAAGGGCACCCGGTGCTTCTCGGACATCACGGGCTTCTCGATGAGGGTGCGCATCTGGGGCGCGGTCAACCGGGCCCAGAAAGCCATGGCATGCAGGGCGCGAGGCTCCTCGTCCTCCAGCTTGAGGTAGGGCAGGAAGCGGTCGAAGTAGCCCGGGGGCACGATCTTCGCCGCCAGCTCCAGGGGGCCATTGGCGAAGGACTTGCGCGTGCGCGAGCCGGCGTACTCCAACAGGGCCTTGCGCAGCGCCCGTTCGCGGTCCAGGTCCGCCGCCTCGCCACAGGCCGTGAGCGCCATGGGCTGGTCGTTCAGGTGGGGGTCTCGTCCCACCACGTAGACACTCACGAGGCCGAACTCCGTGCTGGCCAGCTTCGGGATGACCTCGATGCCCAGGTGCTTGTAGCGCGCGAGCAATTCCTGGACGTCGGGGCCGAGCGGCGCGTTCTCCAGGTCCAGCACCACGCCCTGGTCGAGCGCGCGGAACTGCAAGCCATTGCCGTCGCGCTGGAGCAGTTCGAGGAGACCGTGGGCGAGCGCCTGTTCACGGGTGAGGCCCGCGCCCTGTCCATTGGTGATGGGCGTGATGAGGGGCGTGTGACCGCGCAGCTCGCCGCTCCAGGTGGCCACCCACTCCTCGGGAATGAGCACGCGCTCGCCCGTCTTGAGCCGGTTCACCGTCACCCAGGTGAGGCGCATGTCCGGGTCGTAGAGGCTGCCCGCGTTCAGGCACAGCCGCAGGGGATCCATCACCGAGGACGCGCCGTGGTTGCGCACCAGCTCCTCGTAGCTGCCCGTCACGCGGGGGTGGGCCCGGAGCGCGGCTTCGGTGAAGACGGCCTCGGCCATCTCGCCCAGTGTGCCCACCTCGGCCTCTTCCAGGGTGGCGCCATGGCCTTGGGTGGCGAACTGGGTGCCCGTCTTCAATCGAAGGCTCGCGGCCACCGCCGGAATCCCCACGCGATCGATGGGATCTTCCCGGAACATCTCCAGCGCTCCGGGTGGAAAGGCATGGCGGTAGGCTTCGCGCGCTTCGATCAGACTCTGCTTCTTGCTCATGACGACAACTCCTCCAGGGCGATGGGCCTCGTGTGCGGCATGCCCGAGAGCAGCCGATCGAACAGGGCCAAGGCATGGGCGCGGGTCACTCCACGCGCGCACTCGAAAGGGGTGAAGACGTTCTCGAAGGGCAGCCGCTCGAACACCTCGCGGTAGCGGCGCAGCTCCCCGTGGCTCAGGGGGATGGCGTAGTGGAAGCCCTTGTGACACGACAGGCCCAGGGGCCGTCCGCGTCCATCCAACTCCACCTTGAGCGCGTCACCGCAGAAGAGCGAGCGAGTGCGCGCGTCGTACATCACGCTGTGGCCCTCGTAGTGGCCGTTCACGTGGTGCAGCGTCAGCTCCGGGGCGAGCGTGTGCTCGTCGTCCACGGGCCAGCGCACCCGGAAGGCCTTGGTGTGGGGCAGCGCGTCGCGGTGAAGCACCAACTGGGGATCGAAGTGCTCCTGCAACTGCCACAACGCGCCGAAGCCGTGCACGTGCGACGAGGACATCCACCGGATGCCGCCCAGGGCGGTGAGGTGCTCGAGCGCCCGCCGCGAATACCAGGGCGCGCCCTCGAAGGCCACGTTGCCCTCGGGCCGCACCAGCAGCCATCCCGTGCCCCCCAGTCCGAAAGAGGGCGTGCAGCGGAAGCCGAGCACTCCGGGCAGCGCCTCGTCCCAGGACGTCTCCAGTTGTTGGGACACCTGTGCGGCGGAGCGGAAGTCCCAACCGTTCTCGGGCAGGGCGTTGCGTACGTCCATGCAGGTGGGACAGTGCGGTGGCGGCTCGTGCTCGAACCACGGTTGCCAGGTGCCGCAGTGGGCGCAGGCATGGCGGACTAGCGGCACGTGGCGTCCTCCGTGGAGCGCGGCTCACACGCCTGTGTGAGCAGGCCGAGCAGTCTCACGTCGCGCTCGGGGGCGAAGGGGTAGGCGCGGCCCTCCAGCGCGCACGTGGAGAAGGCCTCCACCTGGTTGAGGAAGGGACTCCGGTCCTCTTCCGGGGAGAGCGGTACGGGCCGCTCCTCGCCCGTGGCCGCGTCCGTGAGCGTCAGCGTGCCCCCGGGCGTCTGGCCCATGGTCTTGTAGGCGAGGGCGCGCGCCCGGGTGCCAATCACTTCCAGGGTGCGCCGCGGATAGTTGTCCGGGCAGTTGTAGGCCACCTGGAGGATTCCCAGGATGCCGCTCTTGAACTGGCCCATCAGCACGGCGCCGTCATCCACCGCGTAGTCATGCACCCGCCGCTGCATGAGGGCGGTGAGCGAGGCCCACTCGTCCTCGAGCAGCACCTCGAGCAGATCGATGCCATGGGGCGCCAGGTCGATCATCGCCCCACCGCCCGCCTGCCGGGGATCGATGCGCCAGTTGTTGGCCGTCCAGTCGCGCGGAGTCCAGCACGCGTAGTGGATGCGCGCCTGGGTGACGGTGCCGAGCGCGCCCTCGTGGATGAGCGTGCGCAGCTTGCGGTGGGCGCCGTGGTGGCGCTGGTCGAACGCGGTGGCGTACAGCACTCCCGCGCGCCGGCAGGCCTCCACCATGCGCACGCCATCCTCCAGGCGGATGGCCATGGGCTTCTCGCAGAACACGTGCTTGCCCGCGGCGGCGCAGGCCTCCGTCAGGGGCGCGTGCAGGTGATTGGGGGTGGCGATGTAGACCGCCTCCACGCTGGCGTCTTCCAGCACCTTCTGGAGTTCGGTGTGGCGCGGGACTTCGTCTCCAGGCATGCGCGCCAGGGCCTCCGCGTCCAGGTCACACAGGGCCACGAGCCGGGCATTGCCCGCCTGCAAGACAGCGGGGGCCACGTAGTCGCGAGCCACCCATCCACACCCCACGATGGCCCACCCGAGCCGGCGTGAGCGAGGTGATGCATCTTCCATGGAACTCCCCCCCTCGTTCAGTCTTGTTCGCGCGTGCCGCTAGTGCGGGAGCCCCGCCGCGGCGAGCACCGCGTTCTCGTAGGCTTGCATGGGCCCTTCGTGGATCAGCTCCAGGTCCTCCATCGCCTGGCGCAACGTGAAGCTCGCGGCGCGTGCGTGCGCGTCCATCTCCAGCACCCGATCCAGCGCGTCGGCGGCATGGAAGGCGCGTGCTTCCGGCGTGTCCGTGTGTGGCAGGATCTTCCGTGCTTCGCGAACGCGGGCGGCGAGGTCTCCGGGCAGCGTGGCCAGCACTTCCTCGGTGATGCGTGACACCATCGGCGCCGCGTCCTCTCCGAGCAGCCGGTCGCCGGAGTCACCCGCGTCGGGCAGCACCACGTTGAAGAAGTGGTGGCTCAACGCGGCCAGGAAGGGAATGGCCGGGTCCGCTCCGAAGAGCGGTGACACGAGCACCGCCGCGACGGCCACCACGTAGCAGTGGTCGGCGTGGCTCTCCGCGGGCAAGAGCACCACCCGGGCCTTGTTGGCGCGGGTGGGTCCGGCTCGGGGCTGGCGCACCAGCCGCTCCACGAAGGGGGGCGGCGGGGGTGGGGGGCCGGGGCCCGGCAGCCCCGAGAGGGCGGTGGGCAGCACCTCCCCCGATCCCCCATCCAACCGCAC
>Ga0081606_1000956_pt1 | contig 9979 bp, 6 predicted proteins | sample EareggfetidaYelm_FD_71127 | JGI IMG/M metagenome (GOLD analysis project Ga0081606, IMG submission 71127) | Earthworm egg capsule microbial community from the University of Washington, USA - E. fetida Yelm (SPADES assembly) (version 2) | ecosystem: Host-associated > Annelida > Reproductive system >...
CAGATACAAGTGATTAGAGGTGAACATTTTTTTAGAACAATGGAAAATCGAGATGCTTTAATAATTTATGCTTGGTAACAACTACTGCCCATTCTCCGATCTTTCCCTATCAAATGTTCCCGCGCATAAACAAATTAACAGAACTTATGCAACATCCTGATGCGCATGTTTTAGAAAGACACGGCCATGATGTAATCGACGAAGCATTGATTACAAGAGCAACAACAGGCATTGCCCCTGATGATTTTACTGTTAAAAAAATTTCTAAATTAACCAAGCCCCCATATAGCTCAAAGTTTGAAAGTCCGCAACAAGTGCGACAAGCATTAACTAATACAAGGCCGAACACACCCGCTTTTAACTCTGCGCCAATAACCAATGGACGTAAAGTTGTAGTTCACGAATTAGCCAATGGCGCAACTTATGGAAAAGGTGTGCAAAGAGATGGCAATACGTTCCTGCAGTCAACAAAAGTTCGCGCAGTTTATGAAAATAAAAATGGTAGTTTGCAATTAATAACAATGTATCCTGATTTTTAAATATGAACCAAAAATTTGATGAACTAGCAAAGACATTAGTCTGGTTTGCTGAAGATATGTGGCTCCCTTTTGAAGATAGTCTAAGTATTATTAGCAGAAGAATTAATGATAATTTAATATCAAGAGAAGCACTTAAAAGCCAGTTTTCTGAAGCAATAAACGATGAAAGTTTTGATTGGGTAAACGCTTCTAAAGAAAGTCAATTATTAATTGAACCGGAGGCCTATTCCAATATTGAAACAAAAAACTATGTGCAATGCTTGCTTCAAGATTATTTATTTCCCGAAAAAATATTATCAAATGAAAGGATTGAGTTGCTGAACAGCGCCGTTCAAAATATTCTCAAAGAATATGTTCTAAATGACGGTTGGATGTATTCATATGATTTGTTTGAAGCATTGAAAAAGGAAGAGCCGTTTAAAGACTTGGAGTATTATAATTTATGGAAAATTTCCTTTTTAATTGTTCAAAGAAAACCTATTCTTTGTTTTCAATTTGAAAATAAAGACAGAGAAATAGGCTATTTGCGATATAAAAAAGAGCCGCTCAGCGGATTAAAATCAACTCAGAAAAACAGTCAAGGAAGCAGAAAAGATTATATGAATTTTGATAATTTATTAAGGGCGTTAAATGAGTTTATGGAGTCATTGTGGCGCCCGTTTGAAGACAGTATTGGGGGCGTCAATGCGGAAATCGAGAGAGGGATGATTAATAAGAAGAAACTCATACAAGAATTTTCTGAAGCGATAAACGACGAAAACTTTGATTGGGTAAATTTTTCTAAGGAAAGTCAATTATTGATTGAACCGGAATCATATTCCAATATTGAAATAAAAAACTATGTGCAACGGCTGCTTCAAGATTATTTATTTCCCGAAAAAATACTATCAAATGAAAAGATAGAGTTGCTAAACGGCACAGTTCAAAATATTCTCAAAGAATATGTTCCAAATTACGGTTGGATGTATTCGTATGACTTGTTTGAAGCATTGAAAAAGGAAGAGCCATTTAAAGACTTGGAGTATTATAATTTATGGAAAATTTCCTTATATTCAATTGTTAAAAGAAAGTCTATTGAAAATAAAGGAAGTGAAATAGGCTATTTGAGATATAAAGAAAGCGCCGGATAAATGATTTTTTAAAGAAGTAACCCAAAAACACACTCCCATAAAAACGCTTGTTTCCATATTGCTAACTTTCTTCTCGCTTGCGGTTACGGCAAGTTTTGGAGCCGGCACTGCAGCGATGGCTATTGACAAGCCATCTGACTTGAAGGGGGCAAAAACTTTCTCCGAGAAAGCCGACTACGAAAAATACTATGCGCAGTTTATGGAGGCCGACTTCAGTTCAGGCGCAGAGGTTATCGATTTTGTAAATGCTCATTTCATCGGAAAAGGCTCGCGCTTCAATACATTGATCGGCCTCCCCTTCGACAATGAGCAACAGTTGACGGTCAAGCGAAAATTTGTAGTGCGCAAACCAATACTCAAAAATGAGACTATTCAGTGTTTGCAAGGCTTTTCGTCCGCCTGCCTGCAAGTTGGGTTAAGCAATCTTGAAGGAACTCTGTTTTAGTCAGGACAAAGTACCTGATGGAGAGCAGCGATTTTTCAGGAAATAGATTTCGATGCTTTTGCCTCTTTCTTAGGGTAATCCTTGGGATGACAGTGATACATTTCGTTGAATGATTTGTAAAAATAGGAGCGACTGTTGAACCCTGTTTCATAAATTACCTCGGATACCGTGAGGTTTGAGTGTTGCAACAAGGAAGCCGCCTTTTGCAAGCGATATTTTTTTATTAAGCCATGGGGCGTTTGGTTGGTAACGGCCTTTATTTTTTTGTAGAGCGCTCCCTTGCTAAAGCCCACTTCTTTTGCAATGTCATCGGCCGAGAATTCAAGTTCGCTCAAATGAGCGCGGATGCAGTTTGTAATCTTCAGGAAGAAGGCATCCTCTTTTTCGCTGATGCCTGTTTGTATGACGCCGTCGGAGTTTTCAAGGTCAGCCATATTGATTTTTGCTTGCTCTCTGCTTTTCAATAGTTTCTCTATTCGCACGAACAGGTGATCCGGATGAAAAGGTTTTGGAATATAGCTGTCGGCGCCCATCTCCAGTCCGTGAATTCGGTCTTCAATTTCTGTTTTGGCGGTCAGCAGAATGACGGGGATGTGGCTGCAGTGAATATTGTCTTTAATGTGTTTGCAAAGCGCATAGCCGTCCATCACGGGCATCATAATGTCGCTAATGACAATATCTATCTTTTTGGCTTCTATTATCTTTAATGCTTCTGCGCCATTTTGCGCGGATAAGACGGAATATTTATCAGGCAGAATGCTTCTCAGCAGTTCAATAATTTTCTCATTGTCATCCACGGCCAATATGCAGCCGGCATTTCCGTCGGATTTTTCCTCTTCCGCGGACAGGGCGGGAGATTGATTTTCGGACAGGTTAAATTCCAGCGATACTTTTTCTGCCGTGTTATGAGGCGCGTGATTGGTTGCGGAGAAATCATTTTCGTTAAATCTTGATTTGTTTATCGGAAGTTGCACGGTGAATACGGTTCCCTGACCCGGCTTGCTTTCCAGCCGAATAGCGCCGTGATGCAAGGTGATTAAACTTTTTGTTAACGAAAGGCCAATGCCTGAACTTTTAACAAGGCGCTCGGCTTTTGGTTGATGCGGATTTTGGCAAAATAGTTCAAAAACTTTTTCATGCATGGTTTCGTGGATGCCTATGCCCGTGTCGCGAATGACAAATGTCGCCGTTTCTTCGGAAGCGAGCAGTTCTATCTCGACGCTTCCCCCGATGTGATTGTATTTGATGGCGTTTGAAATTAAGTTGATAAGAATTTTCTCTGCTTTTTCTTTGTCAATCCACCCGATTGCGGTTTCTATTTGCGGAATAAATTCCAGATGTACTTGATGGTCGGATGCGTGCAGCGAGAAGGTGTCCGCTATATGTTGGGTAAAAGAAACCAATTCCGTTTCTGAAATTGAAAGTTGGTCTTTGCCGCTTTCAATTTTTCTGAATTGAATGAGTTCTTCAATCAATTTTTGCAGGCGCAGAGAGTTGTTGTAGATGGATTTTAGTTGTGTTTTTTCCCAGTGGGTTTTTGCCATTTTCATCAAAAGGGTCACCGGTCCGAAAATCAAGGTGAGCGGCGTGCGGAATTCGTGGGCAATGTTGGTGAAGAATTTCAGTTTATAATCATTCATCTCTTTCAGTTGCTGAATTTTGAATTTGTCGATGGCGGCCGCGCGTTTATTTTTGGCGCGTTGCCTGATGTAGATGATGATTCCGGTTTGCAGAAGGATCAGAAAAAGCGCATAGAGCAAATAAGCCCCCCGCGTTTTCCAAAAGGGATAGGCAATAGTAATTGAAATAATTTTGGGATGGGGCGCGGGAATCCCGAACTTAGAATAACGGATATGGAGTTTGTAGCGGCCGGGCGGAATGTTCGTGAGGTTTACCGTGTTATGGGTTCCGATTTCGTTCCACGATTGATCAAAATTTTCTAAAAAGTAGGCATATTGAGTATGTTGATTGTTCCCGTAATCAAGCGTGGTGAAATGAAAGCTTATGAAATTTTGGTCATGCTTTAAGTCGATGGAGTTCATGGCGTCGATATGATTTTCAAGCAATCCGTTGCCGGCGATTGGCGAAACGACGGTGTTGTGAATTTTAAATTCAGTGATGGCGAGTCGCGGAAAAAAGACGTCGGATTTTATTTTTTCGGGGTACACTATATCCAGTCCGCGGATGCCTCCAAAAAATAAGCGCGAAGATATTTTAGAGCAAAAAGAAGCGCCGTCCGTATATTCGCTATTGGCGAGTCCGTCGTCGGCGCTGTAGGTATTGAAGGTCAGTTTTGAGGGGTTAAAGGCGACTAGTCCGTTATTGGTGGACAAGAATAGTATTTTTTGCCGACTTTCGGCGATGCCGTGAATGGTGTTGTTGGGCAGGCCTTCCTTTTGCGTAAAGTAATTGATAGTCTGACGCGATTTTCCCAAAGGCAGTTTATTCAGTCCGCCGCTGGTTCCGATCCAAAGTTGATTCTCGGAGTCAATCAGTAAACTAAGCACATCGTTGTTGGACAAATTTTGTCCTTTGGGGGAAGAGGCGCTAAAGCGCTGTTCAATTTTATTTTGCAACGGGTTGTAGCGATAAATGCCGGCGCCTCGCGTGCCGAACCATAAAGCGGACGGACTTTCTTCGGCAATGGAATACACTACATTGCTGTTAATGCGCGGGGCGTTAGAATCTTTCGCGGAGAGCGTAATTTGGCGAAAAAAATCGAGTGTATTGTCTTTTGATATTTTTAATTGTACGACGCCGTGGCCGCTGGTGCCGAGCCAAAGATTTCCCGATTTATCTTTGTGAATAGAGTACACATTCCCGAAATGGATCGACGGGCGGTTCTTAAAATCTCTGGGGAAGTGGCATATTCTTCCGACGCGGTCAATTCGGTCAATTCCTTCGCCGTCCAGTCCGATCCACAAATTCCCGTCTTCGTCTTTGTATAGGGCAAAAATGGTGTTGTTGGAAAGTCCGTGGGAAGCGGTAATCACGCGAGCCGTTTTATAGTCATTTGAAATAATATTAAGTCCGCCGCCGCGGGTGCCAACCATCAGCGAGCCGTCGGCATTTTCCCATATTGACCGAACTATGCTGTTGGATATGCCAGGCGAAACGCGGTTGTTGGTGATAGAGAAAAAAGGATTTTCTTTGGTTGAAAATTTATAGATTCCGTCGCCGTCGGCGCCAATCCAAAGAAGCCCTTGAGTGGTTTCGGCTATGGAAAGAATTTTCCGTTTTTCTTTTGCAAACAGAGGCATATACGCGCTCATATCGACTAATTCCGTCTTTTCGCCTGCAAACTTTAATTTTAAAATATTCCCCTTTTCTGTGCCTAGCCATATATATTCCTGCGTGCCGTTTGACAGGCAAGTAATGGGATTGTCTTTGCATGAAAATAACCATGGCTGACTTTCGGGGCGGGTGAGATTGAATAATTTCAGCACGTGCTGTTTAGTGACTATAGCCAGATAGAAATGGGATTGAGTTTTGAAAAAGGAAAAATGTTTTATCTCTTGCGGATTGCAAACTTTGTGTTTGTAAACGGCCTGCCTGTTGGACGTTGATAATAATTGCCCGTCCGACCCAAGAAAATAGATTATCTCGGAGAAGGAGGCTATTCCCTCGGCTTGTTTCAGCCAATCGGCCGAGACGCCTTGTATGGCCACGGGCTCAAATTTATCGACGAGGCTATTGTAGCGGCTTACGCCGTGTCCGATAATGTTAGCCCATAGCGTGGAGTCAGGTCCCAGCGATATTCGCGAGTTATATTCCAAAATGGGAAGATTGTCCAAACCGATAAAATAGCTTTCAAAATTATCGGCTTTTGTACGGTAGCGGTTAATGCCGTGGTGAGTGGCAATCCACAGGTTTCCTTCCTTGTCTTCTATCAACTGGCGAATAATATTATTGCTTAAAGACGTGCCGCTCGGCAAATCGGGCTTATAGACCTGAATATGGGTGCCGTCGTATTTGTTCAGTCCGTCCCAAGTTCCAAACCAAACAAAGTCAGATTTATCCATATAAATTACATTGATGGCGCTGTTGGAGAGGCCGTTATTTTTCCCGATGTGCTGAAAAGACCACGGGATGTTCGGCGAAATTGGCGATAATAATAGCGTGAGTAAAAAAAGCATAATAAGGCAATAAAGTGAAGAGCAGTGCGGGGTTAATTTTAAAATGCAACTGCTCTGTGCAAGATAAGCTGAAACGAGAAGTCGGCCAAATAGTAAAGAATGATTTTTTGTATTCCGCGAGGGTTTGGCTTCGCCCCTGCGACATGCTCCCCCCGATAGCGCCCTGTGCGGGGTCTTTGCTCTCGCCGCCAGAGAAAAAATCAGCTTACGATTTTTGAGTCATGCGACGTAAGATTGACGCCTGTTTTTTTGTAAAAAAAATCAATCCAAAATACAACCAAAAAACCATAGGCTTGCGCCGTCAAATTCAAGCGCCTAAAGAGAGGGGCAAATGATTAGCAGAATAAATGGGGGGCAGCAATATTAATGTGATTTGGCAAACTCTATTTAAGGGTGCATCTCAAAATCTCCATTACTATCCTGCCCCATTTGAAAATGAGGGTTTGACCCGCAAGCCAACCCATGCTTCTGCATAATGGCTAATGCTTAAAACACTTGGCGCGGATGCGAGAAGACTCAAGCGCAGGTGCGAAAATATAAGCCGCAGGCAGGAAAAACATGGTCGCAGGCAGGAAAAACATGATTGCGGGCAGGAAAAACATAGTTGCAGGAGGGAAAAACATGATTGCAGGCAGGAAAAACATGGACTCAGGCGGGGTACTCTGTCTTCTATAATTATCAAATCCATTTGGGATTATCGTATCCGAAGAAGTCAATGTCGGAGTGGGGGGTATATGCTTGGCAAATAGCCCCCATTCTCAAATGGGGGTGAGGCAGTGATGGAAATTTTGAGATGCACCTGTTGCTATTATTTATAAAGTATGTTGAAATGTGAGACAGAGTTGTTCCTCATTTCAATATTTTTCTTGCGTGAAACACTCCTAAATTGGGTTGCATTTCATATTTTCTGCGGTACTGCATAGGCGACTTGTAGCCAAGACCTGCGAGGAGGTTTGTTGAGTTGAGCCGCAAATGTCAAAATTCTGTCCTCTCCGTTATTATTTTGTCCGTTGGGGTGTATTTCCAACGTTTGCGTACACTTTTTAAATTATAGAGGACAGTTTGCAAACGATTGTAGTCAATATTTGCCCCCGCAAAAAGAAAATTATGACGATGAATCGCTTCCCTGCCAATCCGTTGTTGCGTCCAAAGGACATTAAGCCAAGCATGCCCGGGATGAAAATCCAGTGTTTGCTTAATCCGGGGGCTTTTGAGTTTGACGGCAAGATTTGGCTTCTGTTGCGAGTGGCGGAAATGCCCGAGCAAAAGGAGAATGCCGTTAGCTTTCCTATTTATAATAAAAAGGGGGAAATTGAAATCTGCGTGTTTTCTAAATCAGATCCCGATTTGGACTGCAGCGACCCTCGCGTTATCTCTTACAAAGGAAAAAATTATCTCACGACGCTTTCGCATTTGAGGCTGGTTTGCAGCCGCGACGGCATTCATTTTTCGGAGCCTGAAGGCTATCCGCCCCTTGTCGGAAAAGGCGAATTAGAAAATTATGGAATAGAGGATTGTCGTGTTTCAAAAATCGGCGGCCTCTACCATTTGACTTTTACGGCGGTTTCGGCTTGCGGGGTGGCTGTGGGATTGATAACCACCACGGACTGGAAAAATTTTGACAGAAAGGGATTGATTTTTCCTCCCCACAATAAAGACTGTGCCTTGTTTGAAGAAAAAATCGGAGGAAAATATTTTGCGTTGCATCGTCCCAGCAGTCCCGAATTGGGGGGCAACTATATCTGGATAGCAGAATCTCCCGACGGACTTCATTGGGGAAATCATCGGTGTATTGCCATGTCGCGCAAAGGAATGTGGGACAGCGCGAGGGTTGGCGCCGGAGCCGCGCCCATAAAGACGCCGCATGGATGGCTTGCGATATATCACGGCGCCAATGAGAAGAATCGCTACTGTTGGGGCGCCTTGCTATTGGATTTGGCGCATCCCGAAAAAGTACTGGCGCGAAGCGAAGAGCCGATAGCAGAACCCGAAGAGGCATACGAAGTAAACGGGTTTTTTGGAAACGTCATTTTCACCAACGGACATATTGTTCGCGGAGATGAAGCCACGATTTATTACGGCGCAAGCGATGAAGTGATTTGCGCAGGAAAAATGTCCGTGGAAAGTATATTGAAATCATTAAAATAAATTAAGAGGAATATGGAGGAGGTCATTGTGAAGGATAAGCTGAAGGAAGCCAAGCCATTTGGGGAAACGATATGGAGCAGACCGCTTGGGGAGTATCGCTTTTTTGCCGAAAAGCCCTTGGCTATGCGAAGGCTTCTCATGACGAATATGATTTATGCTTTAGTGATTCCGATCATAGAAATATTTGTAAACGCTTATATAATGAGGAGAAGCGATAATCCCGTCATGGTAGCCATTTATCAGCTGACTGTTTACACGGGAATACCGCTCTCTTTCTTGATTAACGGGTATCTTCTTTCGCATTTTAAAATTTCTCATCTCTATAGTTTTGGAATGTTGTTAAGCGGAATATCCATTTTAGGCATGATGAATTTGACCGCATTAGACGCCGCAGGCATAGGGGTTGCGGGAATGGCCATGGGCATATCCTTTGGCTTCTTTTGGGCGAATCGGGATTTCCTTGCGCTGTCGGTCACGCAGGACAGCAACAGAAACTACTACTATGGTTTAGAAACATTTTTTTATACGATAAGTTTTATTGCGGTTCCTTTTTTGGTCGGCTATTTCATTTCTGCCGCCGAGTCTCATGCTTGGTTTAAAGGAGGCGCTAAGATGGCTTATCAAGCGACGGCCGCCGCCGTTTGTGTGCTGACTGTATTGGCTAGCGGCGTGGCGCTGAAAAGTCGTTTTGCCAATCCTCTTCGGAAACGATTTGTTTATTTCAAGTACCACAAGCTTTGGCGCAAAATGCTTTTCTTGGCAGCCTTGAAAGGAATAGTGCAAGGATACTTAGTGATAGCGCCGGCCATTTTAGTGATGAGGTTGGTGGGGAATGAAGGTTCGCTCGGCGTCATTCAAGCCATTTGCGGAGTGCTTACCGCCGTCATGCTTTATATACTGGGAAGACTCTCCGCCGCGACGCACCGCATTTACATTTTTGCCGCAGGAATCAGCATTTTTTTGGCGGGGGCAATTTTCAACGGCGTACTTTTTTCGGCCGCGGGAGTAATCATTTTTATGCTTTGCAAAGTGTTGTTTCAACCGCTTCACGACATAGCCTATTTCCCAATACAAATGAAGACAATAGACGTCGTTTCAAAACTGGAGAACCGAAATAAATTTGCTTATATCCTCAATCACGAATTGGGTTTATACGTCGGGCGGTTTTTTGGCTTGACTTTATTTATTCTGCTGGCATTTTATGTGTCGGAGACTTTTGCTTTGAAATATTCATTAATTGTTATCGCTCTTTTGCAGATGATAGCATGGCCGGTTGCTAAACAAGTTACTAATCACTCTAATCAATTTAATCATGAATAAATTACCCTTGCTTCTCTTTCTGCTGACTGCCCTTTCATGGGTGCGATGTTCGCAGACGCCCAAGCCGATTGCGCAAGTTCCCATTGACAGAATAAGCGGAATGCCAGATCACCCTTCTCCTTATAAGCTATTGAATTGGCATGACTTGGCACGCCGATATGATGCTTACGTTTTTGCCCCCCCCCCCCCCCCCCCCCCCCGCGCGGGCCTCCCCCCTCGCTTCTGCTCCAACAGACAAAAAAAAAAAAAAAAAACAACATA
>Ga0081606_1000957_pt1 | contig 9977 bp, 9 predicted proteins | sample EareggfetidaYelm_FD_71127 | JGI IMG/M metagenome (GOLD analysis project Ga0081606, IMG submission 71127) | Earthworm egg capsule microbial community from the University of Washington, USA - E. fetida Yelm (SPADES assembly) (version 2) | ecosystem: Host-associated > Annelida > Reproductive system >...
TAAAATAACTCCAATCAAAGTCGATTGCAATGGAGAACTGGATGAATACCCAAAAGACTTCTTAGATGAATGGAGCAATCAGCTTTTAAAATTATTGTAAACTATGGAACTAATATGTAATGAATTGTCTTTTTATCCATTAGCAAACAGCGGTCAAGAGGCTGAAACGTATTTTAGAAATACGCTGAAAACTTTTAAAAAATGCAAAGACAAATATGGGTTTACGCATATTCGTTTTCCTGCTGATTTTTATAAACAAAATATTACCGCCGCGCAAACACTTATAGAATGGCTTACGGCAATATCTAACAAACATTTAAAAGACGCTATTATTGCTTTATTAAGGCCGCCGTTTACAGACGATTTAAAGGGAGATGAATTAGAAGCGTTTTACCAAAGTGAATATAAAATTATTGATGAGGAAGCGCCAATAAAGGACAATCCAATCGGGTTGCCTGTTGCGTACATTTTATCTTGCCCTGCCATTAGCTTCAACACTCATTCTTTTTGGCAACGCCGAAAAATCTGCCTGCAAAAGACAAGCGCAAGCGAAGCAGAAAATTTAAAATTTCACGTGTACAATATTTGCTTTGAAGACGACTTAACTAAAGCTGAATTTATTGAATGGACTCATGCTTCAATAAGCCCATTGATAAATACAAAAGATGCTTTGATCAAGTATTTAGCTTTTACAAAATACCAAGCAGAAATAACCGATGATTTTATGGAACAACTGCTTCACTGGAAAGAAAAAGACTATAAAGTTTACAAGCATATTTTATTATTGATGAGGGATGTACAGCTTCACCCTTTTACGGGCGGGATGGGGCAAACTGAAAACCTAAAAAACAGAGGCAAAGAAGCCTCAAAGAGAATTACGAATAGCGACAGGCTAAGCTATTCTATTGTAAGCGATACGGCGACTTTTATAGCTTGCCAAGGTCATTACAAGTTTCATTAGCAACGGCATTGCAGGTTAAAAGAGCACGGCAATGGGTTGTAACTTCCTGATTTTAAATAATAAGGCTAATCATTAGTCAAAATTGCTTCAACAGCGCCGCGGTGGCTTTATCTATTTTTTCAAAAGAGAATTGGTTTAGTTCTTTCGTCATCATTGCTTGTATTTCTTTCAAATTCAAATTGCCGATGCTTCCTTCATGCGTGTGATTGATTTCTTTTTTGGGATGGAAGTTTCCGTCTTCAATGTCCAAGCCCACTTTTTTATAGGCATCCCGAAACGGCATCCCCTGCAGCGTGAGGCGATTGACTTCTTCCACGCTAAAGAGAAATTTGTAAGCCTCATCGGTTAAGATATTGTCTTTAATCTCAATATGCGACAACATAAGGACGGTCATTTTTAAACAATCTTTTACAACGGCAAAAGCAGGGAATAATTTTTCTTTCAATACTTGCCAATCGCGATGATAGCCGGAGGGCAGGTTGGCGGCAGTGAGCGAAATATCGTTAGGCAAAGCCAGCAGCTGATTTCCGCGCGCGCGAATTATTTCAAAAACATCGGGATTTTTTTTGTGCGGCATAATGCTTGAGCCTGTTGTCAGTTCGTCGGGGAAGCTGATGAAGGCAAAATTGGGATTTAAAAAAAGGCAGGCGTCCATGGCGAGTTTGGAAAGCGTGGCGCCAATATTCGCCAAAGCCGCCGCCACAATGCGTTCCGTTTTTCCGCGCCCCATTTGGGCATAGACCACATTGTAATTCAAATCGTCGAAGCCGAGCAATTCGGCGGTCATTTTTCGATTGAGAGGAAAGGAGGAGCCGTAGCCCGCGGCCGACCCCAACGGATTTTTATTGACCACGCGATAAGCCGCCTGAAGCATGATTAAATCGTCCGCCAGACTTTCGGCATAAGCCCCAAACCATAAGCCGAAGGAGGAAGGCATGGCCGCCTGAAAATGCGTATAGCCCGGCATCAATTTCTTTTGATGGGTTTCGCTTAGTTTTAGCAATAAATCAAAAAGTGTTTTTACCTCTTGCACAATGACGCGCAACTCATGGCGAACAAAAAGTTTAATGTCCAGCAACACTTGGTCGTTGCGCGAGCGGCCGCTGTGAATTTTTTTGCCAATGTCGCCTAATTTTTTTGTCAGGAGGATTTCCACTTGCGAGTGAATGTCCTCCACGCCTTCTTCAATGGCGAATTTGCCGGCGATAATATCTTTATAAATAGCGCACAGCTCCGCTTGCAGTTTCTCCAACTCGTCTTTTGCAAGCAAGCCGATGGACTCCAGCATTTGAATGTGAGCCAACGAACCCAAGACGTCGAAGGGCGCGAGAAATAAATCCATGGCGCGGTCGTTGCCTGAAGTAAAGTCCAAGACTTCTTTCAGCGAGGCGTCGTTTTTTTGCCAAAGTGTTGCCATATTTTTAGTGTTGCAGTATTTCCAATAAATTGATATAAGACTCAATTCCTTTTCGGATTTCATCGCACCAAATAAATTCATCGGCGGAATGAGAGCGCGCTGAATCTCCGGGTCCCATTTTGACGGAAGCCGCGGGAATAAGCGCTTGATCGGAAGTGGTGGGGGAGCCGTAGCATTTTTTCCCGGAAGCCTTTATGGCCGCCGTCAAAAAATGATCTTCGGGCAAAGAAGAAGGACGCATGCGCAATGAGCGCGGCGCAATTTTGCAGGTCACATGTCGTCGAATAATTTCCAGCAACTCTTCCAAAGCATAAGCATCCGTAGCGCGAATGTCCACGGTGAATTTACATTCGGGAGGCACTTGATTGTGGGCTTGTCCCGCATTGATAACGGTAACCGACATTTTAATTTCTCCCAGCGCCGCGGATACTTTCGGGAATTTATAGGTTCTAAACCATTCGATGTCGGGCAAGGCTTGATAGATGGCATTGACGCCTTCTTCGCGCGCGGCATGGCCTGCTTTTCCTTCGGTTAAACAGTCAATCACCATCAATCCTTTTTCGGCCGTGGCAATATCGGTGAGCGTGGGTTCGCCTACGATAGCGCAATGATAAGGAGGCAACTCTTTTAAAATACTTTCGATGCCGTTGAATCCCGAAATCTCTTCTTCGGCGGTGGCGGTCATGATCAGGTTGTACTTCAAATTTTTTCGTTCATAAAAATAAGCGAAGGCGGCGAGCAACGACACCAACGCGCCGCCGGCGTCATTGCTTCCCAATCCGTATAACTTATCGTCTTCCACCGCAGGGAAAAACGGATCGCGCGTGTAGGCGGGATTGGGCTTCACGGTGTCGTGATGGGAGTTGAGAAGCACCGTAGGCTTGGCGGCGTCGTAATATAAATTCGTTGCCCACACATTGTTTCCTTTCCGATTGACGGCAATGTTTTTATTTTTCAAAAAATCAAAAATGAGTTGCGCGGTTTTGTCTTCTTCGCGGCTGTAAGAAGGCGTTTCAATGAGCCGTTGCAGGAGAGCAAAACTTTCAGCATAAAGCGCGTCAATCGTGTGCCTCATTGCGGATTCTTAATGTTTAATTTCTTTTAAAGCAATTAGCGTTCCGCCCGGTTTTCCGCGGAAGTGAGCGAGTAAATTTTCGGCGTCGCCAATCCAGACTTCCTTCACTCCCGCGTACAATGCGGCAAATGTGTTTTCTAATTTGGGCAACATGCCGCCCGTGAATATGCCTTCGTCTTTCAGCTTTATATAAGCCGCTTCGTCAAGATGCGCGATAAGCGAATTATCGTCGTCGAGGGAGCGGAGGATTCCTTTCTTTTCAGAGCACAAGATTAATTTTATGTCAAAATGCGTGCTCATGGCAATGGCTGTCGCGGAAGCAATCGTATCGGCATTGGTGTTGAGCATCTCGCCGTTTGCGTGCGTGAGCGGCGCCAACACAGGCACCATATTTTGACGCAGCAAAAGCGATAAAAATTCGACGTTCACATCGGCAGCTTCTATATCGCCCGCAAAGCCATAATCAATTTCTTTCACCGGACGTTTTGTTGCTTTCAAAATATTTCCGTCGGCCCCCGTGAGGCCGATGGCATTGCAATTATGCTTTTGCAGTTGCGCGGTTAATTTTTTATTAATTAATCCCGCGTAAACCATCGTGACTAAATCAATCGCGGCTTCGTCGGTAATTCGGCGACCATTGACATATTTTGATTCAATGCCTAATTGCTCTCCGATTTTAGTAGCTATTTTTCCTCCGCCGTGGATTAATATTCTCGGCATAGTCAGCGAAGCAAAGTCAGCGAGAAAGCGCGCCGATTCTTTTTCGTTGTCCAAGGTATGCCCGCCGATTTTTAACACTGTTAATTGCATATTATTTTTTTATCGAGCGAAGCAACTGACTCAACACGGCTTGCGTTGCCCACACTCGGTTGCCCGCTTCCGACGCAACAATGCTGGAGGCGCTGTCCAACACTTCGGCGCTAAGTTCCACGTCGCGGCGCACGGGCAAGCAGTGCATTACTTTTCCGTTATTGGTAAGTTTCAGTTTTTCAAGAGTGAGCAGCCAATCCGATTTCACTTCGGGCATTGCGCCGTAGGTTTCATATGAGCACCAATTTTTTACATAAACATAATCCGCATTTTTCAGCGCCTCGTCTTGGCTGTGAAGCACGGAGGCCCCTTGCGTAAACTCTTCTTTGAGATCGTATCCTTCGGGATTGGCGATCACAAAATCGGCTTTTCCCCAACGATTAATCCATTGCGCAAAACTGTTGGAAACGCAATGCGGGAGAGGCTTCACGTGGGGCGCCCAAGTCAGCGCAATTTTGGGTTTTCTTTTTTCTTTGAATGTTTCCGCAATCGTCATCACATCGGCGGCGCTTTGCAGGGGATGGAGCGTGCCGCTCTCCAAACTGACCACGGGAATGTTTCCGTATTTTACAAATTGATTAATGTATTGTTCGCTGTAATCCTCTTCTCTGTTTTGAAGCGAAGGAAAAGTGCGGATGGCTAATATGTCAAAATAGCGGCCCAGCACGGGCGCCGCATCTTTGATATGTTCCGAACGATTTCCGTTCATGGCCACATCGTCAAATTCCAATGCCCAGCCTTCCGCGCCCACATTAAACACAATTACTTCCATGCCTAAATTTCTTGCCGCAATTTGCGTGCTCAATCGGGTGCGCATGGAGGGATTGAGGAATAACATGCCCAGCGTTTTGTTTTCGCCCAACTGTTTATCGGTCAGGGGATGCGCTTTATAATGCTGCGCCAAGGCAATCAGTTCATCCACAGAGGCGTCATTGACAGATAAAAAATTCATGGCTAAAGTTCTTTTTCTAATGCGTTGAACAATTCAGAAATTTCCTCGTCGCCCACGGCGAGCGAGGGGAGAAGCCGCACGGTATTGGGCTTGGCGTCGCCTGTGAAGATGCGGAAGCGGGTCAGCAAATCATTCCGCAGGGTTTTGTTTTTTTCGGGCAGGTCGAAACCAATCATCAGGCCTTGTCCGCGCACGTCGAGCAGGGGCGTTGCTTTCAGTTTTTCGGCGATTTCGTTTCCTCTCTTCTCCGCGTTGCTCATCAAATTTTCTTTTTCAATGACCTCCAACACGGAAAGCGCCGCCGCGCAAGCTAAATGATTGCCTCCGAAAGTAGCGCCCAACATTCCCTTCACCGGTTTTATATCAGGATGGAGAAGCAACCCGCCTACGGGAAAACCATTGCCCATTCCTTTGGCAACCGTAATCATATCGGGCTTGACAGAGGAGAATTGATGGGCGAAAAACTTCCCGGTTCTTCCGTACCCGCATTGCACTTCATCGAGGATGAGCAGGGCGCCCGCCTGCTTACATTGCCGCTGAAGTTTTTCCAAAAAATCAGGACGGGCTGTTCGAATGCCGCCCACGCCTTGAATACATTCGATGATGACTGCCGCCGCGTCATGTTGAATTTGGTCAAGCGCTTTTTCGTCGTTAAGTTCTAAAAAAGCAACTTGATGAACCGCATTGAAAGGGGAGACAATGGCGGGATTATCAGTGGCGGCCACCGCGCCCGACGTGCGTCCGTGAAATGCTTTTTTGAAAGCGATAATTTTTTTTCGGCCGGTAACAAAACTGGCCGTCTTCAAAGCGTTTTCGTTGGCTTCGGCGCCGGAGTTGCAAAGGAATAGACGGTAGTCGGGATAGCCCGACAACTGCCCTAATTTTTCAGCCAACTCATTTTGCAATGAATTTTGAACGCTGTTGGAGTAGAAAGAAATTTTATGAAGTTGCGCGGTCAGTCGTTCCGCAAAATGCGGATGATTGTGGCCGATGGAAATCACGGCATGTCCGCCGTAGAAATCCAAGTACTTAATTCCATTTTTGTCCCAAAGCCAAGAGCCTTGCGCTTTCACGGGTTCAATGGGAAACAGGGGATAGACGTCGAAGAGATTCATGGTTAAAATTAGCAATAAGATAGAGGAATAGCAAGATGATTAAAATGCCCCCGCTTTCAGGCGCAGTCCGAGCGTTTCGTCAAAGCCGAACATCAGGTTCATGTTTTGCACCGCTTGCCCCGCCGCGCCTTTCAATAAATTGTCCAACGCGGAATGAACGACCAAGCAATCTTTTTCTTTTTCAAGAAAGAGAAAACACTTATTGGTATTGACTGTCGGCTTTAAGTCAATCATTTCATTTGACACGATTGCAAAGGGGTGAGATTTGTAATAGTCTTTGAACAGCGCATGAAGTTCGTTTAACGATAAATTAGTTTTCATCATGGAAGAAACAAAGATGCCGCGCGTGAAATCGCCGCGCCACGGAACGAAGCGAATTTCAGGAACGGACTGCTGTAAACTTTTTAACGTGCGCCGTATTTCGGGAATGTGTTGATGCGTCAATGTTTTGTAGGGCGAAATATTATTGGCGCGCCACGAAAAATGAGAGGTGTCTGTCGGTTTTTGTCCGGCGCCGGTACTGCCCGTGACGCCCACGGCATGCACCTCGTCAAGCAACCCTTTTTGTGCCAATGGCAACAGCCCTAATTGAATGGTCGTGGCAAAGCAACCGGGGTTGGCAATGGCGTCGGCTTTCTTAATTTCTTCGCGCTGAAATTCGGGAAGCCCATAGACAAAAGTACGGTTGCCCGCTTTTCCGTCTAACCGAAAATCGTTTCCCATGTCGATTACGCGCGTAGAGGGGGGAATGGGATTTTTCGCCATATAGTCTTTGCTCTCCCCGTGATTGAGGCAAAGAAAAAGGACGTCGGGATAATCGGAAAAAGCAGAAGAAAACTTCAGCTCGGTTTCGCCCTGCAAGTCTCGGTGCGTATCGGAAATTTTTTTTCCGTCCTGACTGCGGCTGATGACCGCTTTTAAATCGGTCTGCGGATGATGGAGCAAAAGCCGAATGACTTCGCCGCCCGTATAGCCCGCCCCGCCTGCCACGCCTGCCGTTATCTTTTTCATTTTTCTGCGTCTGCTTTTACTTGATAATAAATCCCGGTTTGGTTGGCGGCTATTTTGGTGAAGCCTTTCACGTCTTCGCCGCTCCAACCCAAATTTTCTTCCCCGTATTTTCCGAACTTCGCCGACATTAAATCATACGGCGAAACAATGCCGTTGAGTTGGAAGCGGCAGGGGTGAAGCGTGAGGGAAACTTCCCCGCTTACATGGCTTTGCGTACTCTTCAAAAAGGCTTCCATATCGCGCATCACCGGGTCGAGATAGTGTCCCTCGTGCAGCCAATTGCCGTAGAACTGCGCAATCTGGTCTTTCCAACCGAGTTGCCATTTGGTGAGCACATGTTTTTCCAACGCGTGATGCCCTTTGATAATCAACAACGGCGCGGCGGCTTCAAACCCCACGCGCCCTTTGATGCCGATAATAGTATCGCCCACGTGAATGTCGCGCCCGATGCCAAACGGTCCCGCTATTTTTTGCAAAGCCATAATCGCTTCGACGGGATGCGAAAAGGACTGTTCATTGACGCGGGTTAATTCGCCTTTGTCAAAAGTCAGGGTTACCGTTTCTTGGTCGCGGCGGCTCACTTGCGTAGGCCACGCTTCTTCGGGCAACATGCCAAGTGAGTTGAGGGTTTCCTTTCCGCCGATGGAGGTTCCCCAAAGTCCTTTGTTGATGGAATATTTTGCTTTTTCAAAATTCATGGTTACGTTATTCTTTTTCAAGAATTCGATTTCGTCTTCGCGGCTCAAACGCAAGTCGCGAATGGGCGTGATGATTTCCATGGTCGGCGCTAAAATGCGCACAATCATATCGAAGCGCACTTGGTCGTTCCCCGCGCCGGTGCTCCCGTGAACAATGGCGTCAGCCTTGATTTCGCGGGCGTAGTCGGCCAGCGCCAAAGCCTGCGACATGCGCTCGGCGCTGACGCTCAAGGGATAGGTTCCGTTTTTTAAGACATTGCCGTAAATCAAGAAGCGAATTACCTTATCGTAGTACGAGCGCGTTTCTTCCGCTGTTTTGTGAGAGGCGACCCCAAGCGACAAGGCGCGGCGCTTTATTTCTTCCGTTTCTTCTTCGGAAAATCCTCCCGTATTCACAGTTAAGGAGTGAACTTCATAACCCAATTCTTTAGACAAGTAAAGGGCGCAATAGGTGGTGTCGAGACCGCCGCTAAAGGCTAACAAAACTTTTTTCATGAGGGTAAAATAAATAAACTAAAACAAGCTGACCGTTTTGGTCAAGCCCTTAATAAAAGACTGATACTTCATTCGAAGAAGGCGTTCAAAAACTTTTAAGTTTCCTTTGAACGTGTGTCCGTGTTTTGGCACGTGCTTCACCGGCGGGTTCAGCTTTTGCAATCTTTCTTTTTCCTTCTCTTCTTCGGGGTCGAAAAGCATGGCGGTGCACATGCAGTTTTTCCGTTGCTTGCTTTGCAAAATTTCGAAGTTGACGCAACTTTGACAGCCTTTCCAAAACTCTTCGTCTGTGGTAAGTTCGCTGTAGGTGACCGGCTCATAACCCAAGTCGGAGTTGATTTTCATAACAGCCAACCCGGTGGTAAGTCCAAAGATTTTGGCTTCGGGGTAACGTTTGCGCGAGAGTTCGAAAATTTTCTTCTTGATTTCACGCGCCACCCCGCTCTTGCGAAAAGCCGGCGACACAATGAGTCCGCTGTTGGCCACGAATTTTTCATGCTGCCATGTTTCAATATAACAAAAGCCTGCCCACCCGCCGTCGGCAGTGAGGGCAATGACGGCTTTGCCCTCCTTCATTTTTTGCCGAAGATACTCGGGGGAACGCCTGGCAATGCCCGTCCCTCTGGCTTTGGCAGACTCGCTCATCTCAAGGATGATTTGTTCTGCAAAGTGTGTGTCATCAGCCGAGGCTATTCTGACAATAATGTCTTCCACTGAAGTAAAAATATTTGGTTTGAAAAATTGATTTAATTGTTGGGCGGCATGCCTCCTGCAAACCGCCCGCTTCTTGGAAGTAAGAAGCATCAAATGCGAATCCGCCTAAGCGGTCGTCGGCGTATTCCCGGACGAGGGCAAGGAACCGGAGCGAAATTCTCGCTTTTGCCTGCGGCGAATATGGACGTCAATTTGACCATTTTTTTAATTCTGATGCAAATAGAATAATAATGCGCGAGTAATTCAAGCATTAAGCCATTTTTTTTTTTGCGCGGGCAAATGCGGGAGGATTTGACGGAAGATTTGAGCGCGGTCTTCGCCGACAACCCCCCGTTTGAAAATGCGGGCTATTTGACCGCCGCCCGCCAAAGCCTGTGTCCTCGCGGGGCACTTGCGGAAAGCCCCGAGAAAAAGAAATTTGCCCGAATAAGCGGCGCCATTAAGCATATTAATCCTCAATTCTTGGCGGGGTCATCCAAAAACAAAAACCCCGCGGGAGGCAATTCATCCCGCGGGGCATTAATTCATAGCCATGGCGTCGGTTGCGGGATTTGGGGCAAATCGCGCGAGGACGCGATAATTTATTCCACCAACAACTTCTGCGCCGCTGTTTTCTCTTCTTCTTGCAGGAGGATAAAATATAAGCCGGCGGCAAGTCCTTTCAAGGGAATTTGCACGGCGCGTCCGGGGTTCTTGATTTCATAAAGAATTTGTCCAAACTGATTGGCG
>Ga0081606_1000958_pt1 | contig 9976 bp, 11 predicted proteins | sample EareggfetidaYelm_FD_71127 | JGI IMG/M metagenome (GOLD analysis project Ga0081606, IMG submission 71127) | Earthworm egg capsule microbial community from the University of Washington, USA - E. fetida Yelm (SPADES assembly) (version 2) | ecosystem: Host-associated > Annelida > Reproductive system...
CACCAGCGCCGCAACAAGAAGTAACCTCGGTCGCTTCCCTGCAGAGCGTCATGCCTCCCGGGCGTGGCGCTTTTTGCTGTCGAGGCGTGTGGGATCAACCCGAGCACGTAGCATCAAGGGGTGACACGCGACATCCAGCTCACCCTCATTGGAAAGCCCGGCTGTCATCTCTGCGATGACGCTCGCACTGTCATCGCGTCTGTGCTGGCGGAGGTGAGGGCAGAGGATGCTCCGCCCACCGTCACCCTCACCGAGCGATCGATCCTCGACGACCAGTCCCTCCGCGACCGCTACGCCGAGGATATCCCCGTGCTGCTCATCAACGGGGCCGTGCACACGTTCTGGCGGATTGATCCGGTACGCCTGCGCGCGGCACTGCGGGAGTGATCTTGCCCGAGCTACGGCAACAAGCGTGTTGGCCCGCGGAACAGGTAGGTTGTCTCCCGAATTGAACTCTCTCCGAGCAGCAGCATAAGCACCCGGGCGAGGCCCATGCCGAAGCCGCCGTGCGGCGGCACCCCGTATCGGAAGAAGTCGAGGTAGAAGTCAAGCTCTGCGGGATCAAGCCCCTTGTCGCGAGCCTGTGCTTCGAGCACGTCGATGCGGTGTTCGCGCTGAGCACCGGTCGCGATCTCGACACCGTTGAAGATGAGGTCGTAGGAGTTGGTCAGCTCCGGGTCATCCCTGTGTCGCATGTGATAAAACGGCCGGATGCTCGACGCGTAGTCGGTGAGAAACACAAAGTCGTGATCGTATGTCTCCCGTACATAGGCACTGATGCGGCGTTCGCCCTCCGGGTCCGTGTCGGCGTCGGCGCGGGGCACCGTGTAACCTCGTTCGGCGACGATTTTCTTCGCCTCGGCGAGCGGAATCCGAGGAAACGGGGTTGTCGGCACGCGCACGTCAAGACCGAAGTGCGCCCGAATCGCATCGCCGTGCTTCTGTGCGACGGCTGCGAATCCGGCGACGAGGAGTTCTTCGTGCACCCGCATAACCGTCTCATGCGAGTCGACCCAGCTCATTTCCATATCAACGGAGGTGAACTCGGTCGCGTGCCGACTCGTGAACGAGGGGTCCGCCCGGAACGCCGGGCCGACCTCAAAAACGCCACCGAATCCGGCAGCCTGCGCCATCTGCTTGAAGAACTGCGGACTCTGAGCAAGATAGGCGGTGCTATCGAAGTATCCGACCTCGAAGAGCTCCGCGCGCGACTCGGACGGTGAGGCCATGAGCTTCGGAGTCTGCAACTCAATGAAACCGTGGTCAATCCACACCTGCCGCCATGCCTGCAACAGCGTTGTCTGCACCTGAAAAATGAGTTGCTGCCGGGGGTGTCGCAGGTCGAGGAAACGCCAGTCGAGTCGCTTGTCACTGCTGGAATCCACGGCGATGGGCGTTTCTCGGGCGGAACTCACAACCTCCAGGGACGCCAGTTTCACTTCAAGACCGCCGAGTTTCACTCGCTCATCGTGCTTAAGTTCTCCCGTGACACGGATGAACGACCCGCTCGAGAGCGCTGAAATCGCGTCGGTGCGGGCACGTGCGGTGTCAGAACCAACAACACCGTCGGGGGCATCTCCCTCGCGCACGGCCGGGTTCACCAGTTGCACCGCCCCGGACTCATCACGCAGGATGACGAACTGTACCTTCTTCTGATCACGCACGGTGTCAACCCATCCCGCCACCGTCACCGGTCCGTCGGGAAGACTGGAAAGCTGGGACACTCGGGTACGCTCACTCACGATCGTTCATCCTACCCGGGATGCCACGCGCCGCTCTCTGCACGGGATACCGCGCCCCTCCCGAATCCCGAACCAATACGGTGCCCGCTGATCTCATCCGAATTTTTTGTCGTGCTTTGCCGTGCCACATGCCGCCCCTCGGACATCGCCCCATAGCCACGCTCCCTAGACTGGAACGCGTGTCCGCCGACCTCATCCACCTCGTCCGTCACGGCGAGGTCTACAATCCCGGCGGTGTGCTCTACGGTCGGCTGCCGGGTTTTGCCCTCTCCGAACTGGGCCACCGGATGGCACGGGCCGCCGCCGATTCCCTGCGGGCGCAGGGACGGGACATCCGCCTGCTTGTCGCATCACCGCTGCAGCGGACGCAGGAGTCAGCCGCGCCCCTCAGCGCGATCTTTGGTCGTCCGATCGACACCGATGAGCGTGTTATTGAGCCCACGAACGTGTTTGAAGGCAAACAGTTGCACGGCCCCCGCTCGGTCTTGCGCAGTCCGCGGAGCTGGCCACGGCTCATCAACCCGTGGCGACCGAGCTGGGGTGAGCCCTACCGGGCGATCTTTGCACGGATGAACGCGGCCATGGCCGACGCCCACGATCGCACTCCTTTCGGCGATGTCGTCATCGTCAGTCACCAGCTGCCAATCGAGATCGTGTCACGCCAACTCGGGGGCCGAGCGCTGCGGCACGATCCGCGCGCACGACGCTGCGCTCTCTCGAGTGTGACCACTTTTCGCCGAGAGAACGGCCGATTCATTGAGGTGAGTTATCTCGACCCGGCCGCCTCGCTCAGAACAACAGCCCGAGACGTGGGTGCCGTGTGAAACACACGAGCGTGGCACGCGCGGCGGCACTGTGCGCGGCGGCACTGTCGCTGACTCTTGCTGCCTGCAGCGCCGACCCGCTCGCGGCACAGTTCCGTGAGGGAAGTGGCAAGCAGTACATCGCGGGTGACGGCACCATTACCGAGTACGCGGCGTCCGATCGGGGGGCAGCCATCACGTTTTCGGGAACCACAACCGAGGGTGGTTCCTACAGCTCGAGGGATGCCGCGGGGCAGGTGCAGGTCGTCAACTTTTGGTACGCGGGCTGCGCGCCCTGCCGGGCGGAGGCCCCCCTCCTGCAGAAGGTCGCGAACGCGACAACAGCGTCGGGCGTACGTTTTATCGGTGTGAATGTGCGGGATCAATCGGCAACAGTCGCCGCGTTCGAGAAAACATACGGGGTCACATACCCGTCAATCATCGATATTGACACCGGTGCCGTGCAGCTTGCATTCGCCGGGAAGGTTCCACCGGCGGCCGTGCCGACGACGATTGTGTTGGACCGCACCGGCCGGATCGCCGCCCGAATTCTGGGTCGGGTCGCGGCCGAGTCCATCCTGCAGGCGATCATTAATCGGGTCGTCAGCGAGCCCGCATGATCAGCGACCTTGTCTTGAACGGACAACTGCTCATTGCCGTTCCACTCGCGCTGGTGGCGGGACTGGTCTCATTCCTCTCACCCTGCGTTCTGCCGCTGGTTCCGGGGTACCTCGGCTACATTGGTGGGTTCACGGAGGGAGCATCTTCCCGCCCGCATCGACGTCGGCTGCTGCGGGGGGTCGCGCTCTTCGTTCTCGGATTCACCCTCGTTTTTGTTGTCGTGAACCTGCTTGCGGGGGCGACCGGAGGATGGCTCGTCCACTACGCCGCCCCCATCACCCGTGTCTCGGGTGCCGTGCTCATCGCGATGGGGCTCGTGTTCATCGGTCGATTCCGAATCGTGCAGCGGGTGGTGAAGCCGCGCTGGACACCCGCTGCGGGACTCGCGGGTGCACCGCTGCTCGGGGTGATATTCGGGATCGGCTGGACCCCGTGCATTGGACCAACCCTGTCGGTGGTGCTCGCGCTCAGCGCCGACACCGCATCCGCACCCCGCGGGGTGCTCCTCGGTGTTGTGTACTGTCTGGGGCTGGGCATTCCTTTCCTGCTCGTCGCCGCCGGGTTCAGCTGGGTGACCGGCTCCCTCGCCGTGCTGCGCCGCCACACCCGGGCGATTAACACTGTCGGTGGCGCGCTGTTGATGGCGACCGGCATTCTCATGGTCACCGGTGTGTGGTCCCTGTTTATGTCTCACCTTCAGGCGGTGATCTCCGGTGCCGTCCTCCCCCTCTGAGTCCGAGAAGGATGCTCCGACAGCAGCGCACACGCGACCTACCCGCCCCGACGATCACATCGATCAGCCCGATCACACGGGTGACACTTCCGTTGCGCCGCCCGCACGACTGAGCATCGGTGGTTGGCTGCTGTACTTTTGGCGACAGCTCACAAGCATGCGCACGGCGCTGCTGCTGCTGCTGCTGCTCGCGATTGCCGCGGTGCCCGGATCACTCGTGCCGCAGCGTTCGAGCGACCCCAACGGCGTGGCCCAGTACTTCACCACCAACCCGATGCTCGCACCGATCCTCGATCACATACAGATGTTTGATGTGTACAGCTCGGTGTGGTTCTCAGCGATCTATCTTCTGCTGTTTGTCTCCCTCATTGGGTGTGTGGTGCCGCGCGCCCGCCACCACACTGCGGCGATGCGAGCGCGACCACCACGCACTCCCGCCCGGCTCGGCAGACTTGCGGGCTACCTTGAGGTCGTCGCGCCCGCCGGAGTCACGGGTGAGGCGGTGGTGGCCGAAGCATCCGTCCGACTGCGAAAAGCACGGTATCGCGTTGAGCGCTATGAGAGCGGTGGGGAGGTCTCCGTGTCGGCCGAACGCGGCTACGTTCGCGAGACCGGAAACCTTATTTTCCACACGGCACTGGTCGGTATTCTCATCACGGTTGGCATTGGTGGCGGTTATGGGTTTACCGGGCAGCGTGTGATGGTGGTGGGACAGAGCTTCGTCAACACGCTTGCTGCCTATGACTCGTTCAACCCGGGCCGATTCTTCACGAGCAACACCCTCGACCCGTACCGACTCACACTGACCGGCCTTGATGTTGTGTATGAGCGGCACAACATCAAGGCCTTCGGCCAGCCCCTTGATTTCACCGCCCACGTGCGGGTGGGTGATCAGCGTGAGAGCAGCGCACAGGATGCCATCGTGAAGGTCAACCAGCCCCTCACCACTCACAGCACCGACATCTACCTGCTCGGAAACGGCTATGCCCCGAAGATCACCGTCCGAAATGCTGCCGGGAATGTCGTGTTTACCGATTCGGTGCCGTTCCTGCCGCAGGACGCCAACCTCACCTCCATCGGGGTCGTGAAAGTGCCCGATGGGATGCCGCAACAGCTCGGTCTCGTGGGGTTCTTCTACCCCACCCAGGCAACACTGACGACGGGAGCATTCGCCTCGAGCTATCCCGACCTGACCTACCCGGTGCTCACCCTCAATGTGTTCGAGGGTGATCTCGGGATCAACGCGGGCACACCCGCCTCGGTGTACACCCTCGACACCTCGACGATGACACAGCTGACAGGCGGGTCAACCGGAGTGGCATCGCTGCAGCTGAAGCCGGGAGAGACGGGTAGGTTGCCGAATGAACTCGGAACCATCACCTTTGATCGGGCCGACACGAATGGCACCACGGCGGACTACTCGACGAGCGTGGCACGGTTTGTGAGTTTTGAAATACACCACGACCCCGCGCGAATGTGGGTGCTGGTGTTTGCTATTTTTATCGTTGCCGGGCTGCTCCTTTCACTGTTCGTGCCGCGGCGACGGCTGTGGGTAAAAGCCGTCGAACGCAACGGTAAGGTTCTCATCCAGTACGCGGGGCTCGCGCGCGGTGATGATCATGGCCTCACCCAGGCGGTCAAGAACCTCGCCGAGGCCCATACGGCCGCGCTGCGGACCGTGTCGGCTGAGAAACTGGACCTCTCTGGGGGCGCTTGCTGCGGTCAGGATGTCTGAGCCCCGCGCGGATCCGAGCAAAGCAGGCTGATGGTCATGAGGGATGTGGGGGCAGGAGCAGGTCACTGCCTCACTGAGTGACCCCCGTGCGGGCCAGTGGGTGAGGAATCTGTCACCACTGCGCTTCTGTCTAGAATTCAGGCCAGGATACCCTCTAGGATTGCTACAGTATTCAAGCTGATATAGGGCACCTCCCTGGGCACTAACACGAAAGGGAGGCTTGTATCAATGAGGAAGAAAAGGGGTGGAGTTTTCGCTGTGGTTACTACCCTTACGACAACGGTTACCCTCGCCATCGCTCCGACAGTCGGTGCAGGGTTCAGAAGTGGTGAGATCCGCGGCCAGTCCTTCCATGACGGCGAATGGGCCCCCGGCATACCAAGCCCGGGTGTTCGGTAACGATAGCGCGAAGGTGACGATGCATCATTCGAACCGTGTGCAACCGCAGGTCCCGCTGCGGTTTACATTCGCGGTTACGACGTTGGTGATCGTCGTCGCTTTGGCGGGCTGTGCCACGAGCAAAGAACAACCCGCCGAGCTCGATATCGCCGCGCTCATCGCCAAGACATCGCCTTTCCAGCGCGACATACTCAAGAAGGGCACGGTCGCGCGCGCCGACTATGAGAAGGCTGTGCTCGCGCAGCGTGAGTGTGTCATCGCCGCTGGAGCCGAGGCGAGCGAACTATACGAGACTGGGAACAACGAACTGACTTTCGATTTCGGGGCCACCACTGACACCGACGAGCAGAATGATGCGATCATGCTCAAAGCAGACACGTGTCTTACTGAGTACCGCTCGGAAGTCGGCAAAGTGTGGGCTTTCCAGCAGCTTCTGTCGCCACAGCAGCGCAAGAATCTCAGACCAGAGGTTATCGCATGCTTAGTGTCCGAGGGGGTCACAATCAAGGAATCGGCCACGATTACTGACCTCTACCGAGCCGTCAACGACGAGAAGAATATCCAAGCTTCCCGCCCGTGCATCAGCAGATTCGCCGCGTTCTTTGCCGTTGCACCCTCCCGCGATGACAACCACTGACGACCCCTCCCCCCGCAACAACAAGACTTCCGTGCGAGGCTGGATCGCCGTTGGCGCGCTGACAGCTGTCCCCGTGCTCACTCTCCTGGGAGCAGTCATCGCCACGTCCCTCCCCTCCGCACAGATTGATCCACCCGAGAAGCCGATCACAGTCTCCGTCGAGGCATCCACTTACTCAGATTCAACGAGTGTCGAGTTAACCGTGACATGGGGAGAAAGCCCCCTTCTTCGAGCACCGTCATGGTCCGGTCTGGTCACCGGAATACCCGACTCATTAGACACTCCGCTCATCACCGGGTCACACGTTATCCAGGTTGACGGTGTGTGGCGGGTCGCTGCACGCACGGATAGACCGTTCTTCCGACCCCTGGGCGAGGGAGATTCAGGAGTTGATGTTCGGGCTTTGAACAGGCTACTGGGCCAGATGGGGTACCGCTCGCAGGAATCAGATAAATGGACAAAAGACACGCTTCGCGGTGTCCGTAAGCTGGCGGCAAGTCTGGGGATCTCCCCGGACAGTGTGACATCATTCGACCCTGGATGGGTTGTGTGGCTACCACACGATTCCTTCACCGCAGAATCCCTCGCTGTCAAGACAGGAGAGCGTGCTCCAGAGGTCGGCATGCCGGTCGTGACAGGATTGCCGGTTCCCACCTCTGCCGCGATCAAGACCGAGAGAGCCCGTCTTCCCAAGACATCGCCGGAAGGTTGGCAGTTTGATATCGATGGAACGAAGCTTCCCTATACCGATAACCCCGGCTCACCATTCCCTGATCTGGGAGCACTGAGTTCAGTGCTCCATGGTAAACCCGAAACCATCCGAGCCGCGCTCGAACGCACGACGCCGTTACAGGCTTGGACCGTTCCTGTTCGTGCGGTTTTCACGGATGCGCGCGGGCAAATGTGCGTTTTTGTGCAAACTGAGCTTCGAGGAACAAAACAATGGCAACCTAATATTGTGGAAGTGCTCGGCGGTGAGATAGGAAGAACACGTGTCACTGGAATCAAGACACACGCGGTCAATATCCTAGCCAATCCGGCAGAATCCCATCGAGACAGTACGTGCACCTAAAGTTTGCCGGTCTCGGTCATCGGTATTCGGAAACCGAGATCTGGCTATTTCGCCAACTGGATACAATATTCGCTCCTCGCACTATGACAGCGTTCGTCGGGCCATCGGGATCGGGAAAATCGACCCTGCTCGATATCGCCGGGCAGGTACTCTCCCCCGCGGAGGGGCAGGTGTTCCTCTGCAAAGACGATGACTCCCTCTCCCCTCCTGTGACGAGCGACTTTGGCTGGGTACTGCAATCAAACACTGTTCTTGCAGGACGCACAGCTCTCGACAATGCTGCCCTTGGCCTGCTTGCCAGCGGTATGAGCCATAGACAGGCGCGGAAACGTGCAAGAACCGTACTCGCAGAACTGGGCCTCGAACACAGGCTTGGCGCACCGGTTTCCGAACTCTCAGGCGGGGAAGTGCAACGCGTGACTATCGCAAGATGCCTGCTATCTCCCGCCCCCATCATTCTCGCGGATGAACCAACCGGACAGCTAGATTACGCGAGCACACGGACAGTGGTCGCGGCACTCCGGTCCGCTGCGGAGGCAGGCAAGATCATTCTTCTTGCCACACACGATCCTGTCGTCGCGCGGGAGTGCGACCGCTCCCTCGTTATTCCGATAGTGAATGAAACGAGACACCATGATCACTAGAGACATCCGATGAGCACGTTTACGGTTTTCCATGAAGCAATTATGAGCGTTTTTTGCCGTTCCTGGAAATACTTACTTGTTCTTCTGAGTTTGACAGTCTTGTTGAGCGCGGCCCCCACGTTGAATCTTCTCGTGACGGCTCAAACTGTGCGCACTCTTGAAGCGAGAATTTCCGCCGGATCGAACGTCTTGATAGTGACATCAAACGGCGGCTCAGTAGATGCAGCCACATGTCTCGCATTGAACTCGAACAGTACAATTCTTCACGCCGGAACAGTCAATTCTCACCGGGTGACAGCTCTTCGTTCGGCACCCGGAGCTGTATTCGAGCGGGCCACCGTCAGCCCGGAATATCTAGACATAGTGTCACCCCATCAGCGCAAGTGGACAAATGGCGCATATTTAGGCAGTGCGATTGCACAAGAGCTTTCTATCTCATTTGATGCCCCCATCGAATTTATGGACGGCCAAAAAACGACCGCGGTTGCCCCAATAAATGATCTTCGCGATGAAACTCGGAAACGCTGGGTTTTCGTCACACAACCACCTGGCTCGCGCGCATCCGAATGCTGGATCGAAACGAAACCCGGAGCCGCTGATGATATTCGAGCTCTCATTCCAGGGGTTTTCCATCTGGATAGCGAACTCAAGATCAACACACTTATTGCAAATGATGACTCGGAAATCCGAGACACCTGGAAAACACGGCCCAGTCAATTCGCCGGAATTACGAGCGGTGTGCTCGCCGCCTTTCTTCTTGCACTCCTGCTCTGGTCGCGGCGAAGTGAATACGCTCTGTACTCGCTTGTAGGATTCTCCACAGCGGACACCGTGCGCCTTGCTGTTTTCGAGCAACTTTTCTATCTAGTGCCGGCACTGCTCTTGTCGACAGCGGTATGGGGAAACGCATGGATCTGGTGCACCGGCGGAGAATTGCTCTCACTGCGCACGGCACTAACCCAATCACTATTTGCATATTCTGTCGCCGCCTTGTTGCTCACTATCCCAGCACTCTTGATCACCAGAGGAAATCTAGGAAAAGCGGTCCGGAACCACGAATAGCAAAAACGTCGAAACGGAAAACTCCCAGAACACACCGCCTGATGGCCTGGACCGGTCTGTCCTCCTCGACTTGCTCAGACACCGACACTCATCACTATCACCGACCGGATCAGGACGCGACGGAAACGATCTACCAGGAATGATCGACACAGAAAGAACCCTCAGTAACGCCGTAGGGTAGTACCCGTGCAACTATCGCTCGACCAGTTCTCTTTGCTCTGTCTCTATTCGGCGATGGCGGTGTATGCGCTCGCGTTTATTGCCTACGCAGTGGATCTCGCCGGGCGGGCATCAGCCTCAGTGCTGGCCGAACCGGAAACCGCAGTGACGACGGTCGATGCTCGCCGCCGATCCGCGCCTCTTCGGATTGGTGTGGCACTGACTGTGCTCGGGTGGCTGCTCCACCTGACCGCAGCGATCACCCGCGGTGTCACAGCGGGTCGGGTGCCCTGGGCCAATATGTACGAGTTCGCCATGACGGGCACGCTTGTCATGATGACGGTGTTTCTCGTCGTGCTCGGTGTCATG
>Ga0081606_1000960_pt1 | contig 9963 bp, 5 predicted proteins | sample EareggfetidaYelm_FD_71127 | JGI IMG/M metagenome (GOLD analysis project Ga0081606, IMG submission 71127) | Earthworm egg capsule microbial community from the University of Washington, USA - E. fetida Yelm (SPADES assembly) (version 2) | ecosystem: Host-associated > Annelida > Reproductive system >...
TGCTGGGCGCCCCGGCCTGGGACCCCGATTTCAACACCGCAGACCTGCCCATGCTGATGCGTCTGGCACAGTTGCATCCGCGCTATCGCAAGCATTTTTTGGGACCTGATGCGCGCTGATGATTGCGGCGCGCCCGACCCTTGACTGAAAAAACTTGTGCTGGCGCATCCGGGGCAGTTGGAACAGAATGGGCCGAGCAGAATGGGCCGTCGAGTGAAAAGTCTGTATTCGCATTATTTGCGCGCCCCGCAGTGGGAGACGCAAGATCACCGCTCCGATGGAGGGAATGACGCCTGCAGCAATGCGGGAGAAAATTGGTTCGCCATGAAGCAAAAATTTCCCCTCGCCGTCGTTGCCATCGCTTTGCTCGCAATCGCGGGAATTGGGGCGGGAGTTCCTGCCCTGTTCAATGGTTTCCATTCACGGCAAGAAACGCCGGAATCCACCCGGACTCAGGGGAATGCCGCAGGTGTTGCTGCGCCATTTCCAGGGAGTGGGGGAAGTGCCAGCAGGCTGCCTGATAACAGGCATTCTGGCTGGTGATCTCTCAAGGTCTCGTTCCAGTCCAACCGGATTTCCGATTTTTCCCTCCGGATCGTAGATGAAGTACACGAGCTGCTTGCAATCCGGGTGCGCCTGATACCGGGAAATATCAACCAGCAACTGAGCGCCAATATCCGAGACGCTGAGTCCTTGTCGTGTCTTCTTCACCTCGATGACGATGCTTTCCTCTTTGGCATGCCGAGCACCTTTGCTGGGCTATCGGCGTCGGAGTCCAGATCGTATTCACGAATCTCGTCGATCATCGATGACAGAATGAATTTCGCCGTATCCAGCCCATGCAGATACGCTTCGTGGAAATCAGAGTCCGGCGTGCTGCTTGTCATGACCATCAACGAATAGCGAATGCCGGAAAAGTCTGCCGAGTGGCGACTGTCGGCTCCGAAAATCCTCTGCACGGCAACTTCGGTGTCGCGCTGCCACTTCGTGAACTCCTGCGAATGGCGAGACGAACGCAGTCCGTCAATGGCGGCACGCTGCCGTTCCAAGATTTCGATTGCGCGAGCAGATTCCATGATTTTCGTGACCTTCGCTTCGACAGCCGAGCGGCTGATCACTCCGCCTTCCACCCGGCCTTCACATCGGAAAGCACGGTGTTGACCTTGTCCACTACGGCCTGATCGACTTGGCCATTCTCTCCAACCTCGACCGTGACGCGGATGCGCAGGGGGTGACCAGCAGTGGCTTCGCGTAGCGCGTCGACGTGATCGGCCAAGTCCTGCACCTCGTGCAGTTGCAATTCCGCCGTGGCAACCTTCGAGCCGTAGTGCTTCGGCGGCGGGGGCTGCTTCACCTCATTCTTGCTGACGCGAATCTTGATCGCCGATGCCCCACCCATATCGCAAGGCCACGAAGCCGAATCCAGCGAGCGCTCGATCAGGCCCAAACGAAACGCTTCGTCCAGTGCCTGCGATGTGCGAACCCACGGCAAGGGCTTGCCGAACTTGGCTGACAGCGCACAGTGGATCAGGTGCGCCGTACTTTGTCCGCCAGACCACGCCGCAGGGAGCTGATCGGGCAGCACATCCACACTGGAGAAGGTCGGCGGCGGGGCGAGCAGTTGCGCCGACTCATTGACGAACCCGGCAGGAACATCCCCACCCAGCACGCTGATCGTTCCGTTGACCAGCCAGATACGGCCCGACTTCACGGCTACCGCCACCGCCGCCGAAATTGCAGTCGGATCGGCAGCCGGAATCAGCACGTTCTCGGTGTAGCCGCCTTTATCGACTTCCACGAAATGCTTGCCGGAGAAGTAGGCGATGATGTCCGCCAACGTGATCGCATCCGTCTTCCACAGGCCATGCAGGACGCCCGGTGCGAGGAGTGCGGCATCCAGTTCCGTCAGGGTCACCGCATCGGACAGCGCTACCTCCAGACTGGAATCGGAAGTCGCCGCGTCGTCGGGCCGACTCTTCCAGAACGTGCGCACCGACTTGTCGGCCCGCGTCACGCGCAGCACAAAGTCGCCCGCTTCGCAGCCTTGCAGCAGGGTTTCCAGAATCGCCGTGCGGTTGAGCATCTTCGGCAACCTCGCGGTGGCCGCGAACGCGCCGACCAAATCCTTCACGAAGCGTGCCTTGTCGCCCGCCGCCCACAAGTCGAACGGGCCGCCGGGCAGCAATGCCTCGGCATTCACCGCCGTGCTTTCGATGCGCAGCCGCTTGTCAGTCACCATCTTGGCGAACAAGGGATCGTTGTCCACATTGATGCGGTAGGCCGCCACGTCGTTGGTGTCGTTCACCGTCACGGCGATGCAGTACGCCATCACGATCTGTGACACCATCTCGCCGCGCGCAGCACGCAAATTGCCTTCCAGTCGCGTCGTGGCCACCGTGTCGATGTCGGTGCGCTCCTTGAGCATTTCGCGCACCTTCTCCCATCCCAACAGATCGCGCACCTTCTCGCGGGCGACCTCGATGCCATCGCCGGAAGGCACGGCCAGCACCACCGCATTGCGGTTCTGGGCACGCGGCTTGTCGGAACCCGTGGTCTCGTCGATGAAGCGCCGTGCCTGTGCGCTCGGCTTGCCGTTCGAGGCCGCCTTGGGGCCCAGCACGGCGTAGTGGAATTCACCATCGTCCTCGATGTCCGCAGGGCGCGCAGGCAGCACATGCACCTTAGCGCCAGCGCCGCGTGCCCCATCCGTCAACGGCTTGGCCTTGCGAATTTCTTCCTCCAGCACCGCATCGACCTTGGGCGCACTGACGTTCTGCCGCGCATCGTGGTGCATCTGCTTGAGATTGGGCTTCGACCCCAAGCGCCAGACCTTCGGCAGGCCCGCCTCGCGGTCGGACGTGAACGTGTCGTCCAAGTACCACGAAATCCCCGACCAGCGGGTCAGCCCTTTGTCCAGTTCGATCTTGTCCGGCGAACCGATGCCGATCAGGATTTTCAAGTCCCGCGTCGTGGCGCGCTGGCCGATGGGCTGCGAGTGCAGGAAGGTGGACATCACCGCCTGCTCGATCTCACGCTGCTGCACGCCCAGCAGACCTTCCTGCGCTTTGCGGGCATGGGCGAGTTCGGCATCCAGAATCGCCGTCCAATTCTGGCGGTGGCCTTCGTACTGCTCCAGTTGCGCGACGTTCGCCAATTCGCGGGCGGCGACGCTCAAGCCTTCCGTGCCCGGATCGCCCAGGAACACCTGCGCGCTGATCAGCGGCTGCTTGTCCCACTTCACCGCATCGCGCAACGCCGAGGCCAATGTCTTCAGGATGCCGCGCGTCTGCTGGAAGCCTTCGAGCTGCGTCCACTTCTGGTACAGCGTCTCGATCAGCGCCGGGTGGAAGGGGTAGGCGTCCTCATAACGCTTTTCCTCGGCGGCGCGATTCTTGGCCGTGTGATCGTCGATGGCCAGAATGCCGTTGACCGCGCTCGCCACCTGCGTGCCCCATTGCGAGCGGTCAACGTAGCTTTCCAGCTTCAGCATCCGCCGCCGCAAGATTTCCGGCACGTCCTGGCTTTCAACCGGCTGGATGCCTTCGTCGGCCACGCGCTTGAACTCGTCGTACAGCTCCTTGCTGATCTGTTTCCCAAGGTCGTCCATCTTGCTCACGTCAGACGCCAGCAACGAAGCCACCAAGCAGCACTGCGGCACTTTGGCCACGGCCTGCGTCAGGCTGTGCATGAACTCACGCATGCGGCCGATCCACGCGGCGTCGATGTCGGCCATCACGCGGACGAACCACAGCACCTCATCGAACAGAATCAGCACGCTTGCCACATCCTTGCGTGCGAGCTTCAGCAGGTCTTCCATCACACCGGTGGCCGGTGGGCTGGCGCGCTCGGTGCCGTCCGCCTTGAGCAGCTTCAACCCGGCTTCGCCCGCAAGCTGCCACGCAATGAGGCTCCACGGCATCTTCAATGTTGCCTCCGTGCCATCGGGGGCCTTAACCTTCATACCCATCTCGGCATCCAGACGGTCGAACACCACCGCCGTCACGCGCGCCTTGGGGAAACCGCCTTCCAACGCGCAATGCACCCTGAACTGCTGCACCGCCGGAATGTCGGGCAAGCCCGCCGGGTCGTTGACCAGATGCACCAGCGTGATCAAGGAGTGCGTCTTGCCACCGCCGAAGGTCATGTGCAACTGGCGCACGGCCTTTTCCGACTGGCCTGCCAGCCGGTGCGTCACGTCGCGCGCCAGATCGCGCAGCTTGACCGTGGGATAGGTCAGCGCGAAGAACTCGCGCGGATCGTGATAGACGCCGGGGTTGACGCCCATCACCACGTCGTAGAGATCGGCGGCAAACTGCTTTTGCGACAGTTCCTGATGGGTGATGTCGTCGCGCAGTTGCACCACTTGGTGCCACGGTTTTGCATTCGTCTTGGCCATCGTTTTCTCCGTTTCTTATTCCAGCTTATTCAAGACCAAGGGCCGCTTGGGCCGTGCTGCCCACCGACTTCAGGTAGTTCTGCAAACGCTCCAGAATGGAGCACTCTTCCGCGCTGCCCTCGGCGCGGCTCTGTTCGATCAAGGCTTGGACCAGTTGCGCGAACACCTGACTGCGGCGCAGGCCGCGCGCGTCGAGATAATCGTTGACCTGCACCACGTCGCCCGCCACCCAAAGCTGCATCAGCTTGTGAACCTGATCGACCAGCGGAATGGTGCGGCCACTGACCGTTTCCAGCCCGAGGGAGCGGTGCTTGCGGGCATTCCACGCCCTGAGCTTGAACTTGCCGCCACCACCACCGGATGTACCTGAGTCCTCACCATCGTCATCGGCATCGCCCGATTCATCCTCTTCGGGTTCCGATGCGCTTCCGCTCTTGGCCAGCACATCGTACTGATCCACCAGTTCGCGCTCGGACAGGCTGCACGACACCGCGTACAAGATGCAGGGGCCAGCGGATGCTTCCTTCTGGCCGAAGTCGTGCCGGTGCAGCAGGTAGTAGGTGGTGATGTCATCGAGCGGGTGATCGCCCGGTGTCGATTCACTTTGCCCGTGCGACAGCACCCGACCCACGACGAAGTCCACCACGATGCGACGCACGTGGCTGAGGAACTCGGCCACGGCCATCAACTGGCCCGGCTCGGAGGCCTTCTTGACTGCCGGATAGCGGCTGTACGACTCCATCGCCGGGCCGGTGGCCGCCCACACGAAGTCCGGGCCGCGAATGCCCGCATCCCAGAAGTCGCGTAGCTTGGCGGTAATGCTGGTTTCCATCTCCTTGAGCACTTGGGCATCCCAGCCCGCCTTGGCCATCGGGTCGCGCTTTTTGCAGACCAGCCAGACGGAGGACGAGAGCGCGGCGGAGGACAACGAGCGGGTGCGCGCTTCGCGCTCGGTCTGGATCGGCCAGCTTCCATCGACCACGAAGCCTGCGCGAATGATGGCGGCCACCAGGGTTTCCCAGGCATCGGGGTGCTTGTGTGCAAAGACGATAACCAGCCGCCCCTCTGGCTTTAATGCCGCGTGGCACGCCTTGAACGCACGCGCCATGCCTTCTTCATAGTTGCGTTTCGATGCTTCCTTGTTGCCCTCGAAACGCGAGGCATCGTCGATCAGCTCACCGTCGTTGGCTTCGTGATTCCATTTTGGGGAGAGTGTCTCGACGAATGCCTGATCGAGTTCGGGAGAAAGGCCGTGCAGTGTGCGGCGCAACCACACGTAGAAGAAGTCCATCAAGTCGGAATACGGGATCGCGTCGTAGTACGGCGGGTCGGTCACGACGAGGTCGTATGTGGACTCAATGGTTTGTGTCGCCGACTGGCGGATGATGGTCGGCGACGGCGCGTCTTGGGCGAAGGCGCAAGCATGCTCGATGTACTTGGCCAGCCATTCGATTCCACCGGGATAGCCGCCGGAAGCATCGGCAATTACCGAGGTCTCCGCGTGATCCCAATTCATCGGTAGTGCGAAACGGACGAACGTATTCCTGATCTGGTCGTAACCCACCGTCCACGAGCACAAGCTACTGCCCCTATCTGCAATTCGGTCCAAGACAGTTGCGATGAGTGCGACAAGCGCAACCGTGGTTTCGCTTGAGTAACCTTCTTCGGTCAAACGAGACTTCAGTGATCGCGTGGCCCTCAACAGCGCCGCGATGCCGATCAACTGCCGTGGCGTAAACAGCTTGTGCCACTGATCGAGACCATACAAAGGCACACGGAATCCGAGCGCCTCCGCGCTCGCAAGCGGCTCTGTTGGAATTCCAAACGGAATGTCCGAATAAGCGTTCTGCAAATTCGCTTTCGCTTCGGCGGCAACATCCAATTCGCGGCGGGTAGGCAAGCGGTATTCTTTAGTCGCAGGACTTTCAGTTGCGACAGCAGTCATGACAGCCCCCATCCGACCTGCTCGCCCCTCAAGCCGCAGATCATCCATTGTCATGATGGTGCCGCAACAAGGGCACGTCACACCTGCGCGGCTCATGGTTCCTTCGCCAAGCCGCTTGTCCTCTTCACGCTTCTTCGCCGCGTTTCCTGTGGGCACCTTAACGTTCAGATCAATACCGAAATCAATGCCTGTCTTGTCGGAGCGGGGCGTCATCGTCAACGCGACGCGCTTCTTGTCCGACTTGGCCAGCCATCGCGTTTTGAGAAGATGTATCTCAGCGCGGCAGGCTTTGCAGTTCACGGTACGCGCCCACAGGTAGGCCACGGTGGGTTTGGCCACCCAACGCGGATTCGTGGGATTGTCGAGATAGGCGGCATCGAACCCGGCATTAAGCAGACCTATCTGTGGCTCGCCGTTCTCGTTCACAGGCACCAGCTTTAGCGACTCGTCCGTATCCAGTTCAACCCGCTGGTACGGCTTGACGGAGCAATACTCCGCGTAGGTGGGATAGAAGCGCGCCAGTTCCTTGCGCGCTTCACCCAACACCCAACGCGCCCACGCCCGAACGTGCCAAGCCATATCGGCGTTGAGTTCCTCGGCATCAATGTCGGGCAGGTCGAACAGCTCCTGATTCTCATGGTGCGCCGCCTGCACCCGGCCAGCCACCTTTTGCGCACGCCGCTCGGCATCCTTGGCCTTGAGGCCGCGTGCCTTGAAGTAGTCCGTGAGAAACGAGACGTCCTGCAAGGCGAATTCAGGCAAGCGCCGCTTTTGTCCGGCGAGCTTCTGCGGATATTCCAGCGTGCATTTCAGAACAAACCACGCCACCGGATTGATATCGACCGCCGTCACCTCGCAGCCCAAACGCATCGCCTCCAGCGGAATGGCCCCACCTCCGGCGAAGGGATCCAGCACACGCGGTGCACGACCGCCGTAAGCCTTGCGAATCTCCGCGCGGAACCAGTCCATGTCCGGACTGGTTTCGCGCCCCCAATGCAGCACGCCGCCCTCGGTTTCCAACGCCTCGATTTCCTCGATGCGCCCGTTGGGCATCTTCTTTTTCTTGAGCGTCTTGCTCAGAGTCCCACCCATGCGCTTGAGGATGGCGTCACGCTTTTCCTTGTCGCCGGGGTCGGGCAGCAGGGTGGCAATCAAGGCTGCACGGCAAGCCGCCAGCGGACGGCGCGCAGGCCACAGGTGCAAAGTAGAAATGTGACCATGGCGCACGTTCTTCTCATGCACCGAGTCGATGGAGGTCTGCTTCAACGGAAAAGCAACTTCGATCAGGCGCTTGTCGTTCGTTTCCTTGCTCATGCGGCGTCTCCTTTCTTCTTGCCGGGCAGCAAAGCCTTGCGCCGCGCCAACTGCTCGCGCGCACTTTCCAGCAGGGTATGAATTTTTCTCTCGAACACGGGGCGCTCAGGAAACACCGTCCAGTATTCGGCCACCATGATGTTGTCCTGATCCAGTTGCAGCAGTTCAATCTGTTCGCGGCTCTTCTCAGCACAGAGAATCAGGCCGATGGGCGCGTTTTCACCTTCCTGTCGCTCGTAGCGGTTGAGCCAGCCGAGGTAAAGCTCCATCTGCCCTTTGTGCCCGGCCTCGAACTTGCCGATCTTCAATTCCACCGCTACTAGGCGCTTGAGCCTGCGATGGAAAAAGAGCAGATCGAGGTGAAAATCCTCGCCACCGATGATCATGCGTTTCTGGCGCGCGACGAAGGTGAAGCCTCCGCCCAGTTCCAGAATGAAGCTCTCCAGTTCACGCAACACAGCGGCTTCCAAGTCCGCTTCCAAATAGCCGTCGTGCAGCCCGAGCACGTCCAGAAGGTAGGGGTCTTTGAAGGTATCGAGCGCAATGGCGGAGGTCTCGGTCAGTTGCGCGTTGGCGATCTCCTTGCGCTCGAACCCCTTGCGGGCGATGAACCGGCGCAGCTCGCGCTTGCCGAGCTGGCGGGTGGCTGCCTCGCCGAGGTAGAAAAGGCGGGCTTCCGGCGTTTTCAGCGGCAGCACCTCGATGATGTGCGACCAGCTCAATTGTGTCGCCAGCGGCGACACAATCCCGAAGTCGGGGAACTGATCGGCGAACTGCATCATGCGGCGCAGGTTGCGCGCCTCGAAGCTGCGCCCGTAGCTGGCGACCAATTGTGTCGCCAGCGCCGACACAATCTTCTGCCCGTACTCCGCACGCTGGTGGTTCAGGATTTCGCTGTTGACCTGCTGCCCGATGCGCCAGAACAGAAAAACCGTCGTGCTGTTCACCTGACGTGCCAGCGTGCGGCGGGCTTCCTCGATCAGGCCGGACACCGTGGCGAAGAGATCGTTTTGTGCTGGGAGCGCGAGGGCGCTGCCGCTTTTTGTCGGCGGCGATTTCTTGCCACGCGACGTGCTGGAGCGCGGCTTCGGCGTGGCGGCTGGGCGTTTTTCTTTCATTGTTGTTCCTTCTTCAACGCAGCGTCGAAGCCCGGCAATTCTCGGCTCACACGGTGCAAGGTAATTTCGCCACGGGTTTCTCGCCCGCGACCCGTAAAGTAATCGCCGCTCAGGCGCGCTTCCTTTGAATCTGCGGCTATCGCCAGCGTGCAGACGCCGCGATGCGTGTGCATCGTCTGCACCGCGAGGGTCCTCGGCTCGGAGACATATTCGTACTTCAACCCGATATCGCCGGGCTGGTCGTCGTAGAGCGCGGCCATCGTGGTTCGAGACCGGGACTGCTCCGTCTCAAGCTCAATCGCCATCCGTGTCCACGTCTGGCGCACACGCATCACGCAAGGGACGCTGGTTCCTCCGTTGTGCGAGGTGGTGATGTTCCCGACCCATATGCCGTTGAGGTTCTTGATCGTGGACAGCCAGCGCCAACCCCAACGCTCGTAGAGGAAGATCAGGCCAGCGTAGATTGCGCCCGCCGTTACCGCCACGGTGTTCACATAGCTGGCCACCAGCGGCAGCGCCAACACGGCACGCACGTCGCTGGCCGCGAGGATGGCAAGCACGCCGAGGATGAAATACACCTTCGGCCCGCGAAAGAAGTTGTCAGATGCGTACCCGTGCATATTGCTGCTCCCATTGGTTCCACATCTGGATCAGTGCGCCGATGTAGGCGCGCGCGTTCTGCTGTGTCCAGCGTCCGGAGTCGAACAAACGCTGGATGCCATTTTGGCAAACGAAGTCCGTCAAGTCCGCACCGTTCAGCCAGTTCACGACGTTGACGACGGTGTCGCCGTAGCTGTCGCCAAACTGCTGGTCAGGCACGTTGTAGAGCAGGCACTCGATGGCGTGCGACGACGCCGTGCCGCTCTGAATCAGCCCGTTGTCCACCATCCAGCCACGGGCGTTCTTGAAGATACGAACGGTCGGCTTGTACCACTGGTTCGTCCGCCCGTGCTTGGCCACGCCGTTGTCGTAGGACTGCCTCGGGAAACTGGTGACGGCGTGACCACGTTGCACGTCCCATAGCCAGATGCCATCGATGTAGGTGGCGTCGCCCAGCAAGGTTTGCGGCGGGAGGTAGAGCCGATACTCCAGACAGGGCACGACATCGGCGGGGAGGGTGTTGCTCGGTCCCTGCAACTTGGTGCTCTTGTCCCCATCCGCGGGGAGGGGCGAGGGGGAGGCGGGGCGGG
>Ga0081606_1000962_pt1 | contig 9962 bp, 9 predicted proteins | sample EareggfetidaYelm_FD_71127 | JGI IMG/M metagenome (GOLD analysis project Ga0081606, IMG submission 71127) | Earthworm egg capsule microbial community from the University of Washington, USA - E. fetida Yelm (SPADES assembly) (version 2) | ecosystem: Host-associated > Annelida > Reproductive system >...
GTTTGACGCCGCACAGTTGGGCGACCTCACCAATGGTGAAGTAGCGCTTGGCAGGGATGGCGGGAAGGTGGTGGCCCATGGATTGCGGGTTCAAACCGGAAAGCTGGCAAGCCTACCGCAGACGCGCCGGTACCGCCAGCCAGTTGGTGTCCAGATTGCGACAAAGGCGGCCTCCAATTTATCCTGCATCGGCTGTCTGTATCTGTTCCTTGAGCTTGCTGCTGGCATGAAAGATCACGACGCGGCGTGCCTGGATGGGGATGGCTTCGCCCGTGCGCGGGTTGCGCCCGGGCCTGGGCGCTTTGGTGCGGATCTGAAAATTGCCGAAGCCCGATAACTTGACGTCTTTGCCGTCGACCAGACTTTGCGCAATCAGATCGAAAACCGCGTCGATCATGTCTTTGGACTCGCGCTTGTTCAGGCCGATCTGATCAAACAGCAGTTCGGCCAACTGTGCTTTCGTCAGCGCCGGTGTCTCCAGGTTTTCTACTGCAAATTCGATCATGGCATCACTCCCATCGGGCGTCATCCGGCACGCAGCCGGGCGCCTGTGCACCGGGCCAGTTGGTCGGCCACGGCCTGCACGGCGGCATCGATCCGGGTTTCGGTGAGTGTGGCTTCGTCGCTGGCCAGGGTCAGGCGCAGGGCCAGGCTTTTCTCACCGGGGGTCAATCCGGTTGCGGACGCCGGTTCAGCGGCATGTTCACCGGCACGCGGCGCCTTGGGGCGGTAGATGTCATACAGCACGGCCGAGCGCATGGTGTCGGGTGCGGCCCGTTGCACGGCGGCCATGATGTCGGCATGTGTCACGCGCTCGGCCACCACCACGGCCAGGTCGCGCTCGACGGCCTGATGCCGGGCCACGGGCCGGAAGCGGGCCACCTCGCGTTGCAGCACGGCGTCGAGTTCGAGCTCGAACAGCACCGGGGCCTGGGGCAGTTCCCAGGATTGGCGCCACTGCGGATGCAACTCGCCGACAAAGCCGATGGCGCGCCCGTTCAGCAGCACGCGCGCACAGCGGCCGGGGTGCAGGGCCGGATGGCTTGCCGCTTCAAAGTCGGCGGACAGTGGCGCCAGCAGGGCCTGCACGTCACCCTTGACATCGAAGAAGTCGATGGCCTGCTCCTTGCGCCCCCATTGCAGGATGTCGCCCGGGCCATAGGCCAGGCCGGCCACGCGCAGGGGCTGGTGGATGCCCGCCACCGTGGTGTCGGTGTTCTTGATGTCGTCAGCGCGCAGGAACACCCGGCCCAACTCGAACACGCGCACACGCGCGGCCTTGCGGTCCAGATTGAACCTCAAAACCTGTAGCAACGAGCCAAACAAAGTAGAGCGCATGACGCTCATCTGGCTGGCAATCGGGTTGAGCAGCCGGATCGGCTGCGGATTGGCCGCCAGTTCCAGTTCCCAGCGCTCTGGCACAAAGCTGAAGTTGATCGTTTCCTGGTAACCAGCGCCGGCCAGCGCGCGGCGCACGGCGAATGGGCTGCGCCTGGCCTCGGCGGCGAGTTGGGGGGCCATGGGTGCCAGCGGGGGCGTGGCCGGCAGTTTGTCGTAGCCCACCATGCGCGCGACTTCTTCGATCAGGTCTTCCTCTATCGTGAGGTCAAAGCGGTGGGCCGGTGGCGTGACCGTGAGCTGGCCATCGCCCTGCACCATCGGCAAGGCCAGGCGTTGCAGTGCGTCGGCGCATTGCTGCTGCGTCAGCGGCATGCCGATGACCTTGGCCGCGCGCGCCACGCGCAGCGTGACAGGCTGCGGCACAGGCAGGTTCAGGCACTGGTCGTCGATGGGGCCGCAGGCTGTCTGCGGCGTGCCGCAGATGGCGCTGACCAGCGCGGTGATGCGTTCGATATGCTCTACGGTCAGGCTCGGGTCGACGCCGCGCTCGAAGCGGTGACCGGCATCGGTTGCGCAGTTCAGGCGCCGCGAGCGCCCTGCCACTGCCTTGGGCCACCAGAAGGCGGCCTCGATGTAGATATGCCGGGTCTGCTCCGACACGGCCGTGGCGTTGCCGCCCATGATGCCGGCCAGCGATTCGACCTGCTCGTCGTCGGCAATCACGCCCACCTTGTCGTCGAGCGTGATGCGGTTGCCATCGAGCAATGTGATCTGCTCGCCAGGTTTGCTCCAGCGCACATGGAGCCCGCCGCAGATCTTGTCGAGGTCAAAAATATGCGATGGCCGGCCGAGCTCGAACATCACGTAGTTGGAGATGTCCACCAGCGGCGCTACGCTGCGCTGGCCGCAGCGGGCCAGGCGCTCGCGCATCCACTGCGGCGTGGTGGCATGCGGGTTCAGATGGCGCACGATGCGGCCGGAAAAGCGCCCGCACAGGTCAGTGGCACTGACCTGCACCGGCAGTTTGTCGGCAATCCTGGCGGCGACTGCGGGAAACGATGGCTGCTGCAGCGCAGCGCCCGTCAGTGCCGAGACTTCGCGCGCAATGCCATGGACGCTCAGGCAATGCGCCAGATTGGGCGTGAGCTTGAGGGTGAACAGCATGTCGTCGAGATCCAGGTGCACGCGGATGTCCTGGCCCAGGGGGGCCGATGCGTCCAGTTCCAGCAAACCGCCGCCATGCTCCTCGGACAGCCTGAGTTCGCGGGCCGAGCACAGCATGCCCTGGCTGGGCACGCCGCGCAGTTGGCCCAGTTCGATGCGGACAGGCTGGCCGTCATCTCCGGCTGGCAGTTCTGCGCCGACCAATGCGCAAGGCACTTTGATGTCCACCCGGGCATTGGGCGCACCGCAGACGATGTTGAGCAGAGCGCCACCCTGCCCCACGTCCACCTGGCACACGCGCAGGCGGTCGGCCTCGGGATGCTGCGCGACCGCCTTGATTTGGCCCACCACGACCCGGGTGCAAGGGGGCGCCACGGGGCGCAGTGCTTCCACCTCCAGGCCGGCCATGGTCAGCGTTTGCGCCAGTTCGACCGTGGTCAACGGCGGGTTACAGAACGCGCGCAACCAGGATTCGGGAAATTGCATGGTCAGACTCTTGTACGGATCGGCGTTACCGGAACTGCGACAGAAAACGGATGTCGCCGTCAAAGAACAGGCGCAGGTCGTTGACGCCGTAGCGCAGCATGGTCAGTCGGTCCAGCCCCATGCCGAAGGCAAAGCCGATGTACTTTTCGGGATCCAGTCCCATGTTGCGCACCACGTTCGGATGCACCTGGCCCGAGCCGGCCACTTCCAGCCAGCGGCCAGCCAGCGGGCCGGTCTGAAACCGGATGTCGATCTCGGCGCTGGGCTCCGTGAAGGGGAAAAAACTGGGGCGAAAGCGCAGCATCAAGTCGTCGCTTTCAAAAAACCTGCGGCAAAAGCCCGTGAAGATGACCTTCAGGTCCTTGAAACTCACGTTCTCGCCGATCCACAGGCCCTCGCACTGGTGGAACATCGGCGAGTGCGTGGCGTCGCTGTCGATGCGGTAGGCGCGGCCAGGGGCGATCACGCGGATCTCGGGCATGGACTGGCCCGCATCCAACGCCGCGCGATGCGCTTTGACATGCTGCACCGCGTAGCGTATTTGCATCGGGCTGGTGTGCGTGCGCAGCAGGTTGGGGGCGCCGGCAGTGCCGCCTTCTACATAGAAGGTGTCGTGCATGGAACGCGCCGGGTGGTCCTCGGGCGTGTTCAGGGCGGTGAAGTTGAACCAGTCGGTCTCGATCTCGGGGCCATCGGCCACGTCAAAACCCATGGAGCCGAACAGGCCCTCGATGCGCTCCAGCGTCAGTGACACAGGGTGCAGGCCGCCCTGCCCGCGCTGGCGGCCCGGCAGGCTCACGTCGAGCGCATCGGCTGTCAATTGCTGCTGCAACTGTGCATCGGCCAGGGCCTGGCGGCGTGCGTTGAGGGCGGCCTCGATGGCCTGTTTGGCCAAGTTGATGGCGGCGCCACGGGTTTTCTTTTCCGCGACACACAGTTGCGCCATGCCCTTCATCAACTCGGTCACGCGGCCCGACTTGCCCAGAAACTGCGCTTTGGCATTCTCCAGATCAGCAGGACTGGTGCTTTGGGCAAAGCGTTGCCGCGCGCTCTCAACCAGGGAATCCAACTCGTTCATGGCGACTCATTGAAAATGCGCAAGGGCTGGCGCTGTCCAAAGCAAAGCCCTGAGCCCTGGTGACGCGACACTAGTGCGCCGTCCCGCAAACGACTGCGCATGAAACCGCAGCTTTCGCGCCAGAGCGGCGGTGCCACCCACTCGCGGTACCAGCGGGTGTCGCAAGGGTTTGCGCCTTGCCCTGACACGAAGCGCGTCGATTTCATCTTGTGCAGTCATTCATACGGGACGGCGCATGAGCCATTGGTGTCATTGCGCAGGAAGCTATTAAAAATATAGCGCCGCGGCGTCAGATCAAACCGCCAGACGGGCCTTGACTTGCTCGACGATGCTGCCGAAGGCGGCCTTGTCGTGCACAGCCAGGTCGGCCAGCATCTTGCGGTCGATCTCGATGGCCGCTTTCTTCAGGCCGTTGGCGAACTGGCTGTAGGTCAGGCCCAGTTCACGGGCAGCGGCGTTGATACGGGCAATCCACAGTTGGCGGAACACGCGCTTTTTGGTGCGGCGGTCACGATAGGCATATTGCCCGGCCTTCATCACCGCCTGTTTGGCGATACGAAAGACATTGCCGCGGCGACCGCGGAAACCCTTGGCAAGGGCCAGAACTTTCTTGTGGCGGGCACGGGCCGTTACACCACGTTTGACGCGAGGCATGTGTGTACTCCTGGTTCGTCAGTGATCAAAGGCCGGCGCCGGGCAGCATTTGTGCCATCGAGCCCATGTTGGTCTCATGCACGGCCACGGTACCCCGCAGATGGCGTTTGTTTCTGGTGGTCATCTTGGTCAGGATGTGGCGCTTGAACGCCTGGCCGCGCTTGACGGTGCCACCGGGACGAACACGAAAGCGCTTTTTCGCGCTGCTCTTGGTCTTCATTTTGGGCATTGAATGCTCCCTTGGGTTGTGCTCGCGAGGCGTTTGCAGACCGATCTGCAAACTTGTTGGCCCCGAGCCACTTTGATTGGGCACCGCGCCTTTGCCGGCGCGGTGCCCAAATTTTCAAGTCACCGCCGCAGTGCCGGCGACCGGGGCTTGGTCCGGCACCGGTTTGGCCACGGGCTTTTTCTTGCCCGGGGCGATCATCATGATCATCTGGCGCCCTTCGAGTTTGGGAAACTGCTCGACGATGATGACATCGGCCAACTCGTCGCGAATGCGATTGAGCAATGCCAGACCGAGCTCCTGGTGCGTGATCTCACGACCGCGAAAGCGCAGCGTGATCTTGCACTTGTCGCCGTCGGCCAGAAAACGGCGGATGTTGCGCATCTTGATGTGGTAGTCGCCATCGTCCGTGCCCGGACGGAACTTGACTTCCTTGATCTCGATGACCGTCTGCTTGGCCTTGGCTTCGGCGGCCCGTTTTTGTTCCTGGTACTTGAACTTGCCATAGTCCATCAGGCGACACACCGGAGGATTCGCCGTGGCAGCGATTTCCACCAGATCCACATCCAACTCGCCGGCCATGCGCAAGGCTTCGATCAGGCTCACAACGCCCAGCGGTTCGTTGTCAGGCCCGGACAGGCGTACCTCCGGGGCCATGATTTCACGGTTCAAGCGGTGCTTGCGCTCTTCGCGGTGGCGACGATCACGAAATTCAGTAGCGATGGTTATCTTCCTTGAATCAAGACGCTACAAAAAAGTAGCCAATCCCGCACAGTTGACAAGCGGCAAAGCAGCTTTTGGTATTCAAAATCAGGCTTTGGTGGAAATCTCGTCAGCGATGCGTTCGATGAACGCGTCGACCGACATGACACCGAGGTCGCCATGACCCCGGGCTCGCACTGCAACGGCACCTGCTGCCCTCTCCTTGTCGCCTGCGACCAGGATGTAAGGCAGCTTTTGCATCGAATGCTCGCGTATTTTATACGTGATCTTCTCGTTGCGCAGATCGAGCAATGGCCTGAGACCGAGGTGGGACAGCGCTTTTTGCATTTTTGCAGCGATTTCGCGACAGTAGTCGGACTGCGCATCCGTGATGTTGAGCAGCGCCAGTTGCACCGGCGCGAGCCAGGCGGGCAAGGCGCCTGCGTGCTGTTCGAGCAAGATCCCGATGAAGCGCTCCAGGCTGCCGACAATGGCGCGGTGCAACATGATGGGGCGATGGCGGGCGCCATCTTCGCCGACGAATTCGGCATCCAGACGCTCGGGCATGTTCGGGTCGACCTGTATCGTGCCGCACTGCCACTGCCGGCCCAGGGCATCCTTGAGCGTGTATTCCACCTTGGGGCCATAGAACGCGCCCTCGCCCGGCAGATACTCGAATTCGCAACCCGAGGCGCGCAGCCCTTGGGCCAGGGCATGCTCGGCCTGATCCCAGCTTTCCTCGGTGCCGATGTGCTTTTCGGGCCGCGTCGCCAGCTTGTAGATGATGTCCGTGAACCCGAAGTCCCGGTAGACCTTTTGTACCAGCGCCGTGAAGGCCAGGATCTCGGACTGGATCTGCTGTGCAGTGCAAAAGATATGGCCATCGTCCTGCGTGAAAGCGCGCACACGCATGATCCCGTGCAACCCCCCCGAGGGTTCATTGCGGTGGCACTGGCCGAACTCGCCCAAGCGCAGCGGCAGGTCCCGATAGCTCTTGATGCCCTGCTTGAAGATGATGATGTGGCCCGGGCAATTCATCGGTTTGAGGGCGTAGTCGCGCTTTTCCGATTCGGTCACGAACATGTTCTCGCGGTACTTGTCCCAGTGACCGGTTTTCTCCCACAGGCCCTGGTCGAGAATCTGTGGCCCCTTGACCTCCTGATAGCCGTTGTCGCGGTACACGCGCCGCATGTACTGCTCGACCTCCTGCCACAGCGTCCAGCCCTTGGGATGCCAGAACACGGTGCCGGGCGAATGCTCGTCGATGTGGAACAGATCGAGCTCGCGGCCGAGCTTGCGGTGATCGCGCTTTTCTGCCTCTTCGAGCATCGTCAGGTACTGCTGCAACGCCTCCTTGCTGGCCCAGGCCGTGCCGTATATGCGCTGCAGCATCTGGTTGCGATGGTCGCCGCGCCAGTACGCGCCGGCCACCTTCATCAGCTTGAAGAACTTCAGCTTGCCCGTGCTCGGGACATGGGGGCCACGGCACAGGTCCTCGAAAGAGCCTTCCCGGTACAGGCTGACCTCTTCGTCACCGGGGATGCCGGCAATGATCTCGGCCTTGTAGTGTTCCCCCAGGCCCTTGAAATAGGCGATCGCCGCATCGCGCGGCAGCACCCGGCGCAGCACCGGCTCGTCTTTGGCGGCAAGCTCGGCCATGCGTTTTTCCATGGCCGCCAAATCATCTGGCGTGAACGGGCGCTGGTACGCAAAGTCGTAATAAAACCCGTTGTCGATCACGGGGCCGATGGTGACCTGTGCCTCGGGGAATAGTTCCTTGACGGCATAGGCCAGCAAATGGGCCGTGGAGTGGCGGATCAGTTCCAGCCCGGCGTCGTCCTTGTCCGTGATGATCGACAGCCGGCAGTCGGCCGTGATCCGGTGGCTGGTGTCGAGCAACTGGTCGCCGATCTTGCCGGCCAAGGCCGCCTTGGCCAGACCCGGGCCAATCGATGCCGCCACTTCAGCCACCGTCACCGGGCCCGGAAATGCGCGCTGCGAGCCGTCTGGGAGCGTGATGTGAATCATGGGAGAAGACTTTCTTTTCAGTCAGTGCCGTGGTTGCCGTGGGGAACAGGTGGTGCGGGCAAGCACCAGGGCCGGAAACGAAAAAGCGCGAAACAGGCTCGCGCTTTTCGGAGGATGGGGGTCTCGTGCAAGCGCGGACGGCCAGGCTCAGCGGCCGGTGAACGGCTCCAACGTAGTTCGCGGTGTCATAACCGGACTGCCTTTCCTGCTCTTTTCTTGTTTCAGCGTTTCGATGGAATGGCCCGCATCTTAACCCCACGGCCACTTCCCGCGCCCCAGGCATCCGCCCGGGGCTTGTCGGGCCACCCTTTGGCTGCGTTTCTCACCACGGATTGCGGCAACGAGCGCCAGGCTTTGGCTCAGTGGAACTGTTGCTCTTCGGTCGAGCCGGTCAGCGCCTTCACGCTGGAGGAGCCGCCCTGGATCACGGTGGTCACGTCATCGAAGTAGCCTGCGCCCACCTCCTGCTGGTGCGACACGAAGCTGTAGCCCTTTTCGCGGGCGGCGAATTCCGGCTCCTGCACCATATCGGTGTAGTGCTTCATGCCTTCGCCACGGGCGTAGGCATGGGCGAACTCGAAGGTGTTGAACCAGTTGATGTGGATGCCGGCCAGCGTGATGAACTGGAACTTGTAGCCCAGGGCCGACAGTTCGTCCTGAAAGGAGGCGATCTGCTGGTCGTTCAAGTTCTTCTTCCAGTTGAAGGACGGCGAGCAGTTGTACGACAGCAGCTTGCCCGGGCATGCGGCGTGCACGGCCTGGGCGAACTCACGGGCAAAGCCGATGTCCGGCACACCAGTTTCGCACCACACCAGGTCGGCGTAAGGAGCGTAGGCGACGCCACGGCTGATGGCTTGCTCCAGTCCGTTCTTGACGCGGTAAAAGCCTTCCTGCGTGCGTTCGCCGGTCAGAAAGGGCCTGTCGTTCGCATCATGGTCGGACGTAACCAGGTTGGCAGCTTCGGCATCGGTGCGGGCCAGCACGATGGTCGACACGCCCATCACGTCGGCCGCAAAGCGCGCCGCGATCAGCTTTTCGCAGGCTTCCTGCGTGGGCACCAGCACCTTGCCGCCCATGTGGCCGCATTTCTTCACGGCCGCCAACTGGTCCTCGAAGTGAACACCGGCAGCGCCGGCGCTGATCATGTTCTTCATCAACTCGAAGGCGTTGAGCACGCCGCCAAAGCCGGCCTCGGCGTCTGCCACGATGGGCAGGAAATAGTCGATGAACTCCTTGTCGCCGGGGTTGACGCCACGGCCCCACTGAATTTCGTCAGCGCGCTTGAAGGTGTTGTTGATGCGGCGGACCATCGCGGGCACCGAGTCGTAGGCGTACAGCGACTGGTCGGGGTACATGGTTTCCGAGGTGTTGCCGTCGGCGGCCACTTGCCAGCCCGACAGGTACACGGCTTCCAGACCGGCCTTGGCTTGCTGCATGGCCTGCCCGGCGGAGATGGCGCCGAATGCGTTCACGTAGCCCTTTTTGGCGCCGCCGTTGATCTTGTCCCACAGCTTTTCCGCACCGCGCTGGGCCAGCGTGTGCTCCGGCTGCAAGCTGCCGCGCAGGCGCACCACATCAGCGGCGCCGTAGCCGCGCTTGACGCCCTTCCAGCGCGGGGCCTGGGCCCAGTTTTTTTCCAGCGCGGCGATTTGCTGCTCGCGGCTGAGTTGTTCGTTCAGGGATTGGGGCATGGGATCACTCCAGAGGTAGGTTGGAAACACCGGGCTGCTGCATGCCGCCCTTGGAGAGGACTTTAAGTCTTCTATAAGAGTTGCACAAGCTCTTATGTCTTATAGAAGAGATGAAATTTGTAACCATGGCGCAGGCCATCGATGGCAAAACGCTCAACCCTCCCCCGGCAACGTCCCCGTGCGCAATCGACCTGTCATTCCATCTCCCCATCGTTCGTGAACGCGAAGCCGAAAAATTGCACGGATGATTCAGGAATGACATCAAACACCAGGCCCCGGGGCTCGATCGCGCACAGCAGACGAGGCAATGCCTGGCCTGACACCTGCACGGGCACTTCCCGTTCGAGGTATTCGTCGCCGGGGTCGGCGCCCAGACCTTCGATGTCGTCGAGCACCGCCTCGGGTTCAGCGTCGATGGCATACACCTTACCCTGCACCCACTGCGCGCCACCCAAGGTGATGCTAGTGTCGCGTCACCGATCATCTGTCGGTCTGCGCTGGCCATCGAAGCGCATCGCGGCGTTGCATCGCTTGCCAATACAGCTCGGTATGGGCTGCGCGATGCGCCTTGCGCTGCGCTCCGATGGCTGCG
>Ga0081606_1000963_pt1 | contig 9961 bp, 7 predicted proteins | sample EareggfetidaYelm_FD_71127 | JGI IMG/M metagenome (GOLD analysis project Ga0081606, IMG submission 71127) | Earthworm egg capsule microbial community from the University of Washington, USA - E. fetida Yelm (SPADES assembly) (version 2) | ecosystem: Host-associated > Annelida > Reproductive system >...
AATTTATGCCGCCGAAAATTTTCCACTTTTTCTTCCGTCCAAAGACGAAATTTTGGTTTTAAAAGACGGGAACTTCTTTGCATGAGAAGAAGACAGGATGACGTCAGTGGACTCTAATTTTGATTTTCTGTGTCGTCGTCCACATGTGGTTTGACCTCCTCTCCCCGTCCACATGCGTCCACCTCAGCCTGACTTCGACTCCCCACTCCGTGTGGACGGCATAAATGGATGGCCCCTTTATCTCCGCTAATCAAATGCAATCTTACCTTGACTCATCTGATCACCACCCTCCCACAGCTAGGGTTACTCTGTCCCCTCTGACCCTTTGAAAATTGGACCTGAGCTTACCATGGACTAGTTATTTGATTTATCACAGCGCTCGTGATTAAGCTGATGCCCTGGTGCGCTTGGCTTTTGATTGGTGCACTAGAAATTCTGAGAGTACGATTACGATCGAGATGCATTGCCCTTAAGCCCTTGGGGTTTATTTTCCTCGGCCGTTGTTGTTCCACGTATTACTATGCTGTTAAAATTATGTAAGCCTATTATTATTTTGTTCCTGTGGACAATGAAAGCACACAGTGATGCTTATTGATTTTACTACTATAGGCTTATACTTTCAAAAGCTCAACACAAGTCCCGTTCTTCACAGAAAATCGTGTACTTTATTCCACACAGACAAAGCAATAATTACTAAAACATTTGCTAGTCAGACGGTCTTAGACCTCATTTAAACAAAATAGCCTACTACGAAAAACCGCTAAAGAACCTTCAATAATATGAACCAGTAGAAACCCCTGTAAAGTTTCGTGTCGATTATAATAACAAGTAAACTGTAATAATGTCGAAAAAACATAACTCCACTGTTTGTATTCTGGCAGGGCCAGTCTCTAGTCTAGATAAAGGAGGAGGGCGCCGCCAAAGACTTTTGTTACCAGACAGTGCGGTTAAACAGAAGGCTACTCGACGAAACAATGTCCTACTGTAATGAGCATCATCTTCTAAAGTTTTCATTTGTGACGCCATTCAGACAATGCGAGTTCAACGATGCACTTATCTCATGGTAAGTGATTGTTTAACTTAATTTCTTTACGCCATCTGGCGAGATGTTCAAGTTAATTAGATTAGACCAATCGGTTTCTGTTGCATGCATGGCGATTTGCGACAATGTCACAGATCTCAAGTTTCCGTTGGCGTTACTTTGTGCTGTCTGTCTCCGCTGGATTTCTACGGCTGTTGGAATTTGTATGTTGGCTGGTATTTGGGTTGGCTGATTGGCTGGCGATATCATCGTCTGGCTGGGTTGCTGGTTACACTATTACGTAGATAGGCGATAGTTGGTTTGTTGGCTGGGTTTTAGGCTAGTTGGTTGGTTGGCTGTTCGGTTGGTTGGCTGGTTGGTTTGTTAGGTCTATGGGTTTTTGGTTGGTTGGTTGGCTGGTTTGCTTGTTGGACCAATGGTTGGCGGGCTCGTTGGTTTATTGGTTGTTCCTTCGGTGGTCACTGGTTGTTGATTTGCAGGAGCTCCTGTTTAAAAGGTGGAACAGGTTTAAGTTCTTATTGATCATCGAGAGACAACAAGGCTCTAATCTATGCCGTTATTTGCATGGAGGTGAGTATCCTTGAGTCAGCCAAAGCGCCTACTGACAGTAGGCCTAATTAGAAGCTTGGCGCAATGAGTGTTTAAAGAAGCTCCGGCAAATAATATGCAAATTTATGGCATGTAAAATTCTTATTACGTTATTCCATTACATAATTTTAAGAGATACAAAGTAAGCCAAGGTGTGTGTGTGTGTGTGTGAGAAAAAGAGAGAAAGAGAAAAAAAGTACATAGAGAGAGAGAAAAAAAAAGTACATAGAAAAAGTTGATGATAGAAGAAAACGTAGCAGATGAAGGAGGACACAAACAAAAAGACACATACACACACCTACACACACAGACACACACACATACCCAGACACACACACAGGTTTGGAACTAGGACAGCAATCGTCAAATCACACGCTACAAAATTAACCATTTTACTTCTGGCGAGTGAACGCCTGCCTTACCGTAAAGCGACTGAATGCCACTTATGTCGTCATCGGCGAGTCTCCTGTTGGGGTCATATTTTGGTAACGCGGAGGCCATGACGGATCCTGGCACTGTGCTGTGAGCTAGACCCAGAGAGTGTCCCAATTCATGTAAGACGAGACATCTTAGGTTAATATCTGCAATGGATAACAGTACATGTTAGCTACAGGTAACTTGTAATCAATATGCCTACTACGATATGGTTGGGTATCTTGCTATGAATACTAGGAGAGGGTAAAGAGTCTTGAAATTTATACTATGATATGGTAAGTCTGGGGATCTGTAGAGTAGTGGGAAACATCTGGCGCTTTGGTGCTGGCGAAATGATTTCGCGTCCCGTCAGAGACGCAAAATTGGCATCCCCGTAAGATTGACTAGTCCTTCATTCGCTAGACGGCAGTGATATCTAACTTTGATGTATAACGTGATGTGACGCTCTGAGGGCTGCCTGGTGATTAAATTCGACTTCTGTGATAACCTGCTATCATCCGTTCATACTATGTACGTAATTCATTCTGCGGCTGTGAAATTAATATAGGCCAACACGAAAATTTTGTCTTCTTTCTTTTTACTTCTTGCAAGTAATACTGTGAGATGTCAAGTCGTCTTGCAACTAATAGTGTACGATATGGTTGGGTATCTTGCATGGGCGTATTTAGGAGAGGGTGGTTTCCAGATTCAACTCCCGAAATGATACCGTCCCTGCAGGGTGTGATTTGCCGGGGGGTTTTGAGTTCGAACCACCCTTTACTGTTCGACCCTGTGTTAATACATTACAAATAGCTCTTTGATGCATGCATTCACGTACTCGACCCCCACCTTTTTGAAACTAATAAATAACACACTGCGTCCCTGTGATAAATGCGTAAAATGCAAAATAGGCTCAAAATCAATAGACCCCCCAATACAAAACCCCACCGAAATATTTTTCGGTCTACGCCCCAAGTATCTTGTAACTAATGCTGAGAGATTGTAAGGTGTCTAGCAATCAATGCTAAGCGATGGTTGCATATTATATCTCTAGATCAATGCTTATGATATTCTGAGGCATATTGTATTCAGTGCAAAGATATCTTGAAACCAATGATATTTTTCAATACAATTCAATTCAGAAGCGTCAATCTGGTTTGATAACTGGGGGTCGTGGATCCCAAAATTTCAACAGATGGAGGCACATAGCACGGGATCGAGGGTATCATCCCCGGAATTTTCTTCTAATATACACAAATCTCTCAATTTCTGGAACGTAGCCACTTTGAAAAGTATTCTCATATCAAATTCCTGCACTACATAGGATATAATAATATTTTATGGAGACCCCACGACAGATACGTAAGCAGACATAGACACAGATAGACAGACTACTTTCAATAAACATCTCGAACTGCCTACTTTCAGAACTGAAGGCTGAATAAGCTTCGTCGGCTTTTATATGCATATCCCCATATATAGGTTGGCCGACTCCAGGCTCAAAGGCGTGGGCGACTACATGGCCTTTGAAGGGGTAGTCGCCGTGGTTGATGGGGTAAAACCCGATCAAAATATCAGCCGAGGTCGAGTTCCACTCGGTGACTTTCAGATTCATCACGTCCGTAAACATCTAAATCCAAAATCATTTCAATATAATTTAAATAGAACAATACAACAAGAGCTTTATGTGGCTCAGCTGACGTTTAGTCTGTGTTGGAAAGGATTCATATCTGAAATGCTAAATAGCTCAAAAATAATATTCCTAGCTTCCTCTTGAAAGCTGTAACACCAATGCTTTCGTTGTAATGGAACGCGCCGCTACGGTGTACCGGAACCTTTTTCAGGCTATGAAAAGTAAAAATTATTTATGTTATCAATGCTATACAATTTTTGAATTTTATGTAGGCTAATTAAAAGTTTAGTTGTTTTAATTAGTAGCCTATCTTCGAAGTTGTGACATGAATAAAATCCTTACAAAATTACTTCTCTGTGACAATAAAAAAAATTAATTACCTCAACTTAGTACCGGTGTAACAGGCCGGAGTATACCCCGGCCGGATTATACCCAGGGTTAAATCGGCCCATAGACCCGGGTATATTATGACCTAGGCCAATTCATACCCCCTCAAGCCAAATTATACACCCATGATATCAATCACGATATCAATAGCGTTGAGCGATATACTCAAGAATTATTTAATTTTTCAACAAGCTACTGATGATTCAGTTTTGTCAGGCAAGTTAAGTGAGAAAGCTTAGCCAACCAAACTGAAATCTTAAAACTCTAAAGCCGGCCATACAGTTCGTCTTCCATGGTTGAAAACTAAAAAGTAAATATTAATTTAATAGGCCTATAATTGGGGCATGGCCGGATTTAGTCGTGGTCAAGGTGTGCCATTGATACTGCACACGTTCCTCCACCAGCTAGGAGCCTAGGGCCTCCACCAACTCCAATAAAATGCTTTAGGCCCATAGATTAATTACAGTCGCGTGCACAGGCCTCCTAGCGCAGCCGAGTTAATTTGCTTTAGAACGTTGGCCGTGGCTTACATTCCTCTACAACTAACTAAAAGTAGCATAGTCAGTCTGCATTTAATCTGGACAGGTTGAAATCGCGGAGTGCACTTGATGAATTAAGCTTACAACTCGGATGGTCTGGTTGGTCATTATCGTTTTACTTTGAATCACTGACCGTTGAAGTGAAGAGTCGAACGAATGTTTTACCTTAATTGCAATTTGAATTTCCGATCTGATGGTCTGGTCGGTCATTGTCGTTTTGTTTCGATCAACGTCGTAGTTTTGTATGTAGTACGTTACATTCGGTTTATCCCACTTTCCTGTAAACGTTGTTATCTCAGAGATAAACATGGGAATTCACTGTCACCTGCTTGTATGGTTTCACGCGGTAGCCTACGATGCTTTTGAACTGAGCGTTATAGGCCTATATGTAAATGTGAAGTTTAAGAAAACGATTCACTTAATGTTATAAAAGCAAGTCGTATACTCAGTAGCGTTCAGAGGTGGATGCGGACGGTGCGACGGCCCCGGGTATCCAGCGTGGGGGCATCCAATCGTTCAAACGGCCCAGTTTTCGTAAAACAATGTAAATAAGTGAGTACAATGTAGGTAAATAACTAAACACAGAAAAAAGGGGTCGTCGCCGTGCATCCAGCCTGGGGGCATCCAACGACCCAGTTTTCGTAAAAAATGACTAAAAAGAATTTCGTTAGAAAGTTTGGGTGACGATTTGGAAAACGTGTGGGACAAATTCGAAAATTCGGGTAAAAATTTGACATTTTCGGTAAATGACTTTTAAAAGGTCGTCAGAAATTTCGCGAGATGAATAGAATTTTTTTCTAAAAATCGAATAACAATAGACAATTTAGGGACTTGCTCTGCTCCGGGCATCCAAGAATCTCGTTGGCCCCGGGCATCCAAGAACTTCTGCACGCCACTGCGTAAACTCCCAAAACAATATCCTCATTACAGGCTGCCAGTGGTATGAAGTGTAAGTGACGTTGTTTTCTTCGCCTCAGCTTATGACGTCGGGTGGTCGATCAGGACTCCCTCGCCGTCTTGTCTTCCATCGACAGTGTGCAATCAGTGTATTCAGTACAGCTGAATTGGCTATGAGGCGCAGGTGTAACATAAAACCCAAAGGAATTTGTCCCAAGCAGGTGGCAAGGTAGGCTATACCGGACCAATATATCTACTAATACTTGTTTCCGACCCATTTGACTGGGCGCAGCACTTGTGAAAAGTTGGTGTTCCGCGCTTAGCGCTTGAGAAATAGGGAGTTAAAGCTTACGATTACCTTTACGAAATGACTTACCACCATTAGTGACGAATCTCTTCCTTCGTGTCGGGTAATCTTCGCTCAGACCACCTGCGAGAAGCTCCATCATCTCACGAGTCGCTTCGTCCACGTGGCCTAAATGGTCAGAGAAATAACAGGTGCAATAATTAATGTAATGTAGTGTACGTGATCCGATGTGGGGTAGGTAATGTAGGCGATGCAATGTGAAGCGGCTGAATGTACCATTATGTTTAGCACATTACATACGATGATTTAAAGTTAGGTTAACGTTAATGCTGCTGAGAAATAATTTAATATAAAGTGATTGATAGCTGATCAGCGAATCAACAAAAAGGCTTCAACGAAGAAATCAACCAATCAAGCATTCAACCTACCGACCAGGGGTTTAGGCCTTAAAAAGGAAGTATAGGGACGAAGTGACGAAGTGGGGAATACGCCAGACACTAGACTATGGAAAACGTCAATAGAAAATGCTATAATGGACCATTTCATGCAAAAAGTAAGGGGACGCCGTTCCCCTACGTTCCCAACCCACTACACCTCTGCTACCGACCAATCAATTCAGCAATAAATTCATACATCCATCCATTTATCCATCCGTCCGTCCGTCGGTCCGTCCGTCCATCCGTCCATCGACTTATCCATCCATCAACCCATCCGTCCGTTCGAGCTTCCATCCATTAATCCATCCATCCATCCATCCAGCCATCCAGCCATTGATAAATACATGTCGTTGATCACCTGTTTTTCGCAGAGAATATTTGACCTGGAAGCAAATCACGACCCTCCAGAACCGTTCCTCTTCTGGATCAACCGGTCTCTCCGCACCCTCCTCCTCAGTTCCATCCGGAAACTGCTCAGGGTCTAGGAAGTCTCCATCGAGCATTCCATAGGTTCCATTCCCATCTTCCGATTCCGAGACTTCCAGACAGATGTCGTAGTAGCCGTATTGCTTGAAGAACTCCTACAAGCGATTAATGAAGCATTCAAACATCGACTTAACTTACTGTAGCGTACGTTACTGGAATCGGTGGTTTAGCGCAGGGGCGTCAATCCTGAGGAATTCGGGGTCACGACCCCCTGGTTTTGGGGTGTGGGTGGTGAGGTATCTATGAAATAATATTCTATTCTATAATGCAAGAAGTTTGAGAATAGAACACTTTCCAAAGTGACGACTTTGCAGAAATAGACAGATTTGTGTATATTAAATAAAAAGGTCATTGGAAAATGTGGTTGTTGCATAAATGGAATTTTTGATGACATGACTTAAAAATGAAGAAATTTCAGTGATAGCGTATAGGCTCCAACGATGCCCCCCATCTTATGGTAATGTGTTATAATATTATAATATTATGCTGTGATTAATTTTCAACCAGTATAATAATTTTCCTTATTAATATCTATAATAAGCTTAGACATGAGAAAATCTGTTGCAATGCAATGCCTGTATATTAACATTTTAACAACCTGAGATGATGAAAATCATTGTCCCATCTTATAATTATAGTTGCTTAAGACGGGACATTTTCATAATGATTATAAATGACTAGTACTTTTACCCGACTTACGCCCGGGGAGTTAGAAGAATTTTGCAGATCTCATGCGGACTTATCATATAGCTTTTGAGTTTATTACTTGGAACTTCCTTCCACGCCAGTATTTTCGAAACGATCCAGCGGCATTATTTCGAAAGCGCCTGATTAGCACTTTAGCCCCGCCTTCATTGACGTAACGTGAAGAATGGCGGCGTAGGCCTATATTTTGATTTCTAGATGCGTACGCTAAATCGTTCAGTACGTTCTTTAAAAGTTCGTAACTTTTGAATGACAAAACGTAGGAAGTTTAAAATGTGCTTACTGCTCCACAAAAAACTAACACTATAATCGATAGAAATTTTAAGTGCTTGCGTTAAGCGGTTCGTGAGGAGATAGGAGGACATTGCGAACGTACAAACTCATAAACTCTTCGCTTTATACAAGTCATGTAGTAGGCCTATAAGATAAAAAGATTGCCTTCTTAGGTAAATGTTAAACTTTTACAACTAAATGAGCAATAATTATGCTTCGTTTATCATAGTGCTTGTAGTTAAAGAAAAAGTTACGTGTCCCATCTTAGGTGACTCTCCCCTAAGCATAATTATTCTACATTCATCCTCACAGTCACATTTTTCCTTCAATAATTCTTGCTATATCCGTGAACAATTTAACTGAAACACTCATTAATAATTCATTGCTACTCAATTTGTTCATTTCACTTTCAGGCCTGTATTTGCAGGCGAAGGATTTCTAAGAAACTTAAAAATTTCTATAAAAACAGTAATTCATGTAGGCCTAGGCTATGGCTCATTTTTTATACAACGTTCTTTGTGCACCGTCGATGTTTTAATACGACGTCGCTGAGCGGCATTGGCGCATCTAGGGAGTAGCGTTACTGTTTCAACCCCCATAGATAAATCCTTTAATGTTGTAAAAGCCTAAAATTAGGCTGTAGGCCTACCGGAAGTCTGCAATTCAGTGTAAGGGCAGAGAAAAGTATTAATCGAAATTAACAATTAATTAGCCCAATCGTTAATTTTTCTAAAGTTACATGTAACTATTAAAATTAAGTTAATCGTTACCAACCCTTCTAAAATGCATAAATATAAGCCTGAGATCAATGGAGACCCCCAAAACCCACAAGCCCTCGATTGTTTTAGGTACGTTTAGGACCTATTCCATATAATTCTTGCTTTTACATTAATTTCTCCAGTCCTGTCAAATCTTCTGCCTCGTTACCCTCCGTAATTTTTGAAAGTGAAGACACAAAAAAGATTATCATCAGGCAACGAATTTTAGATTAGGCCTACTGTTAGCACTAACGCCGTTTGAGAGCGTCGCTGACTTGAATGATGCTACTTTGATTACATTACATTACGCTGAGTCCTTACTTTTTTTCCTGAAATCCATTTTTGTTCGCAATTTTACAATTTTATTTTTGCTGACGTAGGTCGGCAGCGCTTCTGATTCTCTGAATAAATGAATCGCACTTTATAAATATCTGATTATAGTTACAATTACTGTTAGTTGCTGTGACAACAGTGACGCACACGTACCTCTTGCTGCGGACGAGTCGAGTACTTCTTGAGGAGCGGCACACCGTCGACAAGCACCGCCGACAACACGGCGACTGCGAAGAAAAGACAGCTCTTCATGGCGAATGTTCAGTGAGGCGAACAAGGAAGAATACCACAGCGTCGTAACATTTAGTAAGAGGAGACGCCGTAAATTTATACCCTTTCGGTTTTTGACGGGTGACCGCGCGCCCTCCATGAAGCTGTCAACGGCGCTGACGTCATGCTTTCAGCAGCTATTGTCGTCGGCCGTGAACCGAGGTCAAAATCGTGCTGAAGTATGGAATCAAGGAATAGCCTACCCAGGAAGACAAACAGCTGTATGGCGGATTCGGGTGAGTGAACAGGAATCGGGGGCTTAGGGGATTCTGCTGGGCGGCGACGGAATGGAAGATCAGCTGGTCACTAGAACGAGGCCGGAGACCAAGGTGCAGAGAATTGTTGGAATAACAAAAACACATTCCTCCATCATTAAGGCCAGGCGTTAAGATGCTGGGATAATACGTGCAGACATGTAGGCATAGGCCAACATATTCGTGCTCAGGGCTTTTTTGTGACGGTACACGCCGGTACAGCGTACCGGCACCTTTTTTCCAAGTAAAGAAGAAACAATTATTTGTAATGTATATTATTAACGAATAAGTGAATTCTAGTTAGTTAGTACCGGCACCTATTACTTAGTACGGCACCTATTTCTTTACAAAAAAGCCCTGTTCGTGCTTACTCACAGGCATACAACAGACATAGTTACGTAGACCTACACACATGCATTCATATTTACAGGCATACTATACATATGTACTTATATGCATGGGTGCATACATACATAGCAACATACCTACCTACCTACTTACCTACACGTACCAACCTACCTACCTACCTACCTACGTACCTACGTACCTACCTACCTACCTACCTACCTACCTACATACATACATACATACATACATACATACATACATACATACATACATACATACATACATACATA
>Ga0081606_1000964_pt1 | contig 9951 bp, 9 predicted proteins | sample EareggfetidaYelm_FD_71127 | JGI IMG/M metagenome (GOLD analysis project Ga0081606, IMG submission 71127) | Earthworm egg capsule microbial community from the University of Washington, USA - E. fetida Yelm (SPADES assembly) (version 2) | ecosystem: Host-associated > Annelida > Reproductive system >...
AAGTTTATGAGGTGCGCTGCTTATAATCACATTGCACGAACGTTACACATGGATAGACAGCATGGGCGGAGACGGCGCCGAGTTTGGAGGGACGGACAAAAATTCGCAGAACAAATTTTTGAATGACTTTTTCTAGGAAAAATGTCCATTCTAACGCCCAAAATTTCTGATGACCCCTTTTTTTAGTCATAGACTCTATTTTTCTGTTTTTATTTCTGACTCTGATATATAACATTATACAACACATTACCCTTTTCTTGACCAAAAACCTCGATTTCACAACAAAAAGTTTCTTCTTGAGACCATTTTTAGTCAGTTCGTATTTTGCCTCACATCTAATGACAGTAGGCCTACTTCTCAAAATATTGGAGTGACGGATGCATGGGCCGTCCCCCACCTCAAATTTTGGATCGTCCCCAAGTCTCCCTAAGTCTTCGTCCGTGACAGACTGAAATCATAAAGAGCTGTAATATGCCGAAAACAAATTTCTGTCGAGGGCAACGGCCATTGTTGTCATAGGCCCTCGTCAAATTGGGAGACCAACCAACTGAAATCATACCTATCCCAAACGACAGTGGCGTAGCCAAGGTGGTGTTCGTGGGTTAACCAACCCCCCATTGGCTTAGGGAAAAGAAACTTTTAGTGTAGAAATCCTGCTTTTTGCATTTGTCACAAAAATAACAGCATTTAATATTACCAAAACCCCCATGATAAATTTTTGGCTACGCCACAGTGACTGCTAAACGATAGTATGACTAGTATAAATCCCAACTATAGGGCATGATCTAAAGGTGAGTTCATTCCTCCATCAGTATGGCCACCGATATCTTTGTTTGCGTAGTCTGCGGCTGTTGGTGATATCTTAGTGGCAATGAAACCGGAGATCTTTGGCAATTTCCTTCATTCAATTTCAATAGTTTTACGTCGCTTATGTTTGGCCCATCCGATTAAATATCTTGAAGTACCCACCACGTATTATAAGGTAACACTTGAATTGCGTCTAGCAGACAAATGTTTCAATATTTCAAGCAGCACAGTCCAAACCAATGATCTTAAAATCATTGGTATCTTTGATTGCGTAGTCTGCGGCTGTCGACACAAACGTCAACAGAGTTCGAAAAAACAAGGTAAAATTGGTTCAGTAGTGAGTAAGGTGGCTGGTACAGTGGTTAGTAGAGTAATGATGTAATGTGAGTGCCTCAACTATAAAAACATTCGAACACATAAAGACAAAGTTTTCAAGTTACAAGTTACAACTACTAACGAGTGTCGGGGTTTAAATTAAATAATTAAATTAATTAAATTAATCAATTAATTTAATTGTGTCAGTGGGCCCCTGGAGGTCGTGGGCCCCGGTGCCTTGCACCGGCTGCACCAATGGTTGTTACGCCCCTGGTATGTAGCGTTTAGACCACCTTCGCTTATGTCATATTAGGGAATCTGAGCGGGTCTAGTCTGTATAGTAAATGTAAATGTGGGCTATACTTCTGAGTTTATTCGCTGTGTCAATTGTATTTTGAGTCTTTGGAACTGCCTGGTCATAGATCTAATCGTATCTTTCCTCACTCCATTTCGCTGTCAATGCTGCTGGTCACACATCTAATCCGCAAACCCTCCTCACCTCTGCTGTGTTCCTCAAGGTTCTGTTCCCGGTCTCCTTCTTTTCATTCTTTACACCAGCAAACTCGTTTCTTTATTCTCTGTAAATCATAACCTCTACGCTGACGACTCACAGCTGTGCATCGCTCTCTCCCCTCTCGCTTCGTCCAAGACAACCTGAATCAAATACGTAGTAGGCCTACCATAAGTCCATAACCCAATTATCAGCATGGATGCCGGCCTACCCGCAATGCCTAAATCTTTCAAAAACAGAATTCCGCATTATTGGACTCCGCGAACCTCTCAACCCTGTCACATTCGTCAGTTATTTACCATCCAATTGCCCAGGTACATGTTTACAGGCTCATCATCATCATATCTTTCTTTATCGGCGCCTCCAGTTTCATCCTCTTTGGTTCTGCAACAACTCCTTAGTCTATGCTGCAACCAGCTCTTTGGAACGGAATCCCAAAAGACCTCCGTCATTTTGCTCATCCTTCTAACCCACCTCTTAATTTCACCTATCCTCCACTTGCACTCTCCTCCGGTATACATTCCACTCACTACTGAAGACCGAACTTTTCAAACTATCCTATCCGGATTCTACTCCTATATGTCACCGCTCACAGAGGCGTCCATCCCCCCAAAGGCAATGATGCATTTTCCTGTTTCAGATTTCCCCCTATTTCCAAACATTTTTGAGAGTCCTTGGAAAATTTCCTGAATTTTACCTTTTTCGGAAAATATTTTTAGTTTTCATCTGCCAAAATTTCCGATGACCCTTTTTTAGTCATTCACTCTAAATTTGTAACTTTTCCCCTATTATCACAAAATTGATACATTTCCCCCTATTTCGGAAACACTTAACTTCCTCCTACTCTTTAAAATTTTCTTCCTGTTTTCGCTCGATTTAGGTGCTTTTAGCCTAACTTACGTGTTTTTTCTTCCCCCATATTTTGACCATGATGCATCATGCAATTAACGTTCTGGACGCCTCCGACCGCACACCCAGAGAGAAATGTCAATTTCTATCTCGCACGAAGGCCACAGTGTAAAGTCAAATAATTCAAAGGACAAAAAATGACACAAAATAGTTTAAAACACCAAAGTGGCATCGGCGGCGCGCCGACAAATTATCGGCGGCGGCCAGCAGATCATCAAAAATCGGCGGCGACCACGAATTGTCGGCGGCGGCAACGTGGCAGGCGCAGGACTCTAGCTCAAATATGTGTAGTTTATTTTATATTTTGTATGTAATTATGTATATATAATTCATGTGTGAGCGTTTGCCTTTTAAATAGTTTCCCTTTGTGTTCACTTTCGGATGTTCATTGTTGCCCGACAGCACGACAGTTCCATCGTCTTGTCGTCAGTATTATCAGCAGAGGCAGAAGCAGCAGCAGCAGCTGTTCGTGTTCTGACGAGGAGTCATATTTCCATCTATATGATAGGATCTGCCTTCGTGTTCTTTTTATTAGCTTTGAACAAGGTCAGGTGCGACAACATAATAAGCATTCATACGTATATAAGGCATATGTACATGTATACATATGTGTCTGTATTCATATGTGCATACATAGACTATGCCATTATACATTGTATAGGCATATATACTTACAGATGCGTTCATATGTATTTATATGCATGTGTATACATGGCGTGCTCGAAACTGCAATTTCCCGTGTCAGTTAGAAAGTCACATGACCGATTGTTATGGGTCGAGAGACAGGAGTCTTAGAGTGGGCCGTCTTTGCCTGGTTTGCCACTCCTACCTATGCAACTCATTTCATCGAGTCTCATAGATAATGGATGCTCTCTATGTCCTTCCCTTGCACAGAAAATGCTCTCAGACATTAGCAGGTGTTAAAGTGGAATGCCTGGCGATTACCTGAGCTACTGCCAATTTGCGATTATAATTATTGCTCCACTGTTCAGCCATGTATTCAGATCTTGAAATTGCTTACGCTGCACACTACAAGCATTTATAAGTGCATAAATCTTACTGGCGTTTCCTATTTGCACTACTATAATTTCAACTTTTCAGTTTAGAGAGTTTAATCTTTAGAGGCTAAGAAAGACATTAAAGTTGAAAACATTGCTATTTCCTTATCACAGCCATCAAGACAAAATCAAGATATAGTCATTATAATCATCATCATCATTATCGTCGTCGTCGTCGTCATCATCATTATCATCATCATCATTATCAACAACAACAGAATGTTTAGATATAGGTCCCTATGTGCTGCAGTACAACGCCATGATTGTTGTGATATCATTACCCGTAACAGATGCAGCAGCATCCGCATGTCGCATGCAACTAAATGGCACTTACTTGCGTACTTATTTACTATTTAGCAGCACCGAACAACAGGTTGCACGAAATGCAACGCCCGTAGGCTGTTGCGCAGATGAGCTTATATACACGAGCCGAATGGTTCTTGCGATGGTCTAAGCCACGGCACCTCGCTTGATCCAACTACGAATATCCCGCAACATAAAGCGCTCCATAAATTAGAATTACTTACGTACTTAGGAGTCTGTCTTTGGCGGTGCTTGAATGGCCATCGTTAAGCGAGTGGACATTAGATGGGATTGGACTGTCAACGTATACGAAAGAGCGAATGGGTGGTACGGAGGTAAGGAGGGTCGAAATGGGTGCTCACACCTGCCAAACACCGGAAGATTTAAGGAAGGGTAGCGAAAAGAACGATGAAGGACAAAGTGAAAGACGGCAGATGGAGTCGCGGAGGAGAAGAATTAAGGCAAGATAAGGGATAGGTATAATGCAAGTGGTAGAGACACCAAACAGAGACAAATAGCGAAAGGACGAGACATGATGAGACAGAGAAACAGAGAGACCTAAAGAGGATGTTAACTAGAACACAGACAGGTTTTCGAAATAGAGGGGATGGGACACAGAAGGATAGATACAGAGGACTCAGAAAATACAGACACGTACACATTTTATGCACAGTAAAACAGGAATGTGTTATGTGAAAGAAGCCAGATATTGGTAGAGAGAGCAGATACAGACTCACACACGTATAAAGTAAGATCCGGTTCGCGGGGTCCACGGGCCCCTAGGCATGCCATCTGGTCGGGCCCCTTATCTTATCCATTTACAATAGTAGTCAAACCCCTAGACCAACACCATCTGTGGTAGTCGATCGGCCTACACCGTATAGAAAAACATTTAGGCGCAAAAATGATAAACTTAATATAGGCCTATATAACTTAGAAGTTCAATTGTGAGTTTGCTTGGACAATACACATGTACAGTCTATAAAAAATTTACTGAACAGGTTCCGTCCGGGTCCCAAAATCCGAGCGGCAATGGGGGGCCACCTGCACCATCCATGCACCATCCATGCACCACGCAGCGGGAGCCCTCACCGATTGGTTGTCATCAAACTGGGTCCACCCGTGGAGGACGTTATACATGGAGGATTATGTGTTACCAGCTCTGGACAGGTGGGGGCCTACTGCAGTAATGAAAAACACAGCCGAGAAATGTCTTTTTAGCAGTCCTGAGGTCATTATATCACATATTTTACATAGTGTATAAGTAAGCATGATGAACCTGCATACATTATTATAAATAGTCATTTATGTAGCACCTTTCCAAGTGCTAAAGCTCTTAAATCAACAGCATATGAAGTATGAATATGCAATCAGTTGCCTATTCACTCGCACAGTCTATCTGTCTGGCCAAATATCACCAAATTGCTCACACAGTCAGTCAGTCAGCCAGTCAGTCAGTCAGTCATTATCTGAGTCTCTCATCCAGTCAGTCATTTAGTGAGGTACTCAGTCAATCAGGCACTCTGAGAGTCATATAGCCAGTCATTCATTCATTCACTTATACTATTTCTATAGCGCCTCTTCAAGTCCACTACTACTCAGAGGTGCTCCCGACGCAGCACGGATACTGTGCCGGAATTTCACGCCGAAGCGCCACATCCATCAGTCAGTTGCCACCTCACTCACACAGTCACTCAGTCAGTCATCAGTCACTCAGTTAGTCAGATACTCAGTCACGTACTCAGTTAGTTATTCACTAATTCACACAGTCACTCGGTCACCACTCAATGAGTCACTCAGTCATTCAAACCCTATTTCTATGTATGTGTATCTAGTAAAAATAGGAGAAAACAGAAGCGGTAAGAGGTCAAATCGGAATTGAGGCACATAAATTGCTTTTCTTGGGTTAGACAATGCCATCATAGACCACCTTTACGAAGATTCCATGTCAGACTTCAATGAAGGGCACTTGATAGCTTGTTGTGAGCACGTTGCTATATGGATCCGAGACTTGGCCGATGACGGTGGCAAACAGGAGAAGACTATAGGCGGCACATCATAGGTGGCTGAGGAGAATTCTTCATGTGTCACGGCGCGACAAAATTACAAACAAAAGTATAAGGGAGAGGACGGGGCAGGAGGATATGGAGAACGGCATCAGGGAGAGAAGACTACGGTGGCTAGGTCACATGTGGCGCAAGAACAAGGATAGAAAAGCCAACCAGATATTGCATTGAGTTCCTGAGGGAAGAAAGAGAAAAGGAAGACCGAGGAAGAACTGGATAGAGACCGTTAAGAATTACTTAAGAGGCCTGGACATACCATGGGAGAGGGCGGAGGAGCTGGCGATGGACAGAGTTGAGTGGAGAAGACATGACCCATACCCAGACATGCACGGGGTAGACTAAGGTAAAATAAGGTAAGTTAAAGAATCTGCGAATGATTTGTTCCAAAATTGTGGCAACTGGAATTTATATCGTCTATAAACAATGGACAAACCGTTCGTTGTATGTTGCCCAATCCATTAGTGAGAGACTCGATGAATGACTGACTGACTTACTGTGAGCAAGTTGGTGACTGCTAGACAGATGGACTGTATGAATGAACTGATTGCATATTCATACTTAATATGCTGTTGATTGAAGAGCTTTAGCACTTGGAAACTATAAACTATGTAAAATATATAATATAATCACCTTAGGACTGTTCTAAAGACATTGCTACGGTGGGTTTATCATTACTGAAGTCGGCCCCCACCTGTCCAGCAACTGGCTGCTGGCTTGCCAGCCTGAGGGTCCAGTTATCTCGGAGTCCACGGCATAGCCCACACTATAAACCACGAACATATTAGGTGTCCAATAGAAGTCCGTGATATGTAACAGATATCGTTCCATGATATGCCACTGTTCTATATCAGCACCGGTGCTAAAGTCATAAGGAGTATGGCTACTGTTTGACATAATTATGACACTGTGTCAGATTAGAAACAACATATATATATTGTCCTGCCTTCTGGTCTAGGATGTGTATCTGCTTGTCTATCTATACTGTATGCGTGTGTCGGGGATTTGGAGTTCATTAGTATAGTCCTAAAGAACTGTTTCTCTTTGTAAAATTGTCTTTTCCTATGTTTGAAACGCTCCGCTTTATTCCTCGCATGAAACTGGGTCTCATTCTGCATCTCTATCTGCCTTTGTATTCTATTTCCTTAGATTTTTCTTTATTTCTTGGTCTGCCTGTTTTTCTTTCTGCATTCTTTATCGTGCTGAGTTTTTCAGCGAAATCACAGAAGCATTCGTGAGAGTCTTGCTTTGTAAGGAAGTCTTGCTTTGAAAGAGTCTTGATTTGAAAGCGAATCTTGCTTTGTAAGGATCCTGCTTTGAAACGTAGTCTTGCTTTGGAAAAGTCTTGTCGCAATTATAGAGACCGTCTGTCAATCAATCAGTCTCTCCGAGTTCCTGCGATTCTGTCTCTGCCTGTTTGTCTGTCTCTCTGAACGTCTTTCTCCTATCTTAGCCACTTCCTCTTCTATATCTGTCTGTCAGTATGTGTGTCTATCTGTCATAGCTAGATAGGTAGAAAGCTAGCTAGCTATCTAGTTATAGAGCTATGTAGCCACTAGCTATTAATCTGTCTATCGATATTTTTTTCTTTCTCTCTGCCTTTGTTTACCTTTTATCTCCTTTCATCTCTGTTGCTCTGTGTGTGTATGTGTGTGTAGGTGTGCGTGTGTGTGTGTGTTTGCTGCCCCTCTCCTTGCCTCTCTCTACCTATAGCAATGTACCTTCTATTTATATTTCTTCACTGCTCTCATCGTCATGATGCTTTTCCCTTTCACTATCTGTCTCTCCTTCTATTTCTAGCCTGCTGTTTTTTCTATCTGCATATATATATACATATATATGTATGTAGGCCTATTTAATTAAATTAAGTTTTCCCTAAGGTACTTAGTTTCCCAAGTACATATAGATATTACTATTTGCGATAGCACATTGTCCGTATTGTCAAGCTTCGTCCTCTATGGTCATAAATGTGCCCCTAAATACGACATCACTAAAGTGCTTAATGCAGACGGATGGCTTCGGGAAAAGAAAAGAAAAGAGGGTTCATATATATCGTCAGCGGTAAGAGAAATGCAGATGAATTCCAATGTCGACCGACTGTTTACACTGACCCAAGGTTGAAATTGAAGTTATTTGAGCGTCTTGCGGTCCACTGCCTGCTGAGCCCCCACGCCAGGTATCTTCCTTCAGGCGATCACTGGACAAGCGTCGCCCCATCGGGCCTGTTGCCGTCCGTCCTTAGCACACCCAGCGGCTCCTTCTTGCTTGGAACATAATTTATACCCTTACGAAGGCCCGCCAGTTGATGTCGTTTATTGCAAAATTGCGTTGCGATCGACCCTGGGCCCATACCAAGCCATGCAGTCCCTACCGACCCACCTCACCCGTAGTGGGGGACCGCATAGGTCGAGTCCCAACCTGGGGCCCACCGCGACTCTAACAGCGACTCATTATCGAGGGCAAGGCCTATACATAGATACTACTAAACCGTATCTCCTTTAATAATCTCCTTCTGCTGCTCCTCTTTCCCTCTTATCTCTTTCTTTCCCTTCTCCCATCTTTATTTCGCTCTCCTCTCTTTGTTTCTTTCTCTCCCTCTCTCTCCTTTCTTCTATGTCTGTTTCCGTTAACTCTTCTTACATTGCCGCCAATATATGCTAAGTTAGCTTTAAATTTATATTGCGCCTCGTCTCTCTAAGCTTCTTTTGTCGGTCCGTCTCTCCGTCCCAATCTGACCATCCTTTCGTCGAGTTACTGCAAGTCCTCTCGTGGCAGAAGCTTCTGCTGCTGATGGTGTTGATGTTGCTGCTGCTGATGGCGGTGGTGGTGGTGGTGGTGTTGCTATTGGCGTCCAACGTTCGTTCATCTTCTAAGCATCTCATGAAAAATGCATGTGACTTTTCCCTCTGCCACTTCATCAGCCATCAGCCAAATGCACCAATGAACGTGAGTGTGTATTTGTGTTTGTGCGCGCGCGTGTGTATGTATGCGTCTATGCGACTGAGTGTGTCAGTGTGTGTCTGCGTTAGTCGCTGTGTCCATCTGTGTGCTTGCCCCATTGTCAACACCATGCTGTTCTGATCCAATTTTCATTCATATTGCATTATTGGCATATATACGAAATTTATTTTGGAGGGGTCTCCGCACCCACCCACGTTTGTAAAATATATATATATATATATATATATATATTCGTATATGAAACATGTTACGTATTGTTTGTCTACTAGAGAAGCATCTTACATGTATATTCCTAGTTTGATTCTGACCAGTAATATCGTTTAGTTATTGTCACTCGGCGAGAGCACGTGTGCGTCACTAAACATCGCTTTTGCGTTTATAGAAAGACCTACTTATATATATATACATATACACCTGTAGACATTCATGTATATATAATATATATATATATATTATATATATATATTAAATATAAGCACCAAGTGACACGCGCTCTGCGATCAAACAATGTTATATTAACCATGTGTGCATATTTACATACATCTACATGCTTTCGTATAAAACAGCCTAAACACATAAACACATTACACACAGGCTATTGGAATACTTGCATGGTCTGGATGGGCTCATTGACATAAGACATTTACACTACAGAAGACAGGTACATCAGACATCCTGAAAAGTGATTGCAAACGTACTTTTTGTTGTAATGAGTGATGAAACAAACGGTTTAAAGTAATAGAAAATATGCGTTTAATTAATCAAAAGCTTAAAGTAAAGTTCTCATAAAGCAACCATTTTAAGTAATCAACGTTGAAGCGTCTGATTCTAGGTCAAAGAACTGATATAGAACAAAGATATAAGTAGTCGTTATATAGCTCAGTACATAACTTTTAACACTCCTCCTTAACGACTACTTAGACACATTTAGACTGATTTCAGATTAATCCGATATCCAGAGTAAACTGTCTAGTCTTTACAGCTTCCAAAGGTTTTGTTAGAAGATCAGCAATCATTCTCTCGC